>FWWM01002883.1_pt1 | contig 43859 bp, 60 predicted proteins | sample 2228351 | NCBI WGS metagenome assembly FWWM01 (sample SAMEA103939774, study PRJEB20133) | metagenome
CGGGACTTGTATGTTCATCTGGGGCATAATCATGCGGGCGATTGCAACTGCACGGATAAAGTATTCTGAAGGCACAGGAGGAAAGTCGGCCATGGGGGTTTCCGGCTTTGGCGCGAAATTCTGCAATATCACTTCCTGTATGTGCCCGTACTTTTCATGCAGTTGCTTTATCACAAAGAGCGAGTCCACCAGCTCCTCTGGGGTTTCGCCTATTCCTACCAGCAGACCAGTCGTCATCGGTATTTTCAGCTCGCCCGCACTCTGCAATGTCTTTAGCCTGACTTTTGGATTCTTGCTCGGCGCTCTCTCATGGGGCATGCCCTTTCCCATCAGGCGCTCGCTTGAAGTCTCAAGCATCACCCCTAGGCTCACATTCGTGTCCTTTAGCATCGCCATTTCCTTTTTTGTCATGCTGCCGGCATTTGTGTGAGGGAGAAGGCCTGTCTTTTCCAGAACAAGCTCGCTCATTTCCCGTATGTATTCAACCGTCGATGAATGTCCAAGAGAATTGAGCCAGGTAACTGCTTCAGAATACTTTTGCTCCGGCCTCTCGCCGGTCACAAAAAGCGCTTCGGTGCATCCAAATCTCTTGCCAGCCTCAGCAATCGCAACCACCTGGTCGGGTCCTAGCAAAGAGAGCATCGGGTCGGTCGGTTCTTTCTTGTACGTGCAGTAGGTGCAGGTGTCCCTGCAGAGGTTGACCAGGTTAATGAACACCTTTCTTGAATAAGTTATGGCACCAGGTTTTGTCCTGTCCCGAATCCTGCCTGCCGCTTCCACAAGTATGTCTGTTGGGCACTCTTGCATCAGCTGGTTTGCTTCGGCGCGACCAATCTCCGGCCGGCTTAGAATCTCGGCAAGGGCAGGAAGGTTTGCTAGCAAGTTCAGTACCAAAACACTACTGCTGTCCATTACTAATAAATGATTTTACTAGGGCGCGAGCTGCTGGTTTGGTCTGACCCCCAGCGTTGCCGTTATCTGCATCTCCTGCCCATCGCGGAGAATTGTCAGGAGCAGTTCATCTCCAACAGACTTTTCCCTCTGTAGATACACAAGGATGTCATCTATCTTCCTCACCGTCTGGTTATCTATGCCAACAATTACATCGCCGCCCAGTATTACAGGAATGCCATCAACGGTGGTGTCCTGGTTGCCTGCCCTTATGCCCGACTGTGCTGCAGGGCTGCCGGGTACTACTTCCATCACCAGAAATCCGCGGGGCTCTTCAAGTCCCAACCGGTCGGCGATGCCCGGAGTCATGTCCCTGCCTGCCACGCCCAGCCACGGGTGCTCGAACGACCCCGTGGTAATGAGTGAAGGCACGACTTTTGCTATAGTGTTTGAGGGGATTGCAAACCCTACACCTGCGAACTGGCCCGTTCTCGAAAATATTGCAGAATTGATACCAATGACTTCGCCTCTCATGTTGAGCAGTGGGCCACCAGAGTTTCCGGGGTTGACTGGGGCGTCTGTCTGAATGACATCAGGTATCGAGAATTCGCCGGCTTCCTGCGCGGGTATTAGCCTGCCGATTCCGCTGATAATGCCCGCGCTCATAGAGCCAGAAAGCCCAAATGGGTTGCCAATTGCTGCAACCTGCTCGCCAACCCGGGCCGCAGACGAGTCTGCAAGTGGCAGCGGAACCAGCTTTTCCTGCGGTACATCTTCGACATAGAGCACGGCAAGGTCCGTATATGGATCTGACCCTATTAGCGACGCCCGGTAGACTGTCCCATCAAGAAAGGTCACGTCAAGCCTGCCTCCTCCGTTCACCACATGGTAGTTGGTGATAATGTGCCCGTTGGTATCATATACAAAGCCCGATCCCAACCGCGAAGCCAGCAGATCTGTTTCATGACTATCGGTAATCTGCACGACCGATTTTTCCACTCTCGCAAACAGCTCAGGCAGTGTGAGATCAGTGTCTGATGCTTCGACCGTCCTTACCTGACCGATCTGAAAGGCAGATTCATTTAGACCCTCCCTGTCAAGATTGCTATTGCTATTGCTCCTGCCACTTGTCTGAACAAAGTCATCGAAAGTTGGAACTCTGTTAAAGTCAAAATCGTTAAACTGTGAATATGCAAAAATGATTGCAATTGCGCCGATAATGACCGACGCGGCCAGAATAGCCTTGTTCAAGGTCATTTAAAAGATCACGCAATTATCTAATAATCGTTTTCCCAAATCAAAAATTGGTGTGGCAGCCGTCGCGCCTACACACCATTTTATCTGTGGCCCGCGTAGTGCGCGCTAAGTGCGACCTTCCGCGGTTGCTGCTCTTCCTCCAGGAACTCTGTTATGCGATTGTAGTAGAATAGGAACTCTCTTCCCTTGTCAGTCGTCCTGTATATAACTCCGTCCGGCGAAACGTCCTGGGCAATCAGGTTTTTGCTCATCAGATCGCTCAGGTAAAGGTGCACCTGCTCGTAGCTCAGGTTCGCTTTGTACATAATATGGGTCTTTTTGATGCCGGATGTGGCAAGTCCGAGCACATCTCCCATGATCTGGATTTTTCCTCTGTTACTTTTACGATCGGTCATCATTTCTACCACTCTAACAGAATCAAGATACACATTAGGTGCGTGGCGTTTCATCCGCTTGAAACGACCGTTCCACCGATTTGTACTTGAGAATCTTAGCTAAGCGGATTCTGTTTTGCCCGTACGGTATACTCCCGGTCACGCCAGCTAACTGCCCCTTTCTTGCGCGCATCGGCTATTGCCGATAGAAAACCAAACGAAACAAGGGCGCCGCTCAGTGGAGAACCGAGGGCATAGGCCGGACTTTCAAACACCCCAAGCCGGCACTGGACAGCCGTTGCGACAATTATGAGGGCTACGGCGGCAAGCTGGACGCCAAGCAGTATTTGAAATGATAGGTTGTTTGCAAGGGAAGCAAACGGCAAGTATAGCAAAAGTGCGAAAGGCGCAAACAGGATAAAAAAGACTGCAACCGCCATCATGTATGCCCCCGATCTGTTCTGGTGATAGATTGGTATCATAAGCCTGCGGAGGCCGTGCCACAGCGTCTGCAGGTCCCGTGCCCAGACCGCTTCGATCTGGTTCTCCCCTCTAACCATCCTAAGCCGGAACTTACCTTCTTTGACCTTGCTCCCAAGTGCGCCGTCCTCAACCAGTTCCTCCCTCACCCCTTCATGGGTGCCGACGGCTTCGTAGGTGCTCCGTGTGATTGCAAAAAAGCTGCCAAAAAAGTAACCGGTCTTTGTATTCGGATCGTTGACGCGCAGGGGTGAGAAGCGCGTATGCAGGAATATTGCCAAAGCAGGCAGCGTTATCTTTGTCCAAAAGTCGTTGCATATGAGCCGCGGCATCGCAGTAAGCGCGTCCAGCTTCTGAGAAACTAGCTGCCTGACTGCCATCGACATTGCAGACCGGGAATGCTCAGTGTCAGCATCGGTAAATAGCAAAACCTCCCCTTTTGCATGTTTATACCCTTGGTGACAGGCCCAGTTCTTGCCTGCCCAGCCTTCAGGCTTGGACGGTGCATCGATGTGCACAACTCTGGAATCCCGGGCAGCATATTCTTTCATTATTTCGCCGGTCCTGTCCGTAGACGAATCGTTTATGGCGATTATCTCAAAGTTGGAATAATCCTGGGCCAGCAAGCTATCCAGGCAGCGCGAGATATAGCGCTCCTCGTTTCTTGCCGGAAGGATCACGCTCACCTTTGGAAAGCGAGTAGAACCTGCACTATCATATGATGTCGACTCTAGCGTCGGAGCCTGCCTGAAAGATTTTGTCATGTATGCGAGAAAGTATACCCACACACCAAAGACCCCGGCCAGTATTGCGGTTATCACAAGGTTCGCCACAGTGAAGGCAAGCTCCATCGCGTAACCTAGCAAGAAATAGGTGTTAAAAATGTATGATCCAAGCTACGCTTTTCGAGCCTGCTAGTACCGGTTTGGCGTTTTCCCGTCCATGTCTGAATGGTTCTGCGCAGGGCCGCCCGCCTCAGATGGCAGACGGCCGAGCGGCAGAATGAACTCCGCCTTGTTTGTATGACGTACTCATGCTTGATTTTAGAAGCCAGTATTGCAAGCAGGTTCTAATCAAGCACAGTTAGGCTAGCCTAATTAGACTATTTAATTTGATAAGCCGATTTTCCAGTATGAGAACTGTCTGAAAGTAAAATCATCTATGATCATTGTCTATACGCTCGCAACACAAATTTTGGCAAAAGGGCAGTACCAGCGCGGCAATTTTTTGGATCTGTGCGCAAGCCATGAGGGGCCATTCAGAGTACAGTTGTTTTCATTTTGCACTCAGAACCCAGACATCCAACAGGATACTTATTCGACTGCCTTTGCAATCCTTGTCAGCGCTTCCTCCGTTCCTTCGGCAATGTGTTTTTTCACCATCCCCGTGAACATCCCAAGGAAGCCGGCCAGCTTGATGTCCCAGACTACGTCTATCCGGGTCTTTTCTCCAGATGGGCTCACGGTAACGACTTTGGTTCCCCTGAGCGGCCCGTCGGTTATCGAAATGTCCACGGACTTTTTCGGGTTCAGAACCACCGTCTGGCGGCATTTCGAGTCCTTGAATGCGATTGTAACTTCACGCTCTATCGTGTTGCCGTTCTTGCTGATGTTCCTTACAGTTTTGGTGCCGTGCCAGTACTCGGGCTCGTTGTCGACATCGGCGACAATCTCCCACACGCGGTCCAATGGCGCCGAGACCTCGCGGCTTGCATTGATGGTTACCATTTCCCAGTATTCACCTGCGGGTAGTATATTTTCTATCTTATTGTTAGTTTATATTAGGCTAGCCTAATTAGGCTCACCTAATTATGAGGAAATTCAGCCTAGCTTCAATCATCACGGCTACGGTTCTGATGACCTCCTTTTTGGCTGCGATGCCAGCATTTTCCCAAGAAAGCGATGAACATGTGGAATTTGCTGCCAACCTAGAATACATCAGAGGTCATCTCGCACAGGCAGTTGCTAACAAGCTGGCAGGCAATCCAGAGCTTGCCATTGCACATGCAGGGCATCCCGTTCATGAAGTGTATTCTTTGATAGAAAGCGAGCTTGTGGAACACAACGCAGATCTCGATGAAGAACTCGAAGGCTCCCTCACAGACCTTGCCAACCGAATCAAAGACGTGCCTGTAGAGCAGGTCCAGATAGCAGTAGCACACATCAACATGTTGCTTGACGGGGCAAAGACTTCTGTCTTGAACCAGACAGAAAGAAGCGACCCGAAATTCAACGCACAGGTGGCGATAGCAGTGCTTGAAACCGCCCAGCACGAATATCAGGAGGCTGTGGAGAACGGAACGATAGTGGAAATGATAGAATATCAAGATTCTACTGCATTCATTGCCAGGGCAGAAACACTCTTTGATTCTACCATACGGACGGGGATGCCAGCAGAAGAAGCTGAACGCGTTGTAGAACTCTTTGATCAGCTTGATTCCCTTACCGCGTCAAATGCCAGCTATCAAGAGGTAGCGACTGTTATCGGCGGAATAGTGCTTGAATTTGAAGAAGCGTTTGGACTTGAGCATTCTGATTCGACGCACGATGGCCAGTCATACATTGACAGGACAATCGAGCTCTTGGATGAAGCAGTAGCTGCATACGAAGCCGGCAACATCCAGGAAGCCAGGGCACTTGCCATAGAAGCATATTTGGACAACTATGAGCTCATAGAGCAGGACATCTCAGAAGAAGACCCCGAACTGATGGAAAAGATCGAGATCGCAATACACGAAGAACTGGTAGCCATGATTGATGAGGGAAGGCCGGCTGATGAGATCAGGACTCATGTAGAAGACATCAAGACAGACCTCGAAACGGCAAGGGCGGCGGTCACACCAGAGTTCCCGTTGACTGCAGGAATTGTCATAGCATCAGTAGCTGGGACGATATTGGCAGGAACTTACTACACCAGAAGAAGGGAAGGAGGACCGGGATTCTCCTAACCTTTTTGCCTTTTCTTCTCTTTTCCAGCTGATTTTGATATTTTCCTGACCTCAATTCTGGCGAACCAAGATTCTATCCCATGACTTGGTGTTGCCATAAAACCGAGTCCCAAGCCTGAACTACCTTTTCCGATTGTATGGCAACAACCAGAACAAAGCTGGTAGAGCTGTTGTTGTTGTTCTTGCGGCTTCAAGCAGGTCTACACCTAGCTTTGACGTGTCGCTTCTCTGTGAGTTGTGTCACTGGATTCTTGCAGCAGATATCTGACTGCTGCAATCTCATAGATGGAAGAAACTGGTGCTATAAGGTAGTTAGCGCATGCTAATTCTTGCAGTTTCGTGTGGCTTGAGTTTGTCCCAGAATGCTCCAAATATGATTCCAAGCAGTGCCCAGAACATCGAAATGGTGAGTGCGCTAGCAATCCTAAAGCTGACCACAAGGTCCATCGGCGCACCGATCTCGTCAGGGTTTGCAGGCATCGCGAAATAAGCGCCGGCCATTACTGCGACATAGATTGCGGGTATTACAACCTTCTTTGCAGGAGCGGCGATGTTCACCTTGTTGTAAAGCAACGCGAGGCCAAGCGCGCTGAACCCAGATATCGCAAGGAATGCAAGGTACAATCCCTGTCTCTGATATATCGTCTCGGGATCTCCGACTGCAGGAGGATTTGCAGGATATTTCAGAGCAGGCACTAGGAACAGGGCAACCCACATGATGCCGGCGATAAAGAGGGCCTTCTTTACGTTATTGGAGCCGGGTGCCAAACCCCTGCCATAGGCAAAGACTATACCAAACAGCGCGCCCATCGAAAGCCCCAAGATCGTTCCAGCTACAATTTCCCCTCCCCTCTGCCAGAACCTGTAGGCCGCAAACTCGATCGGGTTTATGATTTCGCCGCTCTGCTGGGCGTTTTCCGTCTCGAGCGCTATCGCTTGCTCGATGTATGGTTCCACTACAACCTGATTGACGGCTCCAAGGATCGTCCCGGCAATGGCGCCAGAAATGAGGGTGATGGCAATAAAAGCGGCAGTTTTCATAAGAGATCAGAAAAAGTTAGTGGCACGGAAATCCTGCGGCATGCCTCATGTCGTGGTAGAATTCATGCGCCCAGTTTGTTCCCGGCTCGCCTCCGCTGCCGTCTGCCGGCACGGTGAAGCCAAAGACTTCGCCCTGATCAAATCCTACCATAAAGATTCCAAACGCTAGCACCCCAAGAAGAATGCCGACTGCCATCTTGGGCACGCCTGGAGATGTTCTCGTAATCTGATTATGGATCTCAGACATTCCATCTCAGATGCTGGTGGGTGTTATATAAAGAATCGGATGGATTATCCAACTTGCGCAGAATGAATAAATGCTCGCATCATGCTTCAGGTGGCAAATGCACACGTACATCAAGGCGCTTGAGAGGGTTGCCAGCAGGTATGCCCCAAGCAGGGTACTCTCTTTTGATGTCGTGCATGTGTTTGTTGCCCTCCAGCTTATAGAGAAAAGCGGCAAGACCAGCAGGGAGGCACTGTGCGACGGTCTTGCACTCGGCGAAGGGGCCGTCAAGACTCTGGTAAAGCACCTAAAGATGAACGGGCTGGTGCGGACGTCAAACGGCGGGACGAGAATGACTGCCAAGGGCCAAGGCATCTGTAAGGGGATCTTGGAAGCAATGCCTGCAGAGATGGCCCTTCCGAAATGCTCTGTGGCTCTCGGGACATTCAACTATGCCGTTCTTGTCAAGGAGTTTGGCTTTGCCGTCAAGTCGGGCATAGAGCAGCGCGATGCGGCCATAAAGATGGGTGCCACTGGCGCAACCACGCTCATCTTCAAGGACGGCAGGTTCGCCATGCCGGCAAGCACACAGGATTCCCTCAAGAAGGACCCGGCCGTGCGCAGGATGCTATCAGCAAGCCTGAGACCAGAGGAGGGCGACGTGATAATAATAGGGAGCGCCGATAGGAAAAAGACGGCCGAGCTGGCAGCCAAAAATGCGGCGCTCCTGACAATATTCAGTCACGAAAAGCACCACTAGACCGGCATGTGAAAATGATGCGGGGACGGATCTCGGGTGCCAAGCAGGCTCGATGGCATCAATCATTCTTACAGTTGCCAGGGCTTTCTGCCCCTGTTAGCTTGTGACTGCGTCAGGATGCAGGTTCCGTCGGTGGACTTCCATTTCATCAATATTGTCAAATTTCTTGCCGCAGATGTCACATTTTTTTCTGGTGCGCCGGCCGTAAAGATAGTCGGCTAGCCTCATCAGGTAGATGCCAAAGCCCCACATCAACAACCATATGCCCTCCATTTGATTAAAGGTTAACGATACTTTTTTCAATCCTTATATCATGAATGATGCAATTCGAACTATTGACATTTGCAAAGATACTGGTATGTGTTGATGGTTCAGAATCCTCAAAAAAGGCCGCTGACTACGCAATCGAGATAGCCAAAAGACACAATGCAGAGCTCATTGCACTCCACGTGATCGTGTCGTCGCTTGGATATGCGTATCCTTCAGCAGCATTTGGCTTTAGAGCTACTCCAAGCGCAATATAGGAGATATTAGAGTCAGCAAAAAGGGAAGCAGGAAAATGGTTTGACGAGATCGGGAGCAAGGCCGCTGCTCAGGGTGTCAAGTTCAGGGCGGAGATAGCTGAAAGCCCGACTTCGATTGTGCCGGCAATAGTGGATTTTGCAGAAGCGAACAAGATAGACCTGATAGTGACTGGAACAAAGGGCAGGTCGGGCTTCAAAAAGCTGCTTCTAGGTAGCGTTGCATCGGGCGTGGCCACGTATGCCAGCTGTTCCGTCATGATTGCAAAGTAGTAACCTTCGTCCTTCACCTTCTCATTTTATCGCGCGCCTTCCCTTTATTCGAACGTGAGTGTGTGGCTCTGCATTATCAGGTACAGGGACAGAAGGGTTGCTGATCTTGCGCGTAGGTTTGGGCATTTCATCAAGTTCCAGATCCTTGGCCTGTTCGACTCCCATTGGACCTCCTATCTCATTCTTGTAGTTCACGAGATTCCCGGTTCACTATGCACTAAAAGTGTTAGCACCAATGGCATTGTCAGCCAACCAGCCCGCATTACAACGGCAAAAAAATGACGGCGTGCCACAGCTCTCATGCAAGATACCGCCGAATACTCGGAAGCGGACCGGAACGCACAGGAAAGGCTGCAAATGATCGACACTTTGAAGGCACCCAGAATCCAGATGGAGTTTGGCCTCGGGTATGAAGTGACAGAGAGCCACGACCTCGGCGCAGGGCCAGTGCATGTAACAGGGGTCTTCAAGCCGGGATCAGAGTCACTGCAGGACATGCGGCTTGGATTCATCTGCCTTACAGAATTTTCAAACACATCCTCCAATGAGGCTATTGCAAGGGCGATGCTGAACTTGGTTGACAAACTTGTTTTTGTGGTTCCGACAGAGACCATGACTGTTCAAGTTAAACCTGCAATAGAATCTATGCCCGATACGAGCATGCATGGTTCAGCTGCGTAAATACGTCACCGTCCTTACGCCATCCACGCTGGTTTCAAAAACAGTGGTTTTGGGAGCCCGTGAACACAACACTGTGCAGACAGGGGAGGCAGTCCAAATGTCAGTACAGAATATCGACCGGCTGGTAGAGGCCGGCGAAGAAGGGGGCTTTGAAATTCAACAGGGTGTTGACTATGGTGCCGGCCCAATCGATGTTGTATGGAACATCAACGTTCATCCTGCGCTTCCCAACATAAAATGCAGCTTTGTACGGCTCTCGCGGCAGAAGAGGGCAGGAGTCAAGATCTCGAAGACAACCAGCTTTCGCTCCGCAAGATGGAGGAGGCAGCCATCAGGAGGGGAATAAGGAGAGGTCTTGACAAGGTCTATCTAATAGCAGACAAAGAGGAGATGGCAAGGCCGATACGTGGCAAGATAGAGTGGCTGGCATCACACGGAAGCCTCTTGAGGCTTGACGCTATATCGCTTGGACTTGCGCCGGGTCAGGTCGAGCCGGCTGTGATAGCGCCAAGCCAGAAAAGAGTGCCAGATGGCGAAAAGATAAGGAAAAAGACGGTTCGGGAGCGCGAAGCCAAGATTGAAAAGCATAGCAGGCTGAAGGGAGAATGAAGAAGGAAGGAAAACCCGCTCAAAGAGACTCTCAGAGAATCAAGGATTGACAGAAATAGCAGGCCAAAAGATCAGAAGCCCAGAAGGTGACATCCGAATTATCTTCGGCGGCACAAAAATATCATGGAGTTCAATTGAATGGACATCCGCGTGCCAAAAAAGCATGAAACAGGGTAAGACCTGTGGAATGCTGCTAGTGCTAGCAATGCGCGGAAAGACCTCGTAGGATGGGTGTGGGCCCTGTGTCTGCTCCCGTGGGCATGGAAATCACGCCGATCCTACGAGGAAAAAATTGTCTTATTCACATTGATCCTCATTGCTTCCCTGTCTGGAAGGGGAGCCGAAAGCAAATTACCCAGTCATAATGAAATTCTTAAATTGAATAATCTGCCTAGCAGACTATGGCAGTAGAGGACTGGCAGTCGCTGGTCAATAAACCCGTTTTTTCAAGCGATGGCAAGGACATAGGAGTTGTTTCACAAGTCCAGCCAGAAAAGTTGGTTGTGACCTATGGACCGATAACTCCCGACAAATATCTGATACCAAAGTCGTCGATCACGAGTATTGAAAAAGGAGTCATCTACCTTAACGAAACTAGAAACGCGGTGGAGCGCGACTACAAGTACGAGTAGGGTCTCGCCATACTGCTAGATACCACAGCTAGTCCGTCTTCAAGTCGCCCTTTAATTTGGAAAATTCCCCTACACTTGTCATTTGAATGTCATCGCTCCTTGTGATGATTTTTGAAAGGGTTGGATGAGCATCTTTTCCAAGCCGGAGCACCTCTTTCCCCCTCCTGAGAAAAGATATTGTGATTCCGTTGTCTGATAGCTTGCGCGCAAATTCCGATGCCGTTTTCAGCTTGTCGAATATACCTGTCTCATCTTCAGAGATCTTGAAGACATCTGGTTCCAAGAGATCGATATTGATCCTGCCGTCTTCTTTTATTTCGATTCTTGCAGCCGGTTGATCTGCAAAATCAATTGCAAGCGTTCCATTCCTTGCAGCACCCATGGTCCTGCTTATCCAATCGATCATGTGGTCATCCTGATCGATGTGGAGATGATGTTTGCTGAAGGGCATTGTTGCTACGCTGCAGTCGACACAGACGCCCTCTGTTCTGTCTCCCCGGTGGTCTTGTGCGCTTCGGCCGTAATGATTACCTTACCGTTGACAGTCCACTTTGCGCTGCCCATATCTTTCCCACCCGGACCCTGTGCCTTTGGCATATCGATGATCAGGTTATCAAACGTGTAGGTAACAGAAGCACCCTTGCCTGTCAGTCTGTCGAAGAGCTGGCCGATTATCTCTGCCCACTGCGTGCTAGTTTGTTGAATGCCTTTTTCATCTTGGCTCATTGTGCAAAAAGATAAGGCAGCTTTTCATTTAACAGGATGGTCAATTATTTCCTGTTCTTTGTACAAAGTCTGTATCTGAAATTTTTCACAGTACTCCTTTATCAGCTTGTTGCAACAAGAGACGGTATGAGAGCGGCCAATCGATACATTCTGCCGGTTCCAAAGGAGGCTCTACCGAAAATAGACAGGACTACATCCCCGGCCCACATCGGAAAGCTGAAAAACGCAGTTGATTTTGTAGTCGATGAAGGAACACCTGTGCTTGCCTCTGCCGAGGGCGTTGTTATGTATGTCAGTGACGGTTCGTATACAGGCGGTCCAAGCATAGAATACTGGCATGCCAGCAACTTTATAGTGATACAGCATGACAGGGGCGAATACACGCGGTATGACCATCTAGCGTACAAGAGCGCCAGAGTGATTCCCGGCCAGCACGTAAAGTCAGGCCAGGTCATAGCCTCGGTGGGCACGACCGGGTTTACCTATACACCTCACCTGCACTTTCAGGTCTTTGTATTTACAGGTAGCAATATCTGGACAGACTTTGAAACATTGGAAGTAGACAGTTTCTCCTGATGGGACCGTCATTAGAGCAACCTCTCATTGTGATCATATAGCGTCAATGTATTAGCTGTATGCAGTTCTTCTTTTTTGTAAAGCATCTAACCATAGCGATCTTGAGTTGCAAAGAAATGACGGCGACACAACTGTTGCATATTTTTCACAATGAGTTTGGGCTACTACCTGCAATTCTTAATAGAAATAGTTTCCAGTCATTTGACATGGAGAAAGGATCAACCGCCAATGCTTCAGCCATTAGACAAGATTACATGACGTTTCTGCGCAATGCGTCATTGTTATTTCCAAAAGTTGACCAAAAGCTGCTGCTGACCGTACTCCAGTATCAGACGACGTACGGTGACTGGGAAGGCAGCGTGATGCTAAAGATCGTTTACCCCGCTGGCACAGATATCGAGAAGAAAAAAGAGTGGATATACCAAAAGTTTCAGCGAATGGGATCGATCGAAAGCGACAGGATGATCCGGGTCAAGGTCATACGCATGTATATTGAGGACCTGGACAGGTTGCTTGGTGAAGATCCGGATATCGAGTTTGTCACAGGGTCTGCCACCATGGCCCCGACTGAGGCATATGCCACCTAGTAGCGGCGCCTCTCTTCTTCTCGTCCTCTTTCGCTTATCGTTTCTTGATAGCTCCTTGACGCGTCTTCAAGAGTCCTGGCAGCATTGACCCCGATCCGGTTGAGCTCCTTCATGTTGTCCCTAGCATACTGTACCAGTGCCTTTGACGCTTCCATGTTTGCAAACATTATATTGTTTGTCAGCCGGACGGATGCAATAGCGTTATCTGAAAAGTTCCTTGCCATCCTTGCATAGATTTCAGTCATCCTTCTTGGCGAGGTCCACCCAGACCAGTACATGCTGTACATCTTTTCGATAAATGGTACCCAAGATGATTGCACTGAATTGATCACTTCCTTTTGAGATTCCAGATAATTTTCCGCGACATCTCTTGCAGCATTGATCGTCTGTTCCTGATATTCGTTAAACGATGCAGTACGTGCAGAAATGTCTCGTCTCGCCTCCTCCATTGCCTTCCTCGTGCTGTCCTTTGCTTCATCAAGTGTCTTGTTCACGATTTCTTGTTGTTCGGCCTGCCGCTGTGCGGGGCTCGGAGTAGAGGTACCTGTTTCTTCCTTTCGCTCTTCTCTTCTAGATGCCATGGAAACGTAAGGCTTCTATTCCACATAATGGTTAGCGCGATCCATTCTGGCATCTGTTTCCAGATAGGAAGGAAGCGCCAATCTTTTAACATGCATCTGTTAATGAATAATAGGAACAGGGAGAAGATTACATATGTCTAGTACTGTACAGAGGCTGGTAGGGTTTTGGAAGAGATACGAGAACCTTAACCTCAAGATAGCCTTTGTTCTGATTTCACTTCAGCTGGTGCATCTTTACTGGCTTACGGCAGATGTCGTAATCAAGCGCATAACCGGCGACAGTGCCATGGGTCTAACTGTTACCGGACCGCTGCTTGTTTTCTTTGTAATCATAGATTACATAGAAGTACCGGCGCTAGTTGCGGGCCTGACTTATTATGGATTGAGCATGTACAAGCGCGAAAAGACGAACAGGAGCGCATTGTTGTTTGTCATGCTGGTCGTCCAGGTGTTCCACATATTCTGGATCACTGACGAAGTCGTTTACGACACATTCTTTGGAGGCTCAAACGAAGTCGAGATCCCCTATTACGCCGCCTGGATCGCGATATTGATTGACTATCTGGAGCTGCCGGTTATTGCAGACCTGTTTTACCGGACAATAGTAAAGGGCGGGCGCGATTCTAATTCTTCCTCATCATCATGAATCGCTTGTCGCCCAAAAAGACGTGCGTATATGCATATATCCGTATGCACATGCACATGCATTTGCACTTGATTCTGTTGACGACAATAGCAAGACAGGATTGCCGATGTCATCTCTGCGTAACTGGCAAGCCCTTGCAGCATGACTCCAGTGGATTGAGGATTGGCGCGCTGCCCGCAGGAACCAGAGTTGCTGCAACGTTGAACTTCAAGAAAAGAGCAAGCCCCCCTCTAGCTAGCGCTAGCAGCCCTTGGTTCCCGAAACGCAGGCGATACTTCCTTTGATAGCATTCTGACAAAACTTTCCCTGTCAGGGCTGGAATTTATCAGAACAATGTCAGTAAAGCCCAGCCTGGCGTACTTGTCCAGCTTTTTTATTGCCTCTTCTGCGCTTGATACGACAAGTGTCATCTTTTCCATGGTGTCCATCCCCACGACCTGCGCGCTTTCCTCTATCTTGCGCGGATCAGGATAGTTTGCTTCAAAGAATGCCTTTATCATTGCCCCCCTCCAATAACCGATCGAGTCCAGCGCCCTCTCCTTGTCAGGGTCATACGACGCAGGCAGGAATAGCGCTCTGACCAAGGATTCAGGATCCTTGCCAGCCTTTCTCGCGCTTTCCCTGAATGCAGGCAGCAGCCTGTTCTTTATGAGCTCAGGATTGGCTTCGTTTGTCACAAAGCCGTCAGCTACCTGGCCAGCAAGCTTGGCAGCATTTCTGCCAAGTCCGGCTACATAGATCGGAATCGGTTGTGTTGGCTTGGTATAAAGGTTCGAATCCTTGACTCGATAGTACTTTCCCCTAAAGGTCACCCATTCCTCGGTCCAGAGCATCTTGATGAGTTTGATGGCTTCTTCCAGACGCTCCAGTCTCTCTTGATTCGGCGGCCAATCGTTTCCTGAAGGAACCTCGTTTAGAGATTCTCCTGTTCCAAGTCCCAAGAACACCCTGCCCGGAAACATCTGTCCAAGCGTCGCAAACACTTGGGCTACGATCGCAGGGTTGTAGCGCAATATAGGCGCGGTAACGCCCGTGCCTATCGATATCCCGTTCGTTCTTGCAAGTGCCGCACCAAGCCACGGCCACGCTGCCCCTCCAGCAGCCCCCGTGTGCCACCAAGGCATATAGTGGTCGCTTGACCAACAACTTTCGATTCCAAACTTGTCCATTGTTACAACGTCATTCAGAAGGTCAGACGGGCTGAGCTGCTCCTGTGCGGCCTGAATGCCAAACCTTACCCCTAGTGTTGCTGATGTCATCGACAAAGCAGGGTAGAAATGTCTATTATGAGTTGCAGAATACTTGCTTTGCAATCAATTTATCCTATGTTGCAAAGGGTTCTTCATGGCTGCAAGCCCGGACAACCTTCAGGACATCGGTGCAGGGAGCATGCCGCCGGGGCTAAGAATAGAAAAGCTCGAGGACGCCGACAGGTACATGACTCTGAGCATCGGGCCTCAGCATCCAGGGGCGGGTCACATGAGGATAATAGCGATTGTCGATGGCGACATCATTGTCCACGCAGACCCCGATGTCGGCTATGTCCATCGCGGTGAAGAAAAGATGTCAGAGTACAGGACATATGTCCAGAATGTCCCTCACATCGAAAGACCTGTCATACACGACTCCAGCAACATATTGTACTCCTACTGTCTGGCAGTCGAGGACCTGGTGGACATCCAGGTGCCTGAAAGGGCAATGTACCTCCGGGCAATAATGGCAGAGATCGACAGGATCCATTACACCCTGTACTGGCTTGCCATCCTCGGGATTTTCACCGGCCACTCGACGATGTTTATGTGGCCGGCAGCCGACAGAGAGCTCTTTGTAGAGTTGTCAGACATGGCGTCAGGAAACAGGATAACTCATGCGTGGCTTGTGCCAGGGGGTGTCAGAAATGATCTTCCTTACGGTTTTGAAGAGAAGGCAATCAAGTTTATCGAGTATTTTGAAAAAAAGAGGTTGCCAGAATATTTCAAGATATTTTACAACAATCCCCTTTTCCGCCAGAGAAGCGAAGACGTAGGCGTACTCAGCAGCCAGGAAGCTATCGATATCGGAGTGACAGGATCGGTGCTCAGAGCATCAGGAATAAACTATGACGTGAGAAAGAGAGAACCTTACGAGATCTACAACCAAATTGATTTTGAAGTGCCAACATCAAAGGCCGGCGACTCCTTTGCAAGGAGCATTCTGCCCATGTACGACATCCAGCAGAGCTTGAACATAATCAGGCAATGTCTGGACAAGATGCCAAAACAAGGTAGCGTCAGGGCCAAGCTCCTTCCAAGCCCCAGAGGACCTCCAGGAGAGGCTTATCGCAGGGTCGAATCCGGAAGAGGCGCCCTTGGACACTATATCGTAAGTGACGGGACTCCGAGGGCATACAGACACAAGATAAGTCCGCCCTCTCTGAGGAATCTGCTTGCACTGCCTCATCTGCTAGAGGGAGCAAGACTTGCCGACCTGCCAGTAATATACTGGAGCCTGAACATCTGGCCAATTGAAATAGAAAGATAATGGAACGGTAGATGAGCGAACTACCACACCAGACAGGTTCGTTGGCAGGTAGTAGTTTCTAAGAAGAATGTGTGATGGCGATTCACCATCTGCTGGACAGATCCAGCGGCCAACATTCTCGCCACTTTTCTATAACGCCTTTTATCACTTAGAATGCAGAGATTAACGAGCCTGATGAAATTCCCCCCAATGGTTGAAGCAAGTGCCGAATTCAATGCATTTGTAGGCAAGCTGGGCGACGTGCTAGTAAAGGCTCTGGATAAACCGCTAGGTTACGCAGTCAACTGGGGCAGGCTTTATTCGCTATGGCCGGTCCACCTAGAAACTGGTTGTTGCAGCGTAGAGCTGGGTGCAGCTTCAGGTTCAAGGTATGACGTTGAAAGGTTTGGTATGCTTGAGGCGTTTGGTTCGCTAAGACAATGTGATTTGCTGTTGGTGCTTGGAACTGTAAACAGAAAGATGGCACCAAGGTTAAGGCTGGTATATGACCAGATGCCGGATCCAAAGTACGTGATAGCGATGGGCGCCTGCTCTATAACAGGCGGTCTCTATTTTGACTCGTACAATGTCCTGCCAGGCGTTGACAGCGTGGTGCCTGTTGACGCTTACATTCCAGGATGTCCTCCGAGGCCGGAGACTCTGATTCAGGGTGTCATGCTCTTGCAGGAGAAGATAAAGAGAAGCAAAATCAAGTAGCGGGGGAGAGAGAAAACGCGACGCCAAGATCGACTGGAGCCTACATATCCTATGAATGCCAGCTCTGGCTACAATGTCCTCCGCGGTAACAACAGGTGGTTACAGAAGGATCAAGTGAAGACTGCGGCATCACTTTTGCAACCGATCAAGATATGGAGCAGTACATGAATTTGGGACTTAAAGAAAGTAAATGACCACCAGGTACCGGATAACGAAGAGTAATCCCCATACCAATAATAGTGTAAACACGCATGCAGGCGCTCCAGGAGAACTTGGGTGGTCCTTTTGGCCGACTATGCAAAATGAGGCTCGATCCATCCTCCGAGAACGATCGAGAATTCCCAGGCAGCAATAGAAACTTGTTGCGTCTTAGAGCAACCAGGTGGCTATTGGCTTGCCTCTTTGATCTTCTCTTTTTGTTCGCTCGTCCCATAACCACGCTCAGGGTTGAAATACACATTTGCCGCCGGGCCACTCCCACTCTTTGTTTCAAAATTTCGTTTAATCTCTTTAGCCTCAGACATGCACAACTGTTGCCCACCATGTCTATTATCAGTTGCTGTATGCCGGCCTGTGAAATTCAGGTTATGAAACTGTATTATAGTTTGAAATATACACTAGTTGAATGGTCAAGGTAATTGAAACACCAGAGAGGCCAAGGTATCACTGCGACAAGTGTGACCGGGATTTCCCCAGCATGCTTGATCTGGACGAGCACGTCAAGATAGACCATGCAACTGCCCCATCGATGGCATGAGCAAACCCTTATCATATATCGTGTGCGCGGCTCTCCATGTCAGAACCATCTGTGGCAGGATACAACTATACCTGTGACGAATGCGGGGCATCGTTTGAAGCGATGGACGACCTTACAAAGCACTATCGACAGGATCACCCCGAGTCACTGTAAAGCAGACAAAAAAGGTTCATAACGACTCCCGCTCAAGGCAGACATGCATTGAAGGATCCTGCAAGAGTAAAGGAAGAAGTATTGAACGGCATCCTAGAGTCCAGTTCGCGCCAGCTGGAAGAAGCAGAAAACAGTGTTGAAGAGATCAAATCCATTTTGCACTGGGCAAAAGGCCCTCGTGAGAGAACTTCCATAAACATCATTCTGGACGATCAGAAGAAAGTAGTCAAGGCGCTTGGGCGACTCGTTGACGACTTGTCGGAAATCTGCAGCAAAAGGCCCGTATAACGCTTAACTTTCTTTGTGTGCACCAGACTGTTGTCATATGCTAGGAGGAATAAGAATCGGTCTGTTATCAAGTGCCAAGAACAGAAAGATCGTCACCATAGTTGGCGGCGCGCTGATAGCTATTGGAATTGCAGGAATGATCATGATCGGCTCCCAGGCGTCCAGCATCCTGACAATGCAAGGGTCGTTCGGCGATCCTGAAGTAGCAGACTCGTTCTTTTATGGAGAGTACGCGTTCCTATTCGTGCTTGTTGCGGGTCTCGTGCTGACAATATTTGGAGTGGTCAGCATGCAGAGGGACAGTGCCGAGCAGCCTTCTGCCTCCAACCGCTAGAAAATGTCGTGGTCATTTTTTATTTCATGTTGCGCACACAATGATATGAGGAACTATGTCTGACACAGGATTCACGTGTCCAAAATGTGACTACTCATTTCCGACTGCAGAGCAAGTCGCCGAGCATTTGAGAAATGAGCATGTTGACGGGGCGCAGACCGAGACATCTAAGAGAATGACATGAACAAAATCTCGGAAGGAACCTTATCTGGACTTGCTCATCGCGATTCCAGCTAGTGCGACTTTGCTGCTAAGCGGGTGTGTTTGGTATGTTCTGGCGTCTTGAAGAAGAGTGTGGAACCTTTTTGTATAATCCATTAATGCAATTTCATGCCTAGGTTATCTGCAAAATGATTACTTCTGATAGAGAGAATAAGAACTCGCTGCACTCTTTTGTTGCAAGCGATATCAGAGACAGGGAGACGAATGAAATAACAACTATGCCACGCAGAATTGTTGCTGCAGCAGCCATCCCAGAGGAAATAGAGGGAAAGAAATGACTGCCCCCAACAACAACGACAACAACGACAACAACGACAACAATGCTAGCAAGACGGTCATAAGGCTCGTTGAGAGAAACCAGGGAATAAAGCTGAACGACGCGATATTGATAGCTGGTTTTCCCGGCCCGGGGATCGTCGGCGCAATGAGCGCGAGCTACATCATTGAGCAGCAAGAGATGCACCAGATTGCGTATGTTGACTCTGATTTCATTACACCCGGCGTCATCTACATAGGCGGCAGGCTGCGGCATCCTTTCCGTATCTATGCAAATGATGAAGGCACCGCATGCGTGCTCGTATGCGATGCGCCCGTGATATTGTCTGGTGTCCATTCCCTGTTCAACGATGTAGTCAGGTGGGCAAAGAACAGCAACATTAGAGAAATCATTGTCCTCGAAGGGATTGCTTCTCTAGGCATGCCCGAGACTGGAAGAAGGCCCATTGTGCTATCAAGTGATGGGCGATCAGATGACCATAGCTATCTGAGCAACATCAAGAAGCGAAAAGAACCGGTGCCGGCGTTCATTGCAGGAATATCGGGCGGACTTTTGGCAGCGTGTCTGTCAAACGGAATCCCCTGTACCGGAATTTTGGTGCCCTCGACAAGAGGTATCCCAGATCCAGAAGGCGCAGCGATCCTGATAGAAAAGGCAAACGCCCTTGCCAACACCCCATTTGAGATAGATGTGACCGAGCTGAGGAGTGAGGCCGTTGAGCTAAAACGCCAGATGCAAGAGCTGATAAATTCAGTCAGGCAGCAAGAACAGGAACAGTTAGGCAGGGGTCAAGGAATTTACAGTTAAGAGACAACACACCCCTCACCTCCCTCCCCCGATCGTACTCCAGTAGTTATTAACAAATTCTGTGACACGAATCACACACATGTCAACAACATCAATTCAGGCGGAAGCATCCAAACCGCAAAGAAAGATGCAAGAATGCAATCGGTGCAAGGCAGCCGGCTTTCCAAACCAAATGATAGGCTTTGAAACGATTGGCGAAGACCCAACCACAGGCAAGATCAGATGGAAACTGGTGGAGGAAAGCGGCAAAGATCACGTGCACAGGGGAACGCAAGAGTCACGACGCAAGCGCATTGTGGACATTGCAACTGTAGCAGATGCTGCAGAAGCAAGAAAGCTGCTTGCGCTTGGATGGGAATACAAGACATCCTATCCTGCGACGATAGCAAACATCCCCCACTATGTGCTTGTAAAACGAGAGTAGATACCGCTTTACTGACACAAGTGGTCGCACCCATATGCTGCCATGGTAAGGCAGAAAGCCAGCATGACAGCAAAAACCCACTTTTTGATAAAATGGAGAGCTAGCTACCTCAGAATATTTTTGTCAGCAGTTCTGAAGAAGCAAGTCGCCAAAATGAACGCGTTTACAATAAATTGACGGGAAGGCCAACAGCCTCCACAATAGATCAAGATTCTTTCATTTTGAAGGATGTCAGAACCAGTGAGGAGGTTCTGACTGCATCTGTGTCGAAAAAGAAAAATCTAGGGCTTTGGGCACCCTTCCATCGGCCAGATGAATACTTCCTTTCCTGGCAGCTGCCAAAGCTGTTTTGCATACAGATCGGTGTTATCGATATGGCAGCGTTCGCACATGTTGACTGCAACATCATCTGAGGGTTTGCCTATCAGCCTCAGGAACTCCTTTGCATACTCGACTGCCCGAGCATCCATTTCTTTTGGAACGTCTCCTGCATGATTCTTATCGGTCGGTATAAAGACATCAAAGTGGAGCCTTCCCTTGTCTGCGTAGGTGTTGTAAACTACTACTTTTTTTCCAGATCCGTGATATGGCTCTAGCTTTTGCATGTTATACAAAAAGTCAAGAACGAGATTTATTTTTTACTTGTATTTGGAGCAGCTGCACTTGCTGCACACAAGAGCTCGCCTTTTTTTCTGGTGCAATGGCGCAGTGCAAGCCTGTGGCTGCAATCCTTGTTGGAGCATACTGCGCCGTGTCCCATCTCCGTCTCCCACTTGATTTTGTCATGCGGCATCAGATGCAAACTCTGCCGCGATTATGTGTTTGCACTTTATGAAGCGGAAATTGAAATCAGGGCATGTGCATGTCTTGATCTCTGCATCCACGTTGTAGAACTTGTCCACATCCTTGGAACTCCTGACCTTGAACAGCCCCTCGTTGTGATCGGTTCCAAAGATCACCGGTTCTTTTTCATTCAGCTCTACAAGCCGGTACGCGCGGTCGATGCGCTTGAGCATCTCCAGCAGATCTTGGCCAGAGATCTTTCGCTTGTTCCTCAACCAATTCATCGCGTTATTACTCTGGCAGGACGCGCATATAATGAGAAGGGTACTGTGGGGAGAGGGAGGTAGGTAGGTAGGTAGGTAGGGATCACGTAACGATGCTCTTGTGCAGACGTTCGTACTCTGACTGGCTGATCTCGCCTTTGGCAAGCCGGACTTTCAGTATGTTCAAAGGGTCTTCGCCTTTGGCCTCCTGCTTACCAAATCCAACACCTCTTACTTGATCAATGAACTCCCAGCGCTTCTTGACATCAACATTCTTTCCAGCGCGATACAGTGCTCTTGATAGCCTGTTCTTGTCCCTTGCAAAGGAGGAAGGAACGTGGAGGGCTATCATGAACCCCTTGGTCGCAAACATGTTCTTCCAGTCATCTGGATATGGAACGTGTATTGGCGTAAAGTCAAGCGGAAGGACTTCATGAGGCGCCCTGTGTTGTGGATCCTTGTTCTTCCACAAATAGCCGATATAGCCGGGGCTTGCAGCATCTCCCTTCTTCCGGGGCTTGATCAGCTGCTCCATTATTGAAGGGTCGTGAGTCCTGCCCACTATTACAAATGTAGTGCCGCCATACCTCTTTGCAGCCGCCTGCCTCTTTTCCGATTCCCTCTTATCAAGTCGTCTCTTGTTGAAAAACCCGGGTATATGCACCTGAAGAATAGTACGTTCAGGCTTGTAGCCAAACAGCCTCAGGTATTCTAGAATCTCTTCACGCCTCTCAGGCGTCACTTGAGTAGCAACGACCTGCTCAGCGACAGGGGTTGTAGTATGAGTTCTCTGCCCTTTCTTCCCACCCAGCGACATTTGATCTTGCCTGATCCGCATAGCATATTTTGCTTGATAATAAATCAGCTATGCAATCATATGTGTACAATGCAAGATATACATATGGCGCCCGACATGCCCAATATAGTTGCTCTCGCCTACACGCGATATGGATGCTATTCAGGCCCGCGTGCGCCAGACTCTTGACAAGGGGGTTCAGATAGACCTCACAACTGAGCAGTGCAAGCGTTTCCTAATGAGACGGGTCAACCAGAAAATCTCAGTCGCAATACTGTATGTTGACCTTGATGGTTCTACAAAACTGAGCATGTCGATAGAGCCGAACAAGTTTGCGACCATACTGCACATCTTTTCTCAGGAGATGAGCCTGCTCATCGCCGAATATGGCGGATATATCCTAAAGTTCGTTGGCGATGCAGTGATCGGGCTTTTTCCTGCAGAATATGACACCAAGCAGGCAGTAAAGAACGCAGTGGAATGTGCAAAAGGCATGCGTGAGGTCATCAAGAGATGCATCAACCCAGAGTTGAAAACCCATGGTCTGCCAGAGATCAAGGCAAAAATATCTGCCGACCAGGGAGACGTGCAGGTGGTGCTTTACGGCAAGGGTCTTGAACGGTCACACATTGACATTGTCGGTTTGAGCATCAGCATGGCCGCAAAAATGCTTCCTCTGGCAAAGACTTGGGAGATAGTCATAGGGCAGTCAATATATGAAAAGCTCGCAAACAAGGAAGGCTTTGACGAGATCAAGGTAGACCATGCGAGATGGACGTTTTTTGACGAAAAGAATGGCATCAATTACAAGCTCTATTCGTTGAGGTAGACGGCAGAGGAAGAGGCGCGCGCGTGAGTGTGCCACTCAATCCGGTACGGCAGGAGGTGTCCATCACTGTATCCTGTGCAACTTTGTCTATTTTCCCACGTCCATGTCGACGTTTTTTCATTTAGCCTCTCAGCCCTAACTTTGGGAGGCCTTTGTAAAGGGTTCCGGGCATTGCGGTCTTCGGTCCTCAATGTTGCCCGGGCTGCTTCTCCGTCTTTCCCATCAGGTCTCCAGCCTCTTTCGCCTCCTCCTTCTCTCTCACCGCGGTTTACCCTCGCTTCCTCCAAACCTCGCCTCTTGTCCTGACAATAAGCTGTACCGGCTGGCCAGTCAATGAGAGAGTGACAATTCAGGGCGGCAAGAGCGGATTTTGATTTATCCTATATCGTCGTAATTGAAACAAATATGGAGATAGATACGGTGGTCGGGGTATCAGCGGCCTTGCTTACCATGTCCAGCTTTATCCCGCAGATAATCAGGGCCGTCCGAACACACAGGATGTCAGATGTCTCGGTGTATCTTATGCCATTGTTCATTGCAGGTTTTTCCCTCTGGGTCATTTATGGAATCATGCGGGATGACCTTGTCATCATAGGGTCAAACATCACAGGCATCATATTCAATGCAATTCTGCTCTTCTTAAAGGGCAAGTACAAGATGACCCAACGTACGCACCACTAGCTCAAACACGGGAGAGCAGGATATCGGTCAGAGCCATCCTTATCGTCGAAATGCCAGTCCTGAAGGGAAAGGCCCCGCTTCCCTTTCCGGTTATCGGATTGACCCATTCGTAGTAGGCAAGAGCCTGTTGGTGACCCTCCTTTGTAAGGGTCGACAGGAGCGTGTCGCATTCGTCATACCTTTGGAACCTGCTTCTTGCAAGTATTTCTATCCCGGTAATCCAAGGCCAAAGGGTATGGTTGTGGTACTGATTTGGATTCAATACCCACGGCCCCGTTCTCTGAAGCTCCTTTTCCGTTATCAGCGGCCATTCACTATTCAACCAGGTGCGATCTCTTATGGCCTGCAAAGTCAGAAAAGCCCTTTCCTGGATGGTCTTGCGTGGAACCCGAGGCGCACCACTCCTCCTGTCAGGTGATGATGACAGGGATGAATGTTGTTGTTTGATCGAGCTTCCGGAGCTATCACCATCATTGTTATCATCACCATTTTCTCCTTCGCCCCTTTTCAAACGCAAGCTCAGACTGTCATTTAGAGTATTTTCTGTTATTGACACAAGATAGAGCGAAACGTCCTGTGTAAGCATTCTTTCCCTATTATGATCCCCAGTTCCATCGTACTTGATGTCGATGTAAGCGCCATCCTGCTCTGACCACAACTTTTCCTCCACTGCATTTACAGTTCTTTCTGCCATCTTTGCCAGTTTTCCTGCCAAATTCTTCTCTCCTATTTCATAAAGCAGTGAAGAAAAATTACTGGTCGCCATGATCCATGATGCCTGGTTGTAGACTATTTTGCCAGCACGCAGTGCAGTATCCATCCAGTCCTCGTTGTACCCTTGCTCGATAAGCCCGTCATTGTCAATATCTCTGCTTGCAAGGTAATCGACTGCTTCAAGCATTCTGGGAACGATAAAATCTATCAATTCCACCGGCTTGAATATTACCTCCTGCTTTGTCTTATCGGCCGCAGGTGATTCACTCCTGCCGTTGTGCAGATGTGTCGTTGTACCATTCTTATCTTCTGCAGACGATAATGGTTTGATCGTAGCAGGATCGTGGTAGGAATAAAGCCCAGCCTTGAGGTATACGTCCAAAATCCACGAAGTGGTAGACACCATCAGTGCGGTGGAATCGATGTCAGGATTGCGGGCATAAATCTCTGAGAAGCCCTGACTATGATATATTGTTGAAGGTAGTGCGCCCTTGAACTTTTCTTTAATTCCACCGTCTGCACGGTTGATTGTGAACTTGAGCTCAGGGGATCCCCTGCCGTAGATTATTTTTTCTTCACTGTTTCGACCTATCTGATGCGACCAGATAAAGTATAGAGACCTGAGAACGTTGTAGGTATCCCCGGTTAAGAACTGGTCCTTGAGTATGTATGCGGCATCCCTCATCCATATTGCCTTGTAGTAGCCGCCAGGATTTACACCAAGATGGACATATTCTGCCGTCTTGTCGAGAAACTCATCTGCTCGCTTGAAAAACAGAGTCCAGTCTCTTTTGGGTAATTCATGTGGGGAGTTCATGGGTGAAATTCAAAGGCGCAAACTGCCAGCCCGGTTTTCCCGCCTTGACAATGCTGCTACTCTAAGATCGTTATCGCTTTTTTAGGTTACCCCAAACTGCAATCCAGGAATCACTGCATTCGACAATTGTTTATACCTGTTTTATGCATTGTCTGCCATGAATAAATTATGGCCACCGCAGCGCCAGCCAGAGTCAATAGTTTTCCAGGATATAGGTGCAAGTTATGCGGCAAGCGCTACAGGATACTTGGAAATTACCAGAGGCACATGCTTTTGGCGCATGTTCAAGAAGGAGAGGTTTGGATATGATTGCGGGAGGAAATCCCTCCACGAGACGTTTCCGATAATATCAGTCATGAGGATGAGGGCGTGAAATAACCATAGCATGAATGCAAACAGCACCAGGTCATGATAATGATGACATCGGTGGTGTATGAGGGGGACCCTGGTGGCTGTTGCTTGCAAGCCAGCAATCGCAGAGAAGGAATCAAGAGCTGAAGGTTCTGGCAACAGAAAATTTCTAGCTTGATACGGTGGCAAGAATTCAACCCAAGAGGGAGCGCAAAAGTTCTTGAATGACCCTTCCGGTCAAAAAGGTAGGAGCAATAAGGATGGACAAGCACAGGCTAGCCGAAGAGCTACGTGCGAGGCAAAGACTGACACAAGCCGAGAATGAGGAAAGAATGAGGAAAGAGTTTGGAGCTACTGATCAGGACATAATGTTATTCAGACAGAAATTGGCAGAAATAACAGATGACGAGATCATCGATAGTTACATCACGTGCGCTCACTGCGGCGAAAGGCATATCGACGATGAAATGACATTGACATACATCATTGAAAATAGCAAAGACTCCAATGACTTTTTGGACAAAGCTCAGGCAGTCCCGGAACACAAGAATAGATACTCAAGAAGAAGAAACTGAGCTAGTCGCTGCCATCACGTAGAGGATCATACGCACTGTCATCATACACCACAACGATTTCAATCAACGCAGGTCATGTCAAGGTCAGCGCTTGATGCTTCCCGGTCAATTCCAAAACATTAGTGAATCCAAAGGCAGTTGGATATGCACTAGGCTATGCAGGAAGAAGCCTTTGTGGCCAGTGTTGCCAGAAAGGAGATGAGATCAAATAGGCGGAGATTACTATTCTACATAAACGTAAATTAGTCATTACGTGCACTAATCTCACGTCTTTCAAACTTTGTTCAGGTTAAACGAGTACTTTAAGATTAAGCCTAGCATAGTGGCACTTTCGCTAGTCTCGCTTGTAGTCATGATGGGTTCAAGCATGGTCACCCCATCGCTGACGCTCTATGCGCAGCAGGACCTCGGCGCAGACGGGTTCTTTGTTGGCGCCGCTGTTGCCGGCTTTGCGATTGGCCGGCTGATATTTGATATGCCCGCAGGGGTGCTTGCAGACAGGCTGGGCATGAGCAGGACGATGGTCCTTGGTCTTGGCGTCCTTGCCGGTTCGTCTACCCTTGCAGGCCTTGCTCCAAACTACTGGATGCTGCTTGCTGCAAGAGTGTTTGAAGGGATTGGCTCTTCCATCTACGTCAGTGCCGCAATTGCGTTTGTACTCCTGTCGTCAGAGGCATCAATGCGCGGTACAAACATGGGAAGCTACCAGTCGATGCTGATGCTAGGACCGATTGTCGGCCCAGTAATCGGTGCCCCTATAGCCGCATTTTTCGGATATAACGCTCCCTACTTTGCCTTTGCAGCGATGATAGCGGTGGCGCTTGTCATTGTTGCCACACTTGCTTATACCGGCAGGCTGCGCATAGCAAGGAGTGTTTCAGACGAGGAGGACGTCGGGCGCAAGGCTAGCATGTCCGTCTACCTCAACACCGCCGCGATCGCTACTTTCGGTTTTGCGTTTTTGCGCTCGGGCATCTATACTACAGGGATGCCGATGTTCGCATACGGAGATATGTCGATCTCTGTCTTTGATGTAGGGATAATACTCACAGTCGCGTCTGCCGCCAATCTGGTCAGCTCGTTCTTTTCAGGAAGGGTCACCCAGGCATACGGAATGCAAAGGCCGCTGTTTGCTGCAATCCTGACGTCTGCAGTCCTCGTAGCAATCATTCCGCTATCAACATCAATGACAGTCCTGCTCACAATAATGACAATCATAGGTGTCACTTCAGGATTCTTTGGCCAGTCAATCGCATGGGCTGCAGAGCAGATAGAAGAGAAGGTGAAAAAGAGTGTAAAGAGCGCAGGGCCGATGCTTGGTGTCAAGTCACACGTCACCCGCGGCATCGGGCTTAACAGATTGATAGGAGACTTGGGATTGGTTCTGGGTCCGCTGTTCATAGGATATTTCATCTCAATCTTTTCTGGCGAGCAAATCATGTGGTTCGTCTCGTTTGGCGCAACCAGCGCAGTGCTTGCAGTCATTTCCTTCTTGGTCCTTGGAACCAAAGTCAAGTGCAACATCATCAAACGTTAATGCAAGGCAAGGCAAGGAACAGTGAAGACTGTAGCACGCATATAGAGTGATGCACATACATCACAATATGGCAGAAGAATTGAAGATTTAAGAAATCGCAGGACACGGATTTTTGAACTCTGCTTCTCCATCCCGCTCAACCCCTATGCGGGTTTATCTAATGGTACTACGATCCTTAACCCATATCTTGCATCCCTACCGTGCGAGAATATGTCCAGATGGTCAGAGGTCGTGGAGCAAGGGGATATCTTTTTCTTTTATAGACCAAAAGTAGGGACAGAAGAGGTCAGCAATGCTGACGATGTCCAGCGGTTCTACATGGTCACTGCTCCGGAAGATGCCGATCAATACCGGCTTTTCATATTAGGAAGAAAACAGTTGCCAGAGATAGTCAAAGGCAAATCAACTTCTGAAGAAAGAAACTGGGCACTCAACACCCTGACCACAAACAATCCAGAAGACATCAGAAGAGAGCTTCTCGCGGCAGAGTAGGATACAGAAACGAAAGAGAAACCAAACTTGATAGATTTGACAGGCCGGAAGAACAAGAGGCCAAGAAAGCATCGATAACAGCATCCGCTATGATCCAATTGCCTCCCCAGATGCCACACGGTATGCTAGTTGTTAGCACCTTGATTTAGAAAGCAGAGGAACCATCCACTTGCAAATCGCGCTACCTGCTCGAGTGTTCCAGGCTCCTCAAACAGATGAGTTGCTCCCGTAACGATCGTTAGCTTTTTCTCATCATTTTTGAGCAGCGTTAATTTGTCATATGCATCCTGATTCAATCTGATGACCTGCTTGTCATTTTCTCCAACCAGAAGAAGAGTAGGCGCTCTGACCTCGTAGAGGTGCTCACCGGCCAGATCTGGACGTCCACCTCTTGACACAACTGCCCGGATAACATCGGCTCTTTTTGCCGCAGCAACTAGTGCCGCAGCGGCTCCCGTGCTTGCTCCAAAATACCCAATGCGCGGAAGCTCACCAGCATTTGAATGACCAAGACTCTGGAGCAGCCAGTCGGTTGCTCCAACCAGCCTGGTAGCAAGCAATCCAATATCAAATCTCAGGCGCCCAGTTCGCTCATCCACTGCCTCTTCCTCTTCTGTGAGGAGGTCAAAGAGAAGCGTGCCAAGGCCCTCTCGTTGCAGCACCCTTGCGACATATCTGTTTCTCGGGCTATGACGGCTGCTCCCACTCCCATGGGCAAACAACACCATTCCGGACTTGCAGCCGGGGATATAGAGGTCGCCTTGCAGGCGTTGCGCGCCAACAGGAATTTCGACCGCTTGCTCTTGACCATGGTTGTTTCCTATGACGGTATGCAAAAATCATCTCCCCCTAGATTTTTCAGATTGCAGCTCTGGATCCTTGTGAAGGAATCCTTCTATCCCGTCCATCACCATTGAATGACTGATCTTGCTGCAACAGGCGCAATCGGCACTCAGGCAGTCCCTTGCAAGACCATGATTGCATATTTTGCATGTGCAAATGGTTTCAAGTGATGCTTCGCTGGCCATTCCTCACCATTATTTTCCATGAAATTTAAAAACTTGAGAATCATGATCAATTCCTGCAAGCTAATCAACTCTTCTGGTCACTACATTCATGTTATTTCGTTCGAAATTACTGGGCAGGGTTATTTGCCATTGTACTGATTCTGGACCAGCCTTCTTGGACCGAGGATCCAGGTATGCTGTTGCGACTTTTGCTATCTGTTCCTCTCGTCACAACACAAGCGGCCTACGTGACTGGAGGAGAGAGTCATCGTAAATGATGCAGCAGCATTTGCAGCAACTCTATACACGTACTACAGTCTCCAAGGGCCTGTAAAGAGCTATAATTATGAGAGCAGTACCAAACTAGTTGCAATATCAGATATCGTCAGCATTGTCCAGGTGTAGTCAGGAGGTTCTTACAGAAGCCTCTCTATTTGCATTGCAAGTATTCTAAAAGCTGACGTGTGCCAGGTTTTTGACGAGCTCTTGTTGAGAGAGCAGCTCGGTCAGTCTTCAGGACTTGCCCTCCGTTCGGAACTAGTCATTCCGTCAGGCACCCATCCAGACCTGTATCGCTTCGCTCTTGCCCCAAATAATATTCCGACAAGAAAGACGAACATTCCGGTTACTATCCCGTACATGAACATCGCATCTGCCATTAACTAATAACGGCATATGTCGAACATAAAGTTGTCCATAGACTGTCCTAGAGCTCTTGATTATTACTTTGTTAGTGTTCTCAGGTGTAAAAATCCAATGTATCATCTAGGTAAGCCACAACTTCCTTTTTTGAAACAGCAAGGGTATGCTATGTTGCATGACAGAAGGAATGTCATTTCTGGATACTCTTCTTGCACAAAGAATGTATGATGAATTACGAATTGCGAATACAGTCTCATTGGTGCATGTTTGCGAACGCCATTTGCTTACTTCTGATCTATGCAAAATCAGATTAGATCAGATATCTTTGTCTTCCATCATTAGCATTCTTGAGTGATATTGTCACTATCATGAACTTCATTGCGGATGGTTCGAGAATTTTTGCCATTGTGGAATTGCCAGATAACACTTGAAGCTTGTCGCCACATTCCCAAATCTTGGATTCAGCTGCTGACTTCAGAAGCTAGTCGCGCAAGTCTTTTATCAGATGCTGCGGAGTAGCCCAGTCGATTCGATTCATGGAGAGATGCCAGAACTGTCAAGAAAAAGAGGCGGAGATCTATCAGGTTAATGGCAACTACTGCATTCAATGCTGGCAAGATATCACGCATTCCAGCATCTGAAATATCCTTTGTATATCCAAAGAGCTTCGTCAACAGCTCGCGACGGCCGGAGCATAGATATACGCATTGCACATAGAGAATCTTGAGAATGAAAAACCATTGTGTGTCAAACGCATGCACCTACACAATATTGATTGGCGTTTGAGCCAGTCTTGTGATCACATCTGAGGATGTTGTAGACATAGCGCAAAGTTTGCCATTTTTGTGCGGCTCATGTAACAGGAAAAACCATGCATCAATTTGCGTGTCGTTGCACCTAGAAAATTCTGAAGGATTTCTAGGATTCAAAAGCAAGAGGAAGAACAACCAAATAGTAAACAACCACAAGGGCAACAAGAGCCACAGTTCCAACAACAAAGATGCGGCGGATTATCTGCTTCTTGGGCATGCGACTGACCACTATACAATCCTCTCCCTCTTGGTAAAGTGAATACAATAATCAGTATTTACCGCTTGTGAATAGCGTATTCTCTTCTCTATGCGCCGCGATCATTGTAAACGACTGCCAAAGGGGCGGACTCTGATAGCCATATACCCTCAAAAAGTATTAAAATGATAAAGAACGCCCAATTCAGAAATGAAGAACAACAGTAGCAAAACCAAGAAGAGAAACGTTCTCAATCGAATTATAGTTGATAGCGGTGTGGGCTTCTTGGTCCATTGGAAATGCGACATCTGTAGTTCTCTTCACAAATCCTTCAAAGAGCTTAGGTCACACAAGAAAGAGATTCATGCGTACTAGATAGGTTCCCTTCCTTTCTGTACCTTCCTTCAAGTCGGCGTCGCGTTTGCAAGGTTCACTTAACCATGCCGTACATCAAATAAGGATCTTCTATCGAGTAGCAGATCCCATCGATCGTTGTGTCATCGTCACTGTCAACTGGGGCGACTGGTTTTGCACAGATCCAAGCGCTACGTTGTGCTTTTCAATTTCCTTATTGCACAAACATATACGCAATTGCTAGTGATGCCTAGCATTCTTTCTAAGGCGAACACGGCGATAGCATCCCGAAATTCAATCAGCGTACGCCAGAAGATAGCTGCGCACACAGGAAGGCCAAAGAAGCGAGTTTGAGTGCAAGTTGCATTAAATGAGTGAAGTGTCAAAACATTCCGGTGAAGGAAACAATCTCGGTCAGCATCTTAGGTCCGTCTTTGAATAGAAAATTTGGCGGCTTTGCATGCTATGCGTTTGTTATCAGAAATAAAGAAGGTCACCTGTTGCACGAAGCATGCGGACTAGCAGAGAATCCAAATTCCCAGTCATCGCCGGCTAGCAGTAGCGTTGCCACCTATACTGCACTAGTGAGGGCATTGGAATGGTTGATCCATAACGGTTACAAGAAGGACATCATAATTGTCAAGACTGCTTCAAAATCCCTAATTTCTCAGCTGGACGGGACATACCAAAGCCCACACACGTCAGGAAACAAGAAGGAAGACAGTTTGCCAAAAAGCATCGTTCCACTATATGTGAAGGCATCAAGACTGATACCAAGATTCTACAAGTTGTCTTTTGAATTACTCGATAGAAAGGGAAATGCGGGTAGTGGCGCAACTAGCGATATGGACTACGAAGCCAAAGAGATTGAAGAATTGCTTGTCCTAGCATATGTCGAAGCAGAGGAAAAAATTATGAAACAAGGCCGGATAGTGTCTGAACAAAAATCACCGTTTGTCACTGCGGCTCAGCTAATGAACTATAGAAATACCCAGGCTTCATGACTCAAACAACTACTAGCTAGCCAGAGGGGCCTAGCCAAATTTGTCAGATGGTCTCTATTGTCTGTTATGACGTATGGAATTATGGTATTACCCATTCCTGCCCATATCAGGAATTTATTAGAACTGGTCTGCAGAAAAATGAAGTTGATAACGGGGATGCTGCCTACGCCGGCTGCAATTTGAATTGGTTATAGCCATCCTGTAACTTTGCAAACATAAAAAATGTTCGCCCGCGTTTTGCCTCTCGTCTGCTTGTTATGCCACCGTTGTTTCAGTTGACGCTGCTGCGGAGGTTGTAGCCTTCCCCCGCCCATATACGCCGCTGACAACTAGCTTTATCCCGTAAAACAAGAGCGCAACACCAATCAAGACACCCGCAAGTTCCACTCCAAACACTGGAAATACCATTATGGCAACAGACAGAGCAACAGCTAGCACACCTGCTGCTATGCTCAGTGCCCTTGAGCCTCTACTTGCAACGTAGTATGCCTCTCTCCCATTTGCAACGTAGTATACTCTCCTCTTCTTGGACCAAACACCAGATATTATGCCGGCTATGCCGCCGAACAGAAGAGCAATGGCTGCCAGCCACATGACGGCAATGGCAGTAGTGAGAGGAAATGCCATGATAAGACTTGAAAGAATTATTACCAAAGCTCCAAGGCCGATATGCGCAAGACGCGATTCTTTGTACAGGAATATCCCTGTCACTATCTGCTCTATGCCAAACAGGAACAAGATTATTGCGGCGGCAAAGAATGTTGCTACAGTTGTAATAACAGGATATATTATTGCTGAAATTGATAGCCCGATTGCCAGAGCGCCTATGCCGATCTGCAGAGCTCTTATCCACGACGGGGATTTTGCATTCTTGGTTCTGACCGAGGACACAAAAAGCCTTGTACAAGAAGTCGAACTTAAGGATTCGAAAGCATACTTAGAATAGCACATTTCAGTTTCTCCAGATATTGGAAAATTATGAAACTAACAAACGAAAGAACATTTCAAAGTGAATCAAGAGTTGGTTCCGTCCAGAGAATCGGTCGCAATTTCAACCTATAAACAGCAAATCGCATATAACGGATATTGTAGCTACATAGAGGAGACAAATTCGATAGCCAACGCAGGCAACACATTCGGCTAGGAATTGTAGTCAGAGATATGGATGGGATCGAACATTATTCACTAACACAAACGTGCTGGTGAAAGCATGACCGAGGTTGGCAGGTTGTTCTTGCCGTCTGCGGTAGTCCTGCGACCGTCCAAGTCCACATTATTCATGATGTATTTGCCGTAACCTCGATCATGTCCCAAATGCGCAATCACTGATTCACAGGCGTGCTGTTTTGAAGGCACGACTCCATCTCTTCAAGTGCCGTATCTATTTTCTTTTTCAACACTGGCTCAATTGCATAGCCCACATGTTCCCCAACTTCCCGCCCTCTACAATAGAACTTGAGTGTAGGCGTTCCTTGTATTGATGCCTCGTGCATAATCTCATGGTTCTGCGGATCGTCGACCATCAGCTTTAGAAAAGTCAATTTGCCCGTATACTGGTCAGATAACTTGTTATAAAGTGGCTCAAGGGCCTTGCAAAACCCACATCGGACAGCTGAAAAGTTTACCACGACCGGTGTCTCTGAGCTCTTGACTGCCCGGTGCCAGTCTTTTGCGCTAATAGTTTCCACAACCATATTGTTAATTACAACGACAACATGTGATTTAACAGGCAAGTATGCCTTGCAATGCACTGCAGCCCTTATGGATTGTTTACAAAGCATATGTGGTTGATTGGTTATGATCACGGAATCACTTGCTACAGAGAACAAAGAGGATCAGGGATAAAGGCAAAATATCAGCGTCGTAGTGCGGCAGTTGCTGAACTTTTTCCCAAGAGTAAATTCAAGGCTTGCGTATGAGCTGCTACTTCATTGGCGAAGTGGAAGCTGCAAACCACAAGTTCTATCAACTAAAAGAACGGGTGGAAAAAAAGCAATGAACTATTTTATCATCAAGGCAGACGAGCCTCCCGCTGGATATGAGCATGGTGCACCCGATGCATCTGCACGGGCGTCATAACAAGAGGAGCAAAATTGTGAGTGAATAGATACGCAAAGGGGTCTGAAAAATCGGAAGGAATAGCCGGGCTATCCCTAGCCTTCAAATCCTTCTTTGTGAATCCAGTAGTAAGACACCCTGTCTGCACCGATCCAGTATGTCTCGGTGCCAGCATCGACCACAATCTCTTTTGTAGAGTCTTCAAATTTCACATTGTGTGTATGCAGTTCGATCTTCTCGCCTGTATCAAGACGGATCGTGACTTCGCCATTCTTTTGCAGGCTGTTCTTTAATGCTTCATAGTCTGCCATAACTCATGTTTGATTTCGGACTTATTTAAACATCAGCAGGGACAGGTACAAGTTCTGTTATCAAGCAACCGGTCTCTTTAATATCTTGTTTGGTACTTCATAATGATGATCAGGTCAAGAACATCAATACTATGGGCTTCCATAGTTTCGGCAATGTTGTTAGGGGCATTGTTGCCAGCAACGATTGTAACAGACAATGCATATGCGTTCCACACATTCGGCGGAACATACGTCGTAAACATCATCCCCGGTGCAGCGCAACGCGATAGCCTATACCACTTCTATCCACCCACAATCGCAGTGCCAGCACATACTGAAGTTGCATGGTTCAATGGTGACCCAGAGCAGCCACACACTGTAACCAGCGGCAGTCCCGATTCGGCAGATTCTGGTGACGTGTTCAATTCAGGGATAATATCATACCAGTACTTCTTCCAGTACGAGTTCAATGAAGCCGGTGACTTTCCATACTACTGCGTGATTCACCCCTGGAGAACAGGAATGGTCCATGTAAACGATGAAATCGTAAACGGAAACAACTTTGAGTTTTCTACCGGAACAGGCAGTGTTTGGAACATGTCAGAGTATGACAGGAACCTGTTGAAATTTGAGCCAACCACAGTTGCGCTGGAACAAAACACACCTGCAAGCTACTACATCACGATCTTCAACGAAGACACAGAGCAGACTGTATACAACGGGCACTTCCCATCGACAAACAACTTCCAACTTGAGCTGATTTCGGGCGAATTTAACCAGACGACCACATTTGGACCTGATAGGGCATCAACAATCAGGACTACAGCAGGTGCATTCCACGTGCAGGGCGATTTTATCGCTCCGGGCACATACAGGATTAGTGTCGCGGTGACTGCAGTGAATGGTCAGCCACTGACAAACGTATCTGGAGATCAGTTTGAGTTCCAAATAGCAGAATAAGAATAGCGTTTGCAGGATACCCTCCTGCATTTTTTTCTCTTCTTAATCTTTGTTTATAATCTAGAGGAGTTATCTGACATTTGGTGCATCGCGCGGCCCTATAGACCAAGGGGTACCAACTAACCGTTCAAGATCAGGATTTCATAGGAATTTAAGAAACTAACCCATGGATCCATAGTGAGCAGGAGAAGTCAGGCAATGAAAAGGTCTGTACTTTGGAAGTATTTGACCCCATTGTAAATAACGTAAGAGCGCTTGAGATAGTTTTGTTAGATGAAAGGAATAGAATCTGGTGCAGTTGCCTTTTCTGTAACAAGAACCCTTCAAAATATTATACAATCCTTAACTTTTGTTTTCCATCATTTGTTGCATGACTACAAGAAAATCCATTTTTGCCGCCTTGATAGCAGGGGCACTGGCTTTGACAATCGTTGGAACCGCCACTAGCTCCTTTGCCCAACAGAGCAACCAAACACAGGCCCAAGACTCATCAACAAACATGAACGCAACAACAGGCATGAACGCAACAACCAGCAGCATGACAGATGGAAATGCAACTACCACCACCACAACTTCAGGCAACAACACCCTTTCTGGAGTAATAGCGAGTCTTCAGGCTGACCAAATTGCCGCACCCACATGGATAACTGCTGGGCACTGGACGCTTGAATCAGACGGGGACCTATTTGGCAACGACACACAGGCAAACGTCACCAATTTCCACGCAACCGTTCACATGATACTTGTTACAAATGGCAGTGCCGAGCATAGCCACGAGATCTCTGACTTTAGACAGACAAACATCGCACACTCTGGAGAGAATGCTACCACAATCAACGGCACATTCACTCTAACTCTGGAAGGTGAACCTCATGAGAATGTTCATGGATTCATCACCCTTCAAAATAGCAAGATAGAGATCTGGGTAAACCCCGTTCAGAGCGACAACCACTTTGGCATCACCCCTATGTATGGCATGATACTGGACCCGGAGCGGATTCAGGAACATGACAGAATGATGCAGCAGAACAGGACAGGCACTGGTATGCCCGGTGCCCAGAACATGACTGCTGCAGGACCGCAATAGATGTCGTTCACTTCCTTGTCCCTGCCAAACTAGGCCAAATCCCTCCTTTCTTTTTTCCAACTTCATCCTTTCTTTTCTCCACCACAACTGCGGCTGCGCCTAGACCGACGAAGGCTGCCTGTAGCACTTCAATGGCAATTACCATTGAATTCACGCAGGCGATTCACGACCAACACATATTTCTGCAATGCAGTGCAGACATGCAACCTATATCATTCATTCAACCATAATGATCGACTCCACAGGATTTCATCAAAATGGTCCTGCTCTGGCCAGCTGTGGAGTTACATGACCCCAGTAAGAAATGGCATCTGTCAGGGCAGGACCTCGTATCAAAATTTATGACGCCCGAAAAAGGACGGTACTCGCTTTAAAAGCGATGCTATGCTTGTTGCAATGCGGCATAGGAGGATATGACAATAGTATGACTGCAAAGAGTCCGGAAGAAATCTGTCGTTTCTTCCGGGAGTACATGGCGATATTGACTCGGTACTTGACACCGTCTACGATCGTGATGCAGTCTTCCTTGATCAGGCAGGCGAAGCAAGGAAGGGGAGGGAAGCGTTGAGACAAGTGTTGACCCCTTTTTGCCGCCGCGAAGGCCATCTTCGACTTTAACGTCAAGCAAATCATCCCGGCTGGCGACATTGCATTGATGCACACTGAATGGAAGGTATCATCGCCCCACCATCAAATGTCCACGTATGCAATCGAAGTTGCCCGTCGCCAGTCAGACGGTACTTGGCGCTGGATCATCGGCGACCCATTTACCGTTGGCAAAATGAAGACCAGTTCCTGAAACGAATGGGAAAAAATATACATGCGCTTTCTGTGAGAGGGCATCTGTTAGCCCAATATTTTGTAAAATCTTTCTTCCCTATGGAGCGTGACTCGACGCCAGGCTAACAGAACTCAACAGGGCATCCCAAAGATGGAATCACTAATACAGAGGATTGCAGGTGCGCAAGAGGAGTGATCTATCCTTTCATTTTTGACCATTTCATCATCCAACTCAATAGTGATATGACAGATTCGACCAGCTCTTGACCCTTTGGCGTGAGCTGGTATTCAACACGCGGCGGGATTTCATTGTATGATTGCCTATTCAAGATGCCACTCTTTTCCAGCTCTTTCAGCCTTGAAGCAAGAGTCTTGCTGCTAATCCCCTTCAAAGACTGCTTGAATTGCTTGTACCTTACAGGCTTGGTAGTGCAACAGAGTGGGATCAGGATTTCAAGCGTTCCCCGCTTTGTAATTATCTTGCGTAGCTTTGAGGTCTCTGCCAACAGGTAATCGTAGTCATAGCCTTCAAAACTACATCCCTCGATCATTGGCAACCGTTTCTTGGTTTCCATTGGGAAACTAACGGTAATAGTTTATCCTTGACAGGTTAAATAGTTTCGCTAGTAAACCAATATGGTGATATAATGGCAAAGAAAGATCAAACAAAACCAAAAGAAATAGCAGAATGCTGCCCGGATGGCTCGTGTAAGGGCTGCAGTTGTTAGGCGGTAGCAAAACGAGAGACGGGCAGAAAAACCATCCTTTTTATTTGCCCAGAGAAAGCAGGGCTCAGCCAGATGGCAGAGTTTTTCTTTCAGAAAGATCCTTCTGCAAAGACTGCAGGGGTAATATCGAAGGCACTAGATCGACTTCTCACATACTTCACAGGTACTCGTTCACACCAAACTCAGCCTATTTATCCACTTTACTACCTTCCAGGATGGTGTTTACTTTACTAACATCTCTGGAGGAATTACAGAATTCATTTGGATCCTTGGAGTTGGCCTGATAACAATTGCAGTTGGTTTCTTCATGTTAAAGGGGTACAGGCTGGCGTGGATTGCAACTATCGCGCTCATTGGATTTAGGATTGTGACGATTGGGCCAATGACGTTCTTCCTATATCCAATGGTATTGAATGGAATCATCATCTACCTCGCGTTTAACCAGCGTACAAGAGGCTTCTTAGACGTGAAATCTAGAGCGCGGCGTAGTTGGCAAGCTTGCTGGCAATCCGGACGACCGTTATCCACTTGTTCCTTTCCCCTATCCTGATGCATGCGATCTCCCGGAGTTTTTGCTTATCAAACCTTCTTGTGCTCCAAAGTAGTTGTGATACAACTGATAGCATGTCAGGATAATTACAGTATCTGATTTCTTTATGCCTCTCATGATCTTTTCACGGTCTCTGATTTGGCCATTGAGCCGTTCCATCTTGCACTTATCTTGATCTCCTGCAAGGTGGATGTAAGGAAGTGGTGTGTTTTCCTTTTTTGCGTATGATACTCTTTCAGATACGCTTGATGAAAGTTCTGTGTGCCACCTCTTATAGGAATTGATGATTTTTACCATCGCGTCTTTTGATTTCCCGATTCGCAGCACACTATAGATAAATGCCCTAGGTTTCCCAACTTCAAGACCACGGTAAAGGTCGCGGAAAAAGGCTAGGAGTGATACAAAAATAAGAAAAGAAAATGAAAGTTATTTGTTCATACGGAGAACGTCTACTTGGCCGCTATGCAGCCAGTCCTTGAGCTCTTCGTGAGTTGGCTTTAGGTCGTGCTTGCCAGCCAGGTGCAAGTGCAAGAGCACATAGTTCACTTGGTTGAGCAGTGGCTTGTTAGCCTCGTCACCCTTTCGAGCCTTTGACTTTAGATCTTCAGGAACGGTTTTCCACCAGTCTTCAAATTTTCTGACCATATGTTAAGTCCCTTTCCATAGTTGCGGAGCCGCTACCAATTAATGTTTTCGTCGACTCGATTGCAAACAAAAATAATCATTTGCAATAATTGGAATTATTCCAGTTCCAGAGAACTAGAATGAGCCTAAGCTTGACACGGGATTGCATGTTCGAAATTCGCTCTTGTGCGCTATGAATTCTGACGATACCACCAAGATACACAGGGGTTATCACGCGTATACAAAAAGAAGTGTCATCCGTGTAAGTTACGTATCTGGATTCTCTCAGAAGGCAATAATCTGAGGATACAAGAAAGCCTGCTAAAGCGGGATGAGCCGATCAGACAAGAATACTGGTTTCTTATGCCCATACTGTTGTATCAATTGATAGTCTACTACAACTGCAAGGAAAAAGCATTCGCATCACCCGCTGGCTGCATCTTCACAATCACGATCGTCGTTAGCATCAGCACCTCTGCCCGCGTTGCTCTTGCTGTCGCCACTATTACTCAGGCTAGTTGTGCGGCCAATGACTGCCGCTTCGTACATTCTTTCAGCTGTTTCCTGTTCACATACCCGGTCTGCCCATGCAACTATGGCGCGCAGGTCAGCGTCATATTTTTGCAATTCCTTGTACTTTTCATGCGGTATTATCAGTGTGCCTCTGGGCATGATGCGGATCAGTCCCGCCCTTGTCAGCTCATGTCGTGCCACCTTGGGCACGAGCCCGTTGAGACAGTACCCCTTTCCTTTGACAAAAGTGCCCAGCACAAACATGTTGGTTCCCTCAAACTTCCTATCGGCATTTGAATGGCGAAGTATCCCGTAGGGGTACTCTGCTTTCCCTTTTACCATCCTCTTTGCCAACTCCGCGTCTCCACCCGCCAGTATGAAGGCGTTCATCGGCTCGCAAGATTCGACGTACAGGTATGCTAGGTATACTGTGTATTTAAAACTCAATCCAAACCTTGCAGCAATGCAATAAGCTACACCTGGGATTGTGATAGCACAGTACCGCTGTTGATGATGATTCTCGTTGCCGCCAATCTCCGCTTTCTTTTCTTTCCTTTCTTCTAAAGTTACCAGCTGGCGAGATACAAGGTCGTTGAGGTAATTCTTTTCAGCATAGTTGTGAATAAAGTCGTATTCGTGCTGCCATCGTCCCGGTGAAAGGAACAGTTTTTCAAGCATTTTCATGCGCGGGTTGGAGGCAGGGTAAATGCGCCTGCAGTACGGCCTTCTCATCCCCTCTTTTCTGGCTATCCATTTCACTTCCATTTTTTTCACCACACGAGCCTCTTGATAGTTTAGGTAGGGCGCTAGAGAGACTGGCTAACTTCCTTCAAGGTCAACGGCCATAAAGACAAACCTTGTGGCGACCCCTACCTTATTGAGAAACATTTCGACGTAGCTCTTCCTGTCAGTCACAGGCCGCTTGATGTCTTCCACATAAACAATTCTTGTTGTCGGTGCATGTTTTTCCTCTACTTTTTCATTTAGTGCTGCAAGAATCACACAATCAGAGATACGAACTGTAGCACATAAAATTGCCTATGGTGTAGCACATAAGGATATCGATAGATGTTCATCGATGGACGATTGTTATTCCCCTCACCACTTTTTGCCAAGCTGGTTTTAGATATATGTTGTCCTTTCACAGATGACTGGCACTTTTAGTTACAGATTTCGATGACCCCCTTTCAGCCGATCCTGATTCCTTGTCGGTGTGTATTAAACAATTACAACTATAATTTCAACCACTTCTGATGCATCATTCCTCATATGCCGCTCCCACATAGTCCGCTGTCTATATAGTGAGCATTGACAAACATCTGGCGTATAGATTGCCATACCATCTTCCCGGTCAAGGATGTTCTTGTTTCGACTGCAAGGAGTCATTTTTCACTGTGTAAGAAGTATGCAGATATCGGAAGAGTAGCAAGAATGCAAAACGCGATTTCATCGAAGAACCGGTAGTGGATGTTAGCTGCATTCCACAACTTCATCTGTGGTGCTGAAAATGAAGTATGTATGTCAATTGCAAAATCCAATGTTTAGAAAGTAGCCGTCTAAAAGGATGTGAGAAAATACCCAAATTGGAACGCTTTTGCGTTAACAAAAAATATGTCTTATTTTCTCTTGGTGTCGTCATGTTTCGTAGCGCCGCTTGATTCTTGTTCCCCAGCAGCGCTTGAAAGATAATAATCGAGCGAGCCAGTATTACTCTTCAGAGATTCCTCGAACTCCTTCAATGCCAGTGCACGTGACCTATCCCTGCACTTCTCCTCAGCGTATCTTTCATTGATTTCTTTTTCAAGTGTCCTAGGGGAACGCGCTCCGATCTTTAGGACAAATGCCATTTCATTTTCTTTATCCAGTGATTTTTCAGCCTCTACTATCTTTAGCTGGAGTGCCAATTCATACAATTCTCTTGTAATTCGCTGTACGTCTTCAGCTTGTAATCTTGGCAGTTCCTTTTGGGTCATTTGAACCAGCTCGTGTAGCCAGAACCTTTTCTCTTGTCCAGCATTTGCATTAATTACCTCTTGTATTATCCGCTCGAAAACTCGCGACAGTACTCTACATATATGCGACGTAGGAGCTATTTTGAATCCTTCAATTTGACCCCGAGACTCTGTCTTCTCAAATAGGCTCTTTCGGAGGCTTTCGTCCTTGTGGAGCTGGCCTTTACGGATAAGATTTCCCGTCTGGCTGCCGTCGGCAGAACCTGCCAAATTGAACAGTTTCAATGTAAAGCGGAATAGGTCGACAGTCCAGAGGCAAACAGGCTCATTGCTATCCTGCAATGCCTTGCCTACTTCCTCAATATCTTGTGAGAGGCCACAGATCACATATTCGAAATCTGTAATTTCACCCCCAATCTCATCCTCCAATTCCTTTTTATGATCACGAACGTTTCGTATCTGATCTGCAAGAGGCGCCAAGACACTCTTGCGAGCATCGCCTATCGATGATTTACATTCAATCATGATTGCCCTCTTTGATTCCCTATTGTAAATTACAATGTCAAAGATCTTGTTGCCCTCTTTTTCTCCCCTATACTTGTAGAGCGGGTCAACCGTAATGAAGTGATATCCGGTGGACGTCAGCGGCCCGCTTTCAGAGAATGCAAATGCGCACATGTTTACAATCATGCTATGCACTTGATCACGCTGTATCTCATTTAGAAAAGATTTCTTGCATTCTGTAGAGTGTTTTTGAAGAAGGCTATCTAAAACAGTTCGGTGGTCTTTTGCAAGCTTTTCTCGGAATTTGCTGAAATCCTCCGAGGACATAGATGCAGCATTCCACCCTAGGTAATAGTACTTGCCCTAATCTCTGCTTTGAGATCCAATCGCTCAGTTATCATTTTGTAGAACTGCATCATCGAATCAAAGTTGGTGTCTTTCCTTGGGCTTAGTGTTATCTTCTCCGAATTCCCGGTTATGTTGAATCCAATATTCTTGTTCCTGTCAACTATGGTGCCGCTTAGGTGGATGCTGCCGGGCATCAACAGCATGTCGAATATCTCAAAGTTGAAATCTTCACCGGACATATTGTCAACCAGTCTTTCTACTTCGCTGAAGTCAATCTCGCGGCTGAATACGATGTCTATGGGAATTACCTTTGGTAGCCTCACCTCTTTTTTGCCCATATTGACAGGGATAAATTCGATCTTTGCCTTTTCGATAAGCGCTTTTGTCTCTAGGGCCTTGGCCAACACCTCGTTGATTATGTTGAAGAGAAAATCAAGGTTGCCATGAGCGAACGCAAACCTTCCCATATTTGTAATCCTGAACTTGCAGACATTTAGTATGTTGAACAGGATCGAAGTCGGCAGTACCCCATAAGCTCGGCTTAGCTCGTCTAAAGTAAATCTCCCGTCATCTGCCATGTACTTGAAGTATCGTTCTTCGTAATTCGGTCTAATGACATCCTCGCCGTCCGTTTTGTATCGATGAGCATGGAATTCACTAATGATAGAGTCCGGATTTGTGTTTTGAATCTCCCGGCGGATCTTGTCAAATGTAATAGGATGGATCCATAGTGGAAATATGCCATTGGTATGGTTGACAAATCTATCCATTGTTCTACCTGCTTCTTCCAATGTGTCAGTGGTAAAACATAGAAGCAGACCCCTTCGGCGGTTAAAGTGGCAGTAGTATGTGGAGGACGTTGATGAAATCTTAGCTAAAGCAGTTTCAGAGTCATTTGATTTTTCTCCTAGCGCGGATCCTGAATCCGACGAGGATAGGCGTTCTACTCTTACCTCCACTATCTCCCCTAGCTCGGTAACATTGAAAGTCTGAAATCTCTTCATAGAATCAAATAACCTCTCAGGCGTTAGGTTTGATACATATGCAAGGATGCGGATCTCTTCGTTGGTATTTCTATGGTGTAATTTAACCGAATCTAAGAAACTCTCGAATGTGAGCTTTCCGGTCAATCCTTGAAGCGGCATATTTCTAGATAGTATCTCTTATCTAGAGTGGGTTATATTTTAATACGACGAAAATTTTCTCTTTTTGACAAACATTTACCACTAGCGACGATCACGCTGAAACCCAGTTCTTGGCTACCAGTTCTGCCTGCATCAAAACAGTCTCTGTTGCTTTCTTCTCCTTGTCTGGAGGATAGCCGTA
>FWWM01002940.1_pt1 | contig 43854 bp, 50 predicted proteins | sample 2228351 | NCBI WGS metagenome assembly FWWM01 (sample SAMEA103939774, study PRJEB20133) | metagenome
TTATGCTGTCGGTATCATTATTTTCTAATGCAATCCTGAGGTCATCAAGCATTTTTGCATATGATATTCCATTATGACTGAATGCAGAACTTCCTGGGACATTGAGTGCGATGAGTGAATCTTTATCTATGGTTATATTAATAATCCCGTCATCCCCATTATATGCATAAGTAAGTGAATCAAAAGGCTGGATATCTGTTTTATATCCTCCAAATATGTAGCGCCCTGAAAATTTTGTATTTGATAGATTAAGGATATGATCTCTAAGCTGTGCAACTTCCCTTGCAACAATTAATCTATCATCATGGTTCAAATCGCCTGATGCACCAGAAATCGCAAGCTCCTTAGCCCTGATTAAGGAGTCATTCACAGAATACATAATATCTTCAGAAAACTCAAGGTAATTTTTTGCCTCTATAATATTTCTTTTATACTGTTCATTATAATTTATGCTAATCTTGTAATCCATAGACCTGATGAGACCAACTATATCATCAGAAGGGCTTTCTATCCTTTTGCCAGAGGCAAGATTGGAATTAAGCCTCGATAATTTTTCGAGATTTTTCTGGAGCGATGTTGTTAACTGACTGAATAAGGTATATGCAGTAATTCTCATAGATTTAGTATTGTCTCCAGCAATTCATCTGTTATCTTAATCATCCTTGCAGCTGCCTCAAAAGAGCGTTGATACCTTACAAGGTTTGCTGCCTCTTCATCAAGAGAAACCCCTGATAAAGACTCCCTCCTTTTTTGGATCTCCTGAAGCAGGTTTTCATCAAATGTGAGACTATCTGATGATGCCCTGCTCATCATCGCAACCTCTTCCACTATATTTTTGTAATAATCAATGAATGTTGAGTTATCTAAATCGTTAATAGACCCATCAAAGAGATTCAAGATATTTATGGCATTATTATTATCACCTGGCAATGTAGAGTCTGATGTGGCGGCTGCAATCTTATCAGGGTCATTTATAGCAATACCAAAATTCCTGATTGCATTAGACAGGGGGCTCACTATAAATCTGTCCTGCTCAGATACAGAACCAGAGATGCTTAAATCAATACCATCAAAGGATATAGTGCTTCCTGATACATATGTGCCTGATGTCACGATATCACCGGTCTGAATATTATAAATATAGTAGTTATTGGAAGAATCAAATCTGACCTCATATTCATCGAGGGTTACCTGAGACAGATCAGATATGGTAGCCGAAATATTTGCACTACTGGATAGATTCCTTACACTTAGTTGTAGCTCATTAAAAAAGTCATTACTTGTGGAACCGTCAAGTCCATAACCTGCCCTGTGAATAAGGTTTACCTCTTTAGTTATCGATGCAATAAGTTTCCTGATTCTATATAATGGGTTTGATTCTATGTCTTTTTTAACCGATAGCAAGCCCCCGAGCTCGCCTTTTGAAATCTTGCCTGTTATATTTATATTGTCAAGATAAATATATCTATATCCATCTTCTGCAATATCTGCCGATAATATATTTGCGCTAACACCCTCGACAAGATTGCGCATGCCTATTGTTACGGTCACAGAACCACTACTATCTTCAAAATATTTAATATCAACAAGCCCTGATAATTCATTAATATATAAATCTCTCTGGTCCCTTAAATCATTTGCCTTTTTTGTTTCGCTTCCTGCTTCCAGCTGAATTATACCCTTATTAAGCTCTGCTATTTTTGAGGCAATATCATTAATCCTGTTTATTAAATCTTCTATTGATTTATCTATATTATTCAGATTGCCTGTTATTTCATTCTCTAATCTCTTTGATGCATTAACAAGTATGTCTGCCCTATTGATTAATGTCAGCCTGTGCAATCTACTATCTGGATTAGTAATTAAATCCTGCCATGCATTAATGTAGCCCATCAAAGATGAGGCTATTCCCATATCTTTAGCCTCGTTAAAAGCAAACTCAATACCCACCAATGACTTATTTAAAGCCAATGAACGTCCCATATTCTGGTGCTGGTCTATTAACTGATTATGTATAAACCTGTCATAATATCTCTTGATGCCTGCTACACTCACACCTCTACCAATATAACCAACACCTATATCGTTTGGGTTCGTAACATTCAGTATTACATCCTGTCTGTTATATCCAGAGGTATTAATATTTGCAATGTTATGGCCAATTATGCTTAAAGCCGTCTTGCTTGCAAACATTGCTGATTTTCCAATATCAAATAAACCGAACAGAGACAATTAAACCTCCTTATAAAACGGAGATTTTTGATTGGGATTGAAGCAATATCCAAATGTGCTCAGTATGTTGGCAGAATTTTTTATATATTGCATCGAACGGTCAATTAATATCCTGTTAAACTCATTAATTTCTGATATGCTCTGTAGAATTGATATGAATTTTAACCTTAAGTCAGAAAAGCTATTATCTCCTGTTATCTCTGTTATCTTCTGAAGGGTTATATCACCTTCTATATTAAACTCTGCAGTGAACTTGGAGATGAGCCTTATACGCTCCTCGTCAAGAAGCTTAATCCTCAACGCAACTGTATCTTTTTCTTTTGTTACAGCCTCTATGCCATCAATGCTGAGATTTATGAGACATTCCCTTTCCTTTCTCAGGACATCAAGAAGGATGCGATATGCATCAAGCTGTTGATAAATAATACTTTTTATGCTTTCTATAGTGTTCATATCTCCATCAGTATCTTTTCGGCAATCTTCACTGGATCAATATTATAATTACCTTTTGCTATAGCCTCTTTAATAGAGTCGACCCTATCACTCCTTATGTCTGGCAACTCTTTTGCTGCCTTGACCAGTTCAGACAGTTCGCGTCCCTTTAAAGATATCTCGACCTTATCGGCTTGCACCTTTGCCTGTTCAGCCGATTTTACACCAAGACTCTTAGCCGTTACCTTTTTTACATTAAGATTTACTTCCTGTCCCTCTGGTGGCTTGCTACCATTAATCTTCATACTTCCCTCCTTATGCATTTACTTTTTTATCGTAATTGCACAGGAATTTCTTTAATTTTTATCTCATCGAGATAAACTTTATCGGATTAATATTCCCTCCATTATATCTTAATTCAAGATGCAGATGTGGACCGGTTGATGAACCACTACTGCCCACCTGTGCTATTATTGTGTCAGGGGTAACCTCATCTCCCTCTTTTACGAAATTTACCTTATTATGGGCATATAAACTAACAAAACCATCTCCGTGGTCAATCTCGATCACATTGCCATAACCGCTTTTCTGACCACTGAAAACTACCCTACCACCCTTTACCGGATAAATCTCTGTACCTTCAGGAGCAGAAATATCTATGCCGCTGTGAAATCTATAATCTCCAAATATAGGATGTACCCTGAAGCCATAATTGGAACTGATAACCCCACCAACCGGCATTTTTAAATCCGTGCTGCTATTACCTATGTTTCCTTTATCAGTAGATTTTTCATTTATAGCCAGATCTTTTTTATTCAGGGTGCCTTCTTTATTTATTGACCTAACCAACATATCCTGAATACCCAGTCCCTTTTCTGCAATCGTTCTTGCAATCTCCATATCAAACAGGCTCATATATGTACTTCCGCCGAGACCGCCCTTTGTGAATGTCTCTGTAGTCTCCCTCATTGCCTTAAGCATTTCATAAACAAAGAGGGACTCCATCTCCTTTGCAACAACCTTTATTGCATCAGGATCATCCCTTTGCATAAACTGCTGAAGACTATTAAAACCTATCGAATAATTTACAATCATATAATCTCCAGCTCAGCCCTCAAGGCACCTGCTGTCTTCAGTGCCTGAAGTATCGAGATAAGGTCTCGTGGCGTTACACCGAGTGCATTTAAAGCCCTGACTATCTCACCGAGAGTGGCACCAGAAACCTCTATCAATGAAGCCTTCTCTTCCTTTGCATATACATCCTTTTCAGGAACAACAACCGTCTCAGCAGACTTGGGAGCAAAAGGTGGGGGCTGTGAAACCTTATATTCGGTCTTTATCTCGATGGTCAAATTCCCGTGTGCAATGGCAACAGGAGCTATTTTTACCTTTTCTCCTATCACAACTGTTCCTGTCCTCTCATTAATTACCACCCTTGCTACAGAATCCACCGATACATCTATGCCTTCTATAAATGTAATCAGTTCAACCAGTCTTCCCTTATACTCATTTGGTACCATTACCTTTACAGATGATGGGTCAATAGCATAAGCAATGCCTGAACCCATCACATCATTTATTTTTCTTGCTATTTCTGAAGCTGTCGTAAAGTCTGTTTTATGCAGAAATATTCTAATCTCATCAGGGTTGAGCACAAATGGCAGGTCTTTCTCCACAATTACGCCTTCAGGAACCTTTCCAGTAGTCGGATGATTTTTCTGTGTAGAGGTTCCGCCTCCTCCTGCAACAAAGCCACCTATAGAGACAGGTCCCTGTGCGAGTGCGTAGACCTTTCCGTCAGGACCCTTCATAGGGGTAAGAAGCAGGGTACCACCCTGAAGACTCTTTGCGTCACCTATGGTTGATACAATAGCATCCAGTCTTATGCCCGGTTTAGGAAATGGCGGAAGTTTTGCGGTAACCATAACAGCTGCTGCATTCTTCGCCTTTATGTCATTTGCAGATACCGTTAAACCCATTCTCTGGAGCATATTAGCTATGCTCTGCATGGTGGCTAAGCCTTTATCACCGGTACCGTCCAATCCAACTACAAGTCCATATCCGATCAATTGATTCTCCCTGACACCCTCAAATCCAGCTATATCCTTTATCCTTTCAGCATATAAAGGGCTATTGCAGAGCACTATAAAAAGGCTCACAAAAATGCCATATACAATAAAGGTTCTATGTCTTAATTTTGTTAGCCTCATCAGAATGGCCATACCTTATCTATAAATCTAACAAGCCAGCCAGGGCTTTGCTTTTCCTGAATGACGCCATCTCCCACAAAATAGATCCTTGCATCTGCAACCATGCTGCTATTAATAGTATTGTTTTTAGAGATATCTTCAGGCCTTATTATCCCGCTCATTATCAGTATCTGTTTTTCGTTGTTAATGGTTATCTCTTTTCTTGACTCAAGCACAAGATTCCCATTGGGCAATACCTCAACAACCCTCGCCGTTATGGTACCTATCAATTTTCCCTCCCTCGTTGTCTCACCAGAGCCCTTAAAATCGCTCTTCATGGAACCTTTAACATTCGGTGACAGGGTATTGCCTTTTCCAAAGAAATTACTCAGGTTTAGATTCAGAGGCGCACCAAAAAATGTCGACACACCTGCATCAAGGGATGAATCCCTACCCGTGTTTGTATCTGCGGTGCCATAACCTGTTATGTTTTCTACCACAAGTATTGTCACAAGGTCATTAATACGCCTTGCCCTGAAATCCTCAAAAAGACTCGATGTATCCTGCCACAAAGAGTTGGCAGTGGTCTTCCGGGAGTCAACCTCATGATTATACATATATCTTGGAGGTTCGGGCGGAAGTTGGGGTGTGGTTGCGCACCCTGCAATAGACACAACCGATGCCAAAACCAGAAGTAATTTATCGTATATAGAAAACCTCTTCATATCAAAAATCCACCTTTACTGTATTTTCGTCTATCAATATGCCGTTTACGACCTTTTTCGAAGCAAGATTTACAGCCTTAACATAATTACCCACCTGTCCATCCTCTTTTAGTTCACCTATGGTGCTTATAGCAAATCTCTCTGACTCTATTAAGAGCGTAACCCTCCTGCCCTTCTTTGCTGATGATAGATCAATAAGCATATTTTCAATCAAAGGGACATTTGCGACAACAGAACGAGACAACTGACGACCCACTACCTTTTCTAAATTATCTACGGCTCCCTTTGGGATTCTATTTACATCCATTAATGTCACATAAACATCATTACCTTTCATTGTGTAGCCCTTTGTTTGAGGCCTTCTGCTCATCACTACCAGGTCATAAGCCTTAACATTTGCGGTCGCCTCAATCTTTCTGCCATCATTTAACTCCAGCAAAAAGACCGTCCTGCCCGGTGGTCCCTTTTCGATCGTGATTTTTTGAGGAATATGACCATTGAGATTACCTTTGATGGTCAAATTTTCGATATCTATTTCTGGCCATGGATAATTCTGCACGATATATTCTTTCAATAGTTCCTCGATATCCCCTGCAGAAGCATTAGCAGAGAAGATCAAGAAAAACATTGCACAGGTAGATAAAATACATAAGACCTTCCAACTGCTGATAGCCCTCAGCATCAATTATTACCTCCTCAGATTATTTGCTGCCTGTAGCATCTCATCAGACGCCTGGACTGCCTTGGATGCAATCTCATAAGCCCTCTGGCTTATTATCATATTAACCATCTCTTCAACTACATTTACATTGCTCATTTCTACAAATCCCTGCATAATTGAACCAAATCCATCGGAGTCTGGATTTCCTGCCAGGGCATCTCCAGATGATGCTGTAGGGATAAAGAGGTTTTTACCCATTGCCTTCAGTCCACCTGGATTAACAAACCTTGCCAGCTCTATCTGTCCTATTTCTGTTGGCACTGCACTGCCGGGCTGAAGTACAGAGACACGACCATCAGAACCAATGGTCACATCAATGGCATTGGTTGGAATAGTGATAGCCGGCTCGAGGGGATATCCATCTGAATTAACAATACGACCCTCGCTGTCTAACTTAAATGCACCAGACCTTGTATAGGCAGTTGTTCCATCTGGCAATAACACCTGAAAGAATCCATCTCCTTCAATAACAAGGTCGAGTTTGTTGCCTGTATGCATAAAATCGCCCTGTTGGAATATCTTCTGCACGGCAACTGGTTTAACACCAAGCCCCACCTGTATCCCTGACGGTATCTGGGAATCACCTGAAGAGATCGCACCGGGTGTCCTTATGTTTTGATAAATCAGCTCCTGAAAGTCTGCCCTGCTTTTCTTAAAACCTACTGTATTAACATTAGCAAGATTGTTTGATATAACATCGATGTTAAGCTTCTGAGCCTCCATACCAGTTGCAGCTATAAATAAAGACCTTATCATTGAAACCCCCTATGAATTAAAATTTATACCCTTGCCATTTCATTGGTGACCTTTGATGATGCATCATCAAACCCCTGAATAATCTTCTGGAATGCCTCAAATTCCCTCATTGCCTCGATCATGCTGACCATCTCTTTTATAATCTTTACATTCGACCTTTCAATATATCCCTGCTTCACTATAGAATTTGATTTGAAAGGTTGCGAATTTGTAGAAAAAGTGCTATCCCCAATCTTGGTGAAATCAGACACACTAAATTCGACTGTCCTGATAGAATCCACTAATGTGCCCTTAATATAAATATCCCCTGCCTCATTAATCTCGACATCTTCACTATTAAGCCTAATCGGACCGCTTTCACCCATAACCCTGTAACCATTAATAGAAAGGTAACCATCGCGGTCTATCTTCATGCTACCCTTTCTGGTATATCGATTTCCTTCAAGTTCAATAAAACCATTTCCATCAATCGCAATATCGAGCTTTTTACCTGTTTTTACTAAATCCCCTGTAGAAAGATCGTACGCCAGTTTTGAGATATCGGTCATGGTCTTATCCTGAGAGAATGAGAAATCATCAGATACCAGATAGTCTTTAAATGATACGAGTTCCCTTTTGTAGCCTGCATTGTCTGCATTAGATATATTCCTTGACATCACTTCTATCTGTGTATGTTTTAAGACTGCTCCAGAAAGTGCTATATAAATCCCTTTATACATGCGATTAGATTAAGCAAACTTAATGCCAGCAAATAAATTGGCATTTAAATACCTGCAAAGGTTAAAGGAATTAAGAAGTTACCATGAAGAAGAGTCATTAAGATCAGGGTATAGCAGGAAAAAATTTCCATGTGCGGAAAATAATTGCCCTATCTCTCTTTGTTGTAGAAATTAACTACGAGCTCTACCTCACCGGTGGGGATGTCAAGAATTGTTGCTATTTCGTCAATTTTTAGACCCTTTTTTATCAGCGAAAGGATTTCTTGTCTTCTATCTGTTGCGCCTGTTATTTCTTTAATAGCCTCATATTTTTTTAAAAGCCTATTAAGTGTCTCTATTTTTTCATCCAAAGATGACTCTATGGTTTTCAGTTCCTTTATCTTTTTTTCTATCCTTTCAAAGATTGTGTCTGCTATCTCTTTGATCTCTATTAGCTCCATGGATAGCAGTTCCGTTTCTCTATTCTTTTTTCTCTCTTCGGTCCCTTTTCTAAAAAGCTTATTCAACATACTAAACCCTTATATCTATCTTTGCACTCGTCTTTTCATCTTTTTTCTTTGTATTCTTTTGTTTCTTCTGGTTTGAAGACTTCTCTTCCCTTTTTATCCCTATTATACTTAATATGCCTTTTGTGGGTTCAATAGCCATGACTCAGAGTTTATAAAAATTCCTTTCCTCTATGTATGCCTTTTTAAAGGCATCAAGCAATTCATTATATCTATTTTCATTTATTCCGAGCTTGAGCCTCAGATCTCTTACCTTATCCTCCATCTCCATCATCGGTCCTCTGTAACCTATACCAAGCCTTACACAAATTGCATCAGAAAGGGCAACAATTAAACAGAGGTCATAAATGTCCTGCTGCCTTGATTCATAATAATCACAATTATGGTGATTTTTTATCACCTCACACAAAGTATCCGAAAACTCCCACTTTTGGGCCAAAAGATAACCTACATCTGCATGTCCAAAACCAAAAAAATCCATTTCGATATCTTTATAATTCACCCTCTCATTATAAACCATCTGGGTAAGCTCAAAGAACTTATCAGGATTGCTGTTATTCATAACTGTCTTTCCAATGTCATGCAATAAACCTGCCACAATAGCCTCGTCTCTTTTGATATTGAAGCCCTCATTTGCGAGTATTCCGGCTAACAACGATACCCCTATGCTATGTTCCCAGAGTTTTTGCTCTATTATACCAAAATTTTTATATAGCTCTTTAGTACAAACCGCAAGGGCAATGGTCTTTACAGTATCAAGTCCCATGATTAGTATGGCTTCAGAGATGGTGTCAATTTTACGCCCCACACCATAAAAGGCAGAATTTGCCACTCTCAGGATAGATGCAATCAGGGATTGATCACCTGAGATACTCCTCCTTATATCCTCAATGGAACTAAATGGGTCATCTATTAATTTAATGACCTTTATTGCAACAACAGGAACTGCTGGCAGGTTGCATTTCTGGAGTATCAAATCTCTTTGAGATATCGATTCCATTTTTTTCACTTAAAAAAGTCTTCTATATCAGACCTTGACTCTTTGAGCCTCTTTCCAATGGACTCAATATCTTCGTTCCTCAGGGAAAGCTCAAGCAATATGCTATCGTGTTCAGTAGTCCATATACCGTCATCCTCAATCCTTGGGCTGAATGTCCTCGATAATGCCTCTGCAAGTGACACTATAGAAACTATACTCTTAAAATCATTAGCCTTGGCTGGCTCATGATGGTACCTCATACTATAGACTATCTCATAAGGCAGACCAGTTTCCTCAGCAAACCATGAGCCTGCATCAGCATGGGTGCAGCCAAACAACTCCATCTCTCTCTGGAGCATGTCGTCATTGGTCTTAATCTCAAAGAATTTGTTGTGGTCTATTTTATAAAAAATGATCCTTCCTATATCATGGAGCAAACCGGCTAAAAAGCTCTCACTCGGTGATGTAGAGGGAACGATCTCCGATATTGCTGCTGATAAAAAGGCGACTTCATAACTGTGTATCCATAAATTCTTTATATTAAAATTGCGGGCAGGAAACATCTCCATAACGCTCATGCCCATTGCAATAGACTTAATCCTGTTGTAGCCCAAAAACATAATTGCCTGTCTTATATCTTTTATCTCTCCCGAATGCCCAAAGACAGGAGAGTTGGCAACTCTTACAACCTTTTCGGCAAGGGATTGGTCCTTTGCAATCAATCCATAAAGCTCATTTGGAGATGCATTCTCATCCTTCACCACAGAGATGACCTTAAAGAGTATAGAAGGGATGGTAGAAAGGTCCTGCAGCCTCTTAATAAATCTCCTTACATCTATATCTGTTAAACTCATGTTTTTAAAAATAAGCTAACCATTTTCGATAACGTTCACCTTTTCATCTGATAATAGCCTATTTATATCAAGTATCATAATGAGCCTGTCCTTAAGCTTAGCTATTCCCATAATGTAATCCGAACTAATTCCAGCAGAAAGAGGAGGTGGCTCTATTAAATCAGAAGAAATCCTCAGTACCTCTGATACAGAATCCACTATCACACCGATAATTATACCATCTACATTCAGGACTATGATCCTCGAGACAGCATCTAATGCCTTGTCAGAAAACCCAAACTTTTTTCTCAGGTTCACAACAGGTATAACCCTGCCCCTGAGATTGATTACACCCTCGATGGACTCTTGCACCTTTGGCACCTTGGTAATCTCGGTTGCCCTTATTATCTCCTGTACAGATAAAATATCCACTGCATAGTCCTCATTATATATATTAAATGTCACAAACTGTTTTTCCATTGTATCATCTCCTTAGCTAAGCCTGAACCTTTCGACATTTCTCTGTAGTTCTGATGCGAGCCTTGCGAGGTCCTCTGAAGACTGCTTGATCTGCATCGTGGCAGAGGATGATTTTCTTGATATGTCTGAAACATTAAGCATTGCATGAGAAACCTCTTCTGATGCTGCTGATTGCTCTTCTGATGCTGCAGCAATCCTCTGCACCCTGTCAACAGTCATCTGAACCGTATTAACTATCCTCTGCAATGCCTCCATAGCCTCCTCTGCAAGCCTTACACCACCTTCTACCTCTGTCATTCCTAAATTAATAGACTCAACAGACCTTTCTGTCTCTGACTGAATCTTTTTTATCATTGAGGCTATCTCCTTTGTAGCCTTCCCTGTTCTTTCAGCAAGTTTCCTGACCTCGTCAGCAACCACCGCAAAACCTCGACCCTGCTCACCCGCCCTTGCTGCCTCTATTGCTGCGTTTAAGGCAAGGAGGTTTGTCTGATCTGCTATATCATCAATGACCCTGATGATATTTCCTATCTCGCTGGAACTCTTCCCGAGCTCTGTAATGGTGCTGGCAGCATTCTTTACCGTCTCTGATACATTTAATATGCCCTGAACCGTCTTTTCTACTGAATCTTTACCCTTGATCGCAATATCTGATGCCTCTTTTGATATCTCGGCAGCATCCGAGGCATTTCTTGCAACCTCCATAATTGTTTGAGACATCTCTGTCATTGCAGTGGCAACCTGCTCTGTCTGTGAAGATAGCTCATCGGCATTTTTATTCAGCTCATTTACTGTCGAAGAAAGCTCTTCAGATGCAGATGCAACCCTGTAAGCACCGTTTGATATATCATTGACTATATCTCTGAGGTTTAAGACCATCTGTTTAATATCTTCATTCAGTGCGCCTATCTCGTCTTTTGTAGATGCCTTTATATCAATTGTCAGATCACCATTTGCTATAGAATTCATCGCAGAGCCGACATCATTTAATGGACTTAGTATCTTCTTTTTATTTACAAAATATCCTGCTATAATGCTTAGGGTTAAGAGAGAAAGCATCGAGATGGTAAAAACCTGTGTCTTAAAACTATATGCATCCATTTCTTTATAACCATTTTCTATCATTTTGCCTGTAAATTCTTTATAATTCTTGAAGAGATTTTTTATCTCTGATAATGCATGAATGGTAACAGAATTGAATATCTCCAACTTCTTTGATCGCTCTTTTGTGTTTAATACCTCAGAGGCGCTCTGGTGAAGCCTTCTATGGGGCTCTTCAATAGCCTTATATATCTTTTCTTCCTCAGTGTCAGAGGGTTTGTGGCTATAATACCACTTTCCAAACTCACATTTAGTCGGATCCAATACCTTTGTGAACTCCTTTTCTTCATAAATATGTTCCTTTAGTGCAGATACCCAGTCCACATGGTCAATATACCTCTCATATAAAAAATGATTAAAATCGACTTGCTTTGCCTGCCTTTCGTCAGCCTCTCCAATTTTTTTATTGGTATACCAAAAGAGACCTATTGTGAATACTGTAAATAAAACCAAAACTACTATCTGTGAGATATAAAACCTCTTTAGCGAAACATTCTTTAACACCTTTACATCCTCCCTTAGCTTTTATTGTTTTTATCGTAATTTTTCGAAGAAAACTTTAAAATCAGACAGAATTTATTATTTCTCCAGCTATCTCTTCAACAGGAAGCACCTTATCAGAGACACCCGCTTCAACAACTGCCTTTGGCATTCCATAGACCACACATGTCTCCTCATCCTGTGCAATTACCCTGCCCCCTGCCTTTTTTATCTCTATAGCCCCTTTCTGTCCATCGTTTCCCATGCCAGTAAGAATAACACCGAGAGTCCTTCCATGATATATATTTGCAGCAGAGACCATTAATGCATCAACAGATGGATGATAGATAAAGTCCTCACTGTCATCAGAAATAGTCAAGGCAGTCTCTACACCGTGCCTCCTCTTAACCCTCATGTTTCCCCTTCCAGGTGCTATATATACAACCCCTGGCCTTAATATATCATCCTCTTTTGCCTCTCTCACCTCTAAGCTACTCATCTGATTGAGCCTTTCAGCAAATTGATAGGTGAAATTAGGTGGCATATGCTGGGCAATCAAAACAGGCACAGGAAAATTTTTTGGGAGTTTAGGTATTATTTCTTGGAGTGCCTTTGGACCACCAGTTGAAGCCCCTATAACTACTACACTCACCCTTCTATCCCCTAACTTCCTATCAGGCAATACCAGATCTAACTTCTGTGTTGTAGCGGGCTTACTTAGATATCTCCTTGGTAGTCTTTTTTTTGCAATATGTTTTATCTTTTCTATTAATACATTCTGTATCTTAATAATGTTAACCGAAAGGTCAGATAGGTTTTTTGGTATGAAATCGACAGCCCCGATACTGAGGGCATCAAGTGTAACCTGAGCGCCCTCAGTTGTAAGTGAACTCACCATTATTACTGGCAATGGATTTGTCTGCATGATATGCCTGAGGGCTGATATACCATCCATTCTGGGCATCTCTACATCCATTGTAATTATGTCTGGCTTAAGTGTAGTAGCCTTTTCTATTGCCTCAACACCATCCCTTGCAGTTCCGACAATGGTTATCTCCGGGTCAGAAGAAAGCATCCTTGTGAGTGCATTTCTCATAAAGGCAGAATCATCCACAATCAAAACCTTTACACTCATACCTTAAACCACCCAGCCATTGAATTTAGTTCCAAAGCGACCTTTGAAAGGTCTTCTGCTGCTCGTTTTATTTCAACAATCGAGTTACTCAAACCCCTCGTTATTACCGAAATATTCTCCATGTTATGTGTTATCTCCTCAGAGACAGAAGACTGCTCCTCTGTAGCCACAGCGATCCTTTGAACCATATCCGTGACCCCTTCTACATAAGAGGCGATCTCCTCTATGGACCTCAATGTGCTGTTTACATGCTCTAACACCCTTACTATTGAGTCTTTCTCTTCTTTCATATAGTTAACAGATTCCTCTACCTCTGTCTGCATTGACCTGACGGTGTTTGCTACATCCTCTGTTGCGACTGTTGTCCTTTCAGCCAGCTGTCTTACATTGTCCGCCACCACGGCAAACCCTCTGCCATGTTCTCCTGCTCGGGCTGCCTCAATTGCTGCATTCAGGGCAAGGAGGTTTGTCTGGTCTGCTATCTCTTTGATCAGGGTTATTATATTATTTATCTCTTCAGATTTCTGCCCGAGAGATTCCACCTTTGCCGCAGACACCTTGACTGTATCTGCAAATTTCTGGAGTTCCTGAGAGGTTGCATGCATTGCCTCCTTACCATGCATTGCTGCCTTTTTCATTTTCTGTGCAGCCTCTGCGGTGTGAGATGCATTTTTTGCTACATCAAGGTTTGTCTGTGACATCTCTGTCATCGCCGTTGCCGATTGCTCTATCTTTGCCTGCTGTTCATTAGAGCCCTTTTCGAGAGATGAAGCTGTAGCTGACAACTCCTCAGAACTGCTTGCCAGACTTCCTGTAGCAGTCCTTATCTTTCCGACTATCTCTTTTAAATTGGTAACCATCGTGCACATGGATGCCTGAACAGTACCGACCTCATCCACAGGACGGGCGCATATCTCTGTTGTAAGGTCTCCTTTTGCTACATCACTTGAAATACCTATAAGATCATTCAAGGGCTTTGCTATAGACCTGTAAATCCATGTACCAAAGGCAATACCGAAAATAATAGAACCAAGGCTTATTGCTGCTATAACCGTGGTACTGAATCTGACCATCCTGTTGACAGCCCCTATTGCCTTTTCCTGCTCTCCCTGCGCTGTGGTAACGGTTTCTTTGCCCTTTGCTGCCTGTTTCAGGACTATCTCTCTCAATCTCTCAGTTGCAAGAGATGCCTTTTCTTTCATCTCAATCTGATGGCGGATCTTTGATATTATTCCGTCCTTCGCAAATAATACCCCCCTGATCGAGGCAAGTGATGCCCCAATATTGCGAAGTATATTCAATTCCTCTTTTGCCTCGAGTTTTGTCAATGCCTTTTCAAGGTTTTTTTGCACAGAGTCTATCTTTTCGTATACCCTTCTGAGCTCGCTCTCAATATCATTGACATCCTTTGCTGTCATGAGGGTAAAAAGCTTTGTTGATAGTCCCTCTATTGACTGTCCAAGGGATACCAGTTCGGAGTTTAATTTCAGGACATTTGTTGCTATGTTTGCCTGAGTGAAGATCTTTTCCTGTTTTTCTGCCTCTGCCTTAAATCTCTGACCCGATGAAATCAACTCCTGCTCTATCGTCAGTATCACATAAGCGAGCTTTTCTCCCATGTCTTTGTTAATTGTATCAAGTCGTTTGGTCAAGTCGTCGCCTTCTTCACCATTTAGAAGTGATGTCTTAAGTTTAATGAGTTCTTGTGTTTTATCCCCAATGAAATTTATATCTGCTGCAAGATTCTTTGATTGCCTCAGATATTCATTCTGGAGAGCCTTGTTTATAAATGAATTGACTTTGCCCTTAGCTATTATCAGTGCCTTTTTATCTTCAGCCTTCTGTACTTCAAAGATTGATAGTTGGAGGTCCTTTAAAATCACCTTTAGTTGTTCTATGCCCCTCATTTGCGAAGATATAGTATTTGTGTCTTCCAGAGAGGTAATAAATGTCGCAGAACGATTAAGCTGAAGAGACTTAACCATGGAATCCATCTCTTTTAACCTGTTAGATACCTCTTTCAGTTTCTGTGTGGTTGTCTTATTTGAATTGCCTGCCTCTTGTTCTGCATAAAGCCTGCCCTCTGTTATTTCGAAAAGTTCTTTTGCGATGTTGCTTAATTCATTATAGGTCTCTATCTCTGTCCCACCTGACAAGGCTTCTAAAGCATCCTGTGTATTTTTAACTTCTGAGAGGGACTTCTCTGCTTCAGAGCGGTATGTTCTGTATTCATCCATATTCCTTGAGGCGCTTACCTTTACAAGCTCAGCGGTGGTACCCTGTATTGCCCTCTGGAATTCGAGAGTCCTTACCTGAAAGGGTGTACTCTTCTCCGTGAGATTGAAGAGCTTGCCTTTAACAAACCCCATGCCTGTGATGCTCGTGGCAGCGACCGTACCAACTATAATAATCACAATTATCACATTCCATGTCAGTTTAGCCTTTATCGTCATAGTATCTCCTCTCAGGGTGAAGAAAAAGGTGTAGAGTTTTAATTTTTACCTTTTTCTTCACCTTTGCATACCTTTTATTCTGTTGGATAGCCCCTCGTCAGCCAATCTGGAAGTCCTTCCCTATACCAGTAAACCTTAAAGCCGAGAGAATTCAACATTACTGCAACAGATGGCGAACGCCAGCACTTTATTCCGTTGCAATAAAGGATATACTCCATGTTTTTATCCAGTTTGTCTGCCATAGATGGTCCTTGTTTTATCAGGTCGTCGCAGAAAAACCATACGGCACCGGGAATCTTTTCTGTGTCATACTGTGTCTTTATACGATTGTCTAAAAAAACAGCCTTTTTTGATTTCCACAACTCGTATGCCCTGTCTCCGCTGATATTAGGCACTCCCTCAATAGATGGCGGCATCTCCTTCTTTGCCTTTTCGAGCTCGCGTAACTCATTCACCTTATTCATTACATTATCTGACCATGACGAAGCATAGGTAATGCCTGCTACAAAAAGCGTTAGTACTAACATCATCCCAAACCATTTTTTCATGTTCATATTTGTTACCCCCCTAAAATCAGGATATAACCACCAAAGGTGGTATCATTCACTATATCCAAACTTTCTATTTATTTATCATCTTGATTATCTAAAATATACCCCTGCTATTCAAAAAGGGTCCATATTTTTTATCTGTTCCTATAATATGTTGCTGCAACCAGTTTTTTAAAAAATTCATTAACTCCAATGTCAAAACAGGGTCACCATTTTCGAACTTCTTTTGAAGCTCAACGACCTTTTGGGTAAGCTTGGTATGCTCTATTTTGTGAGCATTATAATCAGGATAATTGAACTGAGACATATATTTTTCCTCTGTAGCAAAATGAGTTGCCACATATTGTTGTAAACCAATAAATATCTTCCCGAGTATTTCCTTGCTTTTACCCGATTTCATGGCGTCATGTAATTCGTTGACTATAGAGATAAGCCGCTGATGTTGCACATCGATTTCTTTGATATTTACACTCAATGAATCATTCCAATTAATTAAAGCCATTTGTGCACCTCCAAAAGCATAAAAAATTATTCACCAATGTGAAATTCTTTAGCGATTTTTTATATACTTCTGTCCTTCTCCCTTTATAAAATCAATCAATCTCTGAACATCAGGAGATGGCTGCCCCTTTGTATAAATAATCACAGGAACGGAAACCATTGGCTCTTCCAATGGTTTTACGCTACCATTCATTAAGCCTTCTGATGCAAGACCGATTGCCTCCTGAGTGGTGCTTACAGCATTTAGTACATCAGACGCCGTATCTACAACGAGCATATCTGTGACATAGTTTTCACCATCCATAATCTTTTTTGATACCAGTTCGTTAACACCTTTAATCAGTGTCCCGAAAACCACAATAATAGGCATGTCATTTCCGCCAACATCCTTCCAGTTATCAATCTTTCCGGTAAGGATACCCTTTGCCTGCTCCTTAGAAAGCCTATTAACAGGATTATTATTGTTTACAATTATCACAATCCTGTCCTCGCTCACCTTTGAGCCTATAAAAGAAGACAGATTTTTAACTTCAAGGTTTTCCTTCTTTATTATTCCAGCAACCTCTTCGGGTGTTAAAAAAAGCACAGCGGCATCAATAGCTCCCTTATCCAAGTCCATAATTGCAAATTTAGGACCATATGATATCGCATTAATTTTTATACCAGTCGCACCTGTAAAATGCTCCTTAACTGGCGTTATAACCCTCTCTATCGGCGGTGCTCCTCCCCCAAGTCTTATTTCTTGAGCAAATGCAGCTACGCTAAATATAGTTAGTAAAATGACAATAAAAGTTGAAACGAACCAAGACCTTTTCATATTCTGCCTCCAGTAACTAAATATTATTATTGCCAACTAAGTTAGCAAATCGATTCTCTATTTCATCTCGAAAACTCAGAATCCAAATTCTCTCAAAAGCTCATCTACATCAGATTGAGAGACCTTTTCATAAGCCTTTGCTTCAACATTATCTCCCTCTTCTATCTTTACCCCAAAGGTCTTTATCAATTTCACCAACTCTTCCTCTATATCCGTAACGAGTCTTATAACTTTTTTTATCGCCTGACCTGTTATATCTTGAAATGACTGTGTAGTTAATATCTCCGTAAAATCATCTTCGAGACTGTTTTTAAATCTCTTTAAATATTCAACAGACTCTTCAGGCTCTTTAATCTTTCTTATGTGCGAAGACAATTCATCCATACTGAGTATATATTTTTCGACAATTCCCATCGTCCTGTTAGCAGCCTCTTCTGTCTTTTCTATCACAAACTGAAGCCTGTCAACTGCATTCGGCATTTCAAGAATTGCCATATCTCTTAATTTCGGGTCTATAGCCTCCTTGAAACTCCTCAATGAATCATGTAGTTTTCTGGTAACCCTACCAATTTCATTGAAGAGATCTCCCTGTCCCTTCTTCAAAATATTTTGATAAGCTATGTCTGCTCGATTGTAATCATTATTTGCTATACCATCCATAAACTCCATTATTTCATCAAGCATGGCATACTTAGGGTCAGCCTGACAAACACCTTTAGCAAAAAAGTCTCTGGCTTCCTCAATGATTTTAGAATCTGTATCATCAATTAACCCCTCTGGATTTTTCTGAGATCCCTTAATCTCAGCGTTAGAATCGACAATATCTTTTAATGTATCAACCTCTTCTGATGGGATAAGCCTTTTTGTATCGATCATCACCACAAGGCGGTCTGTAAGTTTTGCAATCCCATCAATATGTCCGTTATTAAAAATATATTCATCAGGTTTTTCGATACTGGATTCATCAATGGCAATCACACCGGTTATCCTGTCAACAATTACTCCAAAAGTAATTTTTTCATTAGAAACTATTATTACCTTGTTGTTATCGTTATATCCTGAATCATTGGAATAGGATTTATTCATTTTGCTATAAATGCCTGTTAACTTTTTGAGGTTTAACACAGGCATAACACAGCCGCGAATATTCATTACGCCCTCAATATAGGATGGCGTTCGAGGCATTTTGGTTATGGAAGGCATATTGATAATCTCTCTGACCTTGAGTATAGGTATAGTGTATTCAGCATCATCAAGGGTAAAACCAATATATTGCTTCATAAATCCTCCAGCATATAATTTCAGGCTAAATATTGTGATTCACGAATTGCACCATCAACCCGCAGTGACCTTGATATCCCTGCAAGGTCGAGTATCAGGACAACCCTTCCCTCACCAGTTATTGTTGCTCCTATTATCTGGGAAGAATTTGGGTCAATATAATTAACTGGCTTTATTACAACCTCCTCCTGCGCGATTAATTCATCAACAGCAATGCAGAACCTTCTATCTCCTATAGCAATGACAAGAAGGTATCTCTTTTCACTCATATTCGCATTACTATTGTCCAAATCAAGAACATCTGTGAGTTCAAACACAGGACATATCCTGTCACGCACAACAATTGCACTCCGTCCTGTAATATTTTTGATCATATCTCTATCTACCCTTATAATCTCCTCTACAGGCATCAGGGGAACAGCGTATTGATAATCTCCGGCTCTAACCATCAAGGCGTTAATAATAGCTAATGTAAGTGGAATGCTTATCCTGAAATTAGTGCCGATATCTTTTTTTGTACTAACCTCTATAAAACCGTTAAGATTTGATATATTTGTCTTCACTACATCCATACCAACTCCCCTACCGCTCAATTCTGTTGCTCGTTCAGCAGTAGAAAAACCGGGCAGAAATATTAAATTCAATACATTCTCATCTGACATCTTCTTTGACTCTTCCTCTGTTATAAGATGCCTTTCTATAGCCTTTTTCTTGACCCTTTCGACATCAATTCCCCTGCCGTCATCAGACACCTCTATTATTATCTGATTGCCCTGCTGATATGCCTCTATCTTAATTGTTCCCTTAGGAGATTTACCCTTTTTAACCCTCTCTTCAGAAAACTCTATCCCATGATCAATGGCATTTCTTATTATGTGCACCATCGGGTCACCGATCTTTTCTATCACAGACCTATCTACTTCAGTGTCTTCTCCACTTATAATAAGCTCCACCTCTTTGCCGATGTTATTTGATAGATCTCGCACAAGTCTCGGAAACTTACCAAAAACCTTTTTCAGGGGTTGCATCCTCATCTTCATTACAGCAAGCTGCATGTCTGATGCAACAATATCAAGGAAAGATACTACGCCTAAAAGACTCTCTACATAATCATCATCAGGATACCTCTCCTCAAGATAATTCGATATATTAAGGAGCCTGTTTCTCGCAAGGACCATTTCACCTGTTAGATCCATAACCTTATCAACCCTGTTTACATCTATTCTGAGGGTTGCATCCTGTTCCCTTTGCATGCTGGTCTCAAAAGTCTTTTCAGTTACAACCTGATTTTTGGGGATTTGTACCACTGAGCCTGATATTTCACTGACGACTGCATCCTGAGCTTCACCATCAACTGATTGGGACAAAAGATTATATTCTAAGTTAAGAACCTGATCGAGAGCCTCAGTAACCTTAGATATGTCTTCTTCAACTCCATCTTTTAATCTTATATGTCTTATAAGTATCCTGAGCATATCAACAGCCGCAAGTATTGCATCCATTACCTTTGTGGATATTACGATTTCCTCATCTCTTAATTTCTTCATAACACTCTCAGCCCTATGAGCAACCTCAACTATTGACTGAAAGCCAAGAAATCCTGCAGCCCCCTTTATGGTATGCATACTCCTGAAGATTTCGTGCAAAAGGTCTTTATTATATCCCTTAGACTCAAGCTCAACGAACAACGGATCAATCTTATCAAGAGACTCTTCAGATTCTGCAATGAAATCACTTATGATTTCATCCATTTCATCAGGCATCGTTTAACTCCTTGTTTTGTTGTATTTCTCAAAAATCCTTTCGAGTTTTTCCCTCATTACCTCAGCAGTAAATGGTTTGACTATGTAATTGTCCACGCCTGCCTTAATTGCCTCTATTACCTTTTCCTTTTCTGCCTCTGCAGTAACCATCATGACCGGCAACCCCTTTAGGTCAGGATCTGTCCTAACCTTCTTGAGAAGTTCGAGTCCATCCATATTAGGCATATTCCAGTCAGAGACGAGAAGCCCAAATCCTCCATTTTTAAGCTTAGAATATGCATGAGCCCCGTCTTCAGCCTCCTCTATATCTTCAAAACCGAGCTGTTTCAATATATTCTTTACAATCCTTCTCATGGTAGAAAAGTCATCAACAACAAGCACCTTTATTCTGTTGTCAAACATGGCTACCTCCATTTGAAAATATGTGCCTCAAAATCTGTTTAATACTCTTTGTTATGTCCTCTGCAGTTACTGGTTTTACTAAATAGCCTGTAGCACCGGCATCAAAAGCAGCCCTTTTTTCCCCTTCTTCTGATTCTGTAGTCACCATCAAAACTGGCAGTTCAGATAATTCAGGTATTGACCTTATATTTTTTACAAGCTCAATTCCGTTCATAAATGGCATATTCATATCCGAAACAACTAAGTTTATTTTATCCTTACCGAGTTTCTCGAGCGCATCTATTCCATTCACAGCAGTAACAACCTGATAACCTGATGAAGTCAAATAGAGGCTCAATAACTTTCTCGTTGTCTGACAATCATCAACAACCAATATCTTCATATGCCCTCCCGTCACTTAATCACCGGTTCAGTGACCATCGTTTCTAAATCTTCTGATATACAACTACCTTATCCATAACAACAGGCTTAAAAGCCCTTGTAATATTATGAAGGGTTTCTGATGTACCTATAAATAAATAACCCCCATCAGATAGTCTGTCATATAAGGCAGATATACATTTATGCTTTGAAGCATTATCAAAATAAATGAGGACATTTCTACAAAATATCACATCAACATTCTTTACAAGCCTTAGATCTTTATCGTCAATGAGATTTATCTTCATAAACCTCACTGAATTCTTGATACAGGGATAAAGCTCATAGCTATGACCATTTGGCTTAAAATATCTCTTGAGATATTGCTCAGGCACATTTCTAACAGAATATGAATTATAAACAGCCCTTCTTGCCGACTCCAGTGCACTTGCGCTTATGTCTGAACCAATCAATTCTGCCTTTAAAGCCGTCTTATCTCTCAGGAGTATCGAAATAGAATAAGGCTCTTCACCGGTAGAACATGCAGCCGACCATATCCTGAGATCTTTTGTTTTTCTATTTGCTAACATCTGGGGCATTATCTTCTCGACAAGTAAATTAAGCTGATTTGGCTCTCTAAAAAAATATGTCTCATTGGTTGTTATAGAGTCCATGAGCCTTGCCAGCTCACTTCCATTTGAAGAATATCTTAAAAAATCAATATACTCCTCAAAGCTTTTTAACCCATTTTCTTGCAACCTCTTTGATAATCTATTTTCAATAAAGTACTTCTTTGTATCAGGTATGAATATACCTGTTAATTCATAAATAAAATCCCTAATTTGCTTAAATGTCTTATCTTCAATACAGATCATGCTGCTCCAATTCTTAAATAATCAATTAAATCCTTAATATCTTTTCGACAAAAAACCGCACTCGACAAAAATCTTTCACTATCGATTCGATATAATGCCAAAACTGCTGCCTCACACACATCCTGATAATCCTCTTTTTCTAACAGGCTCATGATTGGTTCAAATGCAGAACTTTCTTCCATTTCTCCAAGGGCGGATATGGCTGTTTTTCTAACATGACTGTCATAATCATTAATAGCCTTCAGAAATATCCCCTTTGAGTTTAAAGGATCAATCCCGGCAATTGCGTTTATAGCCGCCCTCCTTACATCCCTTTCATCAGCATCTAAGAGACTCTCTAATAAAGGAATAGCCTCTTTGAGTTTATTTTCAGAAATTATGTTAATTAGAAAGACCCTGCCTCTAAATCTTAACGATGGATTTACAAGGGTTTTTAAAATAATATCCTTATCAATTGAGTTCATTAAAAATTCTTTTATCTCACATATCAGGCTTTCTTCATCAGGATTTGAGGGATCCAAAGAACCTGCAAAATCTATTATGACACTCATTGAATCTGCTTTATTAAACTTTGATAATGACTTTATTGCGATAATTTTCTCTTCATTGTCTCCGGTTTTTAGTAGATTCAAGAGTTCATTAAAAAAATCTTCTGAATCTATTGTTAAACCCAGTCTGCTCAGACTCTTGGCGAGATACCTTTTATCCAGACCATTTGCTATTTTCCAGAGACTTAACAATGCCTTAACAGACTCTTCAGTCCCTATCTTTTCGAGAGTCTCGATCGCAGCATATCTGACTGAGTCCAATTTTGATGAAAGCAATTCAACAACATGTTCTATACATTCATTATCCTTCAATTCTCCTAATGCCTCGAGCGAAGAAAAAATTAACCATTCGTCGTCTCTTAGTGCATTAATAAGCTGAGGAATGGCTTGATGATATCTCAAGATGCCGATCGCCTTCACTGCGGCCATCCTCACATTTATGTCATTATCATTTTCCAGCATAGAGGCTATAAGCTCTGGATATTCGAAATAACCTATTTCACATATCAGATCGATTGCGAACTTTCTTATATCCTGATCTTTATCCCTTAATAGAGATGGTATAAGAGATAATGTTTCTGACCTTAGTTCTTTAAGGATCATGAAGGAGATATTTCTTAGATGTGCATCGCATCTCAGCAGAGGTGACACCATATAGGCAACCACCTCTCCACCTATGGAAATGAGGGAGCTGATTGCAGCATCCTGGACTCCGAGATTTTCGTCATTAAGAGCCTTGATAAGAGGATAGATTGCCCTTTCATCAGCATCAGCAAGCTTTACTGCGGCAAGCCTCCTTTTTGATGCATTTGGACTCGAGAGTTCTTTTATTAGTCTTCTTATCTGTAGTTCTGTCATGCCTATTATTATTTATCGGAATTTTCTCAAATTTACTTTAATGACTATTCTGACTTTAGCTTTGACTTCAGCCTTGTAATTGCCTGATTATGCAATTGTGAAACCCTGCCCTCTGTAATTCCGAGAACCTTTGCAATTTCCTTCATATTAAGCTCTTCCCAGTAATAAAGGGAGAGAACGAGTTTTTCCTTTTCGGGCAGTTTAGAAATCATGCTCGCTAACAACTCTTTTTCTCTTTTATTTTCAAAGAGCTGAAGGGGATTTTTTTCAGAGGGATTTGAAAGGCAATTTGTTAGATCGAGCCTCTTCCCTTCATCATCGTCATCTACAAAGTCTTCAAATCTTAAAAGATGCAAATCAGAATCCTGAAGTATCTTGTAATATTCATCAACCGAAATATTAAGACGATCAGCAATCTCGTGGTCTTCTGGCATCCTTCCGAGACTCCTTTCGAGTTCAACATGCGCCCTCCTTATCTCAGAAGCCTTTTTTTTCATTGATGCAGGTACCAGATCATTTGCCCTTAACTCATCAAGCATTGCCCCTTTTATCCTGAACTCGGCAAATGTTTTAAGTTTTGCTATCCCCTCATCATACCTTTCGATAGCATCCAGAAGACCCATTATGCCAACGCTTATCAAATCATCAACCGTAAGATGTGGCGGCAGTCTCCATGAGAGTCGAGCTGCCGTATATTTTATGAAGGGCAGGGATTCGTTTATGATTTGCTCTTTTTTCTCCTCATTAATCTCTAACTTGTATGTAGCACGAGGATTCATGCAACACCCCTTATCTATCAAAACGGAGGCGTGATGAAATAAGATTCCCTACAAAAAATTGCAAAGAACCCTTCATCTTTCCATTTTTATTCATGAGCCTTTCCGCAATCTCATAAACCTGCTTTGATGCTGTGCAGTTGGGATAGGCATCAACAAATGCCTTTTGCAATCTCACAGCCTTCTGGACATGTTTGTCATATGGAATATAGCCAAGATAGTCTAATGATATATTCAGGAATCTCTCTGTTACCATCGAAAGCCTCCTGAATACATCAAGGGCTTCATCTGAATCCTTTACAGAATTTACCAGTATAGAAAACTCTCTTTCCTGATACCTTGTTGACAAAACCTTTATGAGGGCATATGCATCAGTCATAGCCGTTGGTTCGGGTGATGTGACAACGATTATTTCCTCTGCAGCAATACAGAAGAAGGCAACATTTTCTGATATACCAGCAGAAGAATCGATTAGGAGTATATCAATATCATCCCCATATGCATCGAATTCTTCGAGCAACCTGAGTCTTTGAAATTCATTAAGTGATGTAAGTTCTTGAACCCCTGAGCTTGCTGGTAAGATTTTGATTCCATGCGGACCTTCAACAATAATATCCCGAAGGCCTTTTTCTCCATTTAGCAGGTTTTGAATATTATATCTCTGCGCAATCTGAAGCAATACATCTATGTTGCTCAGCCCGAGGTCTGCATCGAAAACCAGAACTTCTTTTCCCTTGTCTTTTAAGGCTATTGCAAGGCTTGCTACGAAATTGGTTTTTCCAACCCCTCCCTTGCCACTCGCAACTGCTATAGTCTTAACTGTCTTCTTTTCTGTCTCTTTTATCTTTAACATCTGTAACACCCTTTCTGAAGTATGAGATTAGCAAGTTTTTTTATATCAACAAATTCAATATCCCCGGGCACACTCTGCCCTGTGGTAATATAATCCACTGGCTTTCTGCACTTAGCCAGCAAATTATATAAATGACCAAACCTGAATGCCTCATCAACCTTTGTGAATCCTATACAATCAATGGGTAGGTTGCTGTAGTAGTTGTATGAATCTATGATAAATTCAGCGTCCATGTTAGCACCTATCAAGAGGTGGAGTTCGAGTGTAAAGCCTGACATAAAATGACACTCTTTTACAAAATGGCAGACTGATAAAATTTCATTTATATAAAGCTCATTTCTTGGATTTCTGCCTGTGGTATCAACAAAAACGATGTCCCTGTCTCTCAAAAAGTGCTCAAGCCTGTTTCCGAGCTCATTAAGACCCTGTGCCGTTAGCAACGGAATGTTCATTATCTTTGCATATATGCCTATCTGCTCAGGGGCACCTATTCTGTATGTATCGAGATTGATTATACCCACCCTTTTCCTTTTCCCGATCTCGCTGGCAGCTAATTTCGCAATAGTTGTTGTCTTTCCTACACCTGTTGGACCAATCAGCATAATAATCCTCTTTTCAGGATCGGATTCGCCTTTATCAGTATCAAAACCATGCCCCTTAACCTTAATGTTCTCTGCAATAAGTCTCGGTATATCATCAAAACCCTCTGCCTTTTCACAGATAGAAAGAGCCATTTCTTCGTCCAATGCCCTTTCCCTGAGGAAATCGAATAGCGCCTTTTTATTAGCAGGAAGTGATAAGTTATAACCAAAATCCTTCATATCTTCGAATGTCTCCCTCAGTCTCTTTATCTCATTTTTAATCTCATTAACAATATCCAATGAGGTATTTTCTGATTTAACAGATACCCTGTCAGCAATATCTTGAGTGCGACATGCCGAGAAGGCGGAGGCCTGATTATTGTTATACCGAAAGCCTTCTTGAGTTCCTCTAAAATTGTCATAATCTACAGCAGCGGTAACCTCTACAAATGGTATAATTCCCTTAATCTGTTCTGTTGACAGTATGATTGCCTCTTCACCAAGCTCATTTTTAACAAGCTTAAGTGCCTCTGCAAAGCTTTTTGCCTTAAATTTTTTAATCTTCATATCTCACCGTCCCTATTGTGTATATTTTTACAGAAGATGTTATCTCAGAAGTTGAAAGAACAACCACAGATGGTAAGAACCTATCCAGTATCTTTCTAAGGAACCTCCGTGCCTGCTGTGAACATATTATGAGTGGCTGAATCCCCTTAAATCTTTCATTTGTAACCACTGACTCAATAGAACGAATGATTTTATTTATAATTTCCGGGCTTATTGCTCCACCCGACTCCATTGCCTGCATTATGAAGAGTTCTAATCTCGGGTCAACCGTAATCGCATGGATAGCACCATCAGGCATTGTATATTGTTTGGTAATAAACCTCGATAGTGACTGCCTGACATATTCTGTCAATATCTCCAGATCCTTGGTCACCTGAGAATAATCCAACAATGTTTCGAGTATAGTTACGAGGTCATTTATAGGCACCTTCTCCCTTAAAAGATTCTGAAGCACACGCTGAACAGCCCCCAGGGTTAATTGAGAAGGTATTAGCTCATCAACAAGCTTTGGATAATTCCTTGAGACATTATCAAGGAGATTCTGAACCTCGTTTCTTGTTAAGATCTCCCATGCATGGGTCTTTATAATTTCTGTTAAATGTGTTGCTATAACAGTAGCTGGGTCGATTGTCATATAACCGAGGGATTGTGCCCTTTCCACCTTATCCTCACTGATCCAGTATGCTGGAAGTCCGAATGCAGGATCTTTGGTAGGGATACCATCTATTTTTTCTATTTCTCCTGATGCGACAGCAAGGAAGTGATCCAGCATTACCTCGCCTCTTGCTATCTCAATACCCCTTATAAGAAAGACATATTCATGAGGTCTCAGCTGAAGATTGTCCTTTATATGAATAGAAGGAATGACAAATCCAAGTTCTGATGCGAGCTGCCTTCTGATAGCCCTAATTTTATTAAGCAACTGTGACTTTTCTGATTCCACAAGGGGAATCAGTCCATAGCCAATCTCAAAAGAGAGGGGTTCAATATCAATAAATGTCTCTATCGCAGGCTCCTTCTTTTCGGGCTCAGGAACTGCTGGAGCCTCTTTCTGAGTTTGGGGTCTCGAAAATACATAAGCAAAACCGCCCGTTATTGCAGAGAAGATAAAAAATGGGATATGAGGCAATCCCGGAACTATGGCGAGCATACCCATAATTACCGATGCAGTTGCAAGGGATTTTGGATTGACAAATAATTGTTTGGCAATATCCCTGCTGAGATTAGTCTCTGTGCCTGCACGACTCACAACAATACCTGCAGCAGTGGATATTAATAAGGCAGGTATTTGTGAAACTAATCCATCACCAATAGTCAATATTGTATATGTCTTTAATGCCTCTGAAAGGGGCATCCCCTTTTGCAGGGTGCCGATTAAAAAACCACCTATGATATTGATACCTGTAATAATAAGACCGGCGATTGCATCACCCCTTACGAACTTACTCGCACCATCCATTGCACCATAAAAATCTGCCTCCTGTGCTATTATCTCCCTCCTTTTCCTTGCCTCTGCCTCGTTAATAAGTCCGGCATTGAGATCAGCATCAATAGCCATCTGTTTACCGGGCATTGCATCAAGCGTGAACCTCGCTGCAACCTCTGCAATCCTGCCAGAGCCCTTTGTTATTACAACAAAATTAACTATAACCAGTATCACAAACACGATGAATCCAACTGCAAAATTACCACCAACAACAAAGTTTCCGAATGATTTAATTACTTCACCGGCAGCAGAAATTCCCTCATTCCCCTTTAGAAGTATCAGTCTTGTAGATGCTATATTTAGGGCAAGCCTGTACAGGGTTGCGATAAGAAGCATGGATGGAAATACAGAAAAATCCAGAGGCTTTTTTATATATATACCTGTTATGATCATTACTATTGATAAAGATATGGAAAAAGAAAGAAGCATATCGAGCATAAAAGGCGGTACGGGCAGGATCATAACACCTAATATAGCTACAATGCCTGCTGAAATTATTACATCTGACCTGTGCTTTAAAAAATTAAGGTAATCCACACAACCTCCTTATGCAGCGCCCTTCAGTTTGTAAATATAGGCAAGTATCTTTGCCACGGCCTTATACAAATCTACAGGTATGTATGCCCCGATATTAATCTTATAAAGTTGTCGTGCCAGAGGCTTATCCTCCACAATTGGCACATTATGTCTCCTCGCAATCTCCTTAATCTTTTCTGCTAAAAATTCGGTTCCCTTTGCCACAACTACTGGTGCCATATCCTCTCCGTTTTTATATTTAAGCGCAACTGCTATGTGGGTTGGATTGGTTATTACAACTGTCGCCTTCGGGACCTCCTGCATCATTCTCTTTCTTGCCATCTCTCTCTGTATACTCTTTATCCTTGCCCTTACCATGGGATCACCCTCTGTCTCCTTCATTTCCTGCTTTAACTCCTGCTTAGTCATTTTGATTGACCTCTCAAACTTCCATTTCTCAAATATGTAATCAAGAACTGCAAGAACAAAGAACACACCGAAGGAGTATAAAAGCACCTTAAACAATATCTTTGTAGCAAAATCCCGAAGTTGATTAATATCCATCAAAATCGTTGAAGGTAAAGAAGGCAGGACCATCTTGATCATCAAATACAGCATTAAAGCAAAGACCATAAACTTAAACATGCTCTTAAAGAACTCAAAAAGCCCCTGTCTCGAAAATAACCTTTGCATGCCAGAAATAGGATTAACCCTTTCAATCTCTATATTTAATGCCCTGACTAAAAAGCCTCCCTGCGCAGCGCCTGCAAAGAAGGAGAAAACCACTGCCATGGCAAAAAATGGGGATAATATCCACAATGCCTCTCTGGATGCTATCATCATTACAAATAAAGGGTCTATCCCGTATTTAAGACCGAGGAGTTTTTCTGTTAATCCAGACAGCCTATCCATTAAATGACTACCACCAAAATAAAACATAAGAATAACGCCGGCCATGCCTGCAATCGATATGAGCTCCCGACTCCTTGCTATCTGCCCCTTTTCTTTAGCCTTCTGTCTTTTTCGTGGGGTAGCCTGTTCAGTTCGTTCATCAAATTCCTCAGGCATACTATCCCCTCCCTGCCTCGATTAGACGAAGCATATCGAATTTTATGTCTAATGCCCGTCCGCTGATAACATTAATGAATGCCGGTAGACATAAGACCATTACCAGAAGACCAACAAACAGATATATTGGATAGCTTATAAAAAATATGTTCATCTGGGGAGCTGCCTTGTATATAAAACCAAGGAGTAGATTAGTAACGAGCATCATTATGATTATGGGGGCAGAAATCTTTAATGATAAAACCATCAGCCTGCTGCCATAAGAAATAATCATTGGCAAAATTCCTTTTATCTCAAAACCTCCTACAGGTATCCACTCATAGCTGTTATAAAAGATGTATATAAGGTCATGATGAATATTCAGTGCTAAAAATATAAATGTCGTCACTATGCCATAAAATCTTCCAACCTCGGATGACTGTCCAATATCAGGATTAAATACAGATGCAATTGATAAACCCATCGAGTTGCTCATTATCTGACCAGCCATTTCTACTGCGAAAAACATGAGCCTTGCTGTCAGTCCGAGCAAAAGTCCAAAGAGCACCTCCCTTACAACAATCAATGGTATGTCTCCTTTTACAAAATTTACTTCTACAACCGGTGTGAGCACAATCGAGAATGCGATGATAATCCCTATCTTGAACTGTGCTGGCAGGCTTCTGCTTCCAAAAATGGGGAAAAAATAGAGGAACACACTTGCCCTCAGAAAGACAAAGAAGAAAGCAGGAAGATATTGAGTTAATGTTTCTGCGCCGTTCATTTAATATACACCGGAATCTTGTTTATTAAATTTGCTGTAAAGGAAATCAAAACCTTGGATATCCAGGGAAACAAAATAAAAAGACATAAAAAAACAGCTATTATCTTCGGGACAAATGTGAGCGTAAACTCCTGTATCTGGGTAACTGCCTGAAAAAAGCCTACTATCAATCCAACCATGAGGCTTACCATGAGTGCAGGACCTGATACCATCAGTATCGTCTTAAATACCTCACCTGACAATTCTTTTACAATGTCAACTGTCATTGAAAGCTCCTTACTATCGAACCTATTATTAAGTTCCATCCATCAACGAGGATAAAAAGCAGGAGTTTAAATGGAAGAGATACAAGCACAGGTGGTAGCATCATCATACCGAGAGATAAGAGAATACTTGAGACGACCATGTCTATAATCAGAAATGGCAGAAATATCAGAAATCCTATCTCAAATGCGGTTTTAAGTTCGCTTATTGCAAATGCTGGCACAACAACTTTAAGTGGGAGTCCTTCAGGATTAGAAGGTACCTCTTCCTTTGATATATTCAAAAAAAGCTCTATATCCTTCTGCCTTGTCTGTTTTAACATAAAGTCCTTCACAAATGGTTCTGCATTTTTCAGTGCATCCTGAAGGGTTAATTTTTTTTCGATATAAGGCTTGAATGAGTTCTCTGCAATAGCATCAATAGTTGGAGACATAACAAATAGTGTCAAAAAGATCGCAAGGCCTATTATGACAAGGTTAGGAGGGGTCTGCTGACCACCGAGAGCCTGACGCAGGAAAGAGAGTACGACAACAATCCTCGTGAATGAGGTAAACATTATCAAAATAGCGGGCAGTAATGATAAAAGGCTGATGATCAAAAATACATCGACTATGGAATTATTTATATTCATCTATGCCTGCCCTCCAATTCTTTAATTCCTTCACCTTTTCGTGAATATTTCTCACCACCTCATTCTCTATATCGATCTCTTCCATTGTTTCCAGCAGCTTTAGGTCATTGGCTGTAATCCCTATAACAAAAACCTTTTTACCAATTTTTAAGGCAGCGACACCTTTCCTCTGTCCAAATGGCTGATAGGCAATAACATTAATTAAATTAGCCTTTTCCTGCCTTCTTTTAAAAAGGACGATAAAAAGAAAAAAAATACTGATTACGGCAATAACGGCAATAACTGTTTGAATATATATTTCGGTCATTTGAGCTGCCTTATCCTCTCTGTAGCGCTTATAATATCAGTAAGTCTGACTCCAAACTTCTCATTAACAACGACGACCTCTCCCATTGCCACTAATTTGTCATTAACGAATACCTCCATCGGCTCTCCAGCCAATTTATTAAGCTCTACAACAGAGCCCTGACCTAATTGTAAGAGGTCCCTTATAAGCATCCTCGTCCTTCCGAGCTCTACAGTGACCTTTAAGGGAATATCGAGAAGAAAGTCAATATCCCTTGTGGTTACAGTCTCCTGTCTGTTTTCTTTCAATTCTTGAAACTCTGCATTTTCTGTAATATTCTTATTCTCCTCCATGATCATCTCCTTAATATGTTTTTGTTATCTTAACCGCCTGGCTACCACTTCTATAACCGGGCGTACAATAAAACTTCTCTTCACCTTCGACCTTTAAAACAAAGTCCTCAGAGATATTCTTTCCGAGATTGATAATACTTCCTCGCTCCAACCTTATCAGGTCTTCTAATTTCAGATAAGTACTCGCTATATCCACAGAGACCTCAACACTTGTATCCATAAGGATTTCCTTCATGAGGTTTACCCATCTCAAGTCAGCCTCACTTTTGTGAATCTGAATCCCCGAGTATAACTTCTCTTTTACAGGCTCGATAACAGGGTAAGGGATACAGAAAAATATCTTCCCCTTAAAGTCCTCGATATCAAGATTAAATTCAACCCTGATTACTATCTCATTTGGAGGCACAATTGCTACAAATCTCGGATTCATTTCTGAACTAACATGTTGAGGTTCTATTGGAACAATACCTTTCCATGCATTTGTTATATCATTCAAAACCATTTCTACCACCTTTTTAATCACCCTCTGTTCTATTAAAGTAAATGCCCTACCCTCTGACTTTACATATTTGGCTGCACTGGAACCAAAGAAGAATTCTACCAATGCGAAAACGAGGGGTGCCTCCATTACAAACAATATGTGACCTTTTAATGGCTCCATCTTTATGAGATTTATGCTTGAAGGGAATGGTACTGCATTTATAAATTCTCCGAACTTCATTATCTCGACACTCTTAATGGTTATATCAACGAATTTCATGATTAGGCTCGAAATTGAATTTCTGAAGCAGTTTGCAAACATCTCATTGACGATCTCCAGCCCCGGCATCCTGCCACGAACTACCCTGTCCTGACTGGTAAAATCATATGGTCTTATTCCCTGTGTCTCTTCCTTAACAGGTTCTGTCTCTATCTCGCCTGCCTCTACACCCTTTAACAATGCATCTACTTCATCTTGTGACAGGATATCTTTCACCTTATCTCCCTCATCTATTGCATAACAAATTCAGTAAAATATATATTTCTTATCACATCTTTACCCATGACCTGATTTGATCTTAATAATATCTCGTCTTTAAGCTGAAACTTGCCCTCTGCACTCGATATAGACTCTACTGACTTATTGCTTACAAGCATTATTATCACATCCCTTAATTGAGGCAATTTGTTTTTTAATTGCTCCTCTATGGATGGCTCACTAAGTTCTAACTGGATCGAAATTTTTAAAAACCTACCCTGCTCTGCAAGATTCAATATAAAGGGATCAAGTGCAACCAATACGCTCTTCTTTTCCTCTGTCTTTTCCTTTGCTTCATCAGGTTTCTTACTTTTTGAAAACACAAAGTATCCAATTCCACCACCTAATACCAATACAGCACAGACAATTATAATAAGGAGCTTTTTACTCCCCCCCTTTGCCTTTACAGGTTGGTTCTGTTCTTCCTGGACTTCGCCTTTTTGGTCTTCCATAAACCCTCCTCGATTTTTGATTATCTTTTTTATTCAAAGTTCATGCCCGATGCTAACTTTTTGAAAAATAAAGATTTTTCCATTTGTCAATTTTATATTCTGTCAAGAAAATGACAAATGACGATTTACAAACATGAATGGTCTAAGGAAGAAAAGGCAGAATGACCTTAGAATTTAACTAATAAAAAAATCCCCTTGCCAAATCTGCGCAAGGGGATTTTCAATTAATATACTACCTTTTTATATTAACGAGCTCTTGCATCAACTCATCAGATGTGGTTATCACCCTCGAATTGGCCTGAAAACCTCTTTGTGCTGATATCATCCTTACAAACTCCTCTGCAAGATCGACATTACTCAATTCCAATGCACCAGAAATCACCCTTCCCAATCCCGACTTATTTGGTGTCCCGATGAGTGCATGTCCTGACTCGTATGATTCTGAATAGAGATTTTTACCAAACTTTATCAACTGTGTTGGTGACATGAACTTTGCTGTAGCCAACTGCGCAATCGGCTTTATCTGTCCATTTGTGAATATGCCAGAAATCACCCCATCCTGAGAAACAGCTAATGCCTTGAGTGCCCCAGCAGGGAAACCATCCTGACTCTGAAAGAGGGTGGTTGACTCAGATGCAAGCTGGGTAAAATTTTGAAAATTAATATTAATTGGCTGATTTAATGTAGCACCTCCACCAAAGTTAAATACCTCTGATGCCATTGTCCCTGTTACTGTACCCAGATCTGAGGTAAGAGTTACAAGTGCGCCAGTGCTATCAAATGTCATTGTACCTGATGCCTGTATTTCTGTATTGCCACTTGCAGAGTCACTATCACTCACAACGGCATTCCACTGCCAAGAGTTTCCAGCAGTCTTCGTAAAATAAAGTGTTATATGCCTTGCATTACCCAATGAATCATAAACAGCAACTGTGCTTGAGAAATGAGATGTATTTATCGGATCATTAATATCAAATCCTGTTGGAATCTCTATCAGCCTTGCATCTACATTTGCAGATAAAACGATATTGGCTGTTGGAGCTGTTGAATTATTAAACTGTGACACATCTATATCCCCGAGCACCCCGGTGAGTTGTCCTCCTGTTGTATACTGATATCCCTGAACCCTCAGTCCGTCTGAATTGACGATAAAGCCATCTCTGTTGACCGTAAACTGTCCTGCCCTTGTGTAATAAATACCGGAATTGTCCTTAACCATGAAGAATCCATCCCCATCGATAGCGAGGTCCAATGCATTCCCTGTGCTTTCAAAAGAACCCTGAGTAAAAATAGGCGATATATCGCTCATAAAGACTCCCCTGCCTATCTGGGATGAGCTTGTACCGCTGGTTAATGTCTGGCTCATGACATCTCCAAAAGTAACCCTGCTTGACTTAAAACCAATAGTATTCATATTGGCTATATTGTCACCTATTACCGAGAGTGCCACCCCGTTTGCCTTCATTCCGCTAATTCCTGTAAAAAGTGAAGTTAACATTTTTTACCTCCTTGATCTCTATTTCATGAAAATATTTCTTTAATCTCGTTAAGTTTTACCATTTGTCCGTTATCCAGCATTAAATATGTGATGCCATTGTCAAAATTAACACCGGTAATCTTTCCCGAAACGCCGCTATCCGTCCTTACAGACTTTCCTATGAGGCTCGTTGCAAAACCATTATTCAATGATTGCTGGAATGCGATCAGCCGCTCTATCCCGCTGTTAAGATTGAATAACTGTTCAAGCGAGCTAAACTGAGCCATTTGAGATGTAAATTCTGTGCTTTCAAGCGGTTTAAGTGGGTCTTGATACCTTAATTGAGAAGTAAAAAGCCTCAAAAAATCGTCCTTCCCGAGCGTCTTATTTAATGGCACTGTTGAACTATTGCTCGATGAGTTATTTAGTTGAGTTACCACCATATTCTCCCCTCCTTTCTAAACAAAGATATTTATTAAACCTCGATTAACATAAGATGGGATGTTTTCCTGCATAAAAGAAGATTTGATTGTCGAGCTGAAGCCTCCATCTTTTGGATAATCTGGCAAACCACTTTCTCTGTCCCTTAGAGATACAGAAAAACCGCCTATATTCAATCCATCCTTCGTGAGTGTCTCGATTAACCTGTAAAGAGTCTTCTCCAATAGCTCCTTGCCCAGAGGGTCAGTAGCATTTATATGACCATTAATAACACCTCTGTCCATGACAAGCTCTATATCAAGACTACCAATCTCATCTGTATTTAGAGATACCTGAATGGATGAAATCTCGCCCTTTGATATAATTACCCTGCTATCATGCACCACTGCAATATCAGGCAATTCCTTGGTAAATGGCAAATTATTCGGATTCGTTTTAATATGCCCTTTATCATAAAAATTGCGAAACTCTACCGTTGATGAATCGATAATATTATCATTATTTGGGCTATTAGCGACCTCGATTTCTTTATTGCTATCTCTTTTAAATGGCTCATGTCCAGAAGCCGATATCTTTATATCGGTTTCTCGATTGCTTGAGATAACACCTCTCCCTCCTTTCTCAAGTGTCTCGTCATTGCTGATATCAAGCTCTCCATTTCCTATTATTCTGGTTAAAGGGACACCCTCTTTTTCGGGATTAACCTGCATTTCTATTTTTTTGCTCTTTGTAATATTATCCTTGCTGAGATCAGAATCGGATAATTTTTCAGGATACGCTAATTTCACGACAGTTTTCGTTTCTGAAGAACCTTCCTCACTGCCATGCAACAGGGAATCTCCCTGAGGTATAATATTTTCTGGCTTATTATTTAAATCCTTCTTTGTTAAGGCTATCTCGACTTTGTTTCCATATGCAGCACCACTTGCAGAAATTATCTCTACGTCTTTACTACTATTTACATACCCAAAAATATCAGTCTTCAGGTTATCAAACATAATATTTTTAGCAGGATTATTCGTTTCGATTTTTTCGACTACATTTAACTCACTTCTCAGGCCTGACTTAATATCCATTTTTTCAATGCCATTAAACTCGCAAATATAATGACCATCTATGTTCGTCCTGGTATAACTATCAGCATCAGTATTTAATTTGAGAAGAATCTCTAAATAAGGCAATATGGCATTCTCAAGCTGGGTCTCCAGATTTTTACCTTCTGAATCCTTTTTATCTGTCAAGACAACTTCATTGTCTTTGAGTTCATCTGATGCAGTCAGATTATGAGATACTTTATTATTCCCTAAGTGTTGTGCCAGAATCATAACTAACTTAGAAATATCCTTTGATACATCTTGCTCACCTGTATTGAATAATTCAGCCTGCTCAGGCAATAAAGAGCTGAGAGTCTTATAAAAGACATTATCAAAGGTATTATCTTCAGATACAGGGTTGTCTAAAACATTTGCGGATAAGTTCATCAAACCAATTTGAGCATTATTAACAAAAAAATCTGCATGACAAATGATGGTATCCATCTATATCAATTCCTCCTTCACCAGCCTGATTATATCAATATGCATGCCACAAATTCTGAAGGGAGCACAGGCATGCTCGAACATTGCGAAAATGGCTAAATGCCCTGAAAATATTGTGTTTTAATCCTGAACAAAGGAGTGAATAAATAAATATTATTTGGAGATGTCTTGATTTAAAAATTTCTTAAAGGAAAAGATTTCATTTGGTAGGAAAATTTTTCACGAATCTGGACATCCTTTCTGTAATGGATGCCGCCTTTTTTGGATCCATTTGACCTATGATTTGACCAACTCTCTTGCTCTTCATCCTGTAAAGGATATTAACTGCCGTCTGTTCATCCAGGGCACTGAGTCTTGCTGATGCATCCTCAACTGTCATGGCTTCGTATGCCTTAACCAGAGAATCGAGTTTTTCTTCGTTAATCCTCTCTATCTTTTTTAAGACCTCTTCGAGTTGATTTAAAAGCCTTGTGTACTTCTCTATCCTTTCTTCAACATCTTTCTTTATTGCGTTTATCCTCTCCTCCTCTTTTTTTAATCCCTCTTCCCTTTCTGTCAGTTCCTTCTGCTTTCTCTCAATCAATATCAACAAATCATCCTGTGCAAACACATTGACAGGAAAAATATTATAAAAGATAAAAAAAAGGAGAGAACACAAAAAAATTGGCATGTATCTACCTCTATCCTTCAGTGTCATTTTCTTGCCCGATTGAGTTTTGAAAGAAAAATAAAATCGCTCTCCCTTTGTTCCCTGACCAAAATATCCTTTATCTCTTCAACATAAACTTTTTTATAAAGGATCTCCAGCAGTTTTTTCTCTTTGTATGCCTCTATCATCATATTCTCCTTTTCTTCCAATTCTTCTGCCTTCTTCTCCGTAGCCTTATGTTGGTCTTTAATTTGCCTGTTAAGCCTGTAGAAGTAATCATGAAACAATTCCATCTCATGTACATTTTTTAAGCCATTATCTAAATTAAATTTAGACATACAATCCTGGAGAGATATAATTAATGAGTTCAACTTTTGATTCTCAGCCTCGAGCTCCTCTCTCTCTTTTTTCACCTCGAGCTCAATCTGTTCCTTTTGAATCTCCTTTAAGCCAATGATCCTCGAAAGTCTTTTGTGATCCATAATCATTTCCTTTCATCAAATAATAAATATAATCCCTGTAAACTATCTATGTAATCTCTCTTTTCATTCATATCCTGTCTGAGGTATGCCTTTAGCTTATCAATCATCATAATAGCCCTATCAAGTCTTGGATTAGAGCCCTGTTTATATGCACCAAGATTTACCATATATTCGAACTTTTTATATGTTGAGAAGGTCTCGATAAACCTTGATGCATATTCCCTGTGTTGCTGGTCAACAATATCTGGCATTATCCTGCTAATACTATGAAGCACATCTATAGCAGGATAGTGACCCTCCATAGCAAGTTCCCTCGATAAGACAATGTGCCCATCAAGTATAGCCCTGGTAGCATCCGCTACAGGATCCAATAAATCATCTCCTTCTACCAGAACCGTGTAAATACCGGTGATACTACCTTTACCTTCAGATACACCAACCCTTTCAAGGATCCTGGGCAGAAGCGCAAATACCGAAGGGGTATATCCCTTTACTGTAGGTGGTTCACCAATAGCAAGTCCAATCTCCCTTTGTGCCTGAGAAACGCGGGTAAGGGAATCCATTAGCAAGAGGACACTTTTGCCGATGTGGCTAAAATATTCAGCTATAGCAGTTGCGACAAATGCAGCCCTCACCTTAGAAAGAGGGGGCTGATCTGAAGTAGAAACGACTACAACCGATTTTTTCATTCCATCTTCACCAAGATTTTTCTCTATAAACTCCCTCACCTCCCTGCCCCTTTCTCCTATCAAGGCTATCACATTAACCTCTGCTTCAGTATATCTCGCTATCATGCCCAACAAAACACTTTTACCAACTCCAGAACCTGCCATTATCCCTATTCTCTGACCTTTACCGCATGTAAGCAATCCGTTTATTGCACGCACCCCGAGGTCTATGGGTTCGGAAATCCTCTTTCTCTTAAGCGGATTTATGGAGGATGAATAAAGGGGAAAATCCATTCCTCCAATAAATCCCTTTCCGTCAATAGGGTTTCCCATGTAATCTATAACCCTTCCTATAAGAGAATTTGATACCCTTACATAAGCCCTTTTACCTGCTGATAAAACACGGCTCCCAAGCTTAATATCACCCATATCACCAATAGCCATGAGCAATACCTTGCCATCCTTAAATCCAACCACTTCAGCATCAACGGCCATTCCATTATCTGTAAATATCTTGCAAGCCTCTCCGATGCTTGCCCTTACGCCGGTCGCCTTCATTATCATACCTGTAATCTCAACGACCCTACCATAAACCCTCAATGCATCAGCTTTTGATACTGCATCTATATATGGCATGAGGTCTATATCCACTTTTTCACCTCTCGATATTCTCTTTAATGCTAAATATGATGTTTCTGATTTGCTCGTCCAGATCTGTTACGACCTCTTCAGAGGAGCTAATAACAACAGAGCCATTTACTGACACCGTTGGGTCCACATCAAATAAAATATCAGGGTGAACAGACAACAAATCTGGTTTACATCTGTTAAAAATCTCATAAAGGGCTGGATTTATTTTGATGGTAATCTGTCCTATTCTTTCGAGCCTCTTCATTGCCTCTCTGGTCATATCCACAATGTGAGTATGATCTATCTCTAATTCCTTAAGGATTATTTTTTTCGCAATACCGATTGCGAGTTCTATGATCTGGGGTTCAAGTCCCTTTAAGAGCCTCTCTTTTGCAGAGATTAGTTCCTCTATTATTGATTCGAGCCTTCTAATTAGGACCTTTGCCTTTTCTTCTGCCATTTCAAGCCCTGCCCTCTCCCCCACCTCAAAACCCCTCTCGTAAGCCTCTCTTTCGAGCATCTCAATTTTCTGTTGTAATAAGGTTTCATCCACCTTGTTATCAGTTTTATCAGACTGTTCTATTACCGCCGCATCCAGTACAGGCATGTCAAAAGGCTTAATCTCAAAATTATTAATGACTTTATCTCTACTCAACAAGCTCCTCACCACCCCTTCCTGTAATTACGATCTTTCCTTCAGACTCGAGCCTTCTTGCAATCTTCACAATATTCTGCTGAGCCTTCTCAACCTCTGAAACCCTTACAGGCCCTCTTACCTGCATCTCCTCCTTTAGTATATTAACCGCCCTCTGGGACATGTTTTTAAATATCTTCTGTTTCAACTCTTCGGAAGCTGACTTCAGGGCAATGGACAGATCATCTGTGCTTGTCTCCTTAAGTATCATCTGTATACCCCTGTCATCAACATTTATAAGGTCATCAAACACAAACATAAACTTTCTGATAGAATCAGCAAGGGTCTCATTCTGTTGTTCAACACTCTCAAGCACAACCTGCTCGGTTGTCTTGTCGCAATGGTTTAGTATTTCTGCTATCGTCTTTGCACCCCCGAGCTTTCGCCCCTTGTTTCTCCCTATATCCATCTGCCCTTTCAGTGCATCCTTCAATTCTTCTATTGCTGCATCGGGTATCCTGTCTGTCATAGCTATCCTGAGAGAGATATCTGCCCTTAAGTTTTCTGGCATTGATGAAAGGACCTCTGCTGCCTGATTTGGTTCAAGAAGGCACATAACAAGGGCAATGGTCTGTGGATGCTCAGCCATCAAAAAATTTGTCAGGGTTCTCGTATCTATGCCTTTAAGGGTAAATGCAGCATCTTCTTTTGAAGCCATCTCCAATACCCGCGATGCCTCCTCTTCCCCGAATCCTAATGAGAGCACCTTCTTTGCAAATCTCTCTCCACCTATGGTTAAGACCTCTTTTGACATCTTCTCGGATGCCTCTCTTAAGACTTCATCAATTACATTTTGATTAACCTTTTTTAAACGAGTCATCTGCAGCGTTATCTTTCCAACATCTTCGATATCGAGGTTCTTTAATATAGTTGCAGCGACATCCTCTCCCAATGCACTGAGAAATATTGCAGCCTTTTCGTATCCATTCAAGATCACCTTATTTCTCCTCTAACCAATTTTTAATGAGATTAGAAGCCTTTGTGGGATTGGCCTTTGCCCATTCCAATAATTTTTCTCTCTCCGATTTTTCTGTCAGTTTCATCGTCTCTTCTAATTCTGCTACTGTGCGTGGAAAGCTTACTTCTGGTTGAAGTGCAGGCTGTTGGGTTAATGCCTTTATTAATGGTCTAATCACAAGGAAAAACAATAGAAATAATGCCAGAACCGGTATTGCATATTTTAGGACATTAAGCACAACTGGTATTATCTGTTGCCTTGAATCCGAGATCTCGTCCTCTGTTTCTGTCTCAAACGGCATATTCACTACCCTGACCTCATCTCCCCTCTCGGCAGTAAATCCAACTGCGTTTTTAACCATATCCTCAAATTTTTTAATCTCATCCTCTGTTCTTGGTGTATAAACCTTTTCCTTTGAATCCTTTTGAGATGAATATACGCCATCAACAAGGGCAACCACGGATAGCCTTTTTATCTCTCCTGGTGAATTAATGCTTCTACTTACTATCTTACTGATCTCATAATTTACTATCTCGTTCTTTTTTTCTGACTGTCCTTGAGAAAGGGATGTCTGTACCGACTTATTTGGTAGATTAGAAGATACGCCTGGCACACCGCCGCTGATTCCGCTCATAGACTTTTCACTATTTCTCTGTTCACTCCTGACAACCTGACTATCAGGGTCATATTTTTCTTCTGTCTTTTCTACCCTTGTAAAATCTATGCTTGCAGAAACCTTTGCCCTGACCTTATTTTTTCCAGCTACAGGCTCAAGTATGCTTATAATCTTTGACTCGAGTTCCCTCTCTACATTCCTTTGATAATCTATCTGGCTGCTCGTCATACCTGCCACTTCATCAACTGGCTCACTTAGCATCTCACCACGGCTATCAACAACCACAACATCCTTTGGATCAAGACCCTCAACACTACTGGACACAAGATGGACAATGCCCTGAACCTGTCCCTGTGATAGCCTTCTTCCCTGTTTTAGCTTGACAAGAACTGATGCCTTGGGTCTCTCTTCACTCCTCAAAAAGAGTGATTTCTCGGGTATTGCAAGATGCACCCTGCATTGCTCAACCTCTGTTAGGGACTTTATGGTTCTTGACAGTTCACCCTGCAATGCCCTTCTATAATTTAACTTCTGAACAAAATCTGTCATCGTAAATGTGGATTTATCAAATACCTCAAACCCGACACCTCCGCCCTGAGGAATGCCTTCACTGGCAAGCTGAAGCCTCAATTCATGAACCTTATCAGAGGGCACCATTATGCTACCAGACCTTACATGGTAAGGCACTTTCTGTTCATTAAGCCTTTGTATAATTTGACCTGCATCCTCCTCAGCAAGATTCGAATACAGCACCTGATAATCGGTCTTATTGAACCAGAAGAAAAACAGGATAACAGAACTAAGTGAAATGGTTATAATCGCAAGCAGTATCGCCTTTTTCTTTAAAGGAAGACCCTTTATGGTTTCGATTAGTTTAATCATTTATCTATCCCCATTGTGCGAAATTTATTTTTTAAATTTGCATCCTCTGGATCTCTTCATATGCGCTTAAAAGCTTATTTCTGACCTCAACCATTAACTGAAAAGACATATCAGCCTTTTCCATAGCAATAATTGCCTGAGTGACATCCCCACCCGAAGCGAGTTCCTTAACCGCATTTTCCGCATCGTTCTGAATCTGGGAAATCTTTTCGATTGCATCTTTCATAATGTCACCGAAATTAACAGATTCTGCCCTATTTGACTTTATATTTGATAAGCCCTGAAAACTACCAAGATTGTCAATCTTAATATCAGACATTATACCCTCCCCAATTCAAGTGTCTTCAAAAACATTGATTTGGCAGTATTAAATGCCGATACAGAGGCTTCATATGCCCTCAATGATGCCATCATATTCACCATTTCCTCAATTGAATTGACATTCGGAAACAATACAAATCCGTCCTGATCCGCATCAGGATGTCCTGGCTCATAAACTGCCTTTGGCGGGGAATTGTCCTCTATAATCTCCTGAACCTTAACTCCTTCGAGACCATTTGAACCCTGTTCTAATTGAATAGGAGTAAATACAACATCCTTCCTTCTGTACGGTCCACCATCCTGAGTCCTTGTTGTGTGAACATTAGCCATGTTAGAGGCTATAACATTCATCCTCTGCCTTTGTGCTGCAAGTGCTGTAGCACTCACCTTAAATACAGTAAAATTCATATGCCACCTCCATAAAACTTACTTATCTACTCCTTAATGCATCTTTAAACATCTTTATTTTTTTTGATAAAAGGGCAATGCCTGTCTGAAACACAATTGCGTTTTCTGTCATCTTCGCAACCTCAACATCCAATTCGACATTGTTTTTATCGATCCATGATTGTCCTGTCTCGATTTGCAATTCCTGTGCAGAGCGGGGTTCGTTTGTATTTATATGCCCCTTATCAGTGATCATTAGCCCTGTCTGCATATCATTAAAGACATTCTCGAATCTTAAATCCTTAGCCTTATATCCTGGGGTATCAACATTAGCTATATTTGATGCTATAACTCCGTGCCTTTCCTTTGTGAAATTTATAAGTCTTTCTAATATCTTGAAGCCGTTGTCCATAAAATCTCCCTAAACAAAATCAATTCCTGTGCCAATACCAATTTTAAATCCCTGAGACACTTAACCATAATAGAATCAAGCAATTTTTTCCTCAGCAGGAAAAATCTTCCCGTATTCGTTAAGCTTGTTTCTAATAGTACGCACACTTATACCAAGAATCTTTGCAGCCTTTGTTTTATTTCCGTTAACATCCCTTAATGTCTTAATTATGAGTTCTTTCTCCATATCACTCAGTTTCCCTGCAGGTGACATCAAATCAGCCTCATCAAAAACGAGATGCCCTGTATCAATTCTATCGTCAGTGCATAAAAGCACTGCCCTCTGTATTACATTTTCTAATTCTCTAACATTACCCCTCCATTGCCTATTCATAAGGACATCTAAAGCC
>FWWM01002941.1_pt1 | contig 43837 bp, 42 predicted proteins | sample 2228351 | NCBI WGS metagenome assembly FWWM01 (sample SAMEA103939774, study PRJEB20133) | metagenome
TAGACCACCCACACCCCCTTGCGCATGAGGGGGACGCGGGTGCCGTCCTCGTAGAGCCCGTCCACGTCCACCTCCTCCGAGCCGATCATCCAGTCGATGTGGATGAGGCTCCGGTTGGCCCCCCGCTTGAGAAGCTCCTCCCCCGTGGGGTGGCCCTCGAGGTTCTCCGCGTAGGCCTGGCCGAAGGCCAGGTGGCTGGCGGCGTTCTCGTCAAAGAGGGTGTCAAAGAAGACCAGGCCCGTCTTGGCGATGGGGTTGTCCGCGGGGACCAGGGCCACCTCGCCCAGGCGCCTGGCCCCCTCGTCCGTCTCCAGGGCCTTGAGGAGGAGCTCCGCGTTCTTCTCCGCCCCCACCTCCACCGCCACCCCGTCTTGGAAGCGGGCCCAGATGCCCTCCACCAGCTCCCCCCCGAGGGCCAGGGGGCGGCTTGCGCGCACCACCCCTTCCACCCGCGCCCGGTGGGGGGCGGTGAAGACCTCCTCCGTGGGCAGGTTGGGGTTGCAGACCACCCCGTTCTGGGCCTCCGTGGCCCCGCCCTGCCAGAGGTGGCCCTCCGCCAGGCCCACGGTGAGGTCGGTGCCGGGGCCCCGGAAGTGGAGGGCGTGGAAGCGGCGCGCGTTCAGGTAGGCCACCTTCTCGTGGAGGCGGCGGTTGTGCTCCCGCCAGGCCGCCACGGGGTCCTCCTCCAGGACGCGGGTGGCCTGGAAGATGGCCCACCAGAGCCTCTCCACCGCCTCCTTCTCGGGAAGCTCCGGGAACACGGCCCGCGCCCAGCCCGGGTGGGCGAAGGGGACGATGCTCCAGTTGGTGGCGAACTCGGTGATGGCCTTGAGGGCGGGCTCGTAGGCCTGGGCCTGGGCCTTCTGCGCCCGGCCGATCCGCTCGGGGTCCAGGCCCGCAAGGGCCTTGGGGTCGTTCCCGGAGACCGCAAGCCTGGCCGCCCCCTCGCGGAAGGCCCGGCCCATGCCCTCGTAGAGCCAGGCTGGGGCCCGGTCCAGGTCCTCCGGGGCCACCCGGGAAAGCCGTTCCCGGGCCAGGACGTTGTCGCTGTAGAGCACGGTGAAGAGGCTTGCCCCCGCCTCGTAGGCCTTCTTGGCCAGAAGGCGCACGAAGTCCACCGCCTCGAGGGGGGCGGTGGCGATGACCTCCTGGTGGGGTTGTAGGTTAAGCCCCACCCGGATGCCCAGTTCCGCAAGCCGCTCTAGGTTCTCCTCAAAGGTGCGCACGCCCTCAAGTCTTTTCCTTTCCCTCCCTGGCGTCAAGGGGGCAGGCGGCGGGGCGGGCGAAGAGGAGGACCAGGCCCGCAAGGAGGAGGAGGGGTGGGCGGCCTTCGGGGAAGAGGAGGGCCAGGAGGAGAAGCCCCCCCACGAGGCCGTAGCGCAGATAAGGGCGCATGGCTCCAGTATGGGACATTTCTCCCCCAAGGGAAAGGTGTAGGGTAGGGAAGAGGTGACACCATGCGCCCCATCACCGTGGACGGCAACGAGGCGGTGGCCCGGGTGGCCTACCGCCTTTCCGAGGTCATCGCCATCTACCCCATCACCCCCTCCAGCCCCATGGCGGAGCTCTCCGACGAATGGGCGGCCCAGGGCCTGCCCAACCTCTTGGGCAGCGTGCCCCGGGTGGTGGAGATGCAGTCCGAGGGCGGGGCGGCGGGGGCCTTGCACGGGGCCTTGCAGGAAGGGGTCCTGGCCACCACCTTCACCGCCAGCCAGGGCCTCCTCCTCATGATCCCCGACATGTACAAGATGGCCGGCCAGCTCCTCCCCGGGGTCATCCACGTGGCCGCCCGCGCCGTGGCCACCCACGCCCTTTCCATCTTCGGCGACCACCAGGACCTCTACGCCGTCCGCCCCACGGGGTTCGGGATCCTGGTCTCCGAGTCCGTGCAGGCGGCCCAGGACCTGGCGGCCATCGCCCACGTTGCCGCCCTGAAGGCCAGCCTCCCCTTCCTCCACGCCATGGACGGGTTCCGCACCTCCCACGAGGTGCAGAAGATCCAGCCCCTTTCCGACCGGGAGCTCAAAGCCCTCTTCCCCTTTGAGGCCCTGAAGGCCTTCCGGGAACGGGCCCTCACCCCGGAGGCCCCCGTCCTTCGGGGGAGCGCCCAGAACCCCGACCACTTCTTCCAAAACCGCGAGGCCAGCAACCCCTTCTACCTCCGGGCCCCTAAGGTGGTGGCGGAGGTCATGGAGGCCTTCGGCCGGGTCACGGGCCGGCCCTACCAGCCCTACCAGTACCTGGGCCACCCGGAGGCGGAGCGGGTGGTGGTGGTCATGGGCTCGGGGAGCCTGGCGGTGGAGGAGGCCCTGGAGTACCTCCTGAAGCGGGGGGAGCGGGTGGGGATGGTGCGGGTCCGCCTCTACCGGCCCTTCGGCCTCGAGGCCTTCCTGGAGGCCCTGCCCAAGACCGCACGCCGCATCGCCGTCTTGGACCGGGGCAAGGAGGCGGGGGCCCTGGGGGAGCCCCTTTTCCAGGACGTGGCCGCGGCCCTGGCCCTGGGCGGGCGGCAGGCCCTCCTGGTGGGGGGACGGTACGGGCTTTCCTCCAAGGAGTTCACCCCCGCCATGGCCCTTGGGGTCTACGAGGAGCTGGCCCGGGAAAACCCCCGCCACGGCTTCACCGTGGGGATAGAGGACGACGTCACCGGGCTTAGCCTCCCCTACCCGGAGGTGGACTTTGAGGACCCCGGGTCCGTGCGGGCGGTCTTCTTCGCCCTGGGCTCCGACGGCACGGTGTCCGCCAACAAGAACACCATCAAGATCATCGGGGAGGAAACCCCCCTTTACGCCCAGGGCTACTTCGTCTACGACTCCAAGAAATCCGGCTCCCGCACCGTGAGCCACCTGCGCTTCGGCCCAAGGCCCCTACAGAAGCCCTACCTGATCCGGAAGGCCAGCTTTGTGGGCATCCACCAGTGGAGCTTCCTGGAGCGGGTGCCCATGCTGGACGTGGCCAAGGAGGGGGCCACCCTGCTCCTCAACGCCCCTTACCCCAAGGAGGAGGTCTGGGACCGCCTGCCCCGGCCCGTCCAGGAGGCCATCCTGGAGAAGGGGCTCAAGGTCTACGTCATCAACGCCTACGAGCTGGCCCGGCAGGTGGGCCTTCCGGGGCGCATCAACACCATCATGCAGGCCGCCTTCTTCAAGCTCTCGGGGGTCCTGCCCGAGGAGGAGGCCAAGGCCCGCATCAAGCGGGGCATTGAGAAGAGCTACGGCAAGCGGGGAAGGAGCGTTTTAGAGAAGAACTTCCGGGCGGTGGACCTGGGCTTTGAGCGGGTGGAGCCCCTTCCCATCCCCGGGCGGGTGACCTCGAGCCAAGACCTCCTGCCCCCCATGGTGGGGGAGGCACCTCCCTTCGTGCGGGAGGTGCTGGGGCCCATCGCCCTGGGGCTTGGGGACAAGCTCCCCGTCTCCGCCTTCCCCCCGGACGGCACCTTCCCCACGGGCACCGCCCGCTACGAGAAGCGGGGCATCGCCGAGTACGTGCCCACCTGGGACGAAGGGGTCTGCGTCCAGTGCGGGAAGTGCGTGCTGGTCTGCCCCCACAGCGTCATCCGGGCCAAGGTGGTCCCGGAGGAGGCCCTCCAGGGGGCCCCCGAGGGCTTCCGCCACCGGAAGGCCATGTGGCGGGAGCTTTCCGGGGCCTACACCCTGGCCATCTCCCCCGACGACTGCACGGGCTGCAGCCTCTGCGTGGAGGTCTGCCCGGCCAAGGACAAGACCAACCCCAGCCGCAAGGCCCTGAACATGGCCCCAAGGCTTCTGGTGCGGGAGGAGATGAACCGGCACTGGGACTTCTTCCTCAGCCTTCCCGAAACGCCCAGGGCGCCCCTAAAGCTCCACACGGTGAAGGACGTGCAGCTCCTCCCGCCCCTCTTTGAGTTCCCGGGGGCCTGCGCGGGGTGCGGGGAAACCCCGTACCTAAAGCTCCTTTCCCAGCTCTTCGGGGACCGCCTCATCGTGGCCAACGCCACCGGGTGCAGCTCCATCTACGGGGGCAACCTGCCCACCACCCCCTGGGCCAAGAACGCGGAGGGCCGGGGGCCCGCCTGGGCCAACTCCCTCTTTGAGGACAACGCGGAGTTCGGCCTCGGCATGCGCCTGGCCCTGGACAAGAAGGCGGAGTACGCCAGGCGCCTCCTTCCCGAGTTCCGGGAGGTGTTGGGGGCGGAACTGGTGGAAAGGCTCTTAGCCCAGGTGGGGCCTGAAGGGGTGGAGGAGAGGCGGAAGGACGTGGCCCTTTTAAGGGAGCGCCTTTCCTCCCTCCAAGACCCCAGGGCCCAGGACCTCCTGGCGGTGGCGGAAGCCCTCATCCCCCACACGGTCTGGATCGTGGGGGGGGACGGCTGGGCCTACGACATCGGCTACGGGGGGCTGGACCATGTGCTTGCCAGCGGGGCCAACGTCAAGGTGCTGGTCCTGGACACCGAGGTCTACTCCAACACCGGGGGCCAGGCCTCCAAGGCCACGGGGCTGGGGGCGGTGGCCAAGTTCGCCGCGGGGGGCAAGAAGACCCCCAAGAAGGACCTGGCCTTCATGGCCATGAGCTACGGGCACGTCTACGTGGCCCAGGTGGCCATGGGGGCCAACGACGCCCACACGGTGCGGGCCTTCCTCGAGGCCGAGGCCCACCCCGGCCCCGCCCTCATCGTGGCCTACAGCCACTGCATCGCCCACGGGATCGACATGGCCAAGGGCATGGAGCACCAGAAGATGGCGGAGCGCTCCGGCTACTGGCCCCTTTTCCGCTACCTCCCCGGCCAGGGCCTCTTCCTGGACTCCAAGCCCCCCACCCTCCCTCTAAGGGAGTACCTCTACGCGGAAAACCGCTACCGCCTGGTCCTCCAGACCCACCCCGAGGCGGCGGAGGCCCTGTTGGAGGAGGCGGAGCGGGCGGTGCGGGCCCGCTGGGAGCGGCTTGAGCGCATGGCGGCGAAGGAGGTGACGGCGTGAACCTGAAGACCACCTACCTGGGGCTCCCTCTGGAGCACCCCCTGGTGGCCTCCGCCTCCCCCCTTACGGAGAAGCTGGACGGCTTCCTGCGCTTGGAGGACGGGGGGGCGAGCGCCATCGTGATGCACTCCCTCTTTGAGGAGCAGGTCCTGCACGAGGAGGAGGCCCTGGACCACTACCTCCACTACGGCCACGAGAGCTACGCCGAGGCCCTCTCCTACTTCCCCCGGGCCCACGAGTACCGCCTTTCCCCCGAGCGCCACCTGGACCTCCTCGCCCGGGCCAAGGAGCGGGTTTCCGTGCCCATCATCGCCAGCCTGAACGGGGTGAGCCGGGGGGGGTGGGTGGAGTACGCCCGGCTCCTGGAGGAGGCGGGGGCGGACGCCTTGGAGCTCAACCTCTACTACATCCCCACCGACCCCGCCCTTTCCGGGGCCGAGGTGGAGGCCATGTACCTGGACACCATCCGGGCGGTGGTGGAGGAGGTGCGGATCCCCGTGGCCGTGAAGGTGGGGCACGCCTTCACCGCCTTCGCCCACTTCGCTAAGCGGGTGGAGGGCACGGGGGCTAAGGGCCTCGTGCTCTTCAACCGCTTCTACCAGCCGGACATAGACCTGGAACGGCTGGAGTACGTCCCCACCCTCTCCCTTTCCCGCCCCTACGAGGCCCTGTTGCGCCTCCACTGGATCGCCCTCCTCTACGGCCGGGTGGGGCTGGAGCTGGCCCTTACGGGGGGCGTGCACTCGGGGCGGGAGGCGGCCAAGGGGATCCTGGCCGGGGCCCAGGTGGTCATGATGACCTCCGCGCTGCTCCAACAGGGCCCCGGCCACTTCCGCACCGTCTTGGAGGAGCTTCGGGCCTTCATGGAGGAGAAGGGGTACGAGAGCCTGGAGGAGATGCGGGGGGCCATGAGCTACCAGAAGGTGGCCGAACCCGCGGCCTTGGAGCGGGCCAACTACCTCAAGGTCCTGGGCTCGTATCGGCTTCTTCCTTGAGGGCGTACACCCCCTTCCCCAGGGCCACCACCGGGCTCCGGTGCCAGCGGGCCATGGCGGAGAGGCGGATGCGGGCGATCTTCACCGGGTCCTGTACCTCCCGCCAGTGGCCCTTTTCCTTGAGCTTCAGCCCCACCTCCCGGTAGTGGAGGGGGCGGCCCGCTTCCTTCAGGATCTCCACCACCCATTCCCGGAAGGCCACGGGAAAAGTCTATAGTAGGCCTATGCGGAACGAGGAGCTGGCCCAGGTCTTTGAGGAGATCGCCCTCATGAGCGAGTTCCTGGGGGACAACCCCTTCCGGGTGCGGGCCTACCTCGAGGCCGCCCGCACCCTCCGCGACCTGGACATCCCCATTGAAACCGTGGCCCAAAAGGGCAAGGAGGCCCTGTTGGAGCTTCCCGGCATCGGCCCCGATCTGGCGGAAAAGATCCTGGAGTTTTTGGCCACGGGGCGGGTGAAAAAACACCAGGAGCTTTTGGCCCAGGTCCCCCGGGGGGTCCTTGCGGTCATGGCCGTGCCCGGGGTGGGGCCCAAAACCGCCCGCCAGCTTTACGAGGCCTTGGGGATAGACTCCCTGGAAGGGCTGAAAGAGGCCCTGGAGCGGGGGGATCTCCTGAAGCTTAAAGGCTTTGGCCCGAAGAAGGCGGAGCGCATCCGGGAGGGGCTGGATCTCCTCCAGGCCACCGGGAGGAGGCGCCCCTTGGGGGCGGTGCTCTCCTTTGCCCGGAACTTTTTGGAAGAGATCCGGGCCCTTCCCGGGGTGGAGAAGGCGGAGCTTTGCGGCTCGGCCCGGCGCTACAAGGAGACCGTGGGGGATCTGGACTACCTGGCGGCGAGCCCCACCCCCGAGCGGGTGGTGGAGGGCTTCGTGCGCCTAAAGGGGGTGGCCCGGGTCTACGCCAAAGGGGAGGAAAGGGCCACGGTTTTCCTGAAGGATGGCCTCCAGGTGGACCTCCGGGTGGTCCCACCGGAAAGCTTTGGCTCGGGCCTCCAGTACCTCACGGGGAGCAAGGACCACTCCATCCGCCTCAGGGCCCTGGCCCAGGAAAAGGGCTTAAAGCTTTCCGAGTACGGGGTCTTCCGGGGGGAGGAGCGCCTGGCGGGGGCCACGGAGGAGGAGGTCTACGCCGCCCTCGGCCTCCCCTGGATCCCGCCCCCCCTAAGGGAGAACCGGGGGGAGGTGGAGGCGGCCCTAAAGGGCGAGCTCCCCGTCCTCCTCGCCCCGGAGGACATCCGGGGGGACCTCCAGGTCCACTCCACCTATTCCGACGGCAAGAACACCCTGGAGGAGCTCTGGCGGGCGGCCAAGGCCCTGGGGTACGAGTACCTGGCGGTCACGGACCACTCCCCCGCGGTGCGGGTGGCGGGGGGGCCTTCCCCCGAGGCGGCCCTCAAGCGCATCGAGGCCATCCGCCGCTTCAACGAGACCCACGCCCCCCCCTACCTCCTCGCGGGGGCGGAGGTGGACATCCACAAGGACGGGGGCCTGGACTACCCCGACTGGGTCCTGAGGGAGCTGGATATCGTCCTCGTTTCCATCCACAGCCACTTCAAGCTCTCCAAGGCCGAGCAGACCAAAAGGCTCCTCACGGCCCTGGAAAGCCCCTTCGTCCACGTCTTGGCCCACCCCACGGCCCGCCTCCTGGGCCGCCGCCCGCCTATAGAGGCGGACTGGGAGGCGGTCTTCGCCAAGGCGAGGGCCCAGGGGGTGGCGGTGGAGATTGACGGCTATTACGACCGCATGGACCTCCCCGACGACCTGGCCCGCCTGGCCTACGGGATGGGCCTTTGGGTGAGCCTCTCCACCGACGCCCACCAGACCGACCACCTGCGCTACATGGAGCTCGCGGTGGGCACGGCCCAAAGGGCCTGGATTGGTAAGGAGAGGGTCCTGAACACCCTTCCTTACGAGAAGCTCATGGCCTGGCTCAAAGCCCGGCGAGGCGTTTAGCTTCCTCCAGCACCTGGAGGAACATCGCCTTCGTAAGCCTGCCGGTCTGGGTGTTCTGGCGGGAGACGTGGTAGCTGTCCAGGAGGTATTTCCCCCCGGGGAGGGGGTGGATCCGGCCGTGGGCGAAGGGGAAATGGGCCTTTTTTAGCCCAAAGTGCTCCAGTAGGGCCTCGTGGGCGATATGGCCCAGGGCCAGGTAGACCCTGACCTCGGGGAGGAGGGCGAGCTCGCGCTCCGTCCATCGGGCGCAGGCCCTAAGCTCCGCCCGGCTTGGGCGGTTCCCTGGTGGGGCGCAGCGCACGGCGGCGGTGAGGTAGACCCCAAAGAGCTTCAGGTCGTCCCCGGGCTTGCTTTCTGGCTTGTTGGCAAGCCCGGCCTGGAAGAGGAGGGGGTAGAGGAAGGCCCCGGAGGCGTCCCCGGTGAAGGGGCGGCCCGTGCGGTTGGAGCCGTGGGCCCCCGGGGCCAAACCGAAGAGGAGGATCCTGGCCCTAGGGTCCCCAAACCCCGGCACCGGCCTGCCCCAGTAGGGAAAGTCTCGGTAGGCGGCGCGTTTTTTCCTGGCCACCTCCTCCCGGTGGGCGACCAGCCTTGGGCAGAGGCGGCAGGCGGAAAGCTCTTGGTAAAGGGCCTCCAGGTCCGCTTCCATGCTTAGAGGGGGATGTTGTCGTGCTTTTTGAAGGGCCGCTCCTCCTTCTTCGTCCAGAGCATCTCCAGGTGGCGGAAAAGGACGGCCCGGGTATGCTCGGGGCTGATGATGTCGTCGATATACCCCCGGGCCGCGGCCACGTAGGGGTTGTCAAAGGCCTGGCGGTACTCCTCGATCTTCCGCCTGCGGGTTTCCTCGGGGTTGGGGGAGGACTGGATCTCCTTGCGGAAGACGATGTTGGCTGCCCCCTCGGCCCCCATCACCGCCACCGCCGCGGTGGGCCAGGCCAGGACCACGTCCGCCCCCATGTCCTTGGAGTTCATGGCCAGGTAGGCCCCCCCGTAGGCCTTGCGCACGATGAGGGTGATCTTGGGCACCGTGGCCTCGGCGTAGGCGAAGAGCATCTTGGCCCCGTGGCGGATGATGCCCCCGTGCTCCTGGGCCACCCCCGGGAGGAAGCCCGTGACGTCCACCAGGGTGAGGATGGGGATGTTGAAGGCGTCCATGGTGCGGATGAAGCGGGCGGCCTTGTCCGAGGCGTGGATGTCCAGGGCCCCGGCCATGAAGCGGGGGTTGTTGGCCACCACCCCCACGGGGTAGCCCCCAAGCCGCCCCAGGCCCACGATGATGTTGCGGGCGAAGCGGGGCTGGATCTCCAGAAATTCCCCATCGTCCAGGAGGGTGCGGATCACCTGGTGCATGTTGTAGGGGCGCTTGGCGTCGGGGTGGACGATGTCCATAAGCTCCGGGGTGGGGCGGAGGGGGTCGTCCTTTGGGGCCAGCACGGGGGGCTTTTCCCGGCTGTTTTGGGGCAGGTAGGAGAGGAGCTTGCGGATGAGCTCCAGGACCTCCAGGTCGTCCTTCCCCTCCAGGTGGGCCACCCCGCTTTTCTCCATGTGCACGTCGGCCCCGCCCAGCTCCTCAAAGCTCACCTCCTCCCGGGTCACGCTCTTGATGACCTCGGGGCCGGTGATGAACATGTAGCTCGTCCCCCGGCTCATGAGGACGAAGTCCGTCATGGCCGGGCTGTAGACCGCCCCCCCGGCGCAGGGGCCCAGGATGGCGGAGATCTGGGGCACCACCCCGGAGTAGAGGGCGTTGCGGTAGAAGACCTCCCCGTAGCCCGAGAGGCTATCCACCCCCTCCTGGATGCGGGCCCCCGCGGAGTCGTTCAGGCCGATGATGGGGGCCCCCACCTTGGCCGCCAGGTCCATGAGGCTGGCGATCTTGCGGCCGTGCATCTTGCCCAAGGACCCCCCCAGGACGGTGAAGTCCTGGCTGAAGACGAAGACCCGCCGCCCCCCGATGGTGCCGTAGCCCGTCACCACCCCGTCCGCGGGGGCCTCGAGGCCCTCCATGAGCCCGGTTTCCAAATGCTCCACGAAGGGCATGAGCTCCACGAAGCTCCCGGGGTCCAGGAGGTGTTCTATCCGCTCCCGGGCGGTGAGCTTGCCCTGCTGGTGCTGTTTTTTTATGCGCTCTTCCCCCCCGCCCAGGAGGATTTTTTTCCTTCTTTCCTCCAGTTCCGCCAGGAGTTCATCCAGGATGAGCCGGGCGTTGTCCGCCATACGGCCCGCATGATACTATGACGAGACTCCCCGGGCCTACGCCGGGGAAGGAAAGGAGGGGTTCCATGAAAAGGTGGCTTTTCGGCGTGTCCTTGGTCCTGCTCCTCCTTCTGGCCTTCGTGGGGTACCGGGGGTACGTGGCCCTGGGGCGCCTCGAGGCGCGGGTAGCGGCCCTGGAGGAGCGCCTTTCCGCCCAGGAGGAGGCCCTAAAGACCTTGGGGAGCCGGGTGGCGGACCTGGAAAAGGAGGTGCTCCAGGCCCCCGCCGAGCCCCTGGCCCTGCCCCAGCCCCCCGAGGCCCCCGCGCCCCCCGCCTGGCCCTACGTGCTTGGGGCCTTGGTGGTGGCCCTCCTCCTTTACCTCCTTTTCCGCCTGCTCCTGCCTTCGCGCCCCGCCTCCCTTAAGGAGGGAAAGGGCGCCTCTTTCGCCGAGGAGCTCCAGGAGGAAAAGCGCATGGAGGAGGAGGGCGCTCCCCCTAAGCCTGAGGACCGGGGTTAAGTACCCCGCCGAAGCCTTCGCTTCGGCGGGGGCTCCAAGGGTCTTGGGCCTTAGTCTTTCAGCTTCTTCACCGCCTGGATCAAGGCGGGCAGGACCTGGTGCACGTCCCCCACGATGCCGTAGTCCGTGTGCTTGAAGATGGGGGCCTCGGGGTCCTTGTTCACCGCCACGATGTACTTGCTCTTGTTCATCCCGGCGAGGTGCTGCACCGCCCCGGAAACCCCCAGGGCGATGTAGAGGGTGGGCTGCACGGTCTTGCCCGTCTGGCCCACCTGCTCGCCGTAGGGGCGCCAGCCCGCGTCCACCACCGCCCGGGTGGCCCCCACCGCGCCCCCGAGGAGGGCGGCGAGCTCCTCTATGGCCTTGAAGGCCTCCGCGCTCCCCATGCCCCGGCCCCCCGTGACCACCACGTCCGCCTCGGCGAGGGAGACCCCCTTCTTCTCCTCCTGGATCTTCTCCAGGACCTCCACCGTTTCCACCGGCGGGAGGGGGAGGGCCTCCACCCGGCCTTCCCCTTTGGGCTCGGCGGGGGGGGTGGTGTTGGGCTTCACGGTGAGCACCACCGGGAGGGCGGCCTTCACCTTCTGGGTTACCCGGTTCAGGTAGGCGTAGCGGGTGGCGTAGACCTCGCCCCCCTCGGCCCAGGACTCCAGGGTGTCCTCCAGAAGCCCCGCCCCCAGGGCGAAGGCCACCCGGCCCAGGTAGGTGCGGGACTGGCGGGAGGAGGGGGCAACCACGGCCTTAGCCCCCTTCTTGGCCGCCTCCAAAACGGCCTTGGCCCAGCGCTCCGCGGTGTAGGGGCCGGCCTCCACGGTGTAGAGGAGGTCCACGTACCTGCGGGCCTCCTCCGCCACTCCGCCCAGGCCCTCCCCGATGAGGACCCCCGCCACCTCGCCCCCTAGGGCCTCCTGGAGCCGGTAGGCCCGGGCGAGGGCCTCGATGCTCCCCTTTCTCAGCCGGTTTCCGTCGTGGTCCAGCACCACCAGGATCATGGCCACCTCCTAGATCACCTTGGCCTCTTCGTGGAGGAGCCGGACCAGCTCCTCCGCCGCGGCCACGGGGTCCTTGCCGTCCAGGATTTTTCCGAGCCTGGCCTTCTCCTGGATGGTCTCCTCCAGGAGGGCCACCTTGGGGCTCACCTGGGCGGCCACCTTGCGGATCTCCTTCTTCTTGGCCTTCATGATGCCGGGGAGGGTGGGGTAGCGGGGCTCGTTCAGGCCCTGCTGGGTGGTGAAGACCGCGGGAAGCCGCACCCGCACCCACTCCGCCCCCTCGTCCAGGTCGTGCTTGGCCCGGGCGGTTTCGCCTTCCAGCTCGAGGGCGGTGGTCCAGGCCACCACCGGCACCCCCAGGGCCTCCGCCAGGGCGCCCCCCAGGGCTTGGCTGTCCCAGTCCGCCTGCTGCCCCCCGGTGAGGACGAGGGTGGGGGCCTCCTCCCGGAGCACGGGGGCCAGGGCCTCCGCCACCGCCACGGGGTCGGCGTAGCCCTCATGGACCACGTGCACCCCCCGGTCCATGCCCATGGCCAAGGCGGTGCGGATGGCCTCCTCCACCCGCTCAGGGCCAAAGCCCACCACCACGGCCTCCCCCCCGTGCTTCTCCTTCAGCCGCAGGGCCTCCTCCACCGCGTACTCGTCCATCTGGTCCAGGATGAGGGTGGCCCCCGAGAGGTCCACCCGCCCCCCCTGGACCTTGAGCCTGCTCTCCCCGTCGGGGACCTGCCGGATCACCGCGATGAACTTCATCTCCTCGCCTCCTATTCCGCCAGGATGTGCCTGGCGATGATGAGCCTCTGGATCTCGTTGGTGCCCTCGTAGATCTGGTTGAGCTTCACGTCCCTGAGGAGCTTTTCCACCGGGTATTCCCGCACGTAGCCGTAGCCCCCGTGGATCTGGATGGCCTGGTTGGCGGCCTCAAAGGCCACCTCCGAGGCGTAGGCCTTGGCGATGGCGCTGGCGTGGGCGTGGGGTAGGCCCTGGTCCGCCAGCCAGGCGGCGTAGTAGGTGTAGGCGCGGGCGGTTTCAATCCCGATGAGGATGTCCGCCAGCTTGAACTGGATGGCCTGGAAGTTCGCGATCTTCTGCCCGAAGGCCTCCCGTTCCTTGGCGTACTTCACCGCCTCGTCCAGGGCGCGCCGGGCCACCCCCACGCTCCCCGCGGCCACGGGGATGCGGGTCTTGTTCAGGGTCTGCATGGCGATCTTGAACCCCTCGCCCTCCTCCCCCAGGCGGTTTTCCACCGGCACCTCCACGTTCTCAAACACGAGCTCGTAGGTGCCCGAGGCCCTCTGGCCCATCTTCCCGTGGATCTTGATGGCCTTGAAGGCCGGGGTGCCCCGCTCCACCACCAGGGCCACCACCCCCTTGTGCCGGAGCTCGGGGTTCAGGGTGGCGAAGACCACCACCCACTCCGCCTCGCCCCCGTTGGAGATCCACATCTTGGTGCCGTTCAGGATGTACCGGTCCCCTTGGCGGACGGCCCTAGTCCTAAGGGCGGCGGCGTCCGAGCCGTTTCCGGGCTCCGAGAGGGCGAAGGCGGCCAGGGCGGGCTTTTCCGTGAGGGGCTTCAGGAAGCGCCGCTTCTGCTCCTCTGTGCCGGCAAGGAGCACGGGGGTGATGCCCAGGTCGCTGGCCATGGGGATGGTGTAGATGCCCATGCACCCGTAGGCCAGCTCCTCCCCCACGATGACCTCGTCCAGCATCTTGAGGCCCATCCCGCCGTACTCCTCGGGGATGATGGCGTTGAGGAGGCCCACTTCGTGGAGCTTCTCTATCACCGGCCAGGGGACCTCTTCCTTTTCGTCGTACTCCCGGGCCACGGGGAGGATGACCTCCTTGGCGAAGCGCCGGGCCAGGGCCTGGAGCTGTTTCTGCTCCTCGGTGAGGCTGAAATCTATGGCCATCCTGACCTCCTTGGGGCCCCCGGGCGGGCCTCCCTTTGACCAAGTCTAAGATTTTTGCCCCGCCCTTGCAACCCCGGCCCCATGCTACCATGGGGGCAGATGCGGCTTTCTGGAGCCCTTTCCGTCCTCGGGCGCTTTCAGCGGGCTCTTCTCAAGGACCTCGAGCCCACCCAGATCCTGAGAAACCTCCTGGAAGTGGCCACGGAGGAGGGGGCGGAGCGGGCGGCCCTGTTCCTCTACCACCCCGAGACCCGGGAGCTGGTGGGGGAGGTGGCCTCGGGCCGGGGGCGGCACTACACGGTCTCGGCCATCGCCCTGCCCCTCTACCGGAAGGGGGAGGTGCAGGAGGCCTTTTTCTCCGAGGGGCCGGTGAAGCGGGGCGAGGAGTGGCTCCTTCCCGTGGTGGGGGAGGAGGGGGACTACTGCTGGGCCGACCCCGAGGCGCGGTGCACCCAACGCCCCCGCGCAAGCCGGGAAAGCCGCCCCCTCATCTGCCCCTCCTGCCCCCGCTTTACCGCCAAGGGGGTGCTGAGCCTGGAGGGGGTCCCCGAGCCCCTAAAGCCCCTCCTTCCCCTCTTGGCCCAGCTCACCGCCTTGGCCCTGAAAAACGCCCACCTCCTGAAGGAGCGGGACGGGGCCCTGGCCCGGCTTGCCCGCCAGGCGGAGGCCCTGGCCCACGTCACCGCCCTCTCCCGGGAGATCGCCCGCTCCCTGGAGCCCGACGCCGTGCTGGAAACCCTGGCCCGGGCCCTGAAGGAGCGCTTCGGGTTCTACCGGGTCACCGTGGCCCTGGCCCGGGACGGGGTCCTCCAGGGCCACCTCACCCTCAAGGGGGAGGCCCTCTACTGGACGGAAGGGAGGAGCCGCATTCGCTTAAGCCTCGCCTCCTCCCCCGACCCCCTGGCCCGGGCGGTGCGGGAGGGCAAAACCCTCCTCCTCTCCCGGGAGGAGCTCCCCGAGCCCTTGAGGGGGGAGATGGGCGCCACGGTGGCCTTCGTGCCCATCCTGGCGGAGGGGGAGGCCCTGGGGGCGTTGGCCGTGGACCACGGGCCTGGGGGGCCGGGGGTGAGCGAGGAGGAGGTGCGCTACCTGGAGCTCCTCGCGGGGGTGGCGGGGGTGGCCCTGAGGAACGCCCAGCTTTACCGGGAGAAGACCGCGCTCTCCTTAGCCCTGGCCTCGGAGCGGAAGCGGCTTTCGGAGGTGCTGGAGGAGCTCCCCGACGGGGTGGTGGTCCTCTTTGGGGAGCGGGGCTTCGCCAACGCCCGGGCCCGGGAGGTCTTAGGGGTGGGGGCGGAGGTGGGCCTGGCGGAGCTTCCCCTGGCCCTGGGCCCCGCCCTTTCCGGGGGGCGGACGGAGCTCCTTCTGGGGGGCCAGGCCTACAGCGTCCGGGGGCGCAGGCTTTCGGGCTTCAGCGTTCTCGTGCTCCACGACATCAGCGAGCGGGCCCGCATGGAAAAGGCCCTAAGGGATCAGGTGGCCTTCACCCAGGCCCTGGTGGACCTGGCCCAGGCCGCCCTGGCGGAGGGGCGCCTCGAGGCCCTGGCGGCGCGCATCGCCGAGCGGCTTCGGGGCCTTTTTGGGGCGGAGGAGGCCTTCCTGGCCGCGGAGGAGGGGGGGGCGTTGCGCCCCCTCTACACCACCTGCCCCCTGCCCCCTGGGGGCCTTCCCCGGCCCAACCTCCTGGAACGGGCCATGGAGGAGGGGAAGCCTTTGGGGGTGGAGGCCTTGGGCCGGGCGGACTGCGCCCTGGCGGAGGCCTTGGGCCTGAAATCGGCCCTCGTCATCCCCTTCCGGGCGGGGGGGTTTAGGGGCGGCCTCCTTCTCGGCTATAAGCGGCCCCGGCGTTTCGGCAAGGCCTTGGATCGGCTCGGCCAGCTCTCCGCCCTCCTGGCCCTGGTGCTGGAAAAGGCCCGCTTCCTGGAGCGCCTCGAGGCGGAGGAGGTGCGCCTCAGGGCCCTATTGGAAAACGCCCAGGACGTGGTCTACGTCCTGGACAGGGAGGGGTATATCCGCTTCGTGAGCGAAAGCGTCCGCCCGGTCCTCGGCTACGACCCCGAGGGGCACAAGAAGGCCCCCCTGAACGCCCTGGACTTCGTCCACCCCGAGGACCGCCCCCTGGCCGAGAGCCTCTTCCGGGAGCTTTTGGCCCATGGGGGGGAGGTGCGCTCGGCGGCGTTCCGCGTCCTCCACGCCTCGGGGGAGCCCATCCCCATGGAGGCCTTCGGCCGGAACCTCCTCCACGACCCCCGGGTGGGGGGGGTGGTGGTCACCCTGCGGGACTTAAGGCCCCACCTGGAGGCGGAGCGGCTCAAAGGGGAGTTCATCGCCGCGGTGAGCCACGAGCTCAGGACCCCTCTGGCGGTGATCATGGGCCTGGCGGAGCTTCTCAAGGAGGAGGGCCTTTCCCCTTCCGCAGAGGAGTCCGTAGAGCTCATCCTGGAAAGCGCCTTCCGCCTCAAGACCATGGTGGACAACCTCCTGGACACGAGCCGCTTGGAGGCCGGCCGCTTTGAGGTGAACCGGCGGCCCGTGCACCTGGCCCCCCTTCTAAGAGACCTGGCCCGGAGCTTTTCCGGGGTGGCCCGGCTTTCGGGGGTGGGCTTTTCGGTGGAGGTGGAGGAGCTTCCCCTTTTCCTCGCCGACCCCGACCGGGTGGTGCAGGTGGTGGGGAACCTCTTGAGTAACGCCTTCAAGTTCACCCCCCCAGGGGGGGAGGTGCGGCTTTCCGCCCGCGCCACAGAGGAGGCGGTGGTCCTGGAGGTGGCGGACACCGGCCCCGGCATCCCCAAGGAGGACCTGCCCCGCCTTTTCCAGCGCTACGCCCGGGCCAAGAACGCGGAGAAACGGGGGGTTTCGGGCACGGGGCTTGGCCTTTTCATCTCCAAGCACATCGTGGAGGCCCACGGGGGGCGGATCGAGGTGGAGACGGAGGAGGGGAAGGGAAGCCGCTTCCGGGTTATCCTACCCCTGTATGGCCCGGATCCTCCTCATTGAGGACGAACCCCTGGTGGCCCACACCCTGCGCCGCCACCTGGAGCGGGCGGGGCACCAGGTGGTCTGGGCCCCCTCCGGCGAAAGGGGGCTGGCCCTTTTGGGGGAGGGGTTCCAGCTGGTGGTCTGCGACCTGGTCATGCCCGGGCTTTCCGGCCTCGAGGTCATCCGGAGGATCAGGGAGGCGGGGGGCCCCCCGGTCCTGGCCCTTTCCGCCAGCGTCTCCGCCCAAAGCCAAGAGGAGGCCCTGCGGGCGGGGGCCCGGGCCTTTTTGGGCAAGCCTTTTGAGGCCCAGGGTCTTCTGGCCCTGGTGGACCGCCTGCTGGGGGAAGGCCAGGCGTGAGGGGTCTTACCCAGCAAGAGGCTGAACGGCGCCTTAAGGCGGTGGGCCCCAACGCCCTCCCCGAAAGGCCCCCCGAGCCCCTCTGGCGGAAGTTCCTCCGCCAGTTCCAAAGCCCCCTCATCTACATCCTCCTCTTCGCCCTCCTCCTGGAGGGGGGGCTGTGGCTTTGGGAAGGGGGCCAGGGGGTTCCCCTGGAGGCCTTGGCCATCCTGGCCATCCTCCTCCTGAACGCCCTTCTCGGGGTGTGGCAGGAGAAGCGCTCGGAAGAGGCCCTGCGCCGCCTCAAGGCCCTGGCCCAGCCCCTGGTCTGGGTCCTGCGGGACGGGGCCTTCCGCCGCCTGCCCAGCGCCCTCCTCGTCCCCGGGGACGTGGTGCGTCTGGAGGCGGGGGACCGGATTCCCGCGGACGGCCGCTTCCTGGAGGCCCATGGGGTCCTGCTGGACGAAAGCGTCCTCACCGGGGAAAGCGTCCCCCTGGAGAAGGGGGCGGGGGAGGAGGCCCTGGCGGGAACCCTTCTGGTCCGGGGCCGGGCCCTTCTGGAGGTCACCCGCACCGGCCCCCAGAGCGCCATGGGCCGCATCGCCGGCCTCCTTTCGGAGATGGAGGAGGAGAAGACCCCTTTAGAAAGGCGCCTCGAGGCCTTCGGCCGCCGGGTGGCCCGGCTGGTCCTCCTCCTCGCCTTCCTCCTGGTCCTCCTGGGGGCTTTGGCCGAGGGGTTTTCCCTGAAGATCCTCCTCTTCGCCGTGGCCCTGGCGGTGGCCGCGGTCCCCGAGGGCCTGCCCGCCATCCTGGCCGTGGCCCTGGCCCTGGGGGTGGAGCGCATGGCGCGAAGGAAGGCGGTGGTGCGCCGTCTTTCCGCGGTGGAGGCCCTGGGGAGCGTAACCCTCATCGCCACGGACAAGACGGGCACCCTCACGGAAAACCGCATGGAGGTCCAGGGGGTGCACTTCCCCGAAGGCTTCCCCAAGCCCCCAGAAGAGCTCGTCCTCCTGGCCATGGTCCTCCCCAACGACGCGGACCTGGACACGGGGGCCGGGGACCCCTTGGAGCTGGGCCTCCTCCGCTACGCCGCGGGGAGGGTGGACGTGAAGGCCCTGCGCCAAGCCCACCCCCGCCTTTCCGAGCGTCCCTTTGACAGCGCCTGGAAGTACATGCGGGTGACCACCCCCAAGGGGAGCTTCCTCAAGGGGGCCCCCGAGGCCCTCATCCCCCGCCTGGCCCTGGACGGGGAGGGCCAGGCCCGCCTGTTGGAGGAGGCCGAGGCCCTCGCGGAAGAGGGCTACCGCCTCCTGGCCCTGGCCTACGGGGAGGGGGAGCGGGAGGAAGGCCTCACCTTCTTGGGCTTCGTCCTCCTCCTGGACCCGCCCCGCCCCGAGGTGCCCGAGGCGGTGCGCCGGGTGCGGGAGGCGGGGGTGCGGGTGGTCATGGTCACCGGGGACCACCCGGCCACCGCCTTGGCCATCGCCAGGAAGGTGGGCCTAGGGGTCCGCCGGGTGGCCACGGGGGCGGAGATCCCCCGCTTGAGCCGGGAGGAGCTTCTAGAGGTGGACCTCTTCGCCCGGGTGGCCCCCGAGGACAAGCTCCGCATCGTGGAGGCCTACCAGGAGGCGGGGCACGTGGTGGCCATGACCGGGGACGGGGTGAACGACGCCCCGGCCCTCAAGCGGGCGGACGTGGGGGTGGCCATGGGCCAGCGGGGCTCGGACGTCTCCCGGGAGGTGGCGGACCTGGTCCTTCTGGACGACAACTTCGCCACCATCGTGGCCGCCATCGAGGAGGGGCGGAACATCTTTGAGAACATCCAGAAGTTCCTGCGCTTCCTCTTCTCCACCAACCTCTCGGAGCTTTTGGTGGTTTCCCTGGGCCTGGTCTTCGCCGCCCTCCTCGGCCTGAGGGACCCGGAGGGCCACCTCCTCCTTCCCCTCACCGCGGTGCAGATCCTCTGGATCAACCTGGTCACCGACGGCCTGCCCGCCCTGGCCCTGGCCCTGGACCGGAACCCCGGGGTCCTCCTCCGCCCTCCCAGGCCCAAGGAGGCCCCCCTCCTGGACCCCTTGAGCCTCCGCTTCATCCTCCTCACGGGAAGCCTGAAGGCCCTGGTGGCCCTGGGGCTTCTCGCCCTCCTGCCCCCCTTCCTGGGCCTCGAGGGCGCCCGGGGGGCGGTCTTCCACTACATGGCCATCGGCCAGCTCTTCTTCGCCTTCCCCGCCCGCCACACCCACCTCCACCCCCTGCCCAACCCCTGGCTCTCCGGGGCGGTGGCCCTGGGGGTCCTCCTCCAGCTTGGGATCGCGTTTTTCCTGCCCCAGGCCTTTGAAACCCCCCTCTTGCCCCCCCTGGCCTTGGGGGGGGTGGTGCTGGCCGCGCTGTTCACCTGGCTCCTGGCGGAGGGGGTGGATCGGGTAATCTGGCGAAAGGAGGCGGCATGAAGGGCCAAAGACGCCGCCATCGCGGTCCCTGTGGGCACCAGCCTGAGGGAGAGGCTGGCCCCTTAGGGCTTTACGCCCTGCGGTAGGGCACCACCAGGACGGGCTTGGGGCTTTTGCGCACCACCTCCAAGGTGACGCTTCCCAGAAGGAGCCGGTCCAGCCCCGTGCGGCCGTGGGTGGCCATGACGACGAGGTCGTGGTCCTCCGCCAGCCTCAGGATCACCTCCGCGGGGCGGCCTTCCAGGAGGTGGGCGCTGAACTCCACCCCCCGCTCCTGGGCCAGCCGGGTGGCCCGGTCCAGGGCCCGTAGCCCCTCCTGCCGGAGGTCCTCCAGGAGCTGTTCGTAATAGGGGACGGTCTCCCGCCCCAGAAGGAGGTTTGGCCTTAGGGGTTCCAGGACGTAGACCAGGCTCACCTGGGCCCGCAGGGTCTGGGCCAGGTCCAGGCCCTCCCGAAGACCCCTTTCCGCGGCTTCGGAGCCGTCCGTGGGTAAAAGCAGGGTGCGGTACATCTTCCCCCTACCTTAGGGCCTCCTGGACCTCCCCCGCGGCCACGCCCTCCAGGACCACGGTGAGGACCAGGGGGTCCCGCCCCGTGGCCTTCTTCAGGAGCTTCTTCACGGGGTAGGTGATGTCGTCCCGGATGCGCTCAAGAGGCCTTTTTTCCCTAAAGCCCCGGTGGAGGGCCTCGAGGGCCAGCTTCTTCACCTCCCCCAAAACCCGCTCCCCGGCCTTCACGAACCCCCGGGACACCACCTCCACCGTGGGGCTGGGGGAGAGGAGGCCGGTGATGAACACCGTGCCCTCCTCGGCCATGTGCCGCCGGTCGGCCAGGATCTCCTCGGTGATGTCCCCCACGCCGAGCCCGTCCACGTAGAGAACCCCGGAGGGCACCGTCCCCACCTTCTCAAAGCTGTCTGGGGTGAGGCGGTAGACCGCGCCGTTTTCCCCGATGAGGGTTTTCTCCGGGGGGCGGCTCATCCCCTCCGCCAGCCACTTGAAGTTGGTCTGGTGGCGCACCTCCCCGTGCCAGGGGAGGAAGAAGCGGGGGGTGGTGAGGTTCAGGATGAGCTTGAGCTCCTCCTGGGAGGCGTGGCCCGAGGCGTGGACCTTGTAGGTGGGGGGGTAGAGGACGTAGGCCCCCAGGGCGTAGAGGCGGTTGATGACCCGGTTCACCGCCTCCTCGTTGCCGGGGATGGGGCTGGAGGAGAGGATCACCGTGTCCCCGGGCTTGATGGCCATCTTGGCGTGGCCCTCAAAGGCCAGGCGGTGGAGGACGGACATGGGCTGGCCCTGGCTCCCGGTGGCCAGGATGAGGACCTGGTGGTCGGGGAGGTCCTTCACCTCCTCCAGGGTATAGAGCCGGTCCTTCACCTGGAGGTAGCCCAGCTGCATGGCGATGCGGCTGAACTTGAGCATGCTCCGGCCCTCCATGGCCACCTTGCGCCCGTACTTCTCCGCTGCCCAGATCACCGCCTGGATGCGGTGGATGTGGCTGGCGAAGGTGGTGACGAAGACCCGGCCCGGGGCCCGGCCGATGGCCCGGTCCAGCTCCTTGGCGATCTCCATCTCGCTCGGGGTGTAGCCCGGGCGCTCGGCGTTGGTGGAGTCGGCGATGAGGAGCAAAACCCCTTCCGCTCCCGCCTGGGCCACCTTGGCCAGGTGGGAGACCTTCCCGTCAATGGGGGTGGGGTCCAGCTTAAAGTCCCCGGTGTGGACGATGGTGCCGATGGGGGTGCGGATCACGAGCCCCGAGTTGTCGGGGATGGAGTGGGTCATGCGGAAGAGGTCCAGGGTGAAGTACCGGCCCACCTGGATGCGGTCGTCGGGGGAGACCTCCTTGAGGTTGAAGCTTCCCGGCCTGAGCCCCGCCTCCTCCAGCTTGCCCTTCAAAAGCCCCAGGGTGAGCCTGGCCCCGTAGATGGGCACCTCCGACCCCTTGCCGAAGACCATGGGCAAGAGGTAGGGCAGGCCCCCGATGTGGTCCTCGTGGCCGTGGGTGAGCACCCAGGCCTTGATGAGGTGGCGGTGCTGGACCAGGTAGTCCACCCGGGGGATGAGGAGGTCCACCCCGGGCATCCCCTCCTCGGGGAAGGCCAGCCCCCCATCCAGGACGAAGATCTCGTCCCGGTAGCGGAAGGCGGTGATGTTCTTGCCGATCTCCCCCATCCCCCCTAAGGGGATGATCTCCAGGGCGTCTTGGGGGCTTGGGGCCGGGGTTTCCCCGGGCTTGCGCCGCCTTCTCCTGCGCGGTTTCCGTTCTTTTTCCATAAACCTCCTTTTTTACGGGCCCTGGGGCCCGTTCACCTCGCGGGTAGGGCCTAGGAGCGCCGCCTGGGGGGGATCTTCCCTTCCAGCTCGGGGCGGATCAGGTCAATCTTGCCCTTCTCGTCAATGCGGTGCACCTTGACCTTGATCACGTCCCCCACCTTGAGGTGGTCCTCCACCCGCTCCACCCGGCCCGGGGCCACCTGGCTGATGTGGAGGAGGCCCTCCGTGCCCGGGAAGAGGCTGATGAAGGCCCCGAAGGGGGTGATCTTGGTCACGGTGCCCTCGTAGATCTCGCCCACCTTGGCCTCCCGGGTGAGGGCCTCGATCTGGGCCTTGGCCTTCTCCGCCGCGGCCATGTCGCTGGAGTAGATGCGGACCGTCCCGTCCTCCTCGATGTCCACCTCCACCCCAAGCTCCTCCAAGGCGCGCACGTTCTTGCCCCCGGGGCCGATGACCAGGCCGATCTTGTCCACGGGCACCTTGAGGGAGAGGATCCGGGGGGCGAAGGGCTTGAGCTCGGGGCGGGGGGCGGGGAGGACCTGTTCCATGAGGTTCAGGATCTTGAGCCGGGCCTCCCGGGCCTGCAGGAGGGCTTCCTTAAGGACCTCCCGGGGCAGGCCCCCCACCTTGTTGTCCATCTGCAAGGCGGTGATGCCCTCCCGGGTGCCCGCCACCTTGAAGTCCATGTCCCCCAGGGCATCCTCCAGGCCCAGGATGTCCGTGAGGATCACCGCCCGGTCCCCTTCCCATACGAGGCCCATAGCCACCCCGGCCACGGGGCGGCGGATGGGCACCCCGGCGTCCATGAGGGCCAGGCAGCCCGCGCAGACCGTAGCCATGGAGCTGGAGCCGTTGGACTCCAGCACGTCCCCCACCACCCGGATGGTGTAGGGGAAGTCCTCCTCCTTGGGGAGGACGGCCCGTAGGGCCCGCTTGGCCAGGTTGCCGTGGCCCACCTCCCGCCTCGAGACCCCCCGAAGGCGCTTCACCTCCCCGGTGGAGAAGGGGGGGAAGTTGTAGTGGACCAGGAAGGGGTCGGTCTCGTCAATGCCCAGGTCGTCGATGATCTGCTCGTCCCGGCCCGTGCCCAGGGTGACCGTGCCTAGGACCTGGGTCTCCCCCCGGGTGAAGACCGCGGAACCGTGGGCCCGGGGCAGGACGTCCACCTCGATCCAGATGGGCCTTAAGTCCTTGGGCCCCCGGCCGTCCGCCCGCCTGCCCTCCTCCAGCACCAAGCGCCTCAGCTCCTTGCGGACGATCTCCTCAAAGGCGCTCTCGTAGAGGGGTTTCTTCTCCTCCAAGGGGGCGCCGTCCTCCCCCTTGGGGAGGGCCTCCAGGATGAGGGCCTCCCGGAAGGCCTCGAGGGCCCGGCTGCGCTCCCCTTTGCTCGCGGTCTGGAGCACGGCGGAAAGCCCCCGCTCCAGGGCCAGGCGGTAGAGGGCCTCCTTCTCCTCCTCCCCCAGGGTCTCGGGGGGGGTCCAGGCCATCTTGGGCTTGCCCAGGGCCTTGGCCATGGCCTCCTGCAGGTCCAGGATGGGCCCCATGGCCCGGTGGGCGAACTCCAGGGCCTGGACCATGGTCTCCTCGTCCACCTCTCCCGCCCCGGCCTCCACCATGAGGATGGCCTCGCGGCTTCCCGCCACCACCAGGTCCAGGGCGCTTTCCTCCAGCTCCTGCAGGGTGGGGTTTAGGATGAAGCTCCCCCCGATGAGCCCCACCCGCACCGCGGCGATGGGGCCCTGCCAGGGGATGTCCGAAAGCAGGAGGGCCGCGCTGGCCGCGATGGGGCCCAGGATGTCCGGGGGGTTCTTCTGGTCCGCGGAGAGCACGGTGACGATGATCTGGACCTCGTGGCGGAAGCCTTTGGGGAAGAGGGGGCGGATGGGCCGGTCCGTCATCCGGGCGGAGAGGATGGCCTTCTCCCCGGGGCGGCCCTCCCGGCGCATGAAGCTCCCCGGGATCTTGCCCACGGCGTAGTGCCGCTCCTCAAACTCCACGGTGAGGGGGAGGAAGTCCGCCTGGATGGGCTCCTCCGAGGCCTGGGCCGTGGCCAGGACCACGGTGTCCGCGTAGCGCACCAGAACCGACCCTGAGGCCTGCTTGGCGTACTTGCCGGTTTCCAGGACCAGGAGCCGGCCGCCCACCTCCGTCTGGAACCGGTGGGCCTGGGGGGTATTGGGTGTGGCTTCGGGCATAACCTTATCCTTAGGCAGCCCCCCAGGGGCCTAAAGCCTCCAGGGGTCCATTTTGAGGAAAAGGCGGGACCGGTCTTCCGGCCCCGCCCCCGACCTAAGGTTTAGTTTACCCCCGGATCCCCAACTTCTCAACCAGGGCCTGGTAGCGCTCGGGGTCTTCCCGCCGCAGGTAGCGGAGAAGCCGCTTCCTTTGCCCCACCAGCATGAGAAGCCCCCGGTGGGAGTGGTGGTCGTGCTTGTGCTGGGCGAGGTGCTCCGAAAGCCGGTTGATCCTCAGGGTGAGGAGGGCGATCTGGACCTCGGTGCTCCCCGTGTCCCCGGGGAAGCGGGCAAAGGCCTCGATGGTCTTCTGCTTTTCCTCTTTGCTGATGGGCATCTTCTCCTCCGTCAGGGGGGAAGGCGCTTTTAGCCCCTTCCTCCTCAAAGGCCTCCCAAGGGCCTCACTTAGGATAGGGGGCCTTTTCCCTTCCGTCAACCAGGAAGAGGAGGAGGGCGAGGAGGGCCAGGCCCGCCCCCACCCCGAAGGCCGCCCGGGCCCCCAAGGCCTGCCAGAGCAGACCAAAAAGGAGGCTTGCCGGCAGGAGGAGAAGCCCGGTCAAGGTGTGGTAGAGGCCCATGGCGCTGGCCTTTTCCTCCTTCGGCACCAAGGTGGCCAGGTAGGCCCGGCTCGCCCCCTCAAAGAGGGCGGAGTAGAGGGCGTAAAGGAGGAGGAAGGCCACCCCAAAGAGGGCGCGTTCCGCCAGGGCGAAGCCCAGGTAGACCAGGGCGTAAAGGGCGTACCCCAGGGCCACCGCCTTCCTGAGCCCCACCCGGTCCGCCAGGCTCCCAAAGGGGTAGGCCAGGAGGGCGTAGCCCAGGTTGTACAGGGTGTAGGCCAGGGTCACCTCTCCCTCGCTAAGCCCCAGTTCCTTTAGGCGCAGGAGCAGAAAGGCGTTGGAGGAAAGGGCCAGGGTGAAAAGGGCCGACACCAGGAGGAAGCGCCGGTACCCCCGTCCCATGCGGCCGAGGCGCAAAGGGGGAAGGGGCCTTGGGGGCCCGGGCCTCTCCTTCAAGAGAAAGAGGAGGAGGAAGGCCAGGAGGGCGGGGAGGGCGGAGGCCAAAAACACCCCCCTCAGGCCCAGGTGGGGGAGGAGGAAAAAGGCCAACAGCGGGCCCAAGGTGGCCCCCAGGGTGTCCAGGCCCCGGTGCAGGCCGTAGGCCCGGCCCAGGGCCTCCTGGGGGACGCTTTCCGCGATGAGGGCGTCCCGGGGGGCGGTGCGCAGGCCCTTGCCCATGCGGTCCAGAAACCGGTAGAGGAGGACGTGCCCGGGGAGGGTGGCCAGGGCCAGGAGGGGCCGGAAGAGGGCGGGTAGGCCGTAGCCCCAAAGGAGGAGGGGGCGCCTTCGCCCCAGGCGGTCCGAGACCCGGCCCCCCACCACCTTGAAGAGGCTGGCCGTGGCCTCCGCCACCCCTTCCACCAGGCCCACCGTGGCCGCCCCCGCCCCCAGGCCCACCAGGAAGAGGGGGAGGAGGGGATAGACCATCTCGCTGGCCACGTCCATGAGGAGGCTCACCAGGCCCAGGAGCCAGATGGTGGAGGGGAGCTTCATGGCCTACCCCTGTAGAGGAGGTAAAGGAGGGGGATCTCGGGCAGGGCCATGAGGAGGCTCAAGGGGTCCAGAGGGGCCGGGGCCAAGAGGGCGGGCCCTAAGGGGGTGCTAAAGGGGAGGGGCAGGGTGCGGGTGAGGAGGAAAAGCCCGAGGTAGACGCCGGAAAGCCCTAGCCCCACTCCCCAGACCCCTCTCGCGAAGGGGGGGTCTTTCTCGGGGTACATGAACCGGAGGACCAGGAGGGCCAGGGCGTAGGTGGCCTTGAGGGCGAGGAGGGCCAGGAAGAGCCTTCCATAGAGGAAGTACTCGCTCACCAGGCCGTAGCGCACCGCCTCGAGCTCCGAAACCCCAAGGGCGCTTCCGCAAAGCCCCTCCCCCAGGACCTCCCCCAGGCTCAGGCCCAAGAACTGCAGGAAAAAGGGGGCGAGCTCGAGGCCCACCACCCAAGGAAGCCAAGGACCGGCCACAAAGCCCATCCCCTAAAGGATACCCCTGGGGGCCTTTGGCCCCCAGGGAAGGAAGTCCCCTACCAGAGGCGCATGCCCGGTACCGGGTTCAGGTTGCTGAAGAGCTGGGCCAGGGTGGGCCCGTAGGCCAGGAGGACCAGGATCACCGCCACCGCGAACCAGAAGCCGATGCGGTCCAGGGCCAGGATGACCCTGCGGTCCTCAGGTCCCGAGATCACTTCCGCGAAGGGCACGGGGGCCTCGGCCAGGGCGGGGTCCCGCCGGGCGGAGAGGAGGACGCTGAAAAGGCCGTAGATGAAGAGGAGGAGGGCCACCAGGAGGACGATGCCGCTGATCACGTTAAAGATCATGGGCACCGCGGCGTGGGTGTAGGCGTCCGGCACCTGGGCGATGTAGGCCCTGCGGGGCACGTTTAAAAGGCCCGCCCAGTGGAGGCCGAGGGCCATGATCATCATCCCCAGGAACCAGAGCCACACCACCGCCAGGCCAAGCCGCCTCTGCCCATCGGTGATGGGCTTGCCCGTGAGGTTGGGGATGAGCCAGTAGAGGGAGCCCATGGCGGTGAGGGTGACCAGGCTGGCCACCTGGAGGTGGAAGTGGCCGGGGATCCAGGCGGTGTTGTGCACCACGTAGTCCAGGGTGAAGCTGGCGTTCACGAGGCCCCCCGCCCCGCCGGGGATGAAGCCCAAAAGGCCCAGGACGGGGGCCACGAAGGCGGGGTTGTCCCAGGGAAGGGCCTTAATCCAGCCCAGAAGCCCCCGGCCGCCCCGCATGCGGCCTGCGATCTCCAGGCTCGCGGCCAGGGTGAAGGCGGTGATGAGGCTCGGCACCGCCACGAACATGGTGAGAACGGAGTGGATCATCTTCCAGGTGGGGTCAATGCCGGGGTCGGCGAACTGGTGGTGGAAGCCCACCGGGGTGGAGAGGAGGAGGAAGAGGAGGAAGACGATCCGGGCCAGGGGGTCGGAGATGAGCTTGCCCCCCGCCTGCTTGGGCAAGACGGTGTAGAGGATGGCGTAGGCGGGCAGGAGCCAGAAGTAGACGATGGGGTGGCCCGTCCACCAGAAGAGGGTGCGGGTGATGAGGGGATCCACCCCCTCCATGAGCCCAAAGGACCAGGGGAGGAGGAAGAGCACCGCCTCGAGCACGAGCCCGATGGAGGCGATGAACCACATGAGCCAGAAGGTCACCGCCATGTAGGTGACCAGGGGCGTGGGGCGGCCGGGGTTTGCGGCCTTCCAGCGCCGCCAGAGGTCCAGGACGATGTAGATGCTCACCCAGGTGGAGAGCACGAAGACGCTGGCCCCCAGGTAGAAGGCCCAGTGCCCCTTAAGGGGCGGGTAGAAGGTATAGAGCACCGTGGCCTCGTTGGCGAGAAGGGGAAGGGCGGCGATGACCAGGCCGATGAAGGCCATCCACCAGGAGAGCCACATGAGGCCCATGTTGGGCCTCATGTTGAGCTCCCGGGCGGGGAGGTAGACCATGATGGCCTGGGCGAAGAGCTGGGTGAAGACGATGGCGTTCAAGACCCCGTGCAGGGTCAGGCCCTGGTAGTAGGACTGGACGAAGGGCAAAAGGCGCTTAAGGAGAGGGTAAGCGTCCACGTTCCCGTAGTTCAGGGCCTGGAAGGGGCCGAAGAGGCTCCCCACGATCACCGCGATAAAGCCCAAGACCAGGAAGTAGAGGGTGGCCTTCTTTTCCGGATAGGCCGCGTACACGCGGCTCATTTCACCGACTCGCGCCGCCATAGCTCACTCCTTCACCACAACCTTGCCGAACATGTTCTGGTGGCCAAGGCCGCAGTACTGGTTGCAGATGATCCGGTACTCCCCGGCCCGCTTGAAGGTGTAACGCACGGTGGACACCTCCCCGGGCAGGACCTCCACGTTGATGTTGGTGCCCTCCACGTGGAAACCGTGGATCACGTCGGGGCTGGTGATCTTGAAGACGATCTCCGCTCCCTTGGGCACCTCAATGGGGTTGGGCTGGTAGCCGAAGGCGAAGGCTAGGACGTAGACCGTGTACTGGTTGGGCCCGGTCTGGACCACCGCCTGGGCCGGGTCGGCCCAGGGGCCCTCCGTGCGCACCTTGGTGGGGTCCACCCGCTCCAGCTTCCCTGCGGGGATGGCCCCGGCGGTGTGGGTGGCCAGGGTGTAGCCGATGAGGGCGATGAAGAACAGGACCATCACCACCGAAAACGCGATCCAGGCCCGCTCGTAGACCAGGATGGCCTTGTGCACCTTGTGCTCGTCCATACCCTACCCCCGGGCGAAGAAGAGGGCGTATACCCCCAGCCAGAAGACCAGGATGGTGATGCTGAGAACCACCACGACTCCTAAAGCCCCAACCGGTTTTTCTTCCATACCCGTGCCTCCCTCCACGGCGGTTGCCGTATACGGGGCTCATGGTAGCCAAAACCCCGGTCCAAGGCGAGGTACATTTGTCCCTTCGCAAGGCCCTTTTGGAGGACTTTTGTCCCTTCCTTCTCAAGAAGCCTGGCCTTTTACAGGGTAGGGGTATAGAGGAAACCCCCTGGACCCTGGGGTCCAGGGGGCCTTGGGCTTTCCCCTTACGCCCCGCTTCCCACCCGGGCCAGGACCAGGCGGCTCACCTCCTTCAGGGTTTCAAACACCCCTTTGCCCTCCGTGGCCACGGCCTCAAAGACGGGGAAGCGCCCCTCGGGGTCCACCACCGCCCGGACCATCTCCACGGGAAGGGCATCCGGGAGGTCGCGCTTGTTCACCTGCAGGACGATGGGGAGGTCCTCCAGCTTGAGGCCGTATTCCGCCAGGTTTTCCCGCATGTTGCGCATGCTCTCCGCGTTGGCCCTTAGGCGGTTTGGGGCCGAGTCCGCCACGAAGACGATGCCGTCCACCCCCCTTAGGATGAGCTTGCGGCTGGCGTTGTAGAAGACCTGCCCCGGCACGGTGTAGAGGTGGAACCGGGTTTTGAAGCCCTTCACCTCCCCCAGGTCCAGGGGCAGGAAGTCAAAGAACAGGGTGCGCTCGTCCTCGGTGGCCAAGGAGATCATCTCCCCTTTGCGCCCCTCGGGGATTTTGCCGTAGATCCACTTGAGGTTGGTGGTCTTCCCGGAAAGGCCAGGGCCGTAGTAGACGATCTTGAAGTTGATCTCGCGGTTGGCGAAGTTGATGGTGCTCATGCTAGTTGCCAAAGAGTTCGTCCAGGAGGGCCTTGGCCCCTTCGCGGTATTCCGTGTCCAGGTTGAGCTTGGGGGGGTTGGCGATGGCCTCCTCCACCAGCCTGGCCAGGGCCTCCGCGGCCCTTTTACCGTAGAGCTTCACCTTGCCCAAGGGGGCGCTTTCGTCAAAGACCAGGAGGAGAAGGGCGTGGTCCCCGGCCTCGTCCATGTAGAGCCCGATCCGTTCCCCTTGGTGGAGGATCTCCTGGAAGCGCACCTCCCCCAGGAGCTTGGCCAGGGCCTGGGTGGCGGCGGCGTTCCCCGCGGCCAGGGTGGCCAGGGAGTCCAGAGGCGGGGGCTTGGGGGCCCAGAGGGCCTCCTTGTGGGCCAGGACGAAGCCTTTCCGGTCCACCAGAAGGGCGTAACGGGCTCCGGTTTCCCGTAGGGTTTCCTCCAGGGCCTCCACCGCCTTCTCGTAGAGGGCCCCGTAGAGGACCAGGGTGGGTTCCACCATAGTATGCTCAGTCTACCATGGAGGCTTTTCTTGAGGAGGCGAAGGCCCTTTTGGCGGAGCTGGTGGCCCTGCCCACGGTGAGCGCGGAGGGGCGGGCCCTAGAGGAGGGGGCCAAGAAGGTGGCCGAGGTCCTGGAGGGCCTGGGCCTACGGGCGGAGCTCAAGCGGGGCTACGGCCCCCCGGTGGTCCTGGCGGAGGGCGGGGTGGGGGAGAGGACCCTTCTTTTCTACAACCACTACGATGTCCAGCCCCCGGACCCCCTGGAGCTTTGGGCCACGGACCCCTTCACCCTGGTGGAGAAGGAGGGGGCCTGGTACGCCCGCGGGGCCCACGACGACAAGGGGGAGCTGGTGGCCCGGGTGGTGGCCTTGAGGCTTTTCCAGGAGAAGCACGGCTTCCTTCCCCGGGTGCGCTTCGTGGTGGAGGGGGAGGAGGAGGTGGGAAGCCCCCACCTGGCGGACTTCGTGCGGGACCACAAGGAGGCCCTAGGGGCGGAGGCCATCCTCTGGGAGGCGGGGGGGGTGGACGCCAAGGGGCGGCCCTACCTCTACGCGGGGCTTAAGGGCATCGTGGCCCTGGAGCTACGGGTGAAGACGGCGGCCTTTGACCTCCACTCCTCCTACGGGGCGGTGGTGGAAAACCCCATCTACCGCCTGAGCAAGGCCCTGGCCTCTTTACGGGACGAGGAGGGCCGGGTTCTGGTGGAGGGGTTTTACCACCGGGTCCGGCCCCTCACCCCCTTGGAGATGGAGGTGCTGGCGGAGATCCCCGACGAGTCCGAGGCCCTGAAGGAGGCCTTCGGGGTGCGGGACTTCCTGGGAGGCGCGCGGAACCTGGAGTTCAACCAGCGGCTTTACGCCGAGCCCTGCATCAACTTTAATGGCTTCCACGCGGGCTACGGGGGTCCCGGTTCCAAGACCGTCCTCCCCGCCGAGGCCTACGCCAAGCTGGACGTGCGCCTGGTGCCGGACCAGGACCCGGAGGAGATTCCCCTTCTCCTCAAGCGCCACCTCGAGGCCCACGGCTTCCACGACGTGGAGGTGGTGGTCCTGGAGAAGGGGGAGCACCCGGCGCGGAGCGACCTGGCCCACCCCTTCGTGGCCCTGGCCCGGCGGGCCCTGGAGGAGGCCTTTGGGGAGAAGGCCGTGCTCTACCCCAACATGGCGGGCTCGGGGCCCATGCACCCCTTCCTCCACCACCTCGGTGCCCCCGCGGTGGGGCTTGGGGTGGGCTACCCCGGAAGCCGGGTCCACAGCCCCAACGAGCACATCCGCATCCAGGACTTTGAGCGGGGGGTCTTGGCCCTCCTCCGCCTCTTGGAGCTTTACTTCCTCGAGGGTTAGCCGTACCATTCTCCGGGTATGCTGGCCTTTGGCGAAGTCCAAACCCCCTACGAGGAGGCCCGGGTGGTGGTCCTCCCCGTGCCCTACGACCTCTCCCTCTCCTTCCTCCCCGGGGCCCGGCGGGGCCCGGAGGCCATCCTCCTGGCGAGCCGGGAGCTGGAGCCCTTCCTGTTGGAGCTTGGGGTGGCCCCGGAGGAGGTGGGGATCCACGCCCTACCTCCCGTGCCCTTCGTGGCGGGGAGCGCGGAGGCGAGCCACCGCCGGATCTACGAGGAGGCCCTTAGGCACCTCCGGGCGGGGAAGTTTTTGGTGAGCCTCGGGGGGGACCACTCCATCGTCCACCCCCTGGTCCTGGCCCACCGGGAGGCCTTAGGGGAGTTCTCCATCCTGCACATTGACGCCCACGCGGACCTCTACCCCGAGTGGCAGGGCTCGGTGTACTCCCACGCAAGCCCGTTTTACCGCCTCCTCCAGGAGGGCTTTCCCCTGGTGCAGGTGGGGATCCGCGCCATGGACCGGGACTCCCTAAACCTCGCCCGGGAAAAGGGGGTGGCCCTTTTCCCCGCCCACCGCATCCACCGGGAGGGCCTGCCCCTGGAGGCGGTCCTTGGGGCCTTGGGGGATCGGGTCTACATCAGCCTGGACTTTGACGCCCTGGACCCCTCGGTCATGCCCAGCGTGGGGACCCCCCTGCCCGGGGGGCTTTCCTACCGCCAGGTGGTGGACCTCCTGGAGGCGGTCTTCCGGGCCAAGGAGGTGGTGGGGATGGACTTCGTGGAGCTTTCCCCTAATGGCCAGTTCCACGCGGAGATGACCGCGGCCCAGCTGGTCTACCACGCCATCGGGCTTAAGGGCCTAAAGGCGGGGTGGCTCCGGCCCGGGTAGCGCCTTGGATTACCTTTCCGCTTTTGGGAAGCCCTTAGCCTAAAGGGGTGCGCCCCCTGGCCCTGGCCTTCCTCCTTTCCGGCCTGGCCCTGGCCCAGTACACCCTCCCCGAGCTCCGGGCCCGCGCCTATGGGGAAGGGGGCTTCCGGGTGGAGCGGGTCTTGGAGGAAAGGGCCCGCTTCACCCGGGTGCAGTTCTCCCACCTCTCCGAGGGCCTCCGGGTTCACGGCTTCGCCAACCTCCCCAAGGGGAGGGGGCCTTTTCCCGTGGTGGCCGTCCTCCACGGCTACGTGGAGCCGAGCCGTTACCGCCTCCTCGCCTACACCGCCCCTTACGCGGACTGGCTGGCGGAGCGGGGCTTTCTGGTCCTCCACCCCAACTACCGGGGCCACCCCCCCTCGGAAGGGGCCCCCGCCCGGGGCCTCCGCCACCCCTACGCGGTGGACGTCCTGAACCTCCTGGCGGAGGTGCGCAAGGGGGCCTTCCCCCAGGCCGACCCCGCCCGCATTGTCCTTTTCGGCCACTCCATGGGGGGCGGGATCGCCCAGATCGTGGCCCTGGTGGACCCGGGCCTTAAGGGGGCGGTCCTCTACGGGAGCATGAGCGGGGACGAGCGGCTTAACCTGGAAAGGATCCGCTTCTGGTCCGGCGGCACCCGGGGGGGCGAGCTCTATACCCTTCCTCCGGAGCTCCTGGCCGCCCACTCCGCCTGGACCTACCTCGAGGACCTCCGCGTTCCCCTTAGCGTCCACCACGGCCTAAAGGATGCCCAGGTCCCCCCGGAGTGGTCCTGGGTCCTTTGCCGGAGGCTCAAGGCCCTGAAAAAGCCCGTGGAGTGCTTCAGCTACCCCGCGGGCCACCTCTTCTGGGGGGAGGCGGAGGCCCAGTTCCGCGCCCGGGTGGCCGCTTTTTTGGGGCGGGTTTTCCGGTAACCTGGGGGCATGGAGGAGGTCTTCGCCCGCCCAGACCGGCTCCTTTACGCCCTGGCCTTTGGCCTTGGGGTCCTCTGGGGGCTTGCCCGGGCCCTGGGGGTGCGGGGGGCCCCGGCCTTCCTGGCCCTCGCCCTTTTGGCCCTAGCCCTGGGCCTTTACCTTGGGCTACAATAGCCCCTCGTGGCGAAACACGTGGTGAGCGTTTCCCTGGGCTCCAGCCGGCGGGATGCCCTGGCGGAGGTGGAGCTCCTGGGGGAGAGGGTGGTTCTGGAAAGGCGGGGCACGGACGGGGACATGGCCCGGGCGGTGGCCCTCATCCGGGAGCTGGACGGAAAGGTGGACGCCATCGGCCTGGGGGGGATAGACCTCTACCTCTGGGCGGGGGGGCGGCGCTACACCATCCGCGAGGCCCTGAAGCTCAGGCAAGCAGCCCAACGGACCCCGGTGGTGGACGGCTCGGGCCTGAAGCACACCCTGGAGCGGCAGGCGGTGCGGGCCCTCTCCCCCCTGATCGATTGGAAAAATACAAAAGTGCTCCTCCCCTCCGCCGTGGACCGCTTCGGCCTGGCGGAGGCCTTGGACGAGGCGGGGGCTAGGGTGCTCTACGGGGATTTCATCTTCGCCTTAGGCCTGCCCATCCCCCTTTACCGCCTCTCCTTCCTGCAAAAGCTCGCCTACCTCCTCCTGCCCCTCCTCACCCAGCTCCCCTTCCGCCTCCTCTACCCCACGGGGAAGGACCAGGAGCGGGTGGTCCAGGACTGGCGGGGCCGGTACTACCTTTGGGCCGACCTGGTGGCGGGGGACTGGCACTACCTCCGGCGCCACATGCCCGAGGACATGCGGGGCAAGACCGTCCTCACCAACACCACCACCGAGGAGGACGTGGCCTTCCTAAGGGCGCGGGGGGTGGCCCGGCTCATCACCACCACCCCGCGGCTGGGGGGCCGGAGTTTCGGCACCAACGTCATGGAGGCCATGTTGGTGGCCCTGGCGGGGCGGGAGCTTACCGAAGCGGAGTATCTTCGGTATATTGACCTCTTAGGGCTTAGGCCCCAGGTCCTGGACCTCTAGGGAGGACGCATGATCAGCGTGACCGACTTACGACCCGGCACCAAGGTGAGGATGGAGGGCGGCCTTTTTGAGTGCGTGGAGTACCAGCACCAGAAGATCGGCCGCGGCGGGGCCAAGGTGGTGGCCAAGTTCAAGAACCTGGAAACCGGGGCCACGATTGAGCGCACCTTCAACTCTGGGGAGAAGCTGGAGGACATCTATGTGGAAACCCGGGAGCTCCAGTACCTCTACCCCGAGGGGGAGGAGCTGGTCCTCATGGACCTCGAGACCTACGAGCAGTTCCACGTGCCCAAAAGCCGGGTGGAGGCCTGGCAGTTCCTAAAAGAGGGCATGACCGTCCTCGGGGACATGTACGAGGGCCGCCCCCTGAAGGTCATCCCCCCCACGGTGGTGGAGCTCAAGGTGGTGGACACCCCCCCGGGGGTGCGGGGGGATACGGTCTCCGGGGGCTCCAAGCCCGCCACCCTGGAGACGGGGGCCGTGGTCCAGGTGCCCCTCTTCGTGGAGCCCGGGGAGGTCATCAAGGTGGACACCCGCACCGGGGCCTACGTGGGCCGGGCCTAAACACCCCGCCGGTTCGCTTCGGCGGGATGCTTAGCGCGCTCCTCCTTCCGTGGAGGAGCTTTTTCCGCTTAGGACGCCCGTCCCCCCTGGGGATTCGCTTGACTCGGTTCAGGAAAAAGGGCCCCGCCTTGGGGTAAGCTTGGCCCCGAGGTGCGCCTATGACGGCCAAGGAGTTGAAGCAGATCCTGCAGGCCCTGGTGGAGTACGGGGTGAACGAGCTCACCCTGGAAACCCCGGACTACAAGCTCACCGTACGGCGAGGGGGAGAGGTGCAGGTGGTGGCGGTGCCCCAGCCCGCGCCCCTACCCCAGCCCCTCCCCCCCCCGGCGCCTGCCCCCGCCCCTGTTCCCCTCGAGGCGCCCCAGGCGGCCCCTCCCGCCAAGGAGGAGGAGTGCGCGGGGTGCGTGGAGGTGCGGGCCCCCATCGTGGGCACCTTCTACCGTGCCCCCGCCCCGGACGCCCCCCCTTACGTGAAGGAGGGGGACCGGGTGGAGAAGGGCCAGGTCCTCTGCATCATCGAGGCCATGAAGCTCATGAACGAGATTGAGTCCGAGGTCTCGGGGATCGTCAAGAAGATCCTGGTGCAAAACGGGGAGCCCGTGGAGTACGGGCAGCCCCTCTTCCTCATCCAGCCGGTATGAGAAAGGTCCTCATCGCCAACCGGGGGGAGATCGCCTTAAGGATCATCCGGGCGGCCAAGGAGCTCGGGCTCAAGACGGTGGTGGCCCACTCCACCGCGGACGAGAAGAGCCTTCCCGTCCTCCTGGCGGACGAGGCCATCTGCATTGGGCCGCCCCCTTCGGGCCAGAGCTACCTCAACATCCCCAACATCCTCTCCGCGGCCATCGTGACGGGGGCGGACGCCATCCATCCGGGCTACGGGTTCCTGGCGGAAAACGCCCTCTTTGCGGAGATGTGCCGGGAGCACGGCCTCACCTTCATCGGCCCCACCCCGGAGAACATGAAGGCCTTAGGGGACAAGGCCACCGCCAGGAAGGTGGCCCGGGAGGCGGGGGTGCCCACGGTGCCGGGCACGGACGAGCTGGAAAGCATAGAGGAGGCCAAGCGCGCCGCGTGGGAGATCGGCTACCCCGTGATCCTCAAGGCCTCCGCCGGGGGTGGGGGCCGGGGGATGCGGGTGGTGCACACGGAGGAGGAGCTGGAGCGGGCGGTCCAGCAGGCCCAGGAGGAGGCCCGGGCGGCCTTCGGCAACCCCGCGGTCTACCTGGAGAAGTACATAGAGGAGCCCAAGCACATCGAGATCCAGGTCCTGGGGGACGGGGAGCGGGTGGTCCACCTCTGGGAGCGGGACTGCTCCATCCAGCGCCGCCACCAGAAGCTCATTGAGGAGGCCCCCAGCGTCCTCCCCTTTGAAACCCGCAAGGCCATCGCCGAGGCCGCGAGGCGCCTGGCGGAGCACGTGGGGTACGTGTCTGCGGGCACCTTGGAGTTTTTGGTGGACAAGGAGGGGAACTTCTACTTCATAGAGATGAACACCCGCATCCAGGTGGAGCACCCGGTGACGGAGATGGTCACCGGGATTGACCTGGTCCAGGCCCAGTTCCGCATCGCCATGGGGGAGAAGCTCTGGCTCAGGCAGGAGGACATCGAGGTGCGGGGGCACGCCATCGAGGTGCGGGTGAACGCCGAAGACCCCGAGAAGGGCTTCAGGCCCTCCATCGGCAAGGTGGAAACCCTCCTCTTCCCCGGGGGCCCCGGCATCCGGGTGGACAGCCACCTCTACGCGGGCTACCAGATCCCCCCTCACTACGACAGCCTCATCGCCAAGATCATCGCCTGGGCCCCCACGCGGGAGGAGGCCATCCGGCGCATGGAGCGCGCCCTTTCGGAGACCATCATTGAAGGCCCCGGCCTGAAGACCACCATCCCCTTCCACCAGAAGGTCCTCCAAAACGCCTTCTTCCGCCGGGGGGCGGTCTACACCAACTTCGTGGCCCGGCGCATGGAGCTGTAGACTGGGCGTGTGATGGTGGACTACGAGATCACCGACCAGGCCCTGGAAGCCCTGGTCCTCCACGCCCTCATGGAGCTCCAGGGCGTGCGCCCCCTGGAGACCATCCCCCGCCCCCTGGGGGAGGTCTTCAAGCGGGCCCGGCCCGTGCGGGTGGAAAGGACCCCGGAGGGCCTAAGCGTGGACCTCGTCCTCTCCGTGGACTACGGCCTGCCCATACCGGAGCTGGCCCCGAAGGTCCAGAAGGAGGTGGCCGAGGCCCTTTACTTGGCCACCGGGGAGAAGGTGAAGGCGGTGAACCTCACCGTGGCCCAGGTGGAGTACCCCAAGGAGGCCCATGCGGCGCAGGGCTAGGGAACTGGCCATGCGGGCCCTCTTCGCCCACACCCAGGGCGGGGTGGACCTGGAAGAGGCCCTTCAGCACGCCCTTTCCGCCATGGGGGGGGAGGAGGACCCCTACGGGGACCCCCTGGACGAGGAAGGGGTGGCCTTCGCCCGGAGGCTCCTGGAGGGCTTTAAGGCCCACCAGGAGGAGGTGGACCGCGTTCTGAAGGAGACGGTGGAGGGCTGGGACTTCGCCCAGATGTCCAAGACCGACCTCACCGTGCTTCGCCTGGCGGTCTACGAGATGCTCTTTGAGCCCACCCCCTTCGCCCCCCTCATTGAGGTGGCGGTGAAGATCGCCAAGCGCTACGGGGGGGAGCACTCGGGGGCCTTCGTGAACGGCGTGTTGGGCAAGGTGTACCGTCGGATCCAGGAGGGCGCCCTGAAGGCGGCGCCCAAGGAGGCGTAGGATGGCGGCCCGTCTTCTTTCCGGGCACGAGGTGGCCGAGGCGGTGTACGAGGAGCTTCGGGCGCGCCTTAAAGAACACCCTTTCGTCCCCTCCTTGAGGGTCATCCGCCTCGGGGAGGACCCGGCCTCGGTGTCCTACGTGCGGCTTAAGGACAAAAGGGCCCGGGCCCTGGGCTACCGGAGCCAGGTGGAGGTCTACCCCGAGGACCTTCCCGAGGAGGCCCTCCTCCGGCGCATCCAGGAGCTCAACGCCGACCCCGGGGTGGACGGCATCCTGGTCCAGCTTCCCCTGCCCCGCCACATCCGCACGGAGCGGGTCTTGGAGGCCATAGACCCCCTGAAGGACGTGGACGGCTTCCACCCCTTGAACGTGGGGCGGCTTTGGAGCGGGGGGGAGGGGCTTTTCCCCTGCACCCCCTTGGGGGTGGTCCGCCTCCTCAAGCACTACGGGGTGGAGCTAAAGGGGAAGGAGGCGGTGATCGTGGGCCGTTCCAACATCGTGGGGAAGCCTCTTGCGGCCCTTCTCCTTCGGGAGGACGCCACCGTCACCCTGGCCCACTCCCGGACCCAAAACCTGCCGGAGGTGGCCCGGAGGGCGGAGATTTTGGTGGTGGCCGTGGGCCGCCCCCACCTGGTGCAAAAGGAGTGGGTCCGCCCCGGGGCCATCGTGGTGGACGTGGGGGTGAACCGGGTGGGGGATAGGCTTCTTGGGGACGTGCACCCCGAGGTGGCCGAGGTGGCCTCCGCCCTCACCCCGGTGCCCGGGGGCGTGGGCCCCATGACCGTGGCCATGCTCATGTACAACACCTGGAAGGCCGCCCTCTTAAGGCGCCATGGAGTTCCTGCTTAACCAGGTGTTCTGGACCGCCATGGCCGCCAACCTGGTGGCCCAGACCCTGAAGCTTTTCCTTTACTACCGCCTCGAGGGCCGCTTCCAGTGGGGGCGCTTCCTGGAAACGGGGGGGATGCCCTCCAGCCACTCCGCCACGGTGAGCGCCCTGGCGGTGGGGGTGGGGCTTAAAGAGGGGTTTGGGAGCACCCTCTTCGCGGTGGCCGCGGTGTTGGCCCTCATCGTCATGTACGACGCCACCGGGATCCGCCGCGCCGCGGGTCTCCACGCCCAGCTCCTCAACCAGCTGGTCCAGGAGCTCCAGGAGGTCTTAAGGAAGGGCCCTGCCCCCGGGCCTTTGAAGGAGCTTTTGGGCCACACCTACCTCGAGGTCCTGGTGGGGGCCCTTCTCGGGGCCTTCGTCGCCCTCTTGAGCTTCTACCTCTTCCCCGCGGCGTAAAAGGCCAGGGTCTGCCCCAGGAGGAAGAGGAGAAGCCCCAGGACGGGGGAGAGGAAGAAGACGAAGAGGCTCAGGAAGAGGGCCAGGAGGAGGGGGAGGAGGGGCTTTTGAAAGCGGCGGAAGACCCAGAGGTTCAAAAGGCCGAAGAGGAGGAGCATGAGGAGGGCTACGGTTTCCACGAAGGGGTATTTTACCCTTGCCTTTGAGGCGGGATGGAGTAAACTTTTACCCAGTATAAGGAGGTCAGACCCATGCTGACCCTGCCAGAGAAACTCCTTTTTATCCTCCTGGCGGCCTTCAGCCTCTACTACGCCTACCAGGGCTTCGCCCGGGTGTACCGGGCCGTCCGCCGGGGGGTGCCGGAAGACCGCTTTGACCGCCTGCCGGAGCGCATCGGGCGCGCCCTTTGGCTCACCCTCACCCAAAAGACGGTGTTCAAGCGGCGCCCCCTGGTCTCCCTCCTCCACGCCTTCGTCTTCTACGGCTTCGTCTACTACCTCCTGGTGAACCTGGTGGACCTTTTGGAGGGCTTCTTCCCCCTCCACGCTCGGGGAGGCCTTTGGAACCCCTTTAACCTCCTCGCCGACCTCCTCACCGCCGCCATCCTGGTGGGCATCCTGGGCCTCATGCTCCGCCGCTACGTGGTGGCCCCCAGGGACTTCACCTGGAACCCCAAGACCCCCCTGCACGAGCGGGTCCGGCAGGGCATCCCCCGGGACTCGGCCATCGTGGGGGCCTTCATCGCCTTCCACGTGGGCAGCCGCCTCCTCTCCAAGGCCTTCCACCTGGCCCAGACGGAGCCCGACCCCTTCCAGCCGGTGGCGAGCCTCCTGGCGGGGGCCCTTGCTGGGCTTTCCCCGGGGGCCTTGGCCTTGGGGGAGCACTTCTTCTGGTGGGGCGCGTTGGGGTCCATCCTCCTCTTTCTCCCTTACTTCCCCCGCTCCAAGCACATCCACCTCTTCATGGGGCCCGTCAACCTCACCTTCCGGCAGGAGGTTCCGGGGGCGCTCAAGCCCCTGGACTTTGAGAAGGAGGAGGCCAAGTTTGGGGCGGAGAAGCTGGAGGACCTTTCCTGGAAGCGGCTTCTGGACGCCTACGCCTGCATCATGTGCAACCGCTGCCAGGAGGCCTGCCCCGCCTACACCACGGGCAAGGCCCTCTCCCCGGCGGCCATCGTCATCTCCGAACGCTACGAGCTGAACGAGATCCTTAAGGACTTCGCCGAGGGCAAGGAAAGCCCGAGGCCCCTCATGGACTTTGCCCTGAACGAGGAGGCCCTTTGGGCCTGCACCACCTGCATGGCTTGCGTGGAGGTCTGCCCCGTGGGCAACGAGCCCATGCTGCACATCCTGGACGTGCGCCGGGCCAAGGTGCTCATGGAAGGGGAGTTCCCCGCGGAGCTCAACAACGCCTTCCGGGGCATGGAGCGCTCCGGCAACCCCTGGGGCATCGGCCAGGACAAGCGCCTGGACTGGGCGGAAGGCCTAAAGGTCCCCACGGTGGAGGAGAAGCCCCACCCCGAGGTCCTCTACTGGGTGGGCTGCGCCCCAAGCTACGACCCCCGCGCCCAGAAGATCGCCCGGAGCATGGTCCAGCTCCTAAACGCCAGCGGGGTGGACTGGGCGGTGTTGGGCCGGAAGGAGAAGTGCACCGGGGATGCGGCCCGGCGGGCGGGGAACGAGTACCTCTTCTTCCAGCTGGCCACGGAGAACGTGGAAACCCTGAACGCCGTGGCCCCCAAGACCATCGTCACCACCTGCCCCCACTGCCTCCACACCCTGAAGAACGAGTACAAGGACTTCGGCGGGGCCTACCGGGTGGTCCACCACACGGAGTTTTTGGCCGAGCTCCTGAGGGAAGGCCGCCTGAAGGTGGAGGGGGCGGAGGGGACCGTGGTCTTCCACGACCCCTGCTACCTGGGCCGCCACAACGGGGTCTACGAGGCCCCCCGGGAGGTGCTGAAGGGGGTGGGCTTCCGCCTCGAGGAGCCCCCCAGGGCCCGGGAGAGGAGCTTCTGCTGCGGGGCGGGCGGGGCCCAGTTCTGGAAGGAGGAGGAGCCCGGGGCCATGCGGGTTTCGGAGAACCGCTACCGGGAGCTCAAGGCCACGGGGGCTAAGACCATCGCCACGGGCTGCCCCTTCTGCATGGCCATGATGAACGTGGAGGTGGCCCAGGACGAGGCGCCCCCTGAGGTTCTGGACGTGGCCGAGCTTTTGGCCGCGCGCCTCAAGGCCTAAGGGGCCTCCGCCGAGGCGCAAGCTCGTAGACGGCAAAGGCCCGATACCCCTCCATCCACCCCTCCCCGTAGGCCCGAAGGCGGAGGCCAGGGGGAGGGGTGAGGAGCTCATGGGTCCCCCAGTAGTAGGGGCTTTCCCGGCCGCGCCTTCTGGCCTCCTTTTCCGTGAAGCCCTCCACCAAAAGGAGCCCCCCGGGCTTTAGGAAGGCCCCGAGGGCCCGGAGGAGGGGGCGGTGGACGAAGTAGCAGAGGAGGATGCCCGAGAAGGGCCCCTTTGGGAGGTGGAGGGGCGCGTCCATGGCCTCGAGGTCCAGCTCCAACAGGCTAAGCCCCGGGGTCCCCTGAAGTTTCTCCAGGGCCGCCCGGCTCCGCTCCACCAGGACCACGGGCTGCCCCCTCTCCAGGAAGGGCCTTGCGTTCCGCCCCAGGCCCCCCGCCAGGTCCAGCACGGGGCCTTCCGGGACGAAGGGCCCGTAGGCCCGCACCACGAAGGCGGGGGGGCGCGTTTCCTCCCATTCCCGCCAAAAGGCCTCCCAGTCCCTAGGCATCCTCCCTCAGGGCGTAGGCCACCCCCACCCCCAGGATGGCCAGGGTGACGGCAAAGAAAAAGGCCTTGGGCATGTGGGGGACGAAGCCCAGGTGGGCCAGCTCGGCGTAGGAGCCCACCCCTTCCAAAAGGAGCTTCACCCCCGCCCAGCCCACCAGGAGGTAGGCCACCTTCTCCAGCCGGGGGTGGCGCTCCATGAGGGCCACCATCCACCCCGCGGCCAGGCGCACGAAGAGGATGCCCAAGGCCACCCCCAAGAAGACCAGGAGGAGGTCCCGGGAGAAGGCCACCACCGCCAGGATGGAGTCCACGGCGAAGGCCAGGTCCACCAGGTTCATGAGGAGGACGATGCGCCAGAACTCCGCCGCCCCTAGCTGGGGTGGGGCCTTTTCCTCCCCCTCCTGCCTTAGGTGCTGGACCATGAGGTAGACCAGGTAAACCCCCCCCAGGACCTGGATCCACCAGACCCGGATGAGGAAGACCGCGAAGAGGAGGGCAAGGCCCCTCAGGAGGTAGGCCCCCAGAAGGCCGTAGAAAAGGGCCCGGGCCCGGAGGGCGGGGGGGAGGGGCTTCACCATCACCGCCAGCACCATGGCGTTGTCCCCCGAGAGGAGGGCCTCGAGGGCGGCCACCGTGAGGAGGACGAGAAGGCCTTCCCCGCTCATGCCTCCCCCAGAAGGTAGCGGAGCCCGGGGGCCAGGGCCTGCTTCCAGGTGACCCAGTTGTGCCCCGAGGGCCTTTCCCGGTAGGCGTGGGGGGCCTTTCGGTCCGCAAGCAGGGCGGCGAAGCGGCGGCTCGGGCCGAGGAGCCACTCCAGAAGCCCCACCTCCAGGTAAATCCGGGGCAGGTGCTGGGCCTCCGCGTAGCGCTCCGTGAGCCACTCGGGGTCGGCGTAGGTGTCCCCCCCTTGGGGGTGGGCCTTGAGGGCGGGGGAAAGGGCCAGGACCTTGGGGAAGCGCTCCCTATGGCGGAGGGCCTGCCACAAGGAGAAAAGCCCCCCTAAGGAGGCCCCCACCAGCACCACTTCGCCCAAGGCCCCATAGGTCCCTTCCACCGCTTCCAGAACCCGGTGGAACTCCTCCTCGTAGGCCGCGTTGAACCAGTACTCCTGGCGGCGGTCCTTAGGTTCCACGAAGACCAGGCGCACCGGGGGGATCTCCCCGCGCTCATAGAGGGCCTGGGCCACCTTGTGGAGGCCCGCGGTGCGGTAGAAGGCCACCCCGTCCTGGGCCACCACCGTGGCCTTAGGGTGGGGCCCGGTTTCGGCCACGTAGAAGCGCCGCTCCCCCCGGCGGTGCCGGGCCACCATGGGCTCCTTCGCCGGTTCGGGCGGGGCCTCGTAGCGGAAGCCGGGGAGGCGGAGGGCCCGGGGGTAGCTCCACCAGGGGTTGTCCGCCCGTTCGGGGTTGTCCGGGTCGGGGAAGGGGTGGCCCCTTTCGTCCAGGAAGGCGTACTCCACGTAGGCCCCTTTGGGGAACTCCAGGGTGAGGGGGCCTTCTAAGGGGATGGGGTTTCGTTCCCAGTCCGTGAAGTCCCCGATGAGGGCCCGGGCACCCTCAGGGGGAAGGAACTCCACATGTCGCCCGCGAATCCGCACCACGGACACCACTCTAAACCTTCTCCAGGCCCGGGAAGAGAAGGAGAAGCTCCTCCTCCGTAAGCCCCTCCCCCTCCTTTTCCGGGGTCCAGGCCAGGTGGGCGGCCAGGAGGGTGAAGGGGGTGGAGGCGGCGAAGGCCAGGAGAAGGGCCCGCACCGTGGGCCGGTCCAGGGGGGCCTTGGGCCTTTGGGGAAGGGGCCTCCTTTCCGCCAGGAGGAGGCTTGCCACCAGGTACCGCCCCCCGGGCTCCACCTTCGGGGTGTAGGCGGGGTCCAGGGCCTTCTTCCCCTCAAAGTGGCGGAAGGTCTCCCGGTAGGTGCTCCGGTCCTCCAGCATCCAGGCGTCAAAGAGCCCCAGGACCTCCTCCTCGCCCCCTTCCGCCTGCCGGTACTCCGCGAAGCGCCAGGCGGGCTCCTCCCGGAGGAGGAGGAGCGCGGCCTCGTCCAGGAGGTCGGCCAGGCCTTTGGCCGTGGTGGTGTCCGCGCCCTCCGCCAGGGTCCTCAAGGCCCGTTGCACCTCGGGGCGCACCAGGAGGGCCAGCCTGAGCCGGGCCACGCTCGCCCCCGGGCCTCCTTCCGCCCGCTTCAGGCCCTGGACCATCCAGGCTCCCACCAGCACCAGGCCCAAGAACACCAGGACCGGCAGGACCCCCAGGCTCCCCCCGCCCCCCCTGGGGTAGACCACCACCGGCCCCGGGTAGGGGAGGGAGGGGGCGGGCATGGGGTAGGCTGGGGCCGGCCCGGGGGCCATGGGGGGCGGGCTCGGGGCGTAGGGCCTTCCCCCCACCCCGCCCCCGCTTTTCTGGGCCAGGGCCAGGCCCAAAAGAAGGAGGCCGAGGACGAGAAGCCGGCGCATGCCTCTTCCAGCATACGCCCCGAGGCCCCGGGGCTTTGCACTAAAAGCCCTTTCGCAGTAAACTTGACATAGATAGGCTTAGGCTATGGACGAAAAGGAACCTAGAGCCCAAGACGAAAGGAGGCCAACCATGCTGCCTGAAACCCTGCCCGTATGCCCGGTGAGGGGGTCGGTCATCTACCCCACCATGGTCATGCCCATTGACGCGGGGCGGCCCATCTCCATCCGGGCCATTGACGAGGCCCTGGCCCGGGAGCGGGTGCTCCTCATCGTGAGCCAGAAGGACAAGGAGGTGGAGGT
>FWWM01002942.1_pt1 | contig 43821 bp, 42 predicted proteins | sample 2228351 | NCBI WGS metagenome assembly FWWM01 (sample SAMEA103939774, study PRJEB20133) | metagenome
CCACCTTGTGGATTTTTCAAGGGTTAGACTTGAAAAATCCAACGGTGGAGGAATAGTTTGTTAAACATACCTTTATAACTTTCAACTGTTATTGACTTTTTAAAAATTAACGTTATAATACTAAGAATGAAATTTCTATTTATTTTTATATTTTTAATGAGTGTTTATATGAATTCAGAAGAGATGAAGTTTATTTCTCCTACTGACAAGAGGATTATATATTCTGGTAGGATAGATTTTTCTGATGATATTATAAAGTATAGTCATAGCGGTGTAAGTTTTAGCTTTTTATTTGAAGGAAAGAGGTTGATTTTAGCTTTTCAGGATGGTTATAACGATTATGAAATTTTTATGGATGGTAAGTATTTTAAAACCATTGAAACTATTACTTTTAAGAAAAAATATGAAATTTTTTCATCTGCTAATAGAGAAAAACATCTTTTTAAGATAGTAAAAAGAACAGAAGGAAGCTATGGCATAGGTATTTTTAATGGAATTTACATTGATAATGAAGGGCAGATTTTAGATTTAAAGAAAGATTATAAATATAGATTTGAATTTATAGGAGATTCAATTACATGTGGGTATGGAGTAGAAGCGACTTCCCCTACTACACCCAATTCGAGAAAATATGAAAATTTTACAAAAACTTATGCTTATCTTTTATCAGAAATGCTTGATGCTGAATATCATGTGGTTGCAATATCTGGAAAAGGACTGGTAAGAAATTATGGTGAATCATCTAAATATTCTAATGATCCACTTCCGGTTTATTATGAAAGGACATTACAATCTTTGCCGTATAATGATTGGAATTTTACTAGTTTCATACCTGATATAGTTTTTATTGCTCTGGGGGAAAATGATTTTTCTACTGAACCAGTTCCTGATGCAGAAAACTATTATAAGGAGTATAAAAAATTTCTAACATTGATTAGAAAAAATTATTCTGATTCAAAGATAGTGATGATCTGTACGATTTCATCAAGAAAGATTTATAAAGACACACTTAAGAATACTTATGATAGATTAAAAAAGGAGTTTTCGGGTATTTATTATTTTGAATTTCCTGTAGTTCAAAATGATGAGCTTGGTTGTGATTCTCATCCAAACTATATTGCTCAAGAAAAATTTGCCATTTCTCTCTACAAATTTTTGGCAGATGAGGTTATAAAATAAAATTAGATTTTTTTAGTGTTTTTTATTATAATTAAGCTATGAGTAATTTTTCAATCATTGTAACCACCACTGACAAAAGAAAAGAAGCAGAATTTATTGTTGAAGAGATAGTTAAGAATAGACTTGCTTCGTGTGGGCAGATTTTTGAAATAGAGTCCACATACTGGTGGGAAGGAAAATTAGAATGTGCAAAAGAATTTCGTATAGAGTTAAAGACAAGATCAAATTTAGTTAAAAAGGTTGTGCATATTATAAAATCAATTCATTCATACAGTGTGCCAGAAATTATTGTAATACCAATAATATATGGTCATAAAGATTATTTAAACTGGATAAAAAAGGAAACAGAAAATGGATATAAATTTTAAGAAAATAGAACTTTCAGATAAGAAGATTATTGACTCATATTTTAAAACATACATACCAAAGATTTCAGAATACACCTTCACAAATCTTTATATGTGGAGCGATATAAGAAATATTAGATGGGAAAAAATTCTTGATGGCATTGTTTTTCTGGGTGAAAAAGAAAATGAAAAATATTTTTTTCCTCCTATAGGAGTTAGTGATTGTAATAAGATATTTGACATTTTGTTAGATTACGGAATAAAAAATAAAATAAATAGCATTTCTCTAATTCCAGAATATCAGATAAAATTTTTAAAAAATAGAGGTTTGCAAATTATTCCTGATCGTAACAATTATGATTATGTTTATAAATCTGAAAAACTTGCCTTTCTTAAAGGATGGAGACTTGATGGAAAAAGAGGTTTTATTAAAAAATTTACAGAAAATTATAATTTTATCTATAGGAGATTTGAAGTAAAAGATAAGAATAATTGTATTAAACTTTTTGAGAAATGGCTTTCAAATAAGGAAAATCTCCCTTTAGCTATCGAAGAATACGAAAGTTTTAAAAAATTTATAGAAAGTTATGAGTTTTTAGATGCAGTAGGTGGGGTAATCGAAGTTGATGGAAACATAGTGGCTTTTGAATTCGGTGAACCGCTTGATGAAAATACTTTTGTTATACATTTTGAGAAAGCAGATATATCTTATACTGGAAGTTTTCAGATGATAAATCAGCAGTTTGTTCAAAATGAGGTCTATCCAAAATATAAATTTGTAAATAGAGAACAGGATATGGGAATAGAAGGCTTAAGAAAGGCGAAGTTAAGCTACGTTCCTTTTAAGTTGATAAAAAAATACGAGGTTATAATTTCTAATTAGTATCAAATAATGAAAGCTGTTCATCCCTTTCAAGTAGCAATGCTTTTAACTCTTCTATATTATTACCTTTAAAGCCATAAAATTTTCCATTTATTGTTATAAAATGTTTTGCTTTCTTTAGATGAACCCCCATTTTTTCAAGTCTATCATATGAGAGTGAGGAAGTTTTTCTTAAAGCTATTATCTTTTTTGCTGAAATAAATCCGATACCGGGTATTCTAATGAGCATGTCAAAGGTAGCATTGGTTAATTCAATCGGGAAAAGATTGATATTTTCAATCGCCCATGCTGTTTTTGGGTCTAATTCAAGAGGAAGGTTTGACTTTGGTTTTATAATCTCACTTAACTCAAACTTATAAACTCTAAGTAACCAATCAGCTTGATAAAGTCTTTTTTCCCTGAGTTTTAGATTTTTATCTTCGTTAATGGGAAGTTTATTAACATTAACAAAGCTCGAATAATAAACTCTCTGTAAACTTATTCTTTTGTAAAGATTTTCCGCAAGTTTTAAAACTTGAAAATCATTATCTTTCACTACACCTACTATTAATTGTGTAGTTTGAGTTTTTTTTATATTATTTTCCTTGAGTTTATCGTGAATATAAATCATTGGTTTAAAAAGTTTATTTTCATCCTTTTCTGGACATAGAGAATGTAGACCAGCTAAATTTGGAATTTCAAGATTAATACTTACTCTATTTGCATATTTTAATGCTTCATTAATGAGTGTTTCATCTGTACCAGGAATTATTTTTAAGTGTATATATGAATGATAATTATATTCAATCCTGAGTTTTTTAACAGCTTTAAGCATAAGCTCCATTGTAAAATCTGGATTTTTTATCAATCCAGAACTTAAGAATAGCCCATCGATTATACCATCTTTGAAGTATGTGGTTGTTAGTTTACAAATTTCATCAGGTGAAAAACTCACTCTTTTTATATTATTTGATTTTCTGTTCTGACAATATGCACAATCATATTCACAATAGTTTGTCATTAAAATCTTAAGTAATGAACAGCAACCGCCATCATTTGTTTTACTTCTATAAACACCAGGAACTTCGGGAAGGGTTGAATGTCCCCAGCCACACGACGCATCAAATCTTGAAGCTATTCCTAAAACTTTTAATTTTTCAATAATATCTTCCATTCTCTCATTCTAAAAATATTTTTATAAAATGTCAATTTTTATTATGTTATGTTATAATATTCTTATGTATGATGATAAAGAAAAACTTTGTATTTATGTGGCAGAATTACTAAAATGGAATAAAAGTTTCAATCTAATTGGAAAATCTACTGAAGAAGATATATGGAAAATTCATATAGAAGATAGTCTTTCATTGTTGCCTTATCTTGAGAAAGAGAATTGTATTAATATAGTAGACATTGGTTGTGGGGCTGGTTTGCCATCCATTCCCCTTTCTATAATGCTTCCAGAAAAAATTTTTTATCTCACAGAGGTAAATACAAAAAAACTTGCTTTCTTGACTTTTATAACTAAAAAACTTAACTTAAATACAAAGGTTATAGACATAAATAATGGTTTTTACCTTGAAGAGGAATGCATAGTTATATCAAGAGCCTTTTCAAGTATTAAAAATATAATAAAATGGGAAAACACTCATCTACTTAAACCAGTAAAAACCATTTTGCTAAAAGGATTAAAGGAAAAGATAGAAGAAGAATTGAAAGAGGCTTTAGTTAAAGAGTTTGATATTATTAAATCATCGAAAGGAAATATAATAATTTTTTAGGAGCATTTATGGAGTATATTATAGCTTTAGTAGGTGGGATTCTCACATTTATTTCGCCCTGTATCCTGCCATTAATTCCTGTTTATATAGCTTATATTACTGGAATTTCAGTAAAAGAGCTAAAAGAAAACCAGATAAATAAAAGTATGGTTTTTGTTAATTCCATATTCTTTGTCTTGGGTTTTACGATAATTTTTACATTATTTGCTATCTTATTTTTCATTCTTTCCCTTGGAATGTCAAATTTTAAAATATGGTTTTCAAGAATAGCTGGGTTTATTATAGTTATATTTGGACTACACTTAATTGGGGTTTTTAAAATAAATTTACTTAATTTTCAACTAAAAGCCGAACTAAACACTAAAAAAACTGGCATTCTTTCTTCTTTTATACTTGGTGTTGCCTTTGGAGCAGGATGGACCCCCTGTGTTGGACCAATATTAAGCGGCATACTTGTACTTTCTTCACAGTCGAATAAAATGCTTCTGGCTATAATTCAGCTTATATTTTATTCAATGGGAATAGGAATTCCCTTTTTGTTAACTGCATTGTTTTTAAATAGACTTGTTAAGTTAATCGAATTTTTTAAAAAGCATTCAAAAATCATAGAAATAATAAGTGGCTTATTCCTTGTCGTTTTAGGAATATTAATAATGACAGGTTTAATTAATAATCTTTCAAGATATTTACCAATCCTTAACTTTGAGGAAGAAATAATAAAATTAAAAAAATGAAATTTTTCTTTACCAGATTTGATATTTATTTTATAATACTTGTATGTTTTACTTAAAAGTTATGAAGTTATCTCTGTCAACAAGAAATCTTGCTGCGGAAAGTGATGAAGAGATATTTTCTAATGTAAGTTTTAATGTTTTTAAAGGCGAAATTTTTGGTATTCTTGGACCTTCGGGAAGTGGTAAAAGTCTTCTTCTTAAAATTATTTCGGGTCTTATTCAACCAAAAGAAGGTGAAATTTATAAAAGTGGAGAAAATATCACCCACCTCCCACCAAAGGAAAGAAAAGTGGCAATGGTGTTTCAGGAAATTGCTTTATATCCTCATCTTAAGAATATTGAGAATATCGAGTTTCCTTTTGTATTACATCATAATGAGAAAGAGTTTGATGAAAATTTATTGCATGAAGTATCAAAAATGCTGAATATTGAAAAAGAAAAAATTTTAGATAAAAAGCCGAAGTTTTCATCTCTTGGAGAAAGACAAAAAGTTGCAATTGGTAAGGCATTGGTTTCTTTGCCGGATATACTTCTTTTTGATGAGCCATTTTCAAATATTGAAATGAATTTTAGAAGGGAACTGAAAAATAAAATACGAAAGTTTCTTAAAGAAAGGAATATCACCACAATATATGTTTCTCATAATCAGGTTGAAATGGCTGGCTTTGCAGATAGAATTGGCGTTTTAGCTGAAAAAAGGTTACAACAGGTGGCAACTTACGAAGAATTGTATAATAATCCAAAAACTTTTTTTGTATCTCTATACATAGGAGAAATTCCAAACAATTATCTTACGGGAGATGAAGTTTCTTTTCTAACAAATGATAAGATTAAATACTATATTACAATAAGACCTGACGAATGCTTGCTTGAACCTATAAAAAATTCCATAAAAATAAGTGGAAACATAGTAGCAATTGAACCATTAGTACAGGAGAATAAAAAACTTTTTTTTATCCAATTTAACAATAGAAATTTTGGTATAATCTTACCAGTTGATAGTAATTTTAAAATAAACGATGTTTTAGAAATTTATATACCACTTGAAAAGGCACAATTTTTTGAATTTGATAAAAATACTGAATTAATTGAAAGAATATATAATGTAGGATAAGATATGATTATTAAAAACGGCATTGTATTTAGTTATCCTGAAATTGATGGAGAAAGATTATCAATTAAAATAGACAGAGGAGTAGTAAAAAAAATTGGACAAAATATTCTTCCAGAGGAAGGAGAAAAAGTTATTGATGCTAAAAATATGTATGTAATACCAGGGCTTGTTGACTTGCATGCCCATTTTAGGACACCAGGATTTGAATACAAAGAGGACTTTATAACTGGTAGTAATGCAGCGGCAAAGGGAGGTATAACTACTGCTGTTGCAATGCCAAATACTAAACCAACTATTGATAACCCCTCCATAATACGTGAATTGAAAGAAGAGATAAAAAATAAATCTAAAATAGAGATATTAATTTCATCAGCAATGACTAAAGATAGAAATGCAAAGGATATAGTTAACATCAAAGAAAATAAAAAGGCTGGAGCGATATTTTTTACAGATGATGGGAGTGATATAAATGATCCTGTAGTGATATTTAACCTAACAAAAGAAGCATATAAGAATAAAGCCTTATTATTTGTTCATCCAGAGATTCATTCGTTAACAGAGAATAAGCCTTTTAATAAGGGAGAGCTTAATAGCTTTTTTGGAATGGAAGGGCAGCCTTCTGAAGCTGAAAGTTTGTCTATTTTGATTTTTGGGCTTATTGCAGGTATGAATAATACAAATGTTCATTTTACACATATTTCAACAAAAAAGTCAGTTGAAGCGATAAGATTTTTAAAAGAAAGATTTGGCAGTAAAATTAGTTGTGATGCTACTCCACATCATTTAATTCTTAATGATAAAGATTTGATTAATTCGGCTCTGGATATGAATAAAAAAATAAATCCACCTTTAAGAAGTGAGGAGGATAGAGTTGCTATTGAGAAAGCATTACTTGGTGGCACGATAGATGTAATAGCAACTGACCATGCTCCACATTCAAAGGAAGAAAAGTCATTATCAATTGATAAAGCTTTACCAGGTTCAATTGGGTTTGAAACTTTTTTACCGTCCACATTTACTCATTTAGTAAAAAGTAATAAAATGTCTGTAATTAATTGGATAAAATTAATAACATATTTTCCATCAAGAATAATTAATATTGATAGAGGGGAAATCAAAAAAGGGAAAAAGGCAAATATTGTTATATTTAACCCGGATGAAAAAATTAAAATAGATGAAAATTTCTTTCTTTCAAAATCAAAGAACAGTGCCTTTATGGGAAAAGAATTTTATGGTAAAGTTTATCATACTATAGCAAGAGGAGAAATAGTATTTTATGAAAAAGATTAAAGATATAGCCGTTATTTCTCCAGATATTACCAATCCTTATACATATAAATTATGGATAAATTTTATAAAAGCATCTAAAAATTTTAACTATAATTTTTATTATTTTGTAGGAAGTCAATTAGCGGATGTAAATTTAGAGAGAAAACACTGGAATTTCATTTATGACTATATATCTTCAAAAAGATTTGATGGTTTAATAGTTTTTAGCGGTTCTTTATTTCATTATGTTTCTATTGAGAAGGCTTTAAATTTTTATAAAAATTTCAATAGTTTACCAATTGTAAATATATCGCTTGAGGTGGGGGATTTTCCTGTTATCCTTACCGATAATAAAAGTGGGGTTAAAGAAACAGTAAAGCATTTTATTTTTACTCATCATAGAAAAAATATAGTTTTTATAACTGGTCCGCTTCTTCATCGTGAAGCAATTGATAGATTAACTGCATTTAAGGAAGCATTGTTAGAATATGGGCTTAAGGTTGATGAAAATTATATCATAGAAGGTGATTTTCATGCTGAAAAGGCAGTAAATTCAATGGAGAAGTTTTTAGAAAAGAATTTGCCTTTTGATGCTATAATAGCTTCAAATGATATGTCGGCTCTGGCTGTTATGGACTATTTACAGAAGAAGGGATATAGATTTCCAGAAGATGTAATAATTTCTGGTTATGATGATAGTATTGAATCTGTTTCATCTATACCTTCTCTTTCATCAGTACACCAACCTCTTGAGAAAATGGCAATAAAAGCTATAGAAATGATGTCTGATTTACTGGAAGGAAAAAAGACTGAAAATAAAATATCATTAAAAACATATTTTATCCCAAGAGAATCATGCGGCTGTATAAGTGAAAAAACAAATTATTTTATATTCAAAGCACTTTTTAAAGGTAATACATATTCTTCTGGGATTGAATTTTACAATTCAGAATGTAATAATATTATTTCACATCTTCAGAAATCTATAAAAAATGAGGAGATTTTTGAAGATACGATATTGGATGAGATAATATCCCTTCTTGAGAATCTTTTTTACATCATAGATAGTATTTCAGTTTCAAAAGTGAGGGATTTTATCAAATCTCTTTCTGAATTTCTAATAAAAAGGAATTTAAAAGGAGATAATTTAAAATTTTTACAAAAAATGTTTGAGGAAATAAGACATCTTATCTTGATAAGAATTGTTCTTAATGAGGATTTAGTTAACAATATTGATAAAATATTTAAAGATATAAATGATATTATATTTGCTTATACTATTAATTATTATAATAAAATATTAATAGAAAAAAGAAATTTCAATGAAAAACTTGATTTTCTTATTCAGAAAATACTGGCAAGTCATAACTATGAGGAATTAAAAAAAGCAATGGTAGATATAATTCCCAAATTAAACAATGGAATTTTCTTAGTCTCATTATTTGATGATTTTGAAGATATGGCAAATTTAAGGATTTTAACAGTTCTAAAAAATAATGAAAGAATTTCATCTCTGGAAGATAAAGTTTATGATCCAGAAGAAATTATTTCTGAGTCTCTAAAAGATGAAAAAACCCATAATTTTTTAATTCTACCACTTGTAGTTAGAAATAGTAAATTTGGTTTTATTGTTATCGAAATTGATTCTCTTGATCCTATCTTTTATTTTTCTTTACGTGAACAGATAAGTATTTCAATAGCAAATAAAATATTACTCTATGAAGTGTTAGAAAGGAATTTCCAGTATCAAAGAGAACTTGAAATGGCGAGAAAGGTTCAATTACAGCTTTTGCCAACAACTACTCCCAGTGATAAAATTGCTTTTTTATATCAACCCGTCGCAAATGTAGGAGGAGATTTCTTCTATTTTGTAGAGAATAAAGAAAAGGAAGAGATAACAATATTTATTTGTGATGTGGCTGGACATGGTATGCCAGCAGCAATTATTACTTCAATGATTAAAAGTTTTATTCTCCAATATAAAAAAGAGAATTTCAGTGATCCCGCACAATTCTTATTATATCTTAATAACAATCTTGCTGAAGAGGAATTTGATCAATATGTAACTGCTTTTATGGGTACATTCAGGTATAAGACTGGAGAATTTATCTATTGTAGTGCTGGTCATCCGATGCCATTTATCATAAAAAAGGATAAGGTAATGCAAATAGAAAATAAAAATGTAAAATCTTTTGCTCTGGGAATATACTGTAATACAAATTCGTGTTTTTATAATAATTTTTCTATAAATATATCGTCTGGCACAAGACTTATATTTTATACTGATGGGTTACTGGATTGGGTTTATCACAACAATTATGATAGAGATAATGAAGAATTGCAGAAGGATAAAAGTATCTTTTTTGAATTTTTATTAAATGGGTTTGAGTTATCAGCAAATAATTTCATTAGTAAACTTGAAGAAGAAATTAATAAAGATTTTAAACAAAAACCGGAAAATCATAAAGATGATATTTGTGTAATTTGCTTCGATATTTAAGGGGGGATATATGTCAAGGTGGAAAAAAATTGCTTTGCTTTTATTGTTTATTTTAATAGTAGGATTCACTGGTTCTTTTATAGCCACTGATTATTTTTCTATTTTTGTAGGATTTGAACAAAATTATTCTCCAACTGTAAAACTTATTTCCTCTTTTCTTGCTTCTATAATAGCTTTAATAATCGGTAAAGACGGCTTATCAAGAGAAGATACTATTATGCTTGGAATTGCAATACCTCTTGCTTCTATAGGAGATATTTTTATTACTACTCATAATTACTGGATTGAGAATCAAATTATATTTTTTATCGGGGCTGGTTTTTTTATTATTTCTGTTATTATACTTATGTTAAGGCAATCAAGATTTTTTACTTTCTTAAAGGAGAATACATTTAAAAGACTGATTTTAGGATTATCATTATTTATTATTCTTATTGCTATAGTCGTTATTTTTTATGAAGAGCTTGTAAAAAGAAATTTGCTTTTAGTTACAATTATATATGGCGGTCTTGTTATTTTGCTACTATGGAGCGGGATAGCTGCATTTTTTTATAAATTGTTTCCAGAAACAAATAGATTATTAATTTTTATAGGAAATATTTCATATTTTCTTATGGAATTAACAGGGCAGATATATAATTTAAGAGTTTATGGATTATCTGAGATAGGATTCATACTTTCATGGGCATTTTACACACCAGCTTTGATAATGATTGCTTTTAGCGGATATAAGTTTGAGTAAAATACTACTCAAATGGTAAATAAATGTAGAAGGTACTACCTACTCCTATCTGTGAAATTACATCTATATAGCCTTTGTGATTTCTTATAATGGAATATGAAATACTTAAGCCAAGTCCATTTCCATCTTTTCTTGTAGTAAAATAAGGGTCAAAAATTTTAGAAATAATTAGGGGGGAGATTCCTTTTCCACTATCTTTAATGTAAATACACAAATACTTTCCCGATTTTATTGGAAAGTAATTTTTGCTTTCGATTATATCAACTTCTTTTGTTCCTATAGTTAAATTCCCACCTTCCGGCATTGCCTGACATGCATTTGTAACGATATTTTCAATAACCTGAATTAATTGTCCTTCATCAACAGAAATTTTAAACTCTTCTTTCTCAAATTCAAAAGAAAGGTTTATGTTAAGATTGAAAAATTTTCCATTAAGTACAAAAATTGTAGTTTCTTTTAGAATTTTATTTATCTCAACTTGTTTTTTCATCATTGGAAGTCCCCTCGAAATTGAGAGGAGTTTTAAACTCAGATCTTTAGCCCTGCTACAGGCTTTTTCAGCCTCTTCAATGAATGAATATGCTTTTGACGTTGGTTTTATTAGATGTTTGGCTAAAGAAATGTTTCCTACAAGTGAAACTAAAAGATTATTTAAATCATGACTTACACCATCAGTTATAACTTTAAGAGAGTCAAATTTACTTATTTTTGTCATTTCTAAAGCTACTTTTTCTTCAAAGGCTATATCTTTTAAAATAAGGCAAAATTTGGGATTGTTTAAGTAAGATTTAATGATGATTAAATTATAATTAAAGATCAATTTTTCATTATTTATGCTTAAAATGATCTTTCCAGAGGAATTTTTTCTGTTATTTATGTTGTCAGATAAAAGATTTAAAAATTCAATCTCATTTAAAAAGATTTCTTTTAGATTCAATTTTTTTTCTTTATTAATATTAAAGTAATTAAAGAATTGATTGTTCACAAAGGATATTTCAAAATTGCTATCAAAAAGAATTATTATTGTAGGCACTTCTTCTATTATTTTTCTTAAAATATCATATTCATAGATTAAATCTTTATAAAATGAAAAATGAAAGATTATTGTAAAAAAAAACTCGTCATAACTAACAATTTTTATAAAAAAGGGTTGTTCTTTTATGAAGAAAATATTCTCATATGAGTTTGAGAAAACTTTTTTTTGCTTACTTATTATTTCAAATATATTTGATATATTAAAATCTAATTTAAATTTATTGTTTGAATATATTATTTTTCCATTTTTATCAAAAATACATATGTATTCTTCACAATTTTCAAGAATGTTGTATATCAATTCCTTTAACATATCACTTGAAAAAAAAATAAAAATAATGTATAATAAAAAAGATGGTTGATTAGCTCAGCTGGTTAGAGCGCTTGCCTCACATGCAAGAGGTCGCTGGTTCGAGTCCAGCATCAACCACCAGAAGTAGCGGGCGGTTAGCTCAGATGGTTTAGAGTACCTGCATGACACGCAGGGGGTCACTGGTTCGATTCCAGTACCGCCCATTTTTATTCTTTAAGTAACTTTTCTATCTCTTCTATATAATTTTTGTTATTTATGCTTTCGGCTATTTTCTTTGATTTTTCAAAATAGTATATTGATTTTTCTTTTTCTCCAATTATTTTATAGATGATTCCTATTTTCTTATTATCAAGATAAATTCCATCACTATTTTCTACAATTTTGTCATATTTTAATGCTTTTTTGTAGTATTCTAAAGCCTTTTCATATTCTTTTTTGGCTTCATATAGTTTACCTAAATTATAATAATTGTCTGCCATTCCAAAGTAGTTTTTCTTAGCTTCATTTATTGATAAAGCCTTTTCAAAATTATTTAAAGCTTCAGAATAGTTTGTAGTTCTTAACATCAATTTAGCATAGTTGTTGTAGTATGAAGCTTTTTCATCATCGGTATGTATTTTGTTTTTAGCAAACTCAAAATAACTTTGCGATTTGTTTAAATATTCTTCATTTTTTGTTTTTTCATAAAGTTTGCTATAATATTTTGCAATTCCTAAACTTACAGAAAATAAATTAACATTTTCAAATTTTTCTATCTTTTCTGCACTAAAAATAGCATTAGAAGCATTATTTAGATCTCCAATAGAAAGATAAATATCACCCAGTAAACAATATAACTCTATAATCTGATAAGTTGAATCAACACTGTAAGCTAACTCTATCCCTCTCTTAAAGTAGTTAATAGCATTTTCAATATTTCCTTTCTGGTAAAAGGAATATCCTGTCTTTTTAAATTCTTCTATATTGAGTTTAATTTGATTTTTTATATTACTATCTTTTGAACCACTACCGCATGAGAAAATTATAAATAAAACTAAATAGATTATTCTTTTCATCTTTCTCTTTCTCCTATGGGTAATCTTTCGATTTTATCCTTTTCTCCACCAACAATATTTTTAATTCCAATTAAAACCTTTTTTGACTCGATTAGATTTTCTTGAAGTAAAACCATTGCTGCTTTTATATCGTCCGGTGTATTTTTAAACTTTTCAGACATATCACTTATGTTCTTTAGTGTATTATCGATTGAAAATAACATATTGTCGATTTTTGTGATTAAAGACTTTTTATCTTTTATTAGGCTTCCTATTGAATTATTAGTAGAATTTAATTCCTGTGATAATTCTCTAAAATTGTAAACTATAACCTTAAGACCATCAGTAATATCTTTAACATTATACATTGTCTGATTTATTACTGGTTTAAGACTGTCTATGTTATCAAGAATCTTTTTTGCTGTTGCTGTTAAATCATCTTTTTTCATAGATTCATCATATTGTCTTAAGATTAACATTCCTTCTTCATCATCCGAAGAAAGTAATCTACTTCCTGGTTCAAGTATTTTTAATCCAGATTCATCTGGTTTTACCAGAACAAAATTTGCACTTCCAAGTAAGGTTGATTGAACTTTCATTACGCTATTTTCTCTTATATATTTTCTATATTCTCTTAGAATAATAAATTCAACTTTTACTTTATCATCTTGAAGTAATTTTACACTTTTTACTTTTCCTATGTTTATACCCTTATATTTAATCTGGCTACCAGAAGAAAAACCATAACTTTCTCTCAGGATTGTATAGTATGTATCCTTAAATTTAAAAAGATAGCTTCCTCTTCCAAGTAAAACAAAAATAATAAGAAAGAAAATAAGCCCTAAAACTATAAAAGCAGCAACCAATTTTTCCATTGCCCTAAAAGTAAAAGGCATAACACCTCCAATTTAACTTGATAATATCTCTTTAACACGAGGATTGTTAGAATTTAATATATCTTTTTTTTCACCTCTTTCTATTATAACACCTTCATCAAGAATTGCAATTCTATCAGCTATTTCAAATAATGTTTTTGAATCATTTGTTACAACTATCACTGTTTTATTCTTTTCTTTCATTTCATATATAATATTTTTTACCTTCCTTTGATTGGTTACATCAAGACTTGCGAATGGGTTGTCAAAGAAAAGATAATCAGGATCATGACTTATGGCTCTTACGATGTTTACTATCATCTTTTCACCAATAGATAGGGAAGAAGGTCTTAAACTTAAATCATTATCAAAATTAAACAGATTAAGATAATAACTGGAGATTTCATAGATTTCTTTTTCTTTCATATTCGTATGATAATTATAATATAAAGATAGATTTTCGTAAATAGAAAGATTACTTATTAATGCTGCATTTTGAAAAACAAAGCCACAATTTTTATGAAATTCAAGCATATTTTTTTGAGAAAATTTAAAAATATTTTTTCCTTCAATTAAAACTTTTCCACTATATGGGAATACAAGTCCAACAATAGATTTAAGTAAAGTTGTTTTTCCAGAGCCTGTTGGTCCAAAAATACAGAATATTTCTCCTTTTGAAATATACTCTGTTATGTTATTCAATACAAAATAGTCTTCAAATTTTACCGTTAAATTATCTATTTCTATTGTAACCATATTAACATCCGAATTTACATATAACTTATAATTGTAATTATTAAATCAATCCCAAAAAGAGCAAAAATAGAGCTTACCACTGCTTTTGTTGTAACCTGTGGTACCTGTGTAGAAGTAAAAGCCTGAAAACCATGATAGATTGATATAGCTGATATAAAAAAACCAAAAATAATACCCTTAAATAAACTTATAAATATATCAAAATAATTTATCGCATTAAGAACATAGCTTGAAAACATTTCAAAAGAAATATTATAAAAAGCTCCAACAAGCATGCCACCAAGAATACCTATAGCATTAAAATAAATAGTAAGAAAGAATATAGATATTACCATTCCGGCTATTCTTGGAAAAACGATATATCTTAATGTGTCTATACCAAGCATTTCAAGAGCGTTTACCTCATCGTTAACCATCATTGTTCCAATTTCAGCAGCTATTGCAGTTCCAGATCTACTTAATACAATAAAAGAAGTTATAACAGGTCCTAATTCTCTAACTATAACAACATTAAGAATTTTACCAACAAAATCAAGGGCTCCTATTTGGCTAAGCTGTGTAAAAAGTTGAAAAATTGTAATTGCTCCAAGTGCAAATGATACGATTGTTATTATTTTTAATGCCTGATTGCCAGTAAAAAATATTTGTGTTATTAAGACTCGATTAACTCTTTTTCTACCTAATTTATTTGAAAAATAAGCAATAAATGAAAAAAAAATTAAGGCAAAAACACCACCATAATATTTTAGCTTTTTTTTAATAAAGTTAATTGGCACCAAAATTATTTTCTTCATTTTGCTTCCTTATGTATTCTGCAAGTTTTTTTCTAATTTTTGTTAGAATATTATCTATTTTTTTTATTGAAATATCAAGTTCTAAAGCAATTTCTTTATATTTTTTACCTTCTAAAAATTTTTTTAACACTGTTTGTTCTATGGTATCAAAGCCATCAATATATTTTTTTATTAATTTTTCATTTTCTTCTGATATGGTTTTTAGTTCTGGATTATTCAATTCAATTAACTCATCTAATTTTTCTTCTGAAGATACTTCAGTTTTTTTGTGTTTCCATAGGTTAGAAAGTGCATTTTTTATATGATTTTCTATACACTTTTTAGCGTATGTAGAAAATTTTACATTCATACTTCTGTCAAAGGTTTCTATTGCTTTAAAGAGTCCGATCATTCCTTCCTGTATTAGATCTTCTCTTTCAAGTGAGTTTAATTTATAATGTTTCACAATATTTATAACCTTTCTTTTATACCTTTTATAAAACTCTCTTTCCGCGATTTTATCATATTTCATTAATGAGAATAATTCTTCTTCTGTTAAAATCTTATAAAAATCATCCACTTTACAAAAATTCTCCACTATAGAATGTTATAATTTCGCCATCTGTTTCAATCTTAATTGATCCATCTTTTTCTACATACGCAAATTTTCCCTTAAATTCCCTATCTCCATGTTTAAAATTAATAATTTCACCTAAATTCTTCAACTTTTTTTTCCATTCATCAAATAGATAATCAAATCTATCTTTCCAGGTGTTATAATAACTATAAAAGTTTTCTAAAAATAAAGTTAAAATTTCATGTCTATCGGTATTAATCTTTCGTATTTGCTTTAGCGATATAGCACAATCTAAAGAAGGTGTAGAATTAATATTTATTCCAATACCAATAATGAGAGATTTTAACAAAGCTTCTTCTGTTACCATCTCAGAAAGGATGCCACATATCTTTTTATTTTCATAATACAAATCATTAGGCCATTTTATAAGTAATTTTTCTTTGTTTTCTATAAAATTAATCAAGGTTTTATAGATGCTTAAAGATGAAATTATTGTAAAATTATAAAAAAATTTAACCTCTGTATCTGGATGGATTATAAGAGAGAATGTCAAATCTTTTCCTTTTTCACTTTCCCACTTTCTTTCATGTCTTCCCCTCCCCTTTGTCTGGTTGTCTGTTATGACAAGATAATCTTTATCATTTAAAGATGTAATATTTTCCTTTGCGTAGGTATTTGTTGAATTTAATTCAGGTAGATATATTATATCAAATGCTGGATTGTCAAGTTTGCTTAACACTAATTCTGGAATAATCTTATCTTCTGGAATTTTTATAACTCTATAACCCTTCCCACTTACTGCCTCAATCTCTATTCCATTGTTTTTTGCCGAATTTATATGTTTCCAGACTGCTGTTCTTGAGATAGAAAACTCTCTTGAAATATCTTCTCCTGATACAAACTCATTTTTTTTAAATAAATAGAGTAAAACTTTGTTCAATACCAGCCTCCTTTATTCTTACCAAGGCCAGAGACACGTAAAGGATTTATTGGTTTACCAAATTTTCTAACTTCAAAATGTAAATGAGCTCCAGTTGATCTACCTGTATTTCCAACCTTTCCTATTAATTGACCGGCTTTAACTTTATGTCCAACTTTTACATTTATAGTTGATAGATGAGCATATACTGTCTCGTATCCAAATTGATGTTTTATAAATATACATAAGCCATATCCTCCACTCCATCCAACAAATTTTACTATTCCATCTTTTGATGCATAAACTGGAGTACCTATTGATCTTGCAATATCTATACCTGTGTGATATCCAGCCAAACCTGTAAAAGGGTCTCTTCTTACTCCGAATCCTGATGTGTATCTACCTCTTAATGGCTTCTGGAAATAATAATCCAGAACTTTCATTCTTTCTGTTTCTGGAAGTCTGGCATTTGGTAAAAATAGTATCCTACCCTCATAAATTTCTTCTTCTTCAAGTTCGTTAGCATCTTTTATGTCGTCTACTGATATTTTAAAATTTGCAGCAATTTTTTCGAGAGATTCATCTTTCTTAACGGTATAGATTATTCCGTCAAGTGTTGGTATTAGTATTTCGTTTCCTTCAGATAAACTATGTGCATCTGTAATTTTATTAAGACTGATTAATGTATCCATAGAAATACCTAGTTTTTTGGAAAGTGTATATAGGGATTCTCCTTTTTGAACTTCATAAAAATAGAATTTTAAAGAATCTTTAGCAGGTATTTCTGGCCCTCCTTTGCCATTAAGTTCTTCTTCTATTTTTATTTTGCCAATAAATAAAGAATCATCGACTATTTTTTTATTTTTTAAGTTAGAGAATAGAAATGAAGCACTTAAAAATACTATCATTAATATAGAAAAGGAAATAGATAGTTGAAATAATGTATTTGTTTTAAAAAAATTATTAAAAAAAGAGAAATTTAATTTAGGTGTTGACTTTGTTTTTTCCAATCTTCTTATTGTTTTTTTCAGCTCTTTATTTATCTTTTTCCACTTTTTTCCAATTAAGTATTTGTAATCATTCATCTTGTCCTCCTATTTTAAGGCAAGAAAAACTTTAAAAAATTCATAATGTTCTTTTACATCATGAACCCTGATTATGTTTGCCCCGTTTTGGTAACCTACTAAGTTTGCGGCAAGTGTTCCGTAAAGCCTCTCTTCTGGAGTTACACCACCAAGTAAATTGCCAATCATTGATTTTCTTGATAAACCAAGTAAAATTGGAAGATTAAATCCTTTAAAATAGCTTAAATTTTTAATAAGTTCAACATTATGTTCCAGTTTTTTCCCAAAACCAATACCTACATCAATGATTATATTTTTTTTATCTATTCCACTTGAAGTAGCTGTTTTTATTCTTTCCTTAAAAAAATTTGATATTTCTTCTATTACGTTATTGTATTCTGGATTAAGTTGCATTGTTTTAGGAGTTCCTTTTATGTGCATTATAACTATGATTGAATTATATTTTTTTACTACATCTACCATTTTTTCATCGAACTGTAATCCACTAATATCATTAATAATGTCAGCACCTGCTTTAAGTGATTCTTCTGCAACTTTTGATTTGTAAGTATCTACTGAAATGATAATATTAAATTCTTTTGCGATTTTTTCTACCAAAGGAATTACTCTATCGAGCTCTTCATCTTCAGAAATTGGTTCTGCTCCCGGTCTTGTGGATTCGCCGCCTATGTCAATAATTTCAGCACCATTTTTTATCATATAGTCTATATGTTTTAGGGCTACATCTAAATTTTTATATCTTCCACCATCGTAAAAGGAATCATCTGTAGCATTCAAAATACCCATTAAAATGGGATGATCATAAATAATTCTTTTCCCATTTCTTGTAGTTTGTTCCATCACTTGATCCTTAAGACAGTGTAATCGTAAATTTTCCATTCATTTTCAGAATTTTTGTAAAATTTAAATGTATATCTTAAAATATAGCTTAAATTTCTAACCTTGTATTCAACGTCTGCATCAACAGTAGCTTCATCTGACTTTACATAAGCTTCAAGTATCTGATAACTTAAAATTCTATCCTGCCAGTGAACTGTTAAATATCTTCTAAAATCTTCCAGAACTTCAAACTTTCTTTTTCCAGTTTTTGCATTTTCATACATTTTTCCAAAATTTTGAAATGAGTATATGAGTTTTTCAAGATCAAAGTAATATAGAAATCTATCCCAATCTTTTTTCATCTTCGCATCAAGGAGATCATCTACAATCTCATAAGGTGGAAGTTTTTTTACTTCTTCTATTTTTTTTGTTTTTTTATTTTCAAATTCCTTTTCCATTTGATTCACAATTATTGGAGATTTGACAAGAAATTTGTAATTTTCAGATTCATAAAAGAAAAGTTTATTTTCTGGTTCGGGATAATAATTTACTTTAATATAATAAAATCCTGTTTTTCTAAAATCAAAAATTTCATCCAGATTTATTTTTCTTGTTATTGATTCATCTGGATCAAGTATAATTTCTTTTATATCATTGATAGAACTGATAACTTCTGTAGTTTTTAACTTATAGGCGTCTTTATAATCTATAACTTCATTTTCAGAAGTTCTTAAGAAGAAATAAAATGATTCATAATCCAGAGGAGAAAGTTTAATGATCTTTCTTTCTTTTGAATTGTTAATTATTTTTACATCAATGAAAATATCGGAGTTTAATCGAAAAGTAGTTTCATCAAAATTTATGGTAACCTTTAAATCATTTGCAAACGCATAGTTGACAATAAAAAAAAACAAAATTAATTTTTTCATTTTTTACCTCTAAATAACAAAGATTATAAATATTATCGGAAGTTTATAGATAAGTTTTAAAATAAAAGCTTTGCTTTTAATGATGAATTTTGAAGTTCATTTATTTTTATTTTAGAAATTTTACCGATTAATTCAGAATTAGCTTTTGTAAAAACTATTAAGTTATTTATAGTTCTACCAAATACTTCTTCTTTATTTTTTTTACTCTGAGCTTCAAATAGAACATCAAACTCTTTACCAATATATTGCTTTAAAAGTTCAATTTTAATTGAATTCTGAACTTCTATTAAGTATTCAAGTCTTCTTTTTCTTTCTTCCTCTGGTATTTGATCTGGTAATTCATTTGCTTTAATGCCGGGTCTTGGATTATAGTAATACATATATGCTTCGTTAAACCTTATCTTTTTGACTATATCAATAGTGTCTAAAAATTCTTTTTCAGTTTCACCGGGAAATCCTACGATTATATCTGTAGAAATAACAACATCTTCTATGGTTTTTATTTCTTCAATGTGTTCAAGATATTTTTCTATCGTATATTTTCTATTCATAAGCTGTAAAATGCGGTTATTTCCTGATTGAAGTGGAAGATGAACATATTTTAAGATATTTTTGTTTGCCTTTATCACTTCAACTATTTTTTTTGAGAAATCCTTTGGATGAGATGTGAGAAAAGTAAGCCTTTTTATTTCTGTTTTGTTTGATATTTCATCGAGTAGTTCAGGAAAATTTAGTTTTCCATCATTATATGAATTAACATTTTGACCTAATAGTGTAATCTCAACAACTCCTTCATCGATAAGTTTTTTTACATTAGTTATTATTTCTTCACTTTTTCTATTTACTTCCATGCCTCTAACATATGGAACTATGCAATAGCTACAAAAATTATTACATCCATGAGAAATAGGAAGAAATGCCTTAAAAGGAAATTTGTCTTCTTTTGTGGCTTCCATAAATTCATAATCTTTCAGTTCTGTGTATTCTATTTTGTTATATTTTTCTATTAGAGATATTAGCTTTTGTTTATTGTATGTCCCCCAGATTGAAAAAACTATATCAGAAAATTCTTCCATTATTTCTTTTCCTATGTTTTGTGCCATACATCCCATAAGAACAACTTTAATTGTAGGATTTTCTTCTTGCTTTAAACCTCTATAAAATCCAAGCCTACCTATAATTCTATCTTCTGCTGTTTTTCTAACACTACATGTGTTAATTATGACAAAATCTGCTTTTAAAGGTGTGTCAACAATCTCATAGCCTTCTTTTATAATACTTTCTCTTAAAGAATCAGCTTCTGCTAAATTCATTTGACATCCATAATTTTCTATAAAAAACCTCATAAAAAACCTCAAGATTAAATTTTAATCATTTTTGATTATAAAGACAAATTTACTTCATTTTTTGAATAGAAATACCCTTGATAAGTATATGATTATCAAGATTTATCCCATATATCTGACCAAAGACATAAACTTTATCGTTATTTGATAGTTTTTCAAAACCTTCTACATGAACTTCTGCAATTCCTTCAACAGTAGCATTATCGATAAAATTTATTAGTAAATCAAAAACTGTTTCTCTTCTTTCTTTGTGTTCTAAATTCACAACTGTTCCACTCCATGATACATAAACATTTTCATATAGAAAAGGAGCTCTTAAAACTTCCTGAACTGTGGGCATATAGTCTATCTGTGAAGAATTTTCAATTTTGAATATAAAATCTTTCCATATCAATACTCTTTCCTTAACCTGTTCAGATGCATTAGAGTTAAGTAGCTCATTTATTGTAATTATAGCTTTATTAATCTTTTTTTCCTCTAAATAATATTGTATCATGCCAAATTTTTTCTTAATTTCTTCTTCTGAAAGTTTCATGTTATATTTTTTTCTCTCTTCTACGAGTTTTTCAATATCCTTTATTTCAAGGTGGACAACTCTCCCCTTCCCTAAACCCTTTTTAAATCTATAATCTTCTGCCCAGTTAATATAATGAGGATAAATAAAATAACCAATAATTAATAAAATACTCACTAGAACAACTCCACTTATGATCTTTCCATATGTGGTGAAAAAGAAGTGTGAAGTTAAGTTCTTTAAATACCTTAAAATTGGAAGTGGAGGAAGATTTAAGTATAAAAATTCTGAAGGCGGCATCATTGAAAAGGCAACCTTATGATCTACTGTGTTTCTTAATCTTTCAAGATTATTTTTAATAATCTTATTTTCTTTATCAATATAAAGTGCATCTAAAAGAAATTTTATAGCCTCATCAATTAATCCATCTTTTATATAGATATAAGCAAGGGCATTTAGTGCTTCGGGATCGTCATTATATTCTTCAAGTATGTTTAGTAAAATATATTTTGCTTCTTTGTAATCTGATATTTCAATCAAACAGATAGCAAGTATTTTTTGAATCAATAAATCTTTTTCTTTTTCAAGAAAGATATTTACATTATCCAGTAAATTTTTTACATCTACAGATGTTTTTCTTTTCTTAAATTTTTCAATAATGTCAAAATATAACTCTTTTAATTTCTTATCCATAACTTTAAACCTTTATTTTTGGCATTGGTTGACCAATAAAAAATCCCTGAGAATAATCAATATCTAATAAAAGAACTTTATCAAATACGTCTTTTGAATGTACAAATTCTGCGACAGTTTTAACCCCCAACCACTTTGAAAAAGTTACAATGGTTTGAACGATTAATTCTGCGTTTCTATCAATATGAATGTCTTTTATAAGTGAAGAATCAATTTTTAAATAATCCACATTTAGTTTTAAAATATGAGCAAAGTTTGAATATCCACTTCCAAAATCATCTATAGCAATTTTACATCCCATTCCCTTGACGACATCTATAAACTCTTTCACCTGAATGTAATTTTCAATTCCTTCTGATTCAACAATTTCAAAAATGACTCTATTAGCAATTGATAAGTTTTCTTTCAGTTTTTTTTCTATGAATTCAAAGGTTTCAGAGTCTATAATATCTAAAATAGATATGTTTAACGAAAATACTGTATTTACCTCTTTTAGTATAGATAAGCATTTATCTATTATTATTCTTGTTATATTTGGGTATAATTTTGATTTTTTGGAGATTTGTAAAAAACTTGCTGGAGAAATTATATTTCCTTCATTATCAATAAGCCTGACGAGACATTCATATTTTTCTATTTTTCTTGTGGAATTGTTAACAATGGGTTGGAAAAATGGAATTATTCTATCTTCATATATTGCTCTTTTTAATTCTTTCGCCCAGTGAATATTTTTTTCATATTCTTTCACTATCTGGAAACTTTCATTGTAAAATATATAATCTTTCTTTAATGCTTTTGCTTTCTTTAATGCCATATCAGCTTTTAACATGAGATTTCTCACTCTTTCTTTTTGTGTTATGTTTTCTGATAGAGCTATTCCCATAGAAACACTAACATTAATTTCATAATCATTATATATAATACTCTTACTGTTTATTTCTTCTGTTATACACATTAAAAATCTTTCAACTTCAATAAAGTTAACCTTTCTCTTTATTAGTATTGCGTATTCATCTGCCTGTAATTTGTATAAAACCCAATTTTCATCTGGAAGAATTGCTATTAATTTTGTAGCAATCTCTTTTATTATGAAATCTCCTACATCATGCCCATAAAAGTCATTTAATTCTCTGAAAGAGTCAATATTTATTATAATAATTGAAGGATTTCTGAAATTTTCAATATCTTCAAATAGTTTTTTTCTATTTGGTAAACCTGTAAATTGATCAATATATAGTTGATTAATTAACTCATCTTTTTTATTAATAAGTTCTGTTATATCAAAGCCAATAAAAATATACTCTAAAACTTCCTTATTTTCATCAATTATTGGAACTATTGTTGCGTCAATATAAAGAGGAAAACCATCTTTTTTCTTTAGTTTTAGTTCTCCCTTCCAGATATCTTTTGAATTATTCATTATATAATCTATAACTTCATCGAAGGTCTGGGAGTTTGGATAAAGAATATTTTCAAGTAAAAAATCAAATATTTCCTCTCCATATAATGTTGCATCTTCAAATGGTTTATTGAAGTAAATAATGCTTCCTTTTGGATCTATCTTGAATAATATACAACTAACATCAAGAGCCCTTTTATATTCAGATAGAAGAGTTGCGAGTTTAAAAATGTTATGTCTCATATTAATTATGCTTTCAAATTTTTCAAGTGATTTGAGTAACTTATTGGTATCGATTGGTTTTATAAGGAATGAATTTACCCCTAATTCTATGGAGTCTATTAAATATTCTATCTCATTATATGCTGTTGTGATTATAACAGGAATATCATAATCTTCTTTTTTTATTTGCTTTATCATTTCAAGTCCATTCATAATAGGCATTTTAATGTCTGTAAGCACTATATCTATGTGATTTTTCTTGAAGATTTTTAAACCTTCTTGACCATTTTCAGCAACATATAATTTTCTTACAACTTTTTTAAGAAAATCTGATAATGCTTCTCTAGTTATTGCATCATCCTCTACATATAGAAGGCTAATTTCAAGTCTTTCAACCATGATTACTCTCTATTTTTACAAAAAATTCTAAAATCTAATTCTGGAAATATATTATTTTTTCTTTCCAACATCTTTAAAAATGTTTCATCTATATCTTTTCTTTCAAGCATTTCATATAAGATATTGAAATTATGCAGTGAATCAATAATCCTCTTTCTTGCATATTCAACAAGTGTGCCTGTTTTCATTATAAAAGGCCAATCGGAAGATTCAGAGATTAATAGTTCTCTTAAAGCTTGATTTAACACCCTTTTATACAACTCATTTTTAGTATTATAAAATTTACAGGCAATTTTTGTCATTCTTGAAATTGCTGTGTGTATATGTCTATATATCCAGTCATTCGATTCATTTAACCAGAACTCACTATATCCATTGTTACCCCAGCTTGATGTATAAGGGGTTGAAACTTGATTTTCGGGGTAAATTGATAAATATTCTGTAGGCAAAATCATCTTAAAACTTTTTCTTTCATTCGCAATTTTTATGACATTATAAAGAAAATCTATCCCTTCAAACCACCAGTGTCCAAAAAGTTCTGCATCATAAATAGATGTAACAAGAGGCATCCTATCCATCAAAGAACCAACATACTCAAATTGTTTTTCTCTTGAGTGTACAAAATGATTGGCATCTGCAATTACCATTTCGTTTGCTTTTTCTGTATCGTATGGTTTCTTGTATTCGAGTGGAGCATCTTTATCTGTAATTCTGTAGTATTTTATACCAGTAAATATCCTTTCACCACTTTCAAGGATATAAGGTTTTATATATTCATATGGGAGATCATAGCCAATATCCTTATAAAACTCACGATAAAATGGATTTCCAGGATAACCATCCTTTGCACTCCATACAAGTCTTGAAGTTTCAAAATCCCTTCCAAAGTAAACAACCCCATTTTCAGTAACAAGCGGGGCGAATATCCCATATTTTGGTCTTTCTTTTGAGTTTAATACGGTATGTGTGTCTGTAAAAAAGTAATTTATCTTTTCTTCTTGAAGTATTTTATCAAGTCCATTATAATATCCACATTCTGCATTCCAGATTCCTTCTGGCTGATTTCCAAAAAACCTTTTATATTCCTGAATTCCTAATTTTATTTGTGCTTTTATATTCTCTTCAAATATTTCGTAAAGCGGGAAAAAACAATGAGTTGCACTTGAAGAAATTATTTCTAAATAGCCAAGATCCTGAAATCTTTTAAATGCTCTTACGAGATCTCTTTTATACTTTTCTTCGTAACAGTATAAAAGATATTTAAACTTATTATAATACATTCTTGAAAGTTTATAAAACTCTTCTTCATTTTTGTTCCTTTCTATTTCTTTTTCCGAGAGTTCGATAAGCCTATGAAGGTAACTAAGAGTTCTATCTTTTAAAAATTCATCGTCTAACATATTGAGTAATGGAGATGTAATAGAAAGAGTGACTTTAAAATCAAGATTTTCATTTAAACATCTGTCAAAAAGCTCAAGAAGTGGGATATAAGTATCAATTATAGCTTCATAAAGCCATCTTTCTTCAAGAGAATCATTATATTCTGGATGTCTCACAAAGGGCAAATGAGCATGAAGAACAAGCATCCAGTAACCTTTATAATCAACCATGTTATCACCTTTTTTTATGCTCTTATTATGATAAAGAATTTTTAAGAAAAGTCAATAATTTTGAATTATAATTATTTAATAAACCATATGAAGTTCGAGAATGAAATTTTGTTGAGGATTATAACCTGGAACTTTACTTAATTCTTCAGTGTAATATGCAAAATTTATGTTTAAGAAAGGAATTTCTATACCAAAACCCAAGGTAGGATAACCTTTATAAATTCCAGCCCTTGCTTTAAAAATGTTTAAAAATTTTACTTCAGTTCCAAATCTTAGCTTCAAAAAATAATTTTCTTCAAATCCAAAAACATCAACAATATCAAAAGCAAAAATCCAATCAGAAATACCATATTTCATAAAATAGTTGTTTAACTTATAGCTTATCCCAAAATTAAAAGAGAGTGGATAATATGTTTGTTCAATCTTTTCTTCTGGAACATACTGGTAATTAGTATCGTATTTATTCCAGGAAAAAAATGTATTGAACCAGTCCTTAATAGTAATTCCAACCGATATATTTTCTCCCTTAAATAATAAACCTAAATCAGAACCAATAGCCTGTCCCCACAGATAGCCTTCCTTGAAAGCTCCAGTAGAAACCATATCGAAAACTTTTAAAATGCTAAGTCTTTTATTTTCATATTTTATTCTATTGATATACTTTACAGTTATACCTCCATAAGTCTTTACGAGTTTTCCAAAATAGAAAGGTAAATCAAATTTAGTTCCAAATCCAGCAAGAAATACAAAATCAGCATATGCTCCAAAATCGGCATAAGGAAGTAAGAAAGAAGGTTTTGTATATAATGATGTATGAAAATCATTATAGAGTAAAAAACCTATTCCTTCTGTTAGATAGCCAAAAGAAAGTGGACCACTTAAACCAGTTGAAATCTTCAATTTGTTTATAATATCAAGTGTTTCTGGTGAGATAGATGATGGATCATTAGGATTCACATTAGCAATTTTATCATAATATTGATAGTATTGATATAAATCATAATTAGCTCTTACTCCAATTTTTAAAAGTGAAAAATATCCTTTAGAAGTAATTCCAAAGGAGGCTGGGTTCATAAATAACATACCAAACTTGTTATCAGCTGTTATTCCTGTTCCACCACATCCTATTATATCAACAGAAATAAGAAGAGGTTTTTCTCTTTCTAAAGCAAATAAATTTATACTTATTAGAATAAATAAAAGAAATTTTTTTAACATTTGTTCCCACTAAAAATTAAAATAATTTGAAACAACCTGTTCAATATTTGTCATACCAGGGAATATATTAGTAATATCGGAAATGTTTGTAATTCCTGAATTATAAAGGTCATTTGTGAAAGAATCGTAATCGTCAGGACCATAACCAGCATCAGAAAAGTAGTTTGTTATCATAGTATCGTTTGTAATATTTATATTTGTAAACTCAATAATATTTGTAATATCAAATATATTAGTAAGACTAAAAATATTTAAGTTATTTCCCGAATAACTCAGGTTTGTGATTGCTGTGTTTATATTACTTATTACAATATTAAAGTTTGAAGAAATTGAACTGATTAAGTTATAAGTGTCTCCAGAGGAAAGTTGATTCATTACATTTGAAAGACTTTTATCAGAATAAGATAAGTTAATATTGAAAGTATTATAATTACTCTCAACTTGCTTAATCATTTTTGAGAAATTTAAAATTTTAAAAGGATTTGCGTTTGTTCCTTCTAATTCTTTTAAGGAAGTATAAATCAATGAATTTGTGGTGTCAATTTCATAGTTTTCATTAACACATAATAAATCTCCAGTGTCATTTTCTATATTGTTATCCTGATCGGAATCAAGAAAATTATAAATAGAATAAAAATTATTAAATACATAAAATATAAGGTTTACATCAAGATCGTTTGAAATTATGTTACCATCTGATTTGTTATCAACAATTGGTAGAAGACTTGTAGCAACAACCTTTGAAATATCATAAATCTTATTAAGTCCACCAATGTTAGAAAAATTATTTTCCTGTAAGGATAAAAGCAAATTTGAGATTGAAGTTTTAAGGTAAATATACGACCTTGCTTTGCCTTCAAGGGCTAATGATTTAGTGGGTGATAACATTACAGCTCGAGAATATGCTCTATAAGCCATTTCATAATTGCCTTCATCAAAGTATTTATCACCCATTGTTATTAATGTTTCGCTGTCATAAATTTTATCAATATCTTCTTCATTTAATCCAGAAAATATATTGTATGCACTACAACTTACGAAAAAGAGAAGAAAAAATATTAGAAAATCTCTTTTCATCTTTACCCCTGTTTATTATACTTTTATAGACTATATTATCGGAAATTCTTTGTTAAAAATTCTATTTCATTCATTATGTAAAATGAACCTGTAATGATGTAGAACTTATTCTCATCAAATGAAATATTTTTTAAATCATTTGTGTATGAAATATTTTTTATGCTTTTTACTAATTTATATAGTTCATTTCCGCCAGTTGGTCTTATGGTCTTAAAATCTACAATAAAAATTTGTTCAAACATTCTATGGTGTTTTTTTATAACCTTTGCTATTCTCTTAAGCTCTTTATCAGCAAGCACTCCAAGTATTAAAACTATTTTTTTAGTTGTTATATTATGCTTTTTTACATTTTCAAAGAGTTTTTTTAGTGATTCGTCATTATGTGCTACGTCAAATAAAAAATTGCCATCTATTTTCATTCTATAAGGCAGATTGATTTTTAATGTTTTTTCTATTAAACTTTTATCAATGTAATTAAAATATAGCTTAAATGTAGTAATTGAAAGTAAAAAATTCTCTAAAATTACATTAGAAGGGATGTAATATTTTATTTTTTTTATAGTTATATCCTTATAAATAATATCAAAAGTCATATTTTTGTAGTCTATCTTATATTTTAACAAACGTGGTAAATAATAAAATTTTGCTTTTTTTTCTTTTGCTATATTTTTTATTACTCTTAAAGCTAAAAGGTGTTGTCGTGTAGTAATAACTGGCTTACTGTCTTTTATTATGCCTGCTTTTTCATATGCAATTTTGGATAATGTTTTGCCAAGTATCTGGGTATGGTCATAGCCTATTCTGGTAATTATTGATATTTCAGGATTACAAAAGTTTGTAGCATCTAGTCTTCCACCAAGCCCGGTTTCAAGCACAATATATTTACATTCCTTCTCCACAAAATAAACCATAGCTATGAAAGTAAGGGCTTCAAAAAAGGTAAATCCATAAATATTAAACTTATCTTTAAATCTTTCTATAAGTTTAGAAAATTCGTCATCGGTTATATCTTTACCATTAACAGATATTCTCTCATTTATTTTCTTTATGTGTGGTGAAGTGTATAAACCAGTGTTCTCACGGGTATAATAATAAATCAAACTGGCAAGATAAATGGATGTGCTTCCTTTCCCTTTTGTGCCAGCGATATGAAATATTTTAGCATTTATTAGTATTCTTTCTTCTTTTAGTGCTTTTCCTACTTTAGCAGGGTCATAATTATTTTCATTATATGTTGAAAATTTTTTTTCATAGTTTATAAGTTCTTCTATAAGATTTAAAGCCTTTTCGTAATTCATTGATTACCTGTGAAATATATTTTCTTCTTCTGGAAATTTTCCACTTTTAACTTCAAGGGAGTAGTTTTTGATAGCCTTTTTTATTATTCTATAGAGGTTTATATATTTTTTGTTGTGTTTATATGTCGCTTCTTTATCCATACCAAGCATATCTGTAATTACAAGAACCTGGCCGTCTGTATATCTACCAGCTCCTATACCGATTGTGGGAGTATTTATACTTTCTGTTATCGCTTTTGCTGCTTCTTCTGTTGTGCCTTCTATAACAATTGAAAATGCTCCACTTTCTTCAAGGGCTTTTGCATCTTCTATAAGGGATTTTATTTCATCTTCAGTTTTACCAGCAATTTTGTAGCCGTAAATATTAACGGATTGAGGTTTTAAACCAATATGCCCCATCACAGGTATTCCAATATTAGTCATAGCTTTTACAAGAGGAGCTATTTCTTTTCCGCCTTCGAGTTTTATGGCATTTGCTAAACCTTCTTTTATCAACCTTCCTGCATTTTTCACACTTTCGTCAATTGAAGTGCCATAGCTTAAAAATGGCATATCTCCAACTATTATCTTGTCAGGTGCACCTCTTCTAACATTCTTTAAGTGATATATAACCTCTTCAATTGTTACAGAAAGTGTATTTTTTTCTCCTTTTATGACAGTTCCAAGAGAATCTCCAACGAGGATAATATCTATATCAGTTTCAGCAATAATTTTTGCCATTAGATAATCATAACATGTTAACATTGTTATCTTTTCTTTTCCTTTTTTAGCTACAATTTTATGTATCATTCTTTTTGCTCCTATTAAAGATTATATTACATTTATCGAATTTTAGCAATTTGAAAACAAAAATTTTTGGAATTTTTTGTAAGTTTATGTTAATCTATAAGGGGAGTAAAAGGATGATTTTATATGGAATATATTTTTTGTTTGTAATGATTTCACTTTCAATATTTATAATGTTGTGTTATCCATTTTTCTTTATATTTAGAGCAAAAAAGGCATGGGAGAAATTTTTTACCTTTTTTGTTAACTTGTGGGCAAGGCTTGAAATAGCTGGTACAGGTAGTAAAGTGACAGTGAAAGGACTTCACAAACTTCCAGAACAAAATGTTCTATTTATAGCAAATCATCAGGGTTATTTTGATATACCTTTAGTTTTAGGTTATACTGGGAGGTTAGTTGGTTTTATTGCAAAGGTTGAGTTGTCGAAAATACCACTACTAAGTTTCTGGATGAAAAGGATACATTGTGTCTTTATTGACAGAAAAAACTTAAGAAATGCAAGTAGCTATCTTGAAAAAGGCATAGAAAATTTAAAAATGGGAAATAATATGTTGATTTTTCCAGAAGGAACTCGAAGTAAATCAGATGAAATGAAACCTTTCAAAGTTGGGAGTTTTAGACTTGCTCTTGAAAGTCAGGTTCCTATAGTTCCTTTAACAATTAAAAACACATACAAAATGCTTGAAGAAAAAGGAAAGATAAGGAAGGCAAATGTTAGCCTGATCATTCATGACCCAATTTTTCCCGAAGAATATAACAAAATAGAGAAAAACCTTCTTGCAAAAAAGGTAGAAGAAATAATTAAAAAAGGTCTGGAAGAAAATGCTTGAACTAAAGAATATTTCAAAATCTTTTAAAAATAAAAAAGTATTGGATAACATCAACCTGAAAGTAGAAAGAAACGAGGTTGTTATAATAACAGGAAAATCTGGAGAAGGAAAGACAACACTATTAAACATAATTGCAGGGCTTATAACTCCGGATAGAGGTAAAATTTACTTTAATGGTAAAAGAATAATACATTTTCTTGATATTCACACAGCTTATTTAAGGAATAGATATTTTGGCTTTGTTTTTCAGACTTTTAAACTGCTCCCAGAAGAAACAGTTATGGAAAATATTTTTCTTCCTGCAAGAATAAAAGGAAGAATAAACAAAAGCCTTGCTTTAGATTTACTTAAAGATGTTGGTTTATTAGAAGTTAAGGATATGAAAGCTGGTTTACTTTCTGGTGGACAGAAGCAAAGATTAGCATTAGCAAGGGCTTTGATTAATTCTCCTTCTTTAATACTTGCAGATGAGCCAACAGCAAATCTTGATAAAGAAACAGCAAAAGAAATTTTAAATTTACTTAAAAATATTAGTAGTAAATCTTCAATAATACTTGTTACTCATGATGAAGAATTAATGAAATTTTCAGATAAAAGATATTTACTTAGAAATGGCATACTGGAGAAAGTATAATGGGTAAAATATACTTACTACTTAAGGAATTTTTTGGTAATTTTTTAATTACTTTTATATTATCAATTGTTACTCTCATTTCTGTAGTTTGTGTGAGTATGTTTATTTTGATACTTATGAACTTCTCAAAATACATTGATAAAACATTTTCTACAAAGATTTCACCGGATATAATAAAAGTTAGCCCAAAACCAACAAAAGCACCAAAAATTAACCTTTTTGGAATAAAACTTAAACAACCAGAGGGCACATATATTGATGATGAAGTTTTAGCAAAGATAAAAAAGATAAAAGGGGTTAAGGAAGTCAGCCCACTTCTTGCTTCAAGAATACCGATGCAGGTAATTGTTAGTATATTTGGTTTAAATTATGGGAGTGATTTGATATGTATAGGAGTTGAGTATAATTTAATTTCAGATGATTTATTAAAAGATAAGAAAAGCATAAACCTATGGAAAAACTGGAAGGAAGGAAACGAAATTCCAGTATTAATACCAGAAATTCTTTTTCAGGCATATAATTCCAGTATGGCAGAACCAAACAATTTACCAAAAGTATCAAAAGAAATGCTTATAGGAATAAAATTGAAGTTAAACATTGGTAAATCATCACTTAAGACATTTCCTCATTATAGCACAGAACAGGCAATTGTAAGTGGGTTTACTGATAAGGTTGCAAATATATGTCTTGTAGTTCCAATAAGGGTTATGAGACATTTTAATGAAAAGTTTAATGTTAAATCCGAATATATCCATCTCTATGTAAAGGTTGATGGACATGAGAGTGTGCTTTCTGTGTCTGATAAAATAAAAAAAATGGGGCTTATGGTAGAAGCTGACAAAACACTCTCAGAAGAGATAATAAAAATAAAAAGTATTGTAAACATTATTGGCAATGTATTAATTACTCTAATAATCATAATTGCTTCCATATCAATTGCATTTGGCAGTGTTGTTTCAGTTTCAAACAGGTTTGAGTATTATAAGATTTTAAGGATTCTTGGTGCTTCAAGAAGTTTTATTGCTATAAGCATAGTTATAAAATATGCCTTGATGGGGTTTATTGCATCTATTATAGCGTTAAACATAGTTGATATTTTATATAAAAATCTTCTTTCAAATCTTATTCAAATTGGTATTTCTAACCTGAATAAAGAAATAAAAGATAAAATAATACTTTTTAGTACTTTGATCCCGGCTGTTTTTTCAATTTTTGGAGTTTTAAAACTTTACAATAAAAAAGAAGTCATTATAGATTAATATTTTCCAGTGAAATACCTATCAAGCGGATGACTTTATTTTTTGAAAGTTCGCCTTTTTCTATAATCACATTTTTTTTAGGGATTGAAAAATAATCTGAAAAGAAATCAACAATTTCTTTATTTGCCTTACCTTCAACTGGAGGACTTTTTATTTTGAGTTTAAAACCATTTTCTGTTTTTTCCAATCTGGTTATAGAGCTTCGTGGAATAATTTTTACATTTATAATTACTTCTTTTTCCATATTAACTAAAGGTGCTCATCATTAAGAATCCCAGTAATCTTCTTAAAACTTCAAGAAATATGAAGACATAAATTGGAGAAAGATCTATAGGTCCTATGATTAACCTTGGTAGAAATCTCAAAAAAAATGAATATAATGGTTCACAAACACTATCTATCATCCTAACCAAAAAATTATTTCTATTTACAGGAAACCAGCTGAGTAATAGATAAACTATAAAAACCCATTGATAAACCTGAATGACATAGATCAAAAAAAGAAATATAAGATTCATTGCTTTTCTCCAATTTCTTTTGCTTTTTCAGTAGCCTTTAAAACTGCTTTTATAACACTTGCCCTGAAATTACCTTCTTCTAAAGCAAGTAAACCCATAGCTGTTGTTCCACCGGGAGAAGTAACTTTATCTTTAAGTTCTTCAGGATGTAGGTTTTCCTTTTCTGCAAGCATTGCAGAACCCAGAACAGTTTTTATTGCTATTCTTCTTGCGACATCCCTTGGTAAACCTGCAAATACTCCTCCATCAGCAAGTGAGTTAATAAATGTAAAAACATAAGCAGGTCCTGAACCAGACAGGCCAGTTATTACATCGAGCAGGTTTTCCTTATTAACAACTTCCACAATACCACCAGATTCAAAAATCTGGATAGCAGTATTTTTTTCTTCATCTCTGAAACTTCCATCAAAATAAATGCCACTAACTCCATTACCTGTAATAAATGGAGTATTAGGCATAACTCTTACTATTTTCACTTTTTCAAGGAATTTTCGATAAAATTTTACTGTTAGACCAGCGGCAATAGTGATAAATATCTTGTCTTCTTTATCAAGAGAAAGTTTTTCTCTCTTTAAAAAGGCTTCAACATCATTAGGTTTTATTGCTAAAATAATATATGAGGCATTATCGATCAAATCTCTTGCATCATCAAAAATGGCAATGTTAAACTCTTCTCTGGCTTTTTTTACCTTTTGTGAATCGGTATCATAGGCTAAGATTTCAAATTCCTTACATAGGTTTGAATTATAAATACCCCTTAGTAAGGCATATCCCATATTTCCTAAGCCTAGAAGCCCTATTTTTTTCATATATTTTCTCCTACATATTTTCACAAATAGCCTTTGCAAATTCGCTACACTTTACTTCTTTTGCTCCTTCTATCTGTCTTGCAAGGTCATAGGTAACCACTTTGCTTTGAATTGTTTTTTCTAAAGCACGTTTTATTATCTCACTTGCTTCTTTCCAGCCCAGATACTCAAGCATCATTACTCCCGAGAGAATTAATGAACCGGGATTAACCTTATCAAGATTAGCATATTTTGGTGCTGTACCGTGAGTTGCTTCAAAAACAGCATAAAAATCTCCAATATTAGCTCCGGGAGCCATACCAAGTCCTCCAACCTGAGCCGCTATGGCATCAGAAATATAATCTCCATTGAGGTTTGTTGTAACTATTACATCATATTCTTCTGGTTTAAGTAGCACTTGCTGGAACATATTATCAGCAATTCTATCTTTTATTATTATCTTATCAGTTGGACCTGTTAATTCTGCCTCAAAGACGACATAATCTTTAAACTCATCCTTTGCAACTTCATAAGCCCAATTTTTAAATGCTCCTTCTGTATATTTCATTATGTTGCCTTTATGAACTATTGTTATAGATTTCCTATTGTTTTCTATAGCGTATTTTATAGCCTTTCTCATAATTCTTTTGCTACCAAATTCACTTATATTTTTTATACCGATGCCTGAATCAGTTCTTATTTCTTTATTAAAATTGTTTTTTAAGAAATCGATAATCATAAGAGCTTCATTAGAGTTAACGGGCCATTCAATTCCACTATATACATCTTCTGTATTTTCTCTAAATATAACCATATCAACAAGCTCTGGCTTCTTCACTGGAGCAGGAGTACCTTTGTAGTATTTAACAGGTCTTACACAAGCATAGAGATCAAGAAGTTGTCTTAATGTAACATTTAAACTTCTTATACCACCTCCTACTGGTGTGGTAAGCGGTCCTTTTATTGCTACTATATATTCCTGTATTGCGATTAGAGTTTCTTCAGGTAGATAAACTCCGTATAGTTTTTCAGCTTTTTCTCCTGCATAGATTTCCATCCAGCTTATCTTTTTTTTTCCATTATATGCTTTCTCTATTGCTGCATCAAGAACTATCTGAGTTGCTCTCCAGATATCAGGACCTGTTCCATCACCTTCGATAAATGGAATGATAGGATTATCCGGGGTTTTTAATTTTCCATTTTCTACTGAAATTTTTTCTCCATTTGAAGGAACAATAATTTTCTCAAAACCCATCTTTCTCTCCAAATTATATTTTATAGGTGGTAAATTATAAAATAAATTGACATAAATTTCAATTATAAAAATTAATTTTTACAAAAATAATAACTTTTTAGTCTTTGAATAAAAAATTGTGACAAATGTCTATTGATTCTTTCAGAAATTTATGTTAAGAATATTAATAACTAAATTTATAAAGAGATGATATTATAAAAACGTCAGTGAGAAGGAAGCTACAAATAGACGAAAGAGGGGAAAAAATAATATTCTAATAGTCTATTTGGAGTAGATAGGTTATAGGTTGGATAATTTAGTAGGGTAAAGATCCTGTTAAGGAGATTAATCGGACCTATAACCGAAGGGTCAGAGTAGGACTAAAATACTAAAAATTTTGTGTTGAAAATAGTTTAATTTTGAGTTGATAAAAATTTGATTTTTATCATAGGAGGAATTATATGAAAAGAATTTTCTTAATACTGACTTTTATTTGCAGCTCGATTTATTCTCAAGAAAAAACTAATTTTGTGCATCACCTTGGGGCCTGGCTTGGTGCAAGTAGTGGAATGGGTTTATCATATCGTTTTAAACCCACTGACTGGAGTATTCAGTTTCAATTTTTGCCATATTATTATGAAGGAGATATTTTTATTTCGGGAGGTATTTGCTTTCAAAAGTATTTAGTTGAAACAGAAAACACTTCTTTACTCTTATATATTGGTTTGGGAACAATATATAGCAGATACGATATAGGTTATTATAATTATGAGAGTAACTCATACTTAACTGACAGAATAATGGAAACAGGAATAATTCAATTAGGTAGTGGGCCAGGATTTGAACTTAAAATAGGAAGAATTGTTTTGTGCTTAAATCTTGGGTATGCCATATATTATTTTTATCTTCCTAAAACTGAGTGGATTATAAATTTTACTGGTGAAATTGGAGGATATTATAGATTTTAAATAAATTTTCTTAACTCAATTTTATTCTTTATAATAGAGAAATATTTTTAATTTTGAATCTTTTTAATTTAAAGAGAAAAACCAAAATTGCCAACTTAGATTCTATTTTAAACTTTAAAAAAGTTGAAGAATTTTTATTTTCTTTTTATCATTTTGGTATGTGGTTTATTATTTTCTGTTTTATTTCATCTATAGCTTATTCCAATGTTAAAATTGAGCCTCCAGTTTTAATCGATGAAGCTACGAATTCCTATGTTTCAAATATACATTTGAAACTTAAAGAAGAATTATTAAATTATGAATTTGATCATTTAATCAAAATTTTTCTATATAAAATTGATGAAAATATTTACCTTAAGGCAAAAATTTATACCAATAAAAATTTTTTAAGAGAAGAAGAGGTTTATACAAAGGCTCCTTTAACAGAAAAAAAAGTCTCAGAATTAATTTCTAATCTTGGAATCAGGATTTTAAATGAAGAAAATGAACCATTTATCCACGAAGAAGATAGAAGACTTAAAGAGAGTGTTAGTAGTCTAACTGATGAAGAAATAAAAGAATTAATAGAGAATTTTAATAAGCCAAATTTATTTCAGTTTTCTTCATTATTTAACCTTGGGTTATGTTATTCTACAGGGATAGAACTAAGCTTTATAAATCTTTTCAGGGTATGGAGGTTTAACAAATTTCTTTTTGGTCTGGGGACAAAAGTTCTAAAGGTTTATCCAACATTGCCATATGAAACCAATTCTGCTATAACTTTATTTCCTATCGAAGTATATGTTCCACTTTTCTTTAATGAAAAAATTGATAACCTATTCTTAAATTTTGAATGGGGATGGTATAAGTACTCAGTAAATGCCACAAATAGAGTTAACTATACTGCTGAGATAAATTATATCGATTTGAATCTGAAATATATTTTGCCAGCTATTTTATTCAAATCAGGAGTTAATTATAACTATCTTAACAATAATTTTATATTATATATAGGATTAGAATTATATGTCGGAAAATACACAAAGGAATAGTTATTTTACATAAAGTTTTCTTATTTTTGTGTATTCCTGCTTTTTATCAGGTTCGTAAACACAATACCTATCTTTACCAAGATATTTTGCTTCATAAAGGGCATTATCTGCTTCTTGCTGAAGTTTTGTATAGTCTTCTTCAATTTTTTTATCATCAAGAAATCTCTGTTCTACAAATTTGTACGAGATCGAAGAAATACCAGCACTTACTGTAACTTTTAGAATTTCTCCATTTTTATTTAATTGTAGTCCCCTTATCTTTTTCATTATCTTTTCTACATATACAACAGCTCCATTTATATCAGTTGCTGGAAGAATGACATCAAACTCTTCTCCTCCGAATCTTATAACATAATCAGTAGGTCGAGAATTCTCTTTGAGAATTTCAGCAATTTTAATAAGAACTTCATCCCCAACATCATGTCCATATTTATTGTTAAAATTAGAAAAGTTATCAATATCGAATCTAATAAATGCTATATGATATGACATTTGCTTGAATCCATCATAAAATATTCTTGAAGCTGTTTTAACTATGTTTACTAAATAATCCTTCTTGAATTTCAAAAGATTAGTTTTTTCATCTATATTTACCTTTGTCTCAAGAAGTTGATATTTATCAACTAAAGAAAAATATTCAAGCTCACTAAGTCTTAAGTTTTCTACAATATCGTCGCTGAGTACTCCAGCCTTGAAAAGCTGCGTTATAATCTCAATGTTTCTTAATTGAAAATCTTTTAACTCAATATTTTTTCCCTTTTCCATCTCGACCTCTATTTTATCATATTTGATAAGAGTTTTTTTATTATATTTTCGACAGAATTATTAACAACATAATTTTTATCAGAAAATATAATGTCTATAGCTTTTTTTGCCTCAAAATCAGAATATCCTAAAACTCTTAAAGCCATTAAAACTTCTAATCTTTTCTTTTCAACACCATCAATGTTTTCGTATTTTTCACTAAGTTCGAGTTGTCTTATTTTATCATATAACTCAAGAACAATTCTTGACGCTGTTTTACTTCCTATTCCTTTTACATTTGAAAAGATTTTTTCATTTTTTGTTACTATGGCTTTTCTAATTTCATCAATTGGTAACTCTGAAAGAATTTTTAATGATTGTTTTACTCCAAGCCCATTTACTGTCAGAAGAAGCTCAAAAACTTTCTTTTCATCCTGAGTTAAAAATCCAACAAAATAAACCTCATTTTCCCTGACTATGAGTTTTACAAATAACCTTACCTCTTCTGTTGTTTCTGAAAGATTGTTTAATATCCTTGAGGGAACAAGTATTTCATAGCCTATTCCATTACATTCAAGTGTTATAGAATTTTCATCTTTTGCAAAAATTTTACCTGTTAAAAAACTAAACATAATTAATTATCTTTTAATTTTGATTTTTTGTCAACGAAAATCTGGAATCTTGCTTCTATGAGTAGAATTATAAGTACAAGAAATCCAGTAAGCCCAACAACATTTGCAATTCCATTCAAATCTTTTGCAAAATATCGTATTCCTATAATTTGAAGAATGATAGCAATGATTATTGAAATGACATATATTTTGTTTTTAGAGATTACATAATAATTAACAAGATAACTTATATAAGCGAATGGTATATATACTATGCAATAATAAGGTAGAAATTTATCAAATCCAATAAACCTGTTTTTTAAAATAAAACTACCAATAAATGAAGAAGATAAGAAAACAATTGTAATAAATAATCCTAAGAAGATAGAAAGAAATATTAAAGCCCTTCTATTTGACTTTTTTAGATCCTGAGTTTTTGACAGAATTGGAAGAAACACTGTAGATATTGATATTGCAATGTAAAAAGAAGCTTTACCTATTGAACTTACAGATGAATAGACACCTGATAGCTCAGGGAAATTTGCCCTTACGATAATTGAATCAATATTTGATAAAATCGTAAATCCACTTATAGCAGGGAATGTATATAGAAATAAATCAAAAAACTTTTTTCTGTCAAAATAATAATTTTTTGGGATTTTTGTGTTATTTTTAAATTTATAAAACTCAATCATTAGTAAAATGAGGGTAAATACATTCCCAGCGATAAATGCCATAAAAAATCCTGCATAGATACCTGTAAAATAGAGAAATAAAAATCCTGCTAAAAATTTAACGATAGTAGGAAAAATCTGTGTTATTGATAGATACATAAAATTTTCCCTTGCCTGAAGAAGTGCAACAAAAATACATGTGAAAAATGGAAAAATTGTAATGATTAGTAGATATATAAAATCAATAGTATTATTTATTTTTAAAAGATTTTTTAAAATGGGTATAAATGGTAAATATATTAAAATGAAGAATAAAGTTATGAAAAAAACTAATTTTAGTGAATTTATTGTGTAGCTCAATGCCTCTTCTTTCCTGTTTTCATGAATAAGGATTGAGGTTTCTTTTGTTATTATAAATTGAAATGTGGTAGCAATAAGGGTTATAAAAAGTGAAATATTTATAAGTGGGTAAACAATTCCATAATTATCTGGTCCAAGCATTCTTTGCATAACCATATGAAACAGGAAATTAACTCCGCCTACAAAAAAGTTTGTAAAAGCCATAAGAGAGGAATGAAAGAACTCTCTTTTTTTAAAAATTTCTAAAGCTTTCATCTTATAACCTTTATTTTTGAGATTTCATTTTTAGCAAGCATTTGAATACCAAAATCTGAAAAATTTACCTTGATAATGTTTTCTGATACAAATTTCACTTCACCTTCTCCAAAAGATGAATGATAGATTTTTGTACCAGTTGTTAATTCATTGTAGCTTTCAATAGAGTTCATATTTTTTGGTATTTTTTTCACATCTTCTTTATAGACATTTTTATTATTTTTATAACTACCCCTTGAACTTATATGCTCAACAAGTTCATCTTTTGAAATATCTTTGAGAAAAGATGATGGATTACACTCTCTCACTTCTCCATAATTCATTCTTGTTTGAGAATAAGAGATGTAAAGTCTTTCTTTTGCCCTTGTTATAGCGACATAGAAAAGCCTTCTTTCTTCATTCATTTCTTCAACTGATTCGGTTGCTGAAGAATGGGGAATAAGCCCTTCTACTGTTCCAACTATAAAAACAACAGGAAATTCAAGTCCTTTTGCATTGTGGATAGTCATCAGTGAGACATAATTTCTTTCTTCATCATTACCAATTTCATCAGAGCTACTTTGTAGTGTTATATCACTTATATAATCGACAATTGTAGCCTCTTTTTTTGTCCCTTCATAAACAGTTATCGAGTTTATCAATTCTTCTACATTTTCCCATCGCTCTTCTCCATTTTCTTCTGTTTTAATAAGATAACTCTTGTAATCAATTGTATCAAGTAGAATTTTAACAAAATTTGCGGGAGAAATGCTTTCTTTATATGAGGTTAATTCTTTTACTATCTCTCCTAAATCTTTTAAAGAATCAAGAACATTTTTATTCACTCTATCAAGTTCATATTTTCCAGTTAATATATCGAGTAATGAAAAACCTTCATCATATAACCTTCTAATCTTTGTAAGAGTAGCTTCACCTACTCCTCTTTTTGGTATGTCTATAATTCTTTCAAATGAAACCCAATCATCGGGATTAATAATGAATTTTATATAAGCAAGAATATCTTTTATTTCTTTTCTTGAATAAAACTTTTGACCACCAAAAACTTTATAAGGTATATTTCTGTATAACAGTTCTTCTTCAAATATTCTTGACTGTGCGTTTGTTCTATAGAAAATAGCAAAGTCTTTATAATCATATTTTACAAGTAGATTGTCTATCGTATCTATTACCCATTTAGCTTCTTCTTTATCTGTAAATGCTTCAAAAACTTTTATTTTTTCTCCACCTTTATTATCTGTCCATAGTTTTTTTTCCATTCTATCAAAAATCTTCTCTACTACCATATTTGCTGCTTCAAGTATTATTGATGTTGATCTATAATTCTGCTCAAGAGGAATAACCTTAGCATTATACTTTTCTTTGAAATCATAAATATTTCTTACTCTTGCACCTCTCCAGCTATAAATAGATTGATCATCATCACCAACCACGCATATATTTGGGTCTGTTCCTGCAATAAGTTTAACAAATTCATATTGTGCTACATTTGTATCCTGAAATTCATCAATCATTATATAATTCCAGAGTTCTCTGTATTTAATTAAAACTTTTTCATTTTCTTTTAATAATTTATATGGAACGATAATAAGATCTGAAAAATCAAAAGCCTTGTTTTTTTTCAGTCTTTTTTCATATTCTTCATAAACCTTTACCACAACATCGTCAAAACTTGAATATACATTTTTTCTGAATTCATCAACACCAATATTATCATCTTTTAAGGAAGAGATTTTATTTAAAATTGCTGAAGGATTAAATCTATCCTTACTATAGTTTAATTCTTTCAGAATGTTAGTAATCAAAGCCTTTGAATCTGTATCATCATATACTACGAAATCCTTTGGATAGTCTAATAATTCTGCATTCTGTCTTAAAATCATTAAACCAGTAGAGTGGAACGTTCTGATCCATACATTTGATAGATCATACCCAACAAGTTTTGAGATTCTTTCTTTCATTTCATTTGCGGCTTTATTAGTAAAAGTTACTGAAAGAATATTGTATGGTCTTATCTTCTTTTCTCTTAGTAAATAAGCAAAACGATGGGTTATAACCCTTGTTTTACCTGAGCCAGCTCCAGCTAAAACAAGTAAGGCACCATCAGTAGTTACTACTGCTTCTCTCTGTTTATCATTTAATGGTGAAAGAATCTTGTCGTCCATAAAATTCCTCAATAAAAATTAGGGGCTACAATAGTTTTTGTAGCCCCTTAAAAATGTATGAGATTAATTACTTATAAAGGTTGTAGAAAGCCTTTAATTGTGGATAGATTGCCATATCGCCAAGTTCTTCTTCTATTCTGATAAGCTGATTATATTTTGCAATTCTATCTGTTCTTGACATTGAGCCAGTCTTTATTTGACCAGTATTTAAAGCTACTACAAGGTCAGCAATTGTAGCATCTTCTGTTTCACCACTTCTATGTGAAACTACTGCAGTATAACCAGCTTTCTTAGCCATTTCTACTGCATCAATTGTTTCTGTGAGAGTTCCAATCTGGTTAAGTTTTATAAGAATCGAGTTTCCAATTCCTTCTCTAATACCTTTTTCAAGAATTTTTGGATTTGTTACAAATATATCATCACCAACAAGTTGGATCTTCTTTCCAAGTCTCTCTGTCAATAATTTCCAGCCTTCCCAGTCATTTTCACCAAGACCATCTTCAATTGAGATAATAGGATAGCTTGAAACCATCTTTTCATAAAATTCCACCATTTTTTCAGAAGATAAGATTTCTTTAGATGATTTCCAGAATTTATAACCCTTCTTTCCATCTTTTTCTGCTTCACCCCAGAGTTCGCTTGAAGCTGGATCTAAAGCAATATAAATATCATTTCCTGGTTTATACCCAGCTTTTTCTATAGCTTTAACAAGAAGTTCCAGAGGTTCTTCATTACTCTTCAAATCTGGAGCAAATCCACCTTCATCACCAACAGCTGTACTATAACCTTTCTCTTTTAGAATTGATTTTAAGGCATGAAATGTTTCAGCAAGGTAAACAAGAGCATCTTTAAATGTTGGAGCACCTACTGGCATAATCATAAATTCTTGAAGATCAACAGTGTTATCAGCATGCTTTCCACCATTTAATACGTTTGCCATAGGTACTGGCATTATCTTTGTATTTGTTCCACCAATGTATCTGTAAAGTGGTAATCCAAGATAGTTTGCTGCAGCCTTTGCAACTGCAAGAGAGACCCCAAGAATAGCATTAGCACCAAGTTTGCTTTTATTCTCAGTACCGTCAAGATCTATCATTGTTTTGTCAATTTCAACCTGGTTTAATGCATCCAATCCTACAATTTCTTCTGCAATTGTTTCATTAACATTTTCTACTGCTTTTAAAACTCCCTTACCAAGAAGTCTCTTCTTATCACCATCTCTTAATTCCACTGCTTCTCTTTCTCCAGTAGAAGCACCACTTGGAACAGCAGCTCTACCCATTGTTCCATCTTCAAGAATTACATCTACTTCAACAGTAGGGTTACCTCTTGAGTCAAATATTTCCCTTGCTTGAATATCGATGATTGTTGACATATATTTCCTCCATACTTAATTTTTTTACTATTTATTTTAGAGATAGAAAATAAAAAAGTCAATTTAATGGGTAAATTAAAAAAATGTGTGTCGTTCCAATTGTCGTTCCAAGTCAAAAAAGGAATAGTTTCTCAAATTTTGAGAATGGAATTTTTTCTTTTTATTAGACATAA
>FWWM01002948.1_pt1 | contig 43773 bp, 39 predicted proteins | sample 2228351 | NCBI WGS metagenome assembly FWWM01 (sample SAMEA103939774, study PRJEB20133) | metagenome
AACCGCTTTAAGGGTAGATGTGGTGAGGGATGGGCAGGTAAAGAGCATAGATGCCAGCCTTTTGGTCCCGGGGGATGTGGTGCTTATGAAGGAGGGCGATATAGTCCCTGCGGACATGAGATTGATAGAGTCTAAGGGGCTTTTGGTGGACGAAGCCATACTTACGGGTGAGAGCATTCCCGTTGAAAAGCACGAAGACGTGGTGCTTCCCACCGATACTCCCGTATACGAACGCTCTAACCTGCTCTTTAGGGGAACTACCGTAGTAAGGGGTAAGGGCAAGGGAGTGGTTTATGCAACCGGTAGGAACACCTACATAGGCTCTATAGCTGAAAAGGCAAAGGTGGTAAAGACGGAAACTCCTCTGACAAAGGCGGTTGATGCCTTCTCAAAAAGATGGGTTCTCGTCCTGATTTTGGTCTTGAGTTTGGTCTTTGCGGTGGGAGTGTATCAGGGAAGGTCCTTTAGAGAAATGTTCCTTGTGGTCGTTGCCCAGCTTGTGTCCGCAGTTCCGGAGGGCTTTCCCATAGTCCTTAGTCTAACGCTTATAGTGGGGGCTTATAGACTCTACAAGGCAAAGACGCTTATAAAATACCTGCCCGCCGCCGAAACCTTGGGTAGCACCACTTACATATGCTCTGACAAAACGGGAACCATAACGGAAGGAAGGCTGAGGGTGGAAGACTACTACGCAAAGGATGAGCTCCTTCTGAGGCTCTGCGCGTGTCTGTGCAACGATGCGGACAAAGAGAAGGGCGACCCTATAGATACCGCACTCATAAGGTGGTTGGACGAAGAAGGCTTTAACTGGGTAGGCATAAGGGCAAGGCATCCAAGAGTTTGGGAGCTCCCCTTTGACACAAAGCTTAGGATGATGGCAACGCTCAACAAAAACGGAGACTATTACGAGTTCTTCGTAAAGGGTGCCTTTGAGGCATTAGCATCCATCTCTGAAAACACGGAGGAAGAGCTCCAAGAGCTAAAACAGATACTTGAAGACATGGCATCCGCCGGGCTCAGAGTCTTAGCCTTTGCCCATAACACCTTGGAGAGAGAGATAAACACCTTGGATGGGGCAAGGGTAAGGATAGTGGGGCTTGTGGGCTTTTTGGACCCTCCAAAGGAGGGGGTAAAGGAGGCGGTCCAAACCGCCAAAAGGGCGGGCATAAGGGTTATGATGATTACGGGCGACCATCTGCTGACTGCCAAGGCGGTTGCCAAGATGGTGGATATATACCAAGAAGGGGACTTGGCTATAGAAGGGATGGACGTGGGTAAATACACCGATGAGGAGCTCTACCAAGTTTTAAAAAGGACGACCGTTGTAGCAAGGGCTCTTCCCGAGGACAAGTTTAGGATAGTTAAGGTTCTGCAGGAGCGCGGGAAGATAGTGGCGGTCACCGGCGATGGTGTGAACGACGTGCCCGCTTTGAGGATGGCGGATATAGGGATTGCCATGGGAGGAGGGTCCGAAGCGGCAAAGGAAGCAAGTAAGATGGTCCTCATAGAGAACAACCTCTCGGTGATAGTGGAAGGAATAAGGCAGGGAAGGAACATCGTTAAAAACCTTTCCAAAGTGCTTCAGTATTTGCTTACTACAAACATCTTTGAAGTCTTCTACCTGTCCGCGAGCGTACTCTTGGGTCTTCCCCTCCCCCTTCTGGCAAAACACATACTGTGGATAAACCTTGTTACCGACGGAGTCCAAGACAAAGCTTTTCCCTTCACCAAGGAGGAGAAGGACACCATGCGGGAAAAACCCAGAAGGCCGGAAGAGATGCTTTTAGGAAGACGTCAAATCTTTAGAGTAGTTTATAACGGTTTGAGTGTAGCGGTCCCGGCGGTTCTGTTTTTCTACTACCTTAACACTATCTATCCCTACAAGACCGCACTGAGCATAAGCTTTTTCTATGCGGTAGTCTCTCAGTGGTTCGTGGGAATACAAGCGGTCAGGGAAGAGCCCTTCTTCTTAAACCCTATAAAGAGCTTTCTCATAAACCCTTATATCTACATGGGTATAGGTTTGGGTGTTATCCTGCAGTCCTTGGCTATGTTCGTCTTCAACGACTTTTTTGACGTAGAGCCCTTGAGGTTAGAACACTTGGCGATGGGTATGGTTATTCCTGTTGCTACCTTCTTTTTGATAGAGCTCCGTAAGTGGGTAGAGCACTTCATAGACGGCGGCCGAGCTCCTTCTCCAAAAGCATAACCAGATTTATGGCACCCAAGGTCACGCCGGGCCAACCTTGACCGGGAAACACCGTATCTCCCACCAGATAGAGCCCATCCACCGGAGTCTTGGGAGAGGGATATCTAAGCAAATAGTATTCCCTGACTATGGGGATTCCACCCACCGAGCCTCTATACCTGTCTGTGTATCGCTCAAAGGTCAGAGGTGTTCCCACGTGCACCTCTACGGGCTCCAAGTTAGGAAAGTAGGACCTTAACACCTTCAGTATCCTCTCCTTTATCCTCTCCTTCCTTTCCCTGTATTCCTCTTGGCTAATCCCTTCCCAGAGCTCTATGAAACTGTGGGTGGAGACGGTAGCGCTTCTGTATCCATCCTTTGAAAGGATTGGGTCTTCCCTGTCGGATACAGACAGAAAGACGGACCTGCTTGAGGTCTCGGGAAAGAGTTCCTTTAAGATTATCAGGTTATGGTGGGGAAAGTCTTTCGGAAGGTTGTCCTTTAGCTTTAAGTAAAGCGTCAAGGCTCCCCACATCCTCCTGAACTTTCTTACGTTCCTTCTTACAAACTCCTTTACCTCACCGTCAAGGGACAAAACCTCATCAAAGTTCCAGAGGGCTTTGTTGAGTATCACCCTCTTGGCTTCGTAGAGCCCTCTGTTTGTGTAAACTCTGAAAAAGTCCTTTACCTTTTCTATCTTGAGAACCTTGGTTTTTCTCTCTACCCTGTATATCTTCTGTGCGAGCGTGTCCAGAAGGGCGGACATTCCTCCCATGACGTAGTAGTTGTCCATGTTAGGGTAAGACAATCCCAGAGCTCCTACGATGAAGGGCACGTCCTCAGAGAAAGCTTGAGCGGTTATGAGCACGTGGTAGTCTATAAAGTCCATATAATCTTGGCTTAGCTTTCCAAGGTAGGTTAGGGCTACCCTTTTGGTGCTAAGAACGTGGTATTTCAGCGTGCGAAGGATTCCTCCCACATGCTTGAAAGCGGAAGAAAGGACCCTAAGGGGAGAGAGGGGATAGGGCAGGAAGTCGTAGACCATATGCCAGAGAAGGTCGTTTACCCCTTTGGTCTCCTTCCAGAAAGCTCGGTTTTTAGGGTTGGGGAAAGCCCTTTCTATTTCTTCCAGAGACCTCTCAAAGTCCCGATAGCGGTATACGGTCTTCTCTCCTATGTGAAAGGTGAGGGCGACATCCAAGGGCTTTACTGGAAAGTCAAGCTTTAAGAGTTTGTTTATCCTTCCCAGGGGCATGTTGTCCTCCAGACCTACAAAGGTGGTAGCGCCCACATTGTAGTAAAAGTCTTTTCTCTTAAAGGTGCCCGCACACCCACCAAGGTAAGAAAGCTTTTCAAAGAGGATTACCCTTCTACCCATGTGGGACAGAAGAGCTCCCGCCACCACACCGCCTATACCACCACCTACTACCGCGTAATCAAACATCCTTTATAATCTAAAAATTTTGAAAGAGCATTCAAGAACCTTCGAGGGACAGAAGGTGTTATAATCGTAGGCATGGACATACGGGAGATAATGGAGGTCCTGCCCCACAGGTATCCCATACTCCTTGTGGACAGGATACTTGAGATGGAGCTGGGCAAGAGGATAGTAGGATTAAAGAATGTCTCTGCCAACGAACCAGTCTTTCAGGGACACTTCCCAGGCTTTCCTCTCATGCCCGGGGTTTACATGCTTGAGGCGATGGCTCAGGTGGGTGGCATACTGATGATAAAGTCGTTGGGTCTTGAGATAGGCAAGTATGCGGTGGTCTTTGCGGGCATAGATGAGGCGAGGTTTAAAAGGCCTGTCTATCCCGGCGACCAGCTCATCATGGAGCTTGAGGTCATATCTTTGAAGAAGAGCCTTTCTAAAATGAAGGGGGTGGCTAAGGTCGGGGACGAGGTGGCATGCGAAGCTATTCTCTACGCAGCGGCGAGGGAGCTCCAAAACCTGAAAAGGTAGATTTTTATCTTTATGCGTGCCATAGTCTGGCTAAAGAGAGACCTAAGGCTTGAAGACAGTAGGGTGTTTGAAAAAGCCAGAGAGTTCAGGGAAGTTGTTCCCGTCTTCATCTTTGACGAAGAAATCCTTTCAAGCCTGAAGGCTTACGATGAAAGACTAACTTACATAATCAAAGCTTTAGAACTCATTCCAGTAAAGGTCTACACCTTCAAAGGCAAGACGGAGGATGTCTTCAGAGCTCTCCTTGAAAGGTTAAAACCCGATGCTGTAATAACCCAAAAAGCCTACTCTTGGGAGGGCGAGGTAAGAGACCAAAAGGTAAGAAGCCTGTGCTCTAAGTTGGGTGTGAAATTTTTGGAAGTGTTTGACGGCTTTGTTGTAAAGCCGGAGGACGTGCCCGTAAGAAAGGTATTTACTCCCTTTTACAAGGAGTGGGTAAAGCGGATTGACCTAAACGAAGCTAAGGTTTACCCTGAAAACATAAATGTGCCCAAGCTTGACCTGAGGACCTTTGACCCGAAGGAGCTCCTCTCGGAGCTCTCCCTCAAAAGCATACCCTTCCCACCCCAAGATTGTCACGAAAGACTGAGAAGCTTTAACTTCATGGCATACGAAAACACGAGGAACTTTCCATACCTTGACGGAAGCTCTAAGCTCTCGCCCTGCATAAGGTTTGGTGTGCTGTCCATAAGGCAGGTTTACAAGGCGGGTATGCAAAGCGAAGCCTTCATCAGAGAGCTGGCATGGAGGGAGTTTTGGTATCATATAAGGCTGAACTTCCCCTGGACCAAAGGGCTGGAGTTTCAAGAAAAGAGGAGAGGTGTAAAGTGGGAAAACAGGGAGGAGTTTATAAGAGCCTTTTTTGAAGCTCGGACGGGCTACCCTATAGTGGATGCGGGTGTGCGTCAGCTCCTTCAGGAAAAGTGGGTTCACAACAGGATAAGGATGATACTGGGGAGCTTTTTAACCAAAGACCTGCTCGTGGACTGGCGTATGGGAGAGGAGTTTTTTAAACACAACCTTCTGGACTACGACGAGGTTGTAAACGTGGGAAACTGGCAGTGGGTCGCATCCGTGGGCGCAGACCCCAAGCCCATGAGAATTTTTAACCCCGTGCTACAGTCCCAACGCTTTGACCCCGAGTGTAGGTATATAAAGAAATACCTGCCCGAGCTCTCCAAACTTCCCTGCCATATGCTCCACGACCCCCTGACACATCCCCTACCCTATCACAAGCCTATGGTGAACCACTACGAGCGTGCGGCTATGGCAAGAGCAATTTACAGGATAGACTAATGCAAGAACAGAGCCTTTTGATAGCGTCCACACTTCTTTTCTCCTTTAGCATAGGCTACCATTACGCCGGAGCGGTTGTAGGTAGTGCCTACGGAGGCAGGGCGGTAGGGCTCAGAAGTGGACTTTTCGTAGCGGGTCTTCTCGTCCTTTTAGGAACGCTGATTACCCCCGTGTCTCAGACCTATCAAATATTTGCCTTTTCTTCCTGCTCTGGCAGGCGATGGTGTTGTAAACTTAAAAGTTTTTGGAGCTTTGCTTCTCTCATGGGGTCTCGCACCGGCTATCGCTTATATCTTTGCACCTTTGGTCAAAAGACTCATTCCAGACTGGACTTCGCTTTTGAACCTTGCTATGGGGCTTTCCGCTCTGGCGGTGGGGACCAACGACGTAGGCATGGCTTGTGCCTTTTTAACGGGAGGAGGTATATCCGAGCTTCACGCCAGGCTTTATGCAGGCTTGTCCGCCTCTCTGGGTATGGTGCTGTGGGGTTCAAGGCTGGCTAAGTTGGTTGGGGATGAGTTGGGACTCAAAGACAGAAAAGATTTCCTGTCCGCCCAATACACAAAAATAGGTGTTCTCTTAGCTTTGAACAGCTTGGGATTTAACGCCTCCATGAACCAAACTCTGATAGGAGCCTTAGCCCGTCTGGGGGCAAAGCCTAAGGTGATAAAAAAGATATTCTTAGGCTGGATATTCAGTCCTTTACTCAGCGTAGTGCTTACCTTTATAGTGTATAAGTTTTTAGCCTTCAACTAAACAAAAGGGGGCAAAGCCCCCGAAGGTACGCCTTAATCTTCCAGCGTGGATACGTCTCCCACCGGTAGACCCAGCTCCTGAGCCTTGAGGACCCTCCTCATTATCTTTCCGCTTCTGGTCTTGGGAAGTTTTTCCACAAAGGCTATCTCATCAGGAACCGCTATGGGTCCCAGAACCTGTCTTACGTGATGCCTTATCTCTTCCGCAAGCTTATCGGAGGGCTCGTATCCCTTCTTGAGTATGACAAAAGCCTTTATGGCTTCGCCCTTTATCTCGTGAGGCTTTCCTATGACCGCCGCTTCCGCCACCGCAGGGTGGTCCACCAGTGCGCTTTCTACCTCCATGGTGCCTATCCTGTGACCTGCCACATTCAGAACGTCATCAGCCCTTCCCAGGATCATTATGTATCCTTCCTCGTCAATCGTTGCCAGGTCTCCGGTGAGGTAGTAGCCTTGTATGGTGTTCCAGTACTTTTCAAACCTTTCGGGCTCACCCCAGCATGTCCTAAGGGCGGAGGGCCAAGGCGTTTTTATGACCAAGTTTCCTACCGTGTTGGGCGGTAAGGGGTTGCCATCCTTATCTACTACAAGAGCTTCTATGGTAAAGAAGGGCTTTCCTGCCTTTCCGGGTTTGGCGGGATAGGATGGAATGGTGGTTATCATGTGCATACCCGTCTCCGTCTGCCACCAAGTGTCCACTATCACGCACCTCTCCCTTCCTATGTTCTTAAAATACCAGTGCCATGCCTCGGGGTTTATGGGCTCTCCCACAGAACCGAGTATCCTTAAAGAAGAAAGGTCATACTTGGCGGGCCATTCTTCCCCATACCTCATGAACATCCTAACCGCAGTGGGAGCGGTGTAAAACACATTCGCCCTGTACTTTTCCACGTAAGACCACCACCTTCCAGGATTAGGATAGTCAGGAGCTCCTTCCGTTATCACGGAGGTTACGCCGTTGGCAAGGGGTCCGTAGACTATGTAACTGTGCCCCGTTATCCATCCTATGTCCGCGGTGCACCAGTAGATGTCATCCTCATGAATGTCAAAGACCACCTTGGTGGTGTAATAGGTCCCCACCATATAACCGCCGGTGGTATGAAGCACTCCCTTGGGCTTACCTGTTGTTCCGGATGTGTAAAGTATAAACAGAGGGTCTTCTGCGTCCATAACCTCAGGCTCACATACAGGAGAGCTGTTTTTGATAAGTTCATCAAGGCTTACAAAGAGCTCGCCGCTTATGTCCGCATCGCCGTCTCTGTCCCAAACTACCACCTTCTCCACAAAATCAAGCCCGTCTATGGCTTTCTTTACCGTTGCCAAAAGGTCTACCTTTTTACCCCTTCTGTCCGTGTAGCTGGCGGTCATTACCACCTTTGCTTTTGCGTCCTCTATCCTGAGCCTGAGAGCTCCCTCGCTGAAGCCCGCAAACACCACGCTGTGTATGGCACCTATCCTTGCGCATGCGAGCATGCAAGCTATGGCCTCTATGGTGTTGGGCATGTATATAGAAACCCTATCTCCCTTCTTAATACCCAAGGACTTGAGGCCGTTGGCTATTCTGCTCACCAGCTCAAGGAGCTCTCCGTAGGTTATCTTCTTCTCTTGTCCATGCTCTCCTACCCATATGTAGGCTACCTTGTTGCGCCTGCCGTTCTGGACGTGCCTGTCAAGGCAGTTGTAGGTGATGTTGGTCTTTCCGTTTATGAACCACTTGTAATAAGGATAGTTCCACTCAAAGACCTTGTCCCACTTGGAAAACCAATGAAGCTCCTGCGCTACCCTTGCCCAGAAGCCTTCCCTATCTTTGATGGACTCTTGGTAAAGGCTCTCGTAGTCCTTTAGGTGCGCCCTCTCCACTACGTGGGAGGGGGGCATGTACTTCTCCTCAACCTTTAAAAGGACCTCATCCCTTTCCATGACTAACCTCCTCTGCTGGTTTTCTACTAATTATAGCAAAACCTTATATACCAGGTCATACGGATTTTGAATTTTCAAAAACATATGATTAAAAGCATACCTTTTTGAATTTAAGACCCCTTTTGGGTGCTGAAAATGGTCCTTTAGCATATTCAATTTTCCTTATATGCTTGACAAGGATACAAAATCCTGTAAAATATGTCATACACTTTTGAAAAAACCAAAGGAGGTATGCTATGCTCACACAGGAACAACTGCGGCAGTACTGGGGTAAGGTGCGAAGCCTTACCATAGCGGTCTTAGTGGTGTGGTTCGTAGTTTCTTACGTGCCACCCATTTTCGGCGGTGCCCTCAACAAGATAGTCATACTGGGCTTTCCCCTCACTTACTACATAGGAGCCCAGGGAGCCCTGATAGTCTACCTTATCCTGCAATTGCTGTTTAACAAAAACATGGATAGGATTGACGAAGAATTCGGAGTGAAGGAGGGCTAAGATGACGCAGGATAGCTTTGTGGCAAGGCTAAGAAAGGTCTACGCTATCTACACTGGCGGACTGCTTCTGTTTCTTTTTGTCTTAGGCATAGCTGAACAGCTGGGTCTACCGCCCGTTTACATAGGCTATGCCTTTGTCCTTGGAACCATAGCGGTCTACGCAGCCATAGGTATCATATCAAGAACTGGTAAGGTTGCGGAATACTACGTGGCGGGAAGGCGTGTCCCTTCCGTCTTTAACGGCATGGCGACCGCCGCAGACTGGATGTCCGCTGCGTCCTTTATAGGTATGGCGGGTGCGCTCTACCTTCAGGGATATGGCGGGCTTGCCTTCATCATGGGTTGGACGGGCGGTTATGTCCTACTTGCTGTCCTGATAGCACCTTACCTTAGGAAGTTCGGTCAGTATACCATACCGGACTTTCTGGATGCGAGGTATGGAGGAAAACTGCCAAGGTTTGTAGGCATCATCTCCGCCATCATAGTCTCCTTGGCTTACCTGGTAGCCCAGATAACGGGTGTGGGCATCATAATGAGTAGGATAATAGGCATACCCTTTGAGGTGGGTGTGTTCGTAGGTCTTCTGGGTATACTGGTCTGCTCCTTCTTGGGCGGTATGAGAGCAGTTACGTGGACGCAGGTCGCCCAGTATATAGTCCTGATAATAGCCTACATGATACCTGTCTTCGCCATGTCCTACAAACAGACGGGACTACCCTTCCCTCAGATAGCCTACGGTCAAGCATTGCAAAGCATGGAGTCTAAACTTTCCCAGCTCAAAGACGACCCCAAGGAGAAAGAGGTAAGGGAGGTATGGAAGAAAAGAGCTGAGGAGCTTGATGCCAAGATAAAGGCGCTTCCCGCAAGCTGGGAAGAGGGCAAGAGAGCCTTAGAAGAGAAGCTCAAATCCCTTCCTCCCGATGACCCCGAAAGGGCAAAGGTAGAAAAGGCTCTAAAGGACTATCCCAAGACTCCTCAAGAAGCCAAAGAGAAGTGGACACAAGCTAAAAAGCAGGCGGAAGCCATGTCCAAGCCTCCCAAGTCTTACACCGCAACACCTTCCAAGCCCGTTGACCTGGTTAACTTCTTGGCTCTGACCTTCTGCCTGATGGTGGGAACCGCCGGCCTTCCTCACATCCTTATGAGGTTCTACACCACACCTACGGTTAGGGAAGCGAGGACCTCAGCAGGTTGGGCGCTCTTCTTCATATTCCTCCTATACTTCACCGCTCCCGCATACGCCGCCTTTGCCAAAAACGAGGTCCTTACCAACTTGGTAGGAAAAGCCTTCTCTGAAATGCCCGCTTGGGTTGCCAAATGGGCGGGTGTGGGTCTTGTTAAGATAGAGGACCTAAACAAGGACGGCATAATCCAGTTTGCGGAAATCATCCTTCAGGCGGACGCGGTAGTCCTTGCCACACCTGAGATAGTAGGTCTACCCTACGTGATAGCGGGCTTCATAGCCGCTGGAGGTCTTGCGGCGGCACTCTCAACTGCGGACGGACTTCTCATCACCATATCCAACGCCATATCCCACGACCTTTATTACAAGATGATAAACCCCAACATATCACCTTCTACGAGGGTCAAAATAGGTAAGGCTCTACTGCTTGTGGTTGCCCTCATAGGTGCATACATAGCAAGCTTTAGGCTCGCCATAATCGTTGAGCTCGTCGCTTGGGCCTTCTCCTTGGCAGCGGCAACCTTCTTCCCTGCACTCGTCTTGGGTATATGGGACAAGAGGATGAACAAAGCCGGTGCTGTTGCGGGTATGGTGGTAGGTCTCGCCATTACTCTTTTCTACATGATAGGTAGTAAGTTCTACGGGCTTGATTGGTTCGGCATAAAGACCATAGCGTCAGGTATATTCGGACTGCCCGCCAACTTCATAGTAGCTCTCATAGTCTCCAGGCTCACACCCCCACCACCCAAAGAGGTTCAGGAGTTTGTGGACAGCCTCAAGTATCCCAAGGGCGAGGTGGCTCACTTCAAGGTGGAAGAATGACCTCAGAACAGTTGGTCAATTATAGCCTCGCCTTTTTTATGTGGCTCGCCGTCGGGCGAGCCCTTCTCCACTCTTTACTTACCACCCTTTTTGCCACGGACCCCATGAAAAATCCTGTCTACCAGCTCTTTTACAGGTCTACCGAGTGGATGTATAGGATTTTTAAGTTCTTACCCTGCTGTAAGACCTTCGCCATAGTGATAACCCTTTTGATACTCAGAATCTTGGCGGTAAAATACCTATAGTATGCTGGATGCGGAAAGATTCTTAAAGGATACACCCCCTTTTAACCTTCTGCCCAACAAGGAGATTACAAGGATAGCCCACAACCTTACGGTAAAGCTTTACTCAAAGGGAGAGGTCATATTCCCACAGGGAGGAGCTCCCCTTGACTTTCTCTACATAGTAAGAAAAGGTGCTGTTGTATTACAAAGGGATGGTCAGGTCATAGAATACCTTCACGACGGAGAACTCTTTGGTTATGTGTCCTTGCTTAGCTCCAACCCGCCCACCTCAACCGCCATAGCCCAGGAGGACTCTGTCCTATTCTTGCTTCCTAAAAAGGTCTTTGAGGGTTTGACGAAAAACTATCCAGACTTTGAACACTTCTTTACAAAAGCTTTGGCAAGCAGAATTCAAAAGAGCATTGTCGGAAGGAAAGACACGAGCATTGACAGGTTTTCAAGCGTGAGTGTATCCCAGCTCATCCTAAGAGGACCTCTCGCAGTGGATGCGGACCTGAAGATAAGCGATGTAATAAAAACCATGGTTGCAAAGGATTACACCTATGCCCTTGTAAAGATAGACGACCACTACGGCATACTCACCGAAAGGGACATACTTAAAAAAGTCCTGGCTAAGGGCTTGAGCACCGATGAGGTAAAGGCAAAGGACATAGCCACCCATCCGGTCATATCCGTCTCCCCACAGGACTTCCTGATTGATGCCATGCTACTCATGGCAAAGCACGGTATAAGAAAGATTGCGGTGTTTGAAGGGAACAAGCCCTTAGGCGTCTTGGAAGACAAAGACATAATAGCCTTTGAGAGCAAGAACCTGGTTTTCATGATAAAGGAGATAGACAAGGCAAGGACTACCGAGGAGCTCTCCTACATATACAAGCTTGTGAGCGAGTCCGCCTTAGAGATGGTTCTAAACGGTGCGGACCCCGAGCGCGTAGGCAGGTATATCTCGGAGCTCAACGACAGGTTTATGAAGAGGGCTGTCTACCTTACCATACAGAGGATAGGACAGGAGCCCGTTGTGCCTTTCAGCATCATGGTCTTGGGTAGTGAAGGAAGGATGGAACAGAGCTTAAAGACCGACCAAGACAACGCCCTCATCTACGAAGACATACCCATGCTGGATGTGGACCACGGAGAATACTTTAAGACCTTCTCCGAAGAGTATATAAGAGTGCTTTTGGAGATAGGCTTTCCTCCCTGCCCCGGGAATGTGATGGTATCCAACCCCTACTGGAGGAGGAGCTCCGAAGGTTGGAAAAAAGAGATAGCAAGCTGGATAGAAAAGCCTAAGCCTGAAAATATACTAAGCATAGCCATATTCTTTGACTTTAGGAACGTCTTCGGCTCTTCCGCACTGGTGGAGAGCCTGAGGGATTACGTCTTTGATTACATAAAGAAAAGTAAGATGTTCATACCCTACTTGGCCGCAGAAGCTGTAAAGTTTAAGCCTCCTTTAGGGTTCTTCGGGGGGTTTGTGGTGGAAAAGTCGGGAGAACATAAGGGAGAGTTTGACATAAAGAAGGGTGGAGTCTTCCCCATAACCCAAGGAGTAAGGGCCTTAGCCTTAGAGTACGGGATTAAGAAGACAAACACCTTTGACAGGATAAGGGAGCTGGAAGGTTTGGGAGTACTCACAAAAGACTACTCAAAGGACCTTCAGGAGTCTTACAGGTTTTTGAGCGGTTTGAGGATGAGGTTTCAAGCCATGCAGATAAAGGAAGGCAAAGAACCGAGCAATTATGTAAACCCAGAAAAGCTCAGCAGAACAGAAAAGTCCCTGCTCAAGGACGTTTTCAAAGTTGTAGAGAAATTCCAAGACCTGCTTTTTGATAAGTACAACCTCAGATACTTCGCCCAATGAGGAGATGGATATACAAGACTTTTAAAAAAGATGCCTTTGAACCCTTTAACTGGGAGGTGGACACAAACAAGAGCATCCAAGATACGTGTTTTGTGGTCTTTGATACAGAGACAACGGGACTTGACCTAAAGAAGGACTTTCCCATATCCATAGGGGCTATCAAAGTAGAGGACTTGAGCTTTAGTTTTTCAGACGCTTTTTACGAAATAATAAAACCTCCCAAGGGTTTTGAAGAGTCCATAAAGGTACACGGCATAACACCCATGGACTTAGAGCACGCTAAGGATATCAAGACGGTATGCGAGGAGTTTTTGGAATACTCAAGGGGATGTGTTTTTGTGGGTTACTTTGTCCACATAGACGTCGGTATGATTAGGAGGACGGTTGAGAGCGGTTGCAACGGTGTGTTTTCCCCCTACGCCGTAGACATCCTTGACCTATACAGGCTGAGAGAACCCAACAAAACTCCCAAGCTGGAAGAGATGCTAAAGGAGCTTAACCTACCCGTAAGCCACGCCCACAACGCCTTAGAAGACGCCTACATGAGCGCTTTGGCTTTTTTAAAGCTCGTTATGCCGTACAAGGACAAACCATTAAAGGCTCTTCCTTTGAGAGTTTTGTAGGCAAAAGGCATTAGCGCCTTATCTCCTTTACGTTATTATCCCTTCCCACTACGAAATAGTGGTCTTCAAAGCTACCCATACCGCTTTTTACTCCGTGCGGAGATGCAGTGCCTCTTATGCTGGAGTTGCTGAGAGCTCTTCTGACGCCCTCCGGAGGGACATGACCTTCTATAAACCTGCCCTTGTACTCCATAGTATGACAGGAGCGGAGCTCAAGGGGAACACCCAAGCGGTTTTTGACCTCGTCCAGCTTGGAGGAGTCTACCCTCACGCGCTTTACCTTTATACCCTCCTTCTCAAGCTTGGAAAAGTAAGATTCACAACAACCGCACCCGGGATTGTAGTAAGCCTTTATCTCCGCAGAAAGAGATGCAGACGCCAACAGAAGAAAAGCCACTAAAACTTTCATATTTTCTCCTCCTTGGTTTTTATACATAAGACATCTGTCTGGTTAAATCAAGATTTTTGTTTCACGAGGTTTTAAAGTGGTTTTATTCGTAAAGTTTGGTAAGAGGAGGCGGGAAGTCCCGCCCTTATTTGAGTATGTCCTTCCTGACCTCTTCCTCAGATACAATAACACCGCCTCTTTTGACCTTGGAAACGTAATACATGAGGGGTATAAGCACGAGCGTAAGAGTTGTAGAACCTATGGTTCCGAAGATGAGGGATATGGCGAGTCCGTTGAAGATGGGGTCAAAGAGTATGACAAAGGCACCCACTATGACCGCAACCGCGGTAAGGATGATGGGTCTTGTCCTTATCACGCCCGCCTCCACCACCGCCAGGTGGGGTGGAACTCCATCCCTTATCCTCTCTTCCGCAAAATCTACCAGCAGTATGGAGTTCCTGACTATGATACCCGCAAGGGCTATAAAGCCTATCATAGAAGTTGCGGTGAAGAACTCACCTATGATGAGGTGTCCCGGGATTATGCCCACAAGGGTCAGGGGTATGGGAGCCATGATAATGCCGGGAATCCTAAAGTCCTTGAACCAGCCCAGTATAAGCACATACATCACAAACAGAGCCACCGCAAAGGCAAGTCCCAAGTCCCTGAAGACCTCCAAGGTTATGTGCATCTCTCCGTCCCACTTGACGTATATGCCATCCTCCACCACGGGCAGGGACATCCAGAGCTCCTTAACCTCTCCGTAAGGGTTGGGTAGTCCGAGGATTTTGTCTCTCACATCAAGTATGCCGTAGAAGGGAGCTTCTTCCCTTCCTGCCACATCACCTATCACGTAGACAACTCTCCTTAGGTTCTTCCTGTATATGGTGGTGGGGATTTGGTCTTCTTTGAACTCAACCACCTCAGAAAGGGGTATGAGCCTTCCGTCCCTTGTGGGAATTTTTAGGGCTTTGAGGTTTTCCAAGGTCCTGTACTTCTCCTCAAACTTTATGAGTATGGGCGTATGCTCCGTGTCCGTGTTCTGAAGCACGCCCACCTGATAGCCACCCACCAGAGCCCTGATAGTAGCGGTGAGCTCTTCCCTGCTCATACCGGCGAGCTCCAGCTTGTCCTCTCTTGGCACAAGCCTAAGAAGGGGAGCTGGGTCTTCAAGGTATATGCCCTCATCCGTTATAGCCTTGGATTCTTTAAAGACGTCAAGAACCTTCCTTGCAAACTCCTGCTGAGTCCTTAAATCAGGTCCGTAGACTTCCGCCACTATGGGGGAGAGCACGGGAGGTCCCGGAGGGACTTCCACCACCGCCACATACTTGACACCGTATTTTTTTGCTATCTCATGGACCGCCGGTCTTATTTTCTTGGCAAAGTCGTGGGACTTTTCTTCCCTGTGGTGTTTTCCTATGAGGTTTACCTGCAAGTCTGCCATGTTGGAGCCTTGCCTGAGGTAATAGTGCCTTACAAGACCGTTGAAGTTAAAGGGCGAAGAGGTTCCCACGTATATCTGGTAGTCTGTCACTATGCTCTGCTTGGATATGTAATCGCCTATGGCTTTTGCCACCTCAAGGGTTTTCTCCTTGGGAGTCCCCTCGGGCATGTCTATGACTATCTGGAGCTCACTCTTGTTGTCGTAAGGTAGCATCTTCACCACTACAGCCTTTGTAAGGAGCAAGAGCATGGCAAGTCCCATCAGACCCAGCGTAAAGCCGTAGAAGGCATACCTCTTGGGCTTACTGGTAAGCAGGGGGACCATTATCTTGGAGTAGAGCTTCCAGAAGGTGGTGTCTTTGACGTTTATCTCCTCTTTGTGGTCTTTGGAATGCTCATGTTTTAAGAACTTATACGCAGCCCAAGGGGTGATGATGAAAGCAACCAGCAAGGAAAAGAACATGGCGACGGATGCGTTTATGGGTATGGGTCTCATGTAAGGGCCCATAAGACCTGACACAAAGGCCATGGGCATGAGAGCTGCGATGACGGTAAAGGTTGCCAGTATGGTGGGGTTTCCTACCTCGTCGGTAGCCCTCACGATGGCTTCACGTGGCGTCTTGGCAAGCTTCAGCTCAAACCATCGGTGTATGTTTTCCACCACCACTATGGCGTCGTCCACCAGTATGCCTATGGCAAAGATGAGGGCAAAGAGGGTCACCCTGTTGAGGGTAAACCCATACATCTCGCTCAAGAACAGGGCTATAGCCAGTGTGACGGGTACCGCTATTCCCACCACTAAGGCTTCCCTCACACCCAAGGCAACCGCAATCAGCAGGATAACCGAGAAGGTGGCTATGAAGAGGTGTTCTAAGAGCTCGTTAGCCTTTTCCTTGGCGGTCTCTCCGTAGTTGCGCGTGACGGTTATGTTGAGGTCTTTGGGCATATACTTGCCCTTTAAGTGTTCCACAACCTTTAAAACCTCGTTGGCAACATCAACCGCGTTGGTGCCTTTCCTCTTGGCAACCGCTATGGTGACTGCGGGGTAGGTCTCTCCTGCACTTACTCCCTTTATACCCTTTTCCTCCGCCTTAGGACCAAAACCTATAAGCACGTAATCCCTTATCTCGGAAGGTCCGTCCACTACCTTGGCTACATCCCTAAGATACACGGGTCTGGAGTTAAAAACTCCTACGAGTATATTCTCTATGTCCTCCTTAGACTTTAGAAACTGTCCGGTCCTTATCACATACTCGGTGTTGTTGTGGTTTACGCCCCCGCTTATGGCTTGGGCATTTGCTGACTTGAGTATCTGGGCTACATGGAGGGGAGATATTCTGTAAGCCTGGAGGCGCTCTGGGTCAAGCTCCACCCTGATTTCTCTTGGTCTTCCTCCAACTATAAATACGTCCGCCACGTTGCTGACCTTTTTTATCTCGCTCTCTAAAGTAGATGCAAAGCGCCTGAGGTCATACCAGTCGTAGTTCTTGCCCCAGAGGGTCAGAGTTAGTATGGGCACATCGTCTATGGACTTGGGTTTTATAAGGGGTGGCAGGATTACGCTGGGCGGAGCCAGGTCCATGGCGGACATCATCTTGGTGTTTAGGTCCACAAGGGCTTTTACGGGGTCCGTGCCAACGTAGAACCTTGCGGTGACTATAGCTTGTCCTTCCATGGATGCGGAGTATATGTATTCAATGTCTTTGAGCTCCCACAGCTTCTTCTCAAGGGGTGCCACCACCCTCCTTTCCACCTCCTCCGGCGTCGCCCCAGGGTAGGCTATCATTATGTCTATCATCGGGACCACTATCTGAGGCTCCTCTTCTTTAGGGGTGGTTAGCACCGCAAAAGCTCCCAGTGCCAAGGATACGAGTATGAGTATGGGGGTGAGTTAGAAGTCTATGAAGTGGTGCGCCAGCCTTCCCGCAAAACCCTGCATCAGTGCCCTCCTACCTTACATCCGTCGCAAGCGTTCTCCACATCCTTTATGACTATCCTCTCGTTACCGCTCAGCCCCGAAAGGACCCTTACCTTGCCATCCCTCTCTTCTCCGAGCTTTACGTATCTGAGCTCTAAGGTGTTATCTTCCCTTACCACATAAAGGCCCGTAAAATCAAAACGCTTGAGGATAGCACTCGTGGGAACGTATATCGCCCTTTCCTCATGGGGGATTATCATCCTTGCAAACATACCGCTCTTTAGACCTTCACCCTCCAAGCTAAGCTTTACCCTGAAGGTTCTTGTAGCGGGGTCAAGGGAAGGAGAGACCTCAATCACCCTGCCTTTTACAGTCTTACCCAAACTATCAACCCATACGTCGTAGACCTGTCCCACCTTTACCCTGCCTGCATACCTCTCGGGCAGGAAGACCTCCAACTGGTAGGGCGGAGCCTCTAAGACAAGAAGTGGCTGTCCTGGGATGGCTATGTCTCCCACATCCACCCTCTTTTGCGTTACGTACCCGCTAAAGGATGCGGTAATGTTGGCATACTTTAGGTTGCTCGCCACCGCCTCCCTTTGATACTTAGCCATCTGCACACCCGCTTCCGCCTGCTTGAGCTGAGCCAATGCGGACTCATACTGGGCTTTTATCTGGTCAAACTCCTGCTTGGTTATGGCATTTTCTTTTAGGAGCTCTTGGTATCTCCTGAAGGTCTTCTCCACAGCCTCCAAGTGAGCCTTTGCGGAGTTGTAGGCTTGTTGGGCTTGGAGTATGGCTTGTTCCGTAGCCTTTGCCTGAGCCTGTATGTCCTGTGCGTCTACGGAGACGAGAATTTGTCCCTGCCTTACAAAATCACCCTCCTTGACGTTCACGCTCAGGACCTTACCCATTATGCGCGTTGATATCTCCGCAGTCTTGTCCGCCACTATGTTTCCGCTGAAGCTGTAAAAGACTTGAGAGGTAAGCTCCACGCTACCTATCTCCACACCGCTTACGCTTCTGACCTGTGCCTTTACCTCGTAAGTCTCTTCTTTGTGTCTAAAGACGCCTGCCAACCACAGGACTACCAATGATATGACTGCAAGAAAAGCTATGTATTTGAGGTATCTTTTCATCTCAGCACCTCCCTTGTCAAACCGGCAGAGTAGAGAAGGTTTACGTAAGCTTTATGACAAGCGCCCAAAGATTGCACATACTCAAACCTCGCTCTGTCCAGCTCCGTCTGGGCATCCAGCACGTCTACCATCCGAGCCAACCCCACCTTATAACGCTCCTGCATCACCCTTAGCACCTCTTTACTCTGCTCCACCCTGCTTTGGGCGGACTTCATACTCTCTAAGGAATTCAGATAGTCGGAGTAAGCCCTTTTGAGTTCAAACTCTACAGAGTTTTGTAAGAGCTTTAATCTTTCTTCCATCGCCCTTACCTTCTCCTGATGTGCCAAGTATCTGTTGTAGGTGGCAAGACCTGTATCCAGGCTCCAAGATACGCCAATACCGAGCATATAGCCCCTGCCGTCCGAACCCAGGGGTGTGGACTTGGAGTTAAGGTAATAAGAGCCGAAGGCAAACACCTGCGGTAGGTTGTCAGAAAGGACCGCCCTTGACATCTCCCTCATGGCAGAAATCCTTTGAGCCAAAGCCTTTATGTCCTCCCTGTTCTCAAGGGCTTTTGCCTTTACCTGTTCAAAGTCCACAACGGGACAAGCTCCCAACTCTTCCACCTCAAACTCTCCGTATGGGGTGTTGGTAAAAAGCTCCAGAGCCTTCTTGGCGGTCTCGTAGTTGTTCTTCGCTTGGGTTAGCATCTCTTGAGCCTTGGAAAGGTAAACCTTTGCCCTCAGGACGTCGGAAAGGAGGGCTACACCCGTGTTGTAGGCGGTCTGGGCTAACCTTACATGCTCTTGTGCATCCTTTACCGACTGCTGAGCCACGCTTATGGCAGACTTGGCGGTGTAGGCGTCCGCGTAGGCTTGGTATGTTTTGAGTATCACTTCCTCTTCCTTTCTCACCTTCTGGAACTCTACAGCCTTAAGGGAGTAAAGGCTCGCCCTCTCGTAGGCTTGTATCCTTCCACCCATCCATATGGGGATTTCCAAGCTAATCTTGGTCTCCAAGTTGTTTATGGCGGAGGGGTTGTTAAGGCGCAACGGGTCAAAGTCTTGCATGGTAATTCTCTCTTGGTTTAACCTGCTCATGAAGGCGTAAGCGGGCACGTCGGTTCTTGTGAAGGTCTCCTCAAGCTTAAGGCGCGGAAGGTAAGCACCCCTTGAAGCCCTCAGCTCCAGCCTGGCGGAGCTTACCTCCCTCTCCATGGCTCTTATCTCCAGGTTGTTTTTCAGGGCATCATCTATAGCCTGCCTTAAGCTGACTTCACCACCCAACGCCACACCCATCAGAGCAAAGAGCGAGATTAACCTTCTCATGCCTCCTCCATAAGGATATTAGAATATTCTAATATACTTAAACTCTTCTGTCAAGTACTGGACCAGCTCCTCCATTCTCATCCCCCTTGAGCCTTTGAAGAGGACCACCTTATCTACTCCTTCCGACAAGAGGGCTTTAAGAAAGAAGAGGAGCTCCTCCTTGTCTTCAAAGTGCGCGCACCTGCCCCCGAGGGAGAGGCATTCCCTGTAAGCTTCTATCATCTGCTTTCCGTAAAACACCGCGTAATCTATGCCCAGCCGGGCACAGATGCTCCCCACCTCCCTGTGGTAGAGCTCCGAGTCCTTGCCCAGCTCCAGCATGTCTCCCAGGACCGCTATCCTCTGACCTTTAAAGCGTGAGAGGGTCTGTAGGGCTTTTCTAACCGAGGGAGGGTTGGCGTTGTAAGCGTCGTCTATGATGGTAAGATGCTTACCTCTTATGACCTTAAAGCGTCCTTCCACTGGCTGGAAGTTCCCAAGCTCTTTTGAAAGCTCTCTCCAATCTATCCCGAGGGCTTTAAGCACCGCAAAGGAGCAAAGGGCATTCTCAACCACCGCCAAGCTCGGCACGGGTATAAAGACTTCCACGGTGTCCACTCTGAAGCGCACACCATCCCAATCCAGTCTTACATCCTCCGCATGGAGAGAAGAGCCCTCACCGAAGGTTATGTGTCTTTCACAGGAGTAGCAATGAGAGACATAGCTCGGGTATATACCCACATCGGATGGTCCCATGTCCGAGAGTATTTCTCCGTTCCCTGCTACCACATCGTCAAGGCATCCGAAGGTTTCCAGATGCTCCTCTCCTATGGCGGTTATCACCCTCACGTGCGGTTTTACCACCTCAACCAACCTCTTCACATCCCCCTTTTGGCTTGCGCCCATCTCCACAACCCAAAAGTCCGCATCCAAAGAAAAGTTGCACAAAGACAGCGGGACCGTTATCTGGGAGTTGAAGTTCTTCGGAGTTTTACAGACCTTGCCCACCTTGGAAAGGAGGAAGGCTACCATCTCCTTGGTGGTGGTCTTGCCCGCAGAGCCCGCTATGCCTATGACCTTTCCTTTGAAGCCTTCCCTCTTCCAAAGGGCTAATCTTCTGAGTCCCTCCAGCGTGCTCTCTACCCTTATGGTGAGCTTTCCCTCCGGAGGCTCCACATCCCTTTCCACCAAAGCTCCCACCGCTCCCCTCTCAAAGGCTTCTCCCACATAATCGTGTCCGTCGTGTCTTTGTCCTTTTATGGCGACAAAAACCTGTCCTTGCCTTATCTCCTTGGAGTTTATGCAAAAGCCCTCTACCTCTGTGTCAGAGCCTTTGAGCTCCCCTCCGATTATCTGGGCAATCTGCGAAGCTCTCATGGTTGTGAAAATTATAAACTTAAAGCGATAAGGTAGGGAATAAGGATCAAAAGCTTGTAGTATCCTTTGGCAAAGTAAAGGATGAGGGCGTTGAGGACGCTCAAGAGAAGGGCGGAGGCGGTGGATATGTGGGTTTTTAACCGCAAGGAAAAACCGGAGAGCATATCCATAAGGCTCAGGATAATCTGGCTTAGGAGCTCCAAGGGGAAGGAGGGAAGGCTCATGTAGGTTAGAAGGTCCAAGAACCCATAAAAGCCAAAGGCGGTAAAGAGAGGGGAGACAAAGGGAGTAAAGAGGATGGAGGAGGGCGTAATTAGGGAAAAGGTGGCGATGAGGGGAGAGCTTCCCAGGAAGGCAAAGAGGCTTACCCAGAAGGGAAGCAATAGCTTATGGCCTTTGAAGTCCTTCAGGCTGAGGATGATGTAAAGGGTTGCAAAGAAGGAAAGCCAGAGGGAATAAGAGCTAAGGATTTCGGGCTTTACAAAGAGTATGACGCCCGTGGAGAGAAAGAGGATGCTCAAAACGTCCGGCCTTGCGTATAGGATGTATGAGATTAAAACCAAGCTCAGCATCAGACCCGCCCTCATCACCGGAGGGTTTGGAGGGACCACCAGAAGCGAGTAAAGGATTACTCCCAGAAGAGCCAGATAGAGCCCATACCTGCCCGGGAGGGCATACCTTAAAAAGAGCGCCACCATTCCCACATGGAAGCCGGAAACCACGAGGAGGTGGACCAAGCCCGTCAGAAAAAAGTCCGCCTGCGTCGACAGGCTCAGGATGTCCCCACTCTCCCCAAGGATGAAGCTCTTAAAGAGAGCCCGAGTATTTACATCCTCTATCCTCTCATCAACCCTCTTTATGAGCCTGTCCCTGAGGCTCTCCTTCGTTGCCAAAACCCTCCTTATGTCCCTGTGGCTACCGCTTATGTATATCCTACCGCCTTTAACCCTTACCCTTCCCTCCATCTCAAAGGCCTTGGAAGGGATATCCACCGCTCCGTAGAGCCTCACGCTTGCATCCCTTCCGTAGAGCTCCGGAAACTCACCACCCTCAATCTCTGCTTTGAGCCTCAGATGGTTTCCTCCTTCCTCCACGGAGAGCACCCTCAAAACCACATACCCCCTTCCCAAGTCCTCATCGGGAAGCCTTTCCTGTCTGAGGGTGGCAAGGAGGAGGGCCAAAAGCATGATAGCGAGGGTTTTCAGATGGTTTTTGCTTATACTCATAAGAGCGTCAGACGGAAGACCTCGTCAAGACTACTTACAAAGTGCAAGGTCATGCGCTCCCTAACATAAGGCGGTAGGTCTTCCAAAACCTCTTCCATGTTCTTCTCCGGAAGGATTACCTCGTAGATGCCCGCCCTCTTGGCAGCCAGGATTTTTTCTTTAAGACCTCCCACGGGTAGGACCCTACCCCTTAGGGTGACTTCTCCGGTCATGGCTATGTCCATCCTAACCGGTCTGTCGGTAAGCAAAGAAAGGAGGGCGGTGGCTATGGTCACGCCTGCGGAGGGTCCGTCCTTTGGCACCGCCCCCTCGGGAACGTGTATGTGTATATCTATCTCGGAGAAGATGTCTGGGTTTATGCTGTAGTCCTCCGACTTTGACTTTATGTAGGAGAGCGCCGCCTGAGCTGACTCTTTCATCACATCACCTAAGGAGCCGGTGAGTATGAGCCCACCCTTGCCCTTGAACTTGGTGGCTTCAATGAGCATTATCTCTCCTCCCACCTCCGTCCAAGCCAGCCCAACCGCTATGCCTACCATGGGCTTTTCTTCCTTCTCCGTATGCCTGCGGGCAACCCCCAAAAGGCCCCTCACATCCGGCGCATCCACCCTAAAGGGGGGTTTCTCACCTTGAAGCTTCTTCAGCGCCAGCTTTCTCAGCACACTGCCCAACTGTCTTTGGAGGCTTCTCACGCCCGATTCTCTGGTGTAACCCCTTATGACTTCAAGGATAGCCCCATCGGTAAAGATGACCTCGTCCTTCCTAAAGCCGTGCATGGGTAGGAGCTTGGGAAGAAGATGGTTCTTGGCTATGAATACCTTTTCTTCCTCCGAGTAGCCTGAGAGGTGGATGACCTCCATCCTGTCCAGCAATGGTCTGGGTATGGTGTCTATCCTGTTGGCGGTGCATATGAAGAAGACCTCCGAGAGGTCAAAGGGAAGACCTATGTAAAGGTCAACGAAGTTTTTGTTCTGCTCAGGGTCAAGCACCTCCAAGAGCGCTGCGGAGGGGTCTCCCTGAAAGGAGACGGAGATTTTGTCCACCTCGTCCAGCACTATGAGAGGGTTCTTTGTCCCCACCTGTTTTATGGCTTGGATTATCCTCCCGGGCATGGCTCCCACGTAGGTCCTCCTGTGTCCCCTTATCTCCGCCTCATCCCTGATACCGCCGAGGGCTATCCTCACAAAACGCCTTCCCAAGGATTGGGCTATGGACTTACCCAAGGAGGTCTTACCCACACCCGGAGGTCCGACAAAGCAGAGGATTTGAACGGCGGAGTTCCTGCCCTTGGTGAGCCTTCTGACAGCCAAATACTCAATTATCCTGTCCTTTACCTTTTCCAAGTCGTAGTGGTCCGCATCAAGGATCCTTCTCGCCCTCTCCAAGTCATACCTGTCTCTGGTCCTTGTGTTCCAAGGTAGCTCCAGCACCCAGTCAAGCCATGTCCTTATGACGCCCGCCTCCGCCGAATCGGGATGAAGCCTTTCCAGCCTGTTTATGTTCTTCCTTATCTCGTTCTTTACGCCTTCTTCCAGCTTTAGCTTTTCAAGTTTTTTCCTGTATTCTTCAATCTCCGCCTTTCTCTCGTCCCCCTCTCCCAGCTCCTCCTGTATAGCCTTTAACTGCTGACGCAAAAAATATTCCCTCTGCTCCTTTTCCACCCTCTCCCTGGCGACGCTCCTTATCCTGCTCTGCACCTCCAGAAGGGTCACCTCGTTGAGAAGATGCTGATGCACCAGCCTTAGTCTTTCCCTCGGGTCAAGGGTCTGGAGGACTTGCTGTGCCTCGTGGGACTTTATGTCAAGTATGGAGGCGGTTATGTCCGAAAGCTTGCCTATGTCCTCCATGTCTTTGATAAGCATGACTATGTCGGGTATGACCTGCTTTCCCAGAGAGAGGGCTTTGTCAAGAAGGTCCTTGATGGAGTTCATGTAAGCCAGGTCCTCCTGTGAGAGCTCCTCTCTAAGAACGGACTTTTCCTTCAGGACCCTTACTTTGGCAATGTAGTGGTCGTGTCTTTTTTCATACTCCAAGAGCTCAGCCCTTGACACTCCTTGAACGAGGATTTTCAGCCTGTCTTCCTCTATGGGTGCAGACCTGATTATCTGGGCTATGACGCCCACTTGGTAGAGGTCTTCTCCGGTAGGCTCTTCCACATCCTTTTCCTTCTGAAGCACCAAAAAGATTAGCCTCTGATGGGATGCGAGGGCGCTCTCTATGGCTTTTATGGAGAAGCTCCTGCCTACAAAGAGAGGCATTATCATGGTGGGAAAGACCACTATGTCCCTTAGGGGCATGGTGGGTATCTCAAGCTCTCCTTCCGGTAGGTCTACGCTCCTGAGGAGCTCTTCCATGCCTTTCCTCCTAAGTAAGTAGCTCTTGAACGAAGATGTTAGCGGAGAAGGGTTGAAGGTCATCCATCCCTTCACCCACCCCTATGAGCTTTACGGGTATCTTGAGCTCTTGGCATATGGGGACTATGGCGCCTCCTTTGGCAGTCCCGTCAAGCTTCGTAAGGACTATACCGCTGACATCCACGGCGGACTTGAAAACCTTAGCCTGGGATATGGAGTTTTGCCCTAAGGTGGCGTCCAGGACCAGGAGGGTCTCGGTGGGCTCGTCGGGAGCAAACCTCTTGATGGATGACTTTATCTTTTGTAGCTCCCTCATCAAAGGCTCTTTGGTGTGAAGCCTACCGGCGGTGTCTATGAGGACCGCATCGTAGCCTTCTTTGGTAGCCCTTTCCATGGCTTCGTAGACCACCGAGGCTGGGTCCGCTCCTTCGTGCCTTTTGACTATGTCCACGCCCGCCCTCTGTGCCCAGACCTCCAACTGCTCTATGGCTGCAGCCCTGAAGGTATCCCCAGCACAGAGCAGGACCCTTTTACCTTCACTCTTGAACCTGTGGGCAAGCTTCCCTATGGTGGTGGTCTTTCCGGAGCCGTTTACTCCCAAGAAGAGGTAAACGCATGGCTTGGAGGAGCATTCTTTGAGTGCTCCTTCGCAATCCTTGATGAGGTTCAGAAGGAGGTTGGTCAGGACCTCCCTCAAGGCTTCTGATTGCTGTATGTTCCTCCGGATGGCTTCCTTTCTGAGCTCCTCCATCAGTTTTATTGAGGTCTTTGCTCCCACGTCCGCCCTCACGAGCTTTTCCTCTATCTCCTCAAAGAGCTCTTCGTCTACCTTCCTTCCCCTGAAGATGACGCCGAACTCTACGGTCTCTCTGGTTTTTTGTAAGCCCCTCCTTATCTTCTCCAGCAGGCTCTCCTTCTTTACCTCAACCAGCCCCAGCTCCTGTCTAACTCTCTCTATGTCCCTTTGTAGCTCTTCCTTTCTTAGAGATGGTGCCAGTTTTAGAGCCCTCTCCAAGACCTCAAGGGCTCTTTCCTTCCTGCCCAGTTGGTAAAGGAGCTCTCCCGCCCTCCGGATGCTCTCAAAGTCTCCCACCCTCAGGTATTCCTCAACAGCCTTTTCCTTTTCCCCCACCTTTTCATAAAGGAGGGCTCTTTCCTTGGCGGTGGCTAAGTTTTTGTCGTAGAACTCCACCAGCTGGTATGCGTAGTAGTATTTGCCTTCTTGCATGTAAAGGTTGTAGAGGATGGGTCTTAGCTCGGGGTCGTCCTTGAACTCCTCAAGGATTTGTATAGCCAGGTCCTTCTTGCCCTCCTGTATGAGCTTGAGGATGGCATTCTTGTCTCCTTGGCGTGCCAGCTTTTCCTCTTGGGATTTTCTCCAGAAGAACACCATGTATTAATATTCTAACAGGTAGTAGAGCAGTGCCATGCGGGTGTAAAGACCCTTTTCCACCTGTTGGAGGATGAGGGATTTTTCCGAGTGGATGAGCTCTCCGTCTATGTCCACGTAAGCGTTTACGGGTCCCGGATGCATAAAGTAGGTTTTGACCTTTTGGTATCTCTCCTTGGTTAGTCCGAACTGCAGGAAGTAGCTCTCCTTTGAGGCTATGTAGTTTTCCTTAAACCTCTCCTCCTGGAGCCTCAGGTATATGACCACGTGAGCCCATTCTAAGGCTTCGTCCACATGGTCAAAAACCCTATCCACACCGAAGGGAGTGAGGTCCGAAGGTATGAGCGTTCTCGGTCCACACACGCCCAGGTTGGCGGAGTGCATCTTCAGAAGGTAGCTTCCCGACCTGAAGACCCTGCTGTGGAGGATGTCTCCCACGTAGAGGATGTTAAGACCCTCCAGAGTTCCGAAGACGTCAAGGAGTGTAAAAAGGTCTAAAAGACCTTGGGTTGGATGCTCATGGGAGCCATCTCCGGCGTTTATCAGACTGATGCCCAAATCTTCGTAAGCGTTGCAAGGATAGATTGTAAAAGGCACTCGGAAGATTACCACCTTAAAGCCCAAAGCCTTGAGGGTGAGGAGGGTGTCTTTGAAGCTCTCTCCCTTCTCTATGGATGTCTCATGCCTGCCCGCGTAGTAGGTCCTAAGACCCAAGCTCTCGCAGGCGAGCTGAAAAGAAAAGCGCGTGCGTGTGGAGCTCTCCAAAAAAAGCAATGCGGCGTTCCCCTCAAGGCTTTTTCTCTCCCCCCCTTTAAAGCTTTTGTAGAGCCTATAAAGCTCCCGTATATCCTCTTGGCTCAGCTGTGATGCACATAGGAGGCTTCTCATCAAGGCTTTTATTTTAAACCAGATGCGCTCAGGTTAGGGTAAACGGCGTCCTTTAGCATCAGTAAGGTGGTGCGGAGCTCTTGGTAATCGTGGGATACCACGTTTATGTGTCCCATCTTCCTTCTTGGTCTTTTTTCCTTGCCATACCAGTAGAGCTTGGTCCCCTCCAAGGAGAGCAGGCTATCCAGGTCCAGCTCCTCCAAGGACACACCCAAGAGGTTGAGCATACCACCGTAAGCCTTCAGACGGGTTGAGCCCAAAGGAAGACCGCATACCGCTCGGAGGAGGTTTTCAAACTGGGAGGTGTAGCAGGCATCCAGGGTATAGTGTCCCGTGTTGTGGGGTCTTGGAGCCATCTCGTTTATGAGGCTTTTGCCCCTCACGTAGAAGAACTCCACCGCCAGAAGACCCACTATGTTCAGCTCCTCCATCAGGGACTCTACCATCCTCCTGCCCTCTTCCAAGTCCTCCAAAGCGGTCATGTTGTAAAGGAGTATGCCTTCCCTATGGTAGTTTAGGGTGGGAGGAAAGGTCCTCATGTTTCCCTTGGCGTCCCTGACCCCTATGACAGAGTATTCAAAATCAAACTCTACATACTCCTCTATCAGGAAAAGCTCGTCCTCTCCATGGTTTTTCAGGGCATCCTCCACATCCTGTAGGCTCATGACCCTGTATTGTCCCTTTCCGTCGTAGCCCAGCCTTTCGGTCTTTAAAAGGCAGGGCATACCGAAGGACTTGACCGCTTCGCGCAGGTCTTTAGCCTTGGCGTAGGTGAATCGGGCTGTCGGATAGGCATGCCTGCTGTAAAAGAGCTTTTCCCTTACCCTGCTTTTTTTGAGTTCCAGCACATCCAAAGAAGGCTTTAGTTTCCCTTCCACGCTTTTGAGAAGCTCCTCACCCAGATGCTCAAACTCGTAGGTGATAACATCGCACAGCTTGGCAAACTCCTGCACATCCTCCGGAGGGAAGAAGCGGTCCGCCACCCTACAGGCGGGTGCCTTTGGGTCCTTATCCAGCACATAAAACTCCAAGCCCAGCCTTCTTCCCTCCAGCACCGTCATCCAGCCCAGCTGACCTCCGCCCAGAATACCCACCCTCATCAATAGCTCCTTTGAGCGGGTTCGTATTTGGTAATCCTCACCGGTATGTATTCTATGCGAAGGGTATCTCCCTCCTGTCTTATCAGGGAGTGTTTGAGGAAGTTCTCATCGTCCCTCTCTGGGTAGTCTTCCCTGGAGTGTCCGCCCCTTGACTCTTTTCTATGGATTGCGGCGAAGGCTACCGCCCTTGCCAGCTCCAGCATGTTCCTGAGTTCCAAAAGCTCTATCAGGTTGGTGTTAAAGACCTTGGACTTGTCCACCACGGGTATGCTTTTCCAGCGCTCCAAAAGCTCCGAGAGCTCTTCATAGGCAGAAGGCAGGGATTTTTCGTCCCTGAATATGCCCACCTTGTTCCACGTTATCTCTCCCATCTTCCTCCGCACTTCCGCAAGCCTTTCTTTGCCCTCTCTCCTCATGAGGGCTTCTATGAACTCCTGTCCCCTCCTCTCTTCCGAAGCGTCTATCTTAGGATAATCGGCATACTTGGCATACTCCCTGACCGCTATACCGCAGAACTTTCCGAAAACCAATAGTTCTATAAGGGAGTTGCCCCCGAGCCTGTTGGCGCCGTGGACGGACACGCAGGCGGACTCACCCACCGCATAAAGACCCTCCAAGGGTGTGGAGGAGGTCCGGTAGTTCTCCACGTGTATACCACCCATGCAGTAGTGGGCGGTAGGTCTTATGGGCACCAGGTCCTTTATCGGGTCCACCCCTTCAAAGTCTATGGCGAGCTGTCTAACCTGAGGAAGCCTTTCCTTTATCTTCTGCTCTCCCAAGTGTCTCAGGTCCAGATACACGTAAGCGTCCACGCCCTCTCCCACGCCCCTTCCTTCCCTTATCTCATACTCAATGGACCTGGAGACTATGTCCCTGGGAGCCAGCTCCATCTTGGTGGGAGCATACCTCTGCATGAAGCGCTCACTTAGCCTGTTGAGGAGATAACCGCCCTCACCCCTACAGGCTTCGGAAAGGAGTATGCCCGTCTTGGCAAGACCGGTGGGATGGAACTGGATGAACTCTATGTCTTTGAGCGGCACACCGTTCCTGAGGGTGACCGCCACACCGTCTCCCGTGTTGCCTACCGCGTTGGTACTCCTCTGCCAGTATATGCGAGCAAACCCGCCGGTGGCTATAACCACCGCCTTAGCACCCAACAGTAAGACATCCCCGTTCTTGATGTCATACAGGATTACACCCTTTACCCTTGAGCCGTCGTGGACCAAATCCAAGAGGAAAAACTCGTTGTAAAAGTCTATGTTATCCCTGGCCAAGGCTTGTTCAAAAAGAGTATGAAGTAGCACGTGCCCCGTCCTGTCCGCGGAATAGACGGTCCTTGGGAAGGATGCACCCCCGAAGGGTCTTTGAGCTATCCTGCCATCGGGCAGTCTGGAAAAGGGCACACCCCAACGGTCAAGCTCGTAGACCACCTCTGGAGCGTTCTCACACATGAAGAAGACCGCATCCTGGTCCGCCAGATAGTCCGAGCCCTTTATGGTATCAAAGGCATGCGCAGAAGGAGAATCTTCGGAGACCACGTTCCCAAGGGCTGCGTTGAGCCCACCCTGCGCCGCGCCAGTGTGAGAGCGTGTGGGATAGACCTTTGAGACCAGAGCCACTTTTACGTTGGGGTCCGTTGATGCGGACAGAGCTGTCCTAAGACCCGCACCGCCCGCGCCCACTATTACCACATCATAGAACTTCATACATTTAATTATATACGCTTGTTGAGCGAGTTTCTCAAACAAGCGGACGAAGGCTATATGGTCATAGACAGGGAGGGTTTGGTGGTCTATGCCAACACCTTTGCCACAGACCTGGGACTTTTAAGGGAAGACTGGCAGGGTAAACACTACTACGAAGTCATAAAGAGCCTGAGCGCCATATCCGCCGTTTCCGATGCCATAAACGAGAAAAGCTCCAAAAGTCAAGAGCTGTCCTTCGGTGATAGGGAGCTTCTGGTAAAGGTCTTCTACACCGACGAAGGTCTTCTTTTGAGGATAAGTGATATCACACCCCTGAGGAGGTACGAAAGGTCCAAGAAGGAGTTTGTGGTGAACGTATCGCACGAGCTCAAGACTCCCATAACGGTCCTCAAGGCTACCCTGGAGACCATACGTGAGGAGGAGCTCAACCCTCATGTGCGAAGGCTGGTTGAAAAGGCGCTCTCAAGGGTGGAGGAGATGAGCCAGCTCATCAACGACCTCCTGATAATAGCCAAGCTTGAGTCCGGTGAGGAGAGTTTAAACAAGGAGAGCTTAAACCTAAGAGAGCTTGTGGATGCCCTTCTGAAAGATTGGGAAGAGCTCGCTCAGAAGAGAAGGGTGGGGCTGATAAACGAGGTAGAGAAGACCGCGAAGGTGTATGCGGACCGCGAGAAGCTTACCATCCTGCTTAAGAACCTGATAGACAACGCAGTCAAGTACAACAAAGAAAGTGGAAAGGCAGGTGTTAGATACCGCTCGGAAAATGGTTGGGATGTGGTGGAGGTCTGGGATACGGGGGTGGGAATAGCGAAGGAGCATCTCCCCTTTATCTTTGACAGGTTCTACAGGGCGGATAGGTCCAGGTCAAAGGATGTGCCGGGGACGGGCTTGGGCTTGTCCATAGTCAAGCACATAGCCCTTTCCCATGGTGGTAAGGTGGAGGTAGAAAGCAAGGAAGGGCAGGGAAGTGTCTTCAGGGTCTTCCTGCCCAGACAATTCTAAATCATATGACCCAGCTTTTTTTTCTTGGCTTGAAGATAGCGCTCGTTGTGTTCGCAAGCGTCGGTGATTAGAGGGACCCTTTCCACCACCTCAAGCCCGTAGCCCTCAAGGGCTACTATCTTCCTTGGGTTGTTGGTAAGCAGGCGCATCTTCCTTACGCCCAAGTCAAGCAGTATCTGGACGCCTATGCCGTAGTCCCTGAGGTCCGCAGGGTATCCGAGCCTTTCGTTGGCTTCCACCGTGTCATAACCTTGGTCTTGAAGATGGTAAGCCTTTATCTTGTTCACTATGCCTATGCCTCTACCCTCGTGTCCCATTATGTAAACAAGCACCCCCTTGCCCTCTCTGGCTATGGCTTCCAGTGCCGCCTCCAGCTGGTTCCTGCAGTCGCACCTTAAGGACCTAAAAACATCCCCCGTGAGACATTCGGAGTGAACCCTGACCAGCACAGGCTCATCCTCTTTCCACTCTCCCATGGTCAGGGCAACCTGCTCTTCACCGGTGAGCACATGCCTGTATGCGTGTATCTTGAAAAAGCCGTATCGGGTGGGCAGGTTGGCTGTGGCCTCCCTTACCACCAACCTTTCCTTCTTCAGCCTGTACTTTATCAGGTCCGCTATGGTGATTATCTTTAGGTTGTGCTGTCTGGCAAACTCCATAAGGTCCGGAAGGCGAGCCATAGTCCCGTCGTCCTTCATTATCTCGCATATGACTCCGGCGGGATAGAGCCCTGCCAGCCTGGCTAAGTCCACGCTCGCCTCCGTATGACCAGCCCTCTCCAAAACACCGCCGGGCTTTGCCTTCAGGGGAAAGACGTGCCCCGGTCTTATAAAGTCTGAAGGCTTGGCGTCAGGGCTTACAGCCAGCTTTATGGTAATGGCTCTGTCAAAGGCGGATATGCCGGTGGTGGTTCCATACTTGGGATGAGCGTCTATGGATACGCAGAAGTATGTGCCCTTGGGGTCCGTGTTCCTTACGGTCATAGGATGCAGGTCCAGCTGTTCGCACCTCTCGGACGTCAGAGCCAGACACACCAGACCCCTTCCGTGCTTCACCATGAAGTTTATGGCTTCTGGGGTGACCTTCTCCGCCGCCATCACCAGGTCCCCCTCGTTTTCCCTGTCAGGATCGTCAACCACTATGACCATCCTACCGTTGGCTATATCCTCAAGGGCTTCCTCAACGGTGTTGAACTTAAACTCCATATCGGACCTCCTGCTCTGAGGTTTGGTGTTATAATATAATCCTTAAGCCTCGTTCCTGCCAAGAGCAGGGACCTGAAAAGTCCAGGAGGTGTAAGATGGCTAAGAGGTATTACAGGACCAAGAGGTTTTACGAGAGCGTGGTGGTGTTTAAGCCCACCATGACGGAGGATGAGGTCCAGAGGAGCCTCCAAGAGCTCAAGGACCAGGTAGAGAAAAAGGGCGGTCAAATCCTGAGCGTGGAAGACTGGGGAACCAAACAGCTCGCCTACAGGATAGGCAACTTTAACCACGGCAGGTACTTCCTCATCAAGCTCCAGTCGGAAAATACCCAGCTACCCAACGAGCTGGACTTTTACTACAAGATAAACGATAATGTGATAAGATGGCTGAGCGTGCAAGTAAGGGGGTAGGAGTATGCTAAACAGGGTGCTTTTGATAGGAAACCTGACAAAGGACCCACAGGGTAGGTTTTTGCCTTCGGGGAGCCAGGTGGTGGATTTCAGCATCGCCTACAACAGAAGGTACAGGATGGGAGACGAGTGGAAAGAAGAGACCCATTACTTTGACGTGAGGGCATACGGAAGGCTGGCGGAGAGGCTTTTGTCGGGAGTGTCAAAGGGCTATACGGTGGTGGTGGAGGGTAGGCTCGCTCAGGACAGGTGGACGGACAACGAGGGCAAAAACAGAAGCAAGGTGTATGTTATAGCGGACAGTGTGAAGATAATAAGGAAGCCGAGGTTGGAAGGAGCGGTAGAGGAGGAGGTGTTAACGGAGGATATAGAAAGCTTGCAACCAGAGGAGGACAAGCCCTTCAGACCGGAGGACGAAATACCCTTTTAAAGGAGGAAAGAGATGGAGATAAAGAGAGCTTCAAAGAAGACTTGCTACTTCTGCGAAAAGGGCGTAGAGCCTACCTACAAGGACCCCCAAACCCTCTCCCAGTTTATCAGCGAGAGGGGTAAGATGATAGGAAGAAGGCAGACGGGCGTGTGTGCCAAGCACCAGAGGATTCTGGCAAGGGAGATAAAGAGAGCCAGACAGTTGGCTCTGCTTCCATACCTCGTAGCATAAGGAGGTTAAGTATGAAGGTGGTTTTGCTTCAGGATTTGGAAGGATACGGCACCTTCGGTGATGTCATAAGCGTAAAGGACGGCTTTGCCAACAACTACCTCATACCCAGGGGCATAGCCCTTCCCGCCACCGAGGGCAACATAAAGCATGTTCAGAGCATACTCCGACACAGAGCGAGAAGGCTTCAGAAGGAGAAGGAAAAGGCTACCCTCCTTGCAGAGAAGATGAAGGGGCTTGAGCTGGAGCTTGTAAGACCGGTGGGTGATAAGGGTAAGCTCTTCGGCTCGGTGACCGCTTCCGACATCGCCAACGCTCTGAAAGAAAAGGGCTTTGATGTGGACAGGAAGAAGATAGTCCTCAAAAGCCCCATAAAGGACATAGGTCTTTACACCGTGAGCGTCAAGCTTCACCCGGAGGTCAGCGTGGACATCAAAGTAAACATCGTGCCTCAGGGTTGACTATATTATTTAAGCATGAAAGAGATAGCCTACCGCTCAAGTGGTCCAACCCAAAGGCTTGATGTGATTATCCTGCTGTTGGGCATATCCTCCTCCGTAGGACTTGCCCTCCTCGGCGTGGACAACCTCTTCTGGTATAAGAGCGCTCTCTTGGTTTACTTCCTGGCTACCATCATGTATCTTGCGTATCCCATCGTTAAGGAACCACTCATAGCCAAGGCTTCCACCCTGATGCTCTTTACGGGACTTACGCTCAACCTTACCGCCATGGTAAGGAGGGGCATACAGACCTACGAGATGGGTGCTTTTCACCCGCCGTGGAGCAATCTCTTTGAAGCCCTAACCTTTTGGAGCTTCGTGGTGGGTGCCATATATCTCTTCATAGAGCGTAGGTACTCCCTTAGGATAATAGGGCTCTTTGTTCTTCCCCTCTTGCTTGCCCTTAGCGCCTTTGCCCACTTTTACGCCAGCAAGGAGATAACACCCCTTATGCCCGCTCTGAGGAGTTATTGGCTCTACATACATGTGGTCACCGCCTTCGTAGGTTATGCGGGCTTTACGGTAGCCTTCGGAGGAGCGGTGCTTTACCTTCTTAAGGAGAAGCATCCCCAAAGGAGCTTCATACCTTCAAAGGAAACCTTGGACGAGATAACTTACAAGTCGGTGGTTATAGTGTTTCCCGTGTGGACCGCATCCATCATACTCGGCGCTGCGTGGGCTAACGAAGCTTGGGGAGGATACTGGAGCTGGGACCCTAAGGAAGTGTGGTCCCTGATTGTTTGGCTTTTCTTCGGTGCTTACCTACACGCAAGGCAGATGCTCGGATGGAAGGGTAGGAGGACCGCCTGGATGGTGGTCTTTGGCTTTATAACTGTGCTCATATGCTTTTTTGCCATAAACCTCTTCTTCCCGGGTATGCACAGCTACGCCACCGATTGACTAAGAAGTGTAGCTCAGTAAGGCTTGTGCCTCCCTCTTAGCTTCTTCCACTATGTTCTTTATACTTTGCGGTGATGTGCTCAGCCTACTGGCTACCTTTAAAAACATGTCCTCTGTGGGATTATCCTCCAGAAGGTAGGTTAAAGATAGCAAAAACCTGAGCTCGTTGGGTCTACCTTCGTAAGCCTCCACTATCTCCTTGTCAAGGGTGAGTTCCCTAGCCACCTCTTCAGGATGCTGTCCGAGTATTTCGCTGGATACGGAGAACAAACCCGCCAAGTAAGCCTTGCTTTTTAACCCAGCGTTATAGATTTGAGCCAGCCTTTCCATCAAAACCGCCCTGAACAGAGCGCGTTTCCAGTTGCTTATGTCCTTTTCACCTGTGAAAACCTCCGAGAGGGCTATTATTATGGTAAACTTTACTATGTTCTCAAAGCCCAGATAGGCTACCGCTTCTCTTACATCTGATATCTCTCTTATCTTGGGGAAGTAAGCGGAGTTTACAAACTTGAGAAGTTTATAAGTAGCACCTATGTCCTTTTCCAGCGTTTCTATTATTGAGTTGATGTCAGTATTCTTTATGGCTTGGTAGAGTTTGAACAGGGTGGTTTTCACAAAGGATACCACTTTGGCATCCTTGATGCGAACAGGTTTGGAAAGATAGAAGCCCTGAAAGTGATCAAAGCCTAACCCCACGAGTTTCCTGTACTCTTCCTCCGTCTCCACCTTTTTGGCTATCAACTGCCTACCCAGACTTTTGACTATGCCTATAACTTCCCTTAGTTCATCCTCATCGTAATTCACCTTCTTTATGTCCATCTTTACAAAATGACACTTGCCCAAAAGTGGCAGGTAGTCTATCTTTTCAAAACCGAAATTGTCTATACAGAACTTAAAGCCCTTTTTTAGAAGGTGGTCTATAGCCTTGTAGACGTTGTTGTTGAGCCTTGCGTTCTCCACAAGCTCAATGCCTATGTACTTGGGAGGGAGCAGGTCAAACATGGATGCCTCTAAGAATATGGCTGGCACGTTTACAAACAGCCTCTTGTTCTCACCTATATTCTTAGGACCCATCTCCGTCAGGGTTTCTATGACGAGGCTTGTGGCTTTAAGGGGGTCTACACCCTCGGGGTATGCGCCGGTTCTTATGTCCTGCAAAAAGACCTCGTAAAACTCCACCTTTCCCGTTCTGTTGTATATTGCCTGTTTATAAACCCCGTACATGTTGTAAATTTTACATTAAAATTTTTGACCATGTTGGCAAAAAGAGTGTCCCATATAAAACCTGCCCCGACCCTGGCTCTGAGCGCAAAGATAAATCAGCTCAAAGCCCAGGGAGAGGATGTGATAGGCTTCGGTGCGGGAGAGCCAGACTTTGACACACCGGACTTTATAAAGACAGCCTGCGAGAGGGCTCTTTGGAGTGGTAAGACCAAGTATGCACCGTCGGCGGGCATTCTGGAACTCAGGCAAGCCTTAGTCCGTAAGCTCTGGGAGGAGAACTCCGTTGAGTACAAGCCTTCGGAGGTAGTGGTATCCAGCGGTGCCAAGATGGCTCTTTACTTGGTGTTTCTGACCATACTGGACGAGGGCGATGAGGTCCTGCTTCCCTCCCCCTACTGGGTGACCTATCCGGAGCAGGTAATGCTCTGCGGTGCAAAGCCTGTAATGGTCCCCTTGAGCGAGGACACGGGCTTTGTGCTTAATGCGGACCTCCTAAAGCCTTACATTACTGAAAGGACCAAGGCTCTGGTGCTCAACTCACCCTCGAACCCCACGGGCGCGGTCATACCTAAAAAGGAGCTTGAGAAGATAGCCCAGCTGTGCGTTGACAGAAAGATACTCATCGTATCCGATGAGTGCTACGAAGCCTTTGTCTACGACAGTGAGGAGTTTGTGAGCCCCGCAAGCCTTTCAAAGGAGGTTTGGGAGATAACCTTTACGGTCAACGCCTTCTCCAAGACCTACTCCATGACGGGCTGGAGGATAGGGTATGTGGCATGCCCCGAGAGATACGCCAAGGTTATAGCGGACCTCAACAGCCAGACCATATCCAACGCGACAACCTTTGCACAGTACGGAGCCCTTGAAGCCCTTACCAACCCTCAGGCTAAGGAGTTTGTCAAGACCATGAGGGACACCTTCTCAAAGCGCAGGGACATAGCTTACGAGCTCCTCAAAGACATACCCAACGTGAGGGTAGTAAAGCCCAAGGGAGCCTTTTACATATTCCCCAACCTGTCTTACTACTCGGAGAAGCTGGGTTCGGACTTGGCTCTGGCGGATTACCTTTTGGAAAAGGGTAAGGTGGCGGGTGTGCCGGGTTCTGCCTTCGGTGCACCTGGGTATCTTAGGCTCTCCTACTGCGTCTCTGAGGAGACCATAAGGGAGGGCATAAGGAGGATAAGGACCGTTCTGGAGAGCTTGGACTGATGGAGCTTCCCAGACTTTACGCCATAACGGACAGGAAGAGGTATGGCGAGGATTTTCTCGGGACGCTCAGAAGAGTGTTAGAACGCGGTGTTAGGATGGTTCAGCTCAGGGAAAAGGACCTGAGCGCCGGAGAGCTTTACCGCTTAGCCATTGATGTAAGGAGGCTCACCCAAGAAACTTCCGCCCTGCTTTTTATAAACGACAGGGTGGATGTGGCGTTGGCTGTGGGGGCGGATGGTGTGCACCTTCCCTCCTACGGACTGCCTCCCTCGGTGGTAAAGTCCATAAGCCCTAAGCTCATGGTGGGATACTCCGCCCATGATTTGGACTCTGCCCTGTGGGCTCAGGAGGAAGGTGCGGACTTTATAACCTTGAGCCCCGTCTTCAAAACCTCTTCACACCCGGAAGCGGAGCCCTTAGGACCGGGAGTTCTCAGAGAGGTCTCTCTGAGGCTGAACATACCCGTTTATGCCTTAGGGGGTATAACGTGGGATAAGATAAAGCTGTGCTACAAGAACGGAGCCTACGGAGTCGCGGGTATAAGCCTTTTCTTGGAGGGTATGGATGTATCTTCTGAAGACTGAGCCTTCGGAATACTCTTACGACGACTTGGAGAGGGAGGGAAAGACCGTCTGGAACGGTGTCAAGAACCCATTGGCTCAGAGGTTCATATCTCAGATGAAGAAGGGAGAGCTGTGCCTCATATACCACACGGGAGATGAAAGGGTTGTAATGGGCGTGGCTATGGTTGTGGGAGAGCCATACAAAGACGAGCAAGGTTATTGGGTTGTGGACGTAGAGCCTTACGTGCGCCTGAAAAAACCCGTGAGCCTCAGCGTCATCAGAAACCTACCGCAGGCTCAGGGCTCTTACCTTTTGAGGATGCCGCGCCTGTCGGTGATGCCCATCTCCAAAGAGCTATGGGATGCCATCCTGAGCTTATCGTCGTAGGTGGACCTACCGCGAGCGGAAAGTCCGAGCTGTGTTGCATGCTGGCAAGAGCCTTGAACACGCACATAATAAGCGCAGACTCCATGAGCGTGTATAGGCATATGGACATAGGCACCGCAAAGCCCAAGGAGTGTATGAAGGAGGTAAAGCACTATCTTGTGGATGTGGTGGAGCCGGGGGAGGTCTTTGATGCTAAGATGTTTGAGGAGCTGTCCCTCAAGGCTGTAAAGGAGATAAGGGATGAGGGCAGAATACCCATAGTGTGCGGGGGCACCTACCTTTACATACAGGCTATTCTTTACGGCATAGAAGAAACGCCCAAGCCCCATTGGAAGTTAAGGCAGAGGCTCTACCGCATAGCGGAGCTAAAGGGGAGTTTCTATCTCTACCGGAAGCTCCTTGCGGTTGACCCCCTATACGCCCAAAAGATTTCACCCAACGACACAAGGAGAATAGTAAGAGCCCTTGAGGTCTTCGTGCAGTCTGGCAGGGCATTCTCTTCCTTTCACCGATGGTCAAAGGCACGTTTTGAGTATCTGGGCGTTTACGTAAAGAGGTCTTGGCAGAGCCTCTCCCGACGGATAGAGGAAAGGGTGGACCGGATGGTTGAAGAAGGTCTTGTGGAAGAGGTAAAGAAGCTCTTGGATATGGGTTTTGAGGGCTTTCTAACCTCCGCTCAGGCTATAGGCTATAAGGAGCTCGTGCCTTATCTCAAAGGTCAGGTTAGCCTTGAGGATGCCCTGAGGAGGGTAAAGGAGAACACCAAAGATTACGCCAAGCGCCAGCTCAGGTGGTTCAGAAAACAAGGCTGGCTTGAGCTGGATCTGGACAGTCTAAGCATACAGGATGCGCTTAATCTGGTGCTAGAAAAGCTCTGTTAAAATGTTAGGGTGCTCGTTTTAACCCTTCTTATGCTCTTTTCCTTTGTCTTCGGTGCGGAGATTTTTGCGGATAGGATGGAACGCCTCCCCAACGGAGAGGTGCTGGCGGAAGGGAGCGTGGAAGGCTACTACCGCAACTACCACATAAGGGCGGATTACATCAGGTATAACCCGGAAACAAAAGAGCTCTACGCGGAGGGGAATGTTTACATAAGGTCTTTGGACGGTAGGCTGGAGGTTAAAGGCTCTTTTGCTTGGCTCAACCTGGACTCGGACGTGGGCTATTTTCTGAACGCGGACGGAAGGTTTGAGAGGTTTTACTTTAAGGCGGACAGGGTGGACAAGGAGGAGCAGACTTACAGGGTAAAGGAAGGAGAGATAACCACATGCCCGCCCGAGAGAAGGGAGCTAAGGCTCTGCCTCTCGCGGGCGGTAATAACCAAGGAGTATGTTTTCTCCTACAACAACAGCCTTAGGCTCTTTAACGTGCCATTGGCCTACCTTCCCCTGGCGGTCTATCCGGTGGGAGAGAGAAGGTCAGGACTCCTGCCACCACTGATAGGCTCTAATACCTATAACTCCTTCATATACCAACAGCCCATCTACTGGGCTGTATCCAAGGACAAGGACATGACCTTAAGCCTTGACTACCGGACATCCCAGGCTAAGGGTGTATCCTTAGAATACAGACAGGCTATAAGAAAGCCCAACGACTTAAAGCTCAACCTCTCCTTCTACGACGAACCCACTCCCATGGGCAGGTGGTGGGAAGGAAGGGACCCCAAAAGCTTCAGAGAAAACAGATACCGCATAAGCTTGGAGCTTGATGCAGGAAACCTCAAAGCGGGAGTGGACACAACCAGCGACCCTTACTTTATGCAGGATGTTTATTTCAGGACGCAGGAGAGGACAAAGCCCTACCTTGTGTCATACCTGAGCTATATCAAGGACTGGGAGAGGTTTACCTTCACACTTGACCTTAGCAAGTTTTACGACACCACATCACCCGACAACGGGCAGACGCTCAACAGACTACCCGAGGCAAACCTTTACCTAAAAGATACCAGACTTTTGGGAGAGCTCTACGCCAGCGCCCAGCTCAACCTTGCCAACTTCTACAGGCAGGACGGTCTCAGGGCAAAGAGGACTCTTTTCTTCCCCCAGCTTTACTATCCCCTACGTTTGGGCTCTCTTACACTGCTTTCCTCCCTCACCCTTGAAAACGCCCTCTACTTTGACTTAAACCAACCTTACGAAAAAAGCGTCTCCACCTTTAAGTTCTCCGAGCGCATACCCTTCTTCTTGGACAAAAGCCTGGGCTCTTGGAGCCTAAAAAACTTTCTGGAGATAGCCTACGAATACAGACCCAAGGGCTTTGAAAACCCCCGCTTTGACCCTTTGGACCAGCTGGACAGGATAAGCTCCCTAAAGCTCTCCTACAGGAACTTTACTGATTATCGCGGTAGACAGGTCATGAGCTTGTTTGTAGAGGGTGGGATAGATTACGCCAACAAAGCCAAGTATCAAGGTCAGACTCTGGCGGGAAGGCTACTGCCCCTTAGGTCCTTTCTGAGTATAACACCCTTTGAAGGTATGAGCCTTACTACCGACAACCTCTACGACCCTAACGCGTCAAGGTTTCTGTCCAGCTCCAGCTACCTGAATCTTAGCTACGCAGAAAGCGTGCTGAGCCTGGGCTACATCCAAAACAGGAACGTGGACGGCTCTAAAAACACCGACCAGTATACCTACGGCTTATCTACACGATACAAGGATGTGGGCATAAGTTTTAGCGTCGTCCACGACAACAGAACGTCCAAAGACCTATACAGACGCCTGGCTGTGGACTACAGAGGTGCCTGCTGGAGCCTGGGTCTTCTCCTCAGGGACACTTACAACGGGCAGGCAGGTAGATACATAAAGGAGTTTTTCTTAGTGGTGAACATCTTTGACCTGCAGAGCCTTACAGTGCCTCTGAAAAGGTGATGAGGTCTTTGAGCCTTCTCGTCTGAGATTCTATGTCCTCCACGGAGAAGATGCCCGAACCCACCACTAGTATGTCCGCCCCCAGTCTTGCGAGCTCAGATATGTTTTCCTCCTTTACACCCCCGTCAATCTCTATGAGAACCTTCGGGTTTATCCTCTCCACCATGCGCCTGAGCTCTAATAGTCTTTCCTTTGAGCGCTCTATGAAGGTCTGACCGCCAAAGCCGGGGTTTACGGACATGAGGAGCACAAAGTCCACGTAATGGAGTATCTCCTCTATGGCACTGAGGCTTGTGCCCGGGTTTATCACCACACCCGCCTTACAGCCATGCTTTTTTATAAGCTCTATGCTCCTGTGTATGTGATGGTTGTTCTCTATGTGGATGCTTATCATGTCCGCCCCAGCCTTGGCAAACTCGGGAATGTAGAGGTCCACCTTTTCTATCATCAGGTGGGCATCCAAAGGCAGTGGACAGTGTCTTTTTATGCTTTCAAGCAGGACCGGACCGAAGGTGATGTTGGGAACAAAATGTCCGTCCATCACATCAAAGTGGATGATGTCCGCCCCACCCCTTATGCATGCCTGTATCTGCTCTCCCAAGTGCCAGAAGTCCGCGGAGAGTATGGAGGGTGCGAGATACTTCAATCCGTCTCCTCCTCCACCCTTATGAGAACGGGCTTGCCCTCAACCACGGGCAACTTTTCAATCTCCAAAAGGGCCTTCTTCATGTCCTCTTCGTAAGCCTTGTGTGTCAGTATGACCAAAGGTATTATGGCTTCTCCCCGCCTTCCCGCCAACGTGCAGACCTTCTCCTTCTGGAGGACACTCGCTATGCTTATGTTCCTGTCCGCCAGCACTCTGGCTATGCTCGCCAGGACACCCGGTCTGTCCGGCACGTCAAACCTAAGGTAATACCTGCTGTAGAAGTTGGTCTTAACCTCCAGCTCATCCTCCCATTCAAAGGGTTCAAGGGCTTTACCGCAAGCCATGGCTTTTGCGGTGTCGATGATGTCGGAGACAACGGCGGACGCTGTAGGATGAGAACCCGCACCCCTGCCGTAGAGCATGACCTTACCCACAAAGTCTCCTTCAACCATCACCGCGTTGTAAACGTCGGACACCTTGGCTATGGGGTCCTCCGAAGGTAGAAAGGTGGGATGCACCCTTACCTCCACACCTCCGTTCGTTCTTTTGGCTATGGCGAGGAGCTTCAGAGTATAGCCCAGCTCCTTACCAAGCTCCACATCCAGAAGATGGACGTTCCTTATGCCCTCAACGTATACATCCGAAAAGGGAAGATACTTACCGAAGGCTATCATGGACAGGATGGCTATCTTGTGCGCAGAATCCCAACCGTCTATGTCCAAACTTGGGTCCGCTTCTGCGTATCCGAGCCTTTTTGCCTCTTCAAGGGCAGTTTCAAACTCCTCATCCTCTTCAAGCATCTTGGTCAGTATGAAGTTGGTGGTGCCGTTGAGTATACCGTGTATACTCGTAATTCTGTTTCCCACCAGCCCTTCCCGAAGCGCCTTTATCAGCGGTATGCCCCCGCCCACCGACGCCTCAAACCCCACAAACAGACCCTTCTTGGATGCGAGCTCAAAGATTTCCCTTCCCTCTTCAGCCAGCAGATGCTTGTTGGCGGTCACCACGTGCTTGCCCTCAGAGAGGGCTTCCAGAATAAGGTTTTTGGCAAAGGTCTTGCCCCCAACCAGCTCTACCACCACATGGGAGTTCTCTAAGACCTCCCTGTAATCGGTGGTCCTGAGCTCCTTGGGAACTTCTACCTCCCTTTTCTTTTCCCAGTCCTTGTCCGCCACCTTGGATAGCCTTAGCCTTATACCGGTCTTTTTGTATATTAACTCCGAGTTTTTAAGGAGAAGGGCGACCACGCCCGTCCCCACCACACCGCAACCTACTATGCCTACCTTTACTTCCATCAAGTATATTTTAAAGGAGGATCTTTACAGCGCTCACTACCTCGTCGTAGTTGGGCTCGGAGGTTATTTCCGGAACAAGTTGTTTGTATGCCACCTTACCATCCTTGCTTACTACGAAGACAGCCCTCGCCAGTATGCCCTTGAGAGCTCCTTCGGAGATAAGAACACCATACTTTTCCATGTCCCTGTATCTGAAATCGGATGCAACGGTGACGTTGCCTATGTTGAAGCTCTCACAGAAGCGCTTTTGGGCAAAGGGTAGGTCCATGGAGACCACGGTCACATCCACACCCTGCATACCTCCCATTAGCTCGTTAAACTTCTTGGTTTCCGTCTCACACACTGGCGTGTCCAAGGAAGGCACCGTTATTATGACCTGAACCACTCCCTTGGCACCGCCTATCCTCTTCTCTTGCAGGTCTTTGGTGACCACCACTGCCTCGGGAGCATAGTCTCCCACGTTTATAGTGTTGCCCGCCAGAGCCACGGGATTGCCCTTTAAAGTTACGGTCTCCGCCATGACTTACCTCCTCGTTAAGTTTTTATGCTATTTTAAAGGGTGTGTATCTCAAACACAAGGTGATAAAGCTCATGAGCTTACAAAATCCATCAGTATCTTTGCATGGTCAAAGACGAGTTTTTCAAAGGGAATCTCCTCAATGGGAAAGACAAAAGCCCTCTTGGCATCGTCGCCCGCCTTGGGAAGGTCATAGGCGTCCAGCAAGAAAACCACCGACACCACGTGAAAGCGCGGGTCCCTCCCCGGCTCGGAGTAAACACCCACAAGGCGCTTAATCTCGCAAGAGAGTCCTATCTCTTCTCGGAGCTCCCTAAGTATGGCTTGCTCCACAGTCTCTCCCACTTCCACAAAGCCTCCGGGAAGGGCAAGACCCAGAGGCGGGTTTTTTCTCTCAACGAGCACTATACCCTTGAACCTGCCCCCTTGCCATACCCTCACTATACCATCCACTGCCAGGTAGGGGGTTTTTAGCATACCTTATCACCTCCTGAGACACGCCTATCATAACCACCGACATCAGAAGATTGGAGACACCGTAGCTGACAAAGGGCAGGGCTATACCCTTAGGCGGTAGGAGGTTGGTAGCCATGCCCACGTTCCAGAGAAAGGCGAAGGCAAAGTTGGTGCCTATACCGAAGAGAACAAGCTTTCCGAAGAGGTCTTGGTGCCTCAGGGACCAGTAAAAAATCCTAAACACCAGCAGGAAATAAAGCAGGGAAAGAACACCCACACCCACGAACCCCAGTTCCTCGCCTATGGTTGCTATCACGAAGTCCGTATCCGCCTGAGGAAGATAGCCCATCTTCTGTATACCC
>FWWM01002514.1_pt1 | contig 43720 bp, 45 predicted proteins | sample 2228351 | NCBI WGS metagenome assembly FWWM01 (sample SAMEA103939774, study PRJEB20133) | metagenome
TTCGTTGTTCACCATGCCGGGAAGAGAAAACACAAGCTTTGGCATTCTGTTGTTTTTCGTTTGTTCTTTCAAAGCCTTTTGGACAGAAACTCTCACCTCCCTTTTGAAATCCTCGAAAACCTTGAAAGTTGGGAACTTTGTTACAACCTTCCATGAGCCATTCAGAAAACCAACTGCGACTGTTGTTTCTGAAACCTCAACATTGAAAACTATGGACGTTGCAAAAAATCTTGTTGGTGCAACTATCGTCGCTCTCTTTAACTGAGTTGTGACTTCCAGCAACCCTTCATTCATTAGCTCATCTGTGATTCTCCAGATTGCGCTTTGGGCAAGTTTTGTTTTCCTAACAATGTCCATCCTGCTCTGTGGTCCGCTTTCTATCAGGTAACGAAGAATCATTTTCTTGTTTTCAGACTTCATTGACTTTGGGTTCAGCTTCATGTGCAAAGCTTAAGTGCCCCCCTTGTGTGGAGATGATAGTTGCTTGACATTTTCGTTTGTATCTTCCTCAGAAAGAAAATATATCACAATGCCAAAAAGTAGAAAAGTATAACTAACGGCAAAAATGACCAGCCATTAGCTATTATGTCCCGTAGTTGTGGATTATCTTGAGTTTTCTTAAATTTGCATGAGATTTCTTTAAATTACAACGCTGTGCTATTTGTAATAAATATGCTAATCTCAACGGCGGAAAAGTGTATATCATCGGAGCAAGTCAAATGCGCCGATTTAAAACCGTGTGTTTGTAACAAATCGGTGAAGTTGATAAATTCGTGTGAAAACAAAAAAGCGGGCTTTCGCCCGCTGAGAATTCTCGTGATGTTCATCATTTTAGATATCAGTTTTTAAGAATCATCCGATATCTTTTCGTTTCGCCTTCTTGAATTGCTGATTAAAGTTCATTTGTTCGGTGCCGATCATTCGGCCAGCATCGATAGGTGTCTTGTCTAAATAATAAGAAGCTGACTAATCTAATCACACACGGCAAAACACGACCAAAGGTTCTCTTGGTTTTCCTCTGACTGTGGTCCACCAATGTAGTATACAGTGCTAAAAATGTAACAATCGGTTTTGATGCTTATCCGTTGAGCCTTAGCTTCGTGAAACAATGTGAGCGCTTATCTGAAAAGATAAATCGAATTTGAAGGCAAAAATCAAATACATCGTAAAGATGTTCACAAAAGCAGATATTCCTTGCTTGGATCAAGAACTAAGAGCTTCACAACGGCATACACCGACGAATCCAACTTGTCGGATCAATCCGAACTTTGTCGGTTCTGTCGGCCATGTCGAAATGATAGTGATATAATGATCACCGATAGAGGTGGTGTTAGTGAGAAGAGTAGAACTTTTGAAAAGATTGAGTGATAGGCCACTCAAGAGAAATGAATTGGATTTCTTTGTTGATCGTAGCGACGAGATAAGTTCTCTTCGACAAATCCTCTATTACCACTCGTTTGGTATATTTGGACTTTGTGGCAGGACTGGTTCAGGCAAGACCACGTTGTTGAACATGGTAGCTTCGGAAGATGAAAAAGTAGTGCCTATTTCCCTAGTTTACCGAGATAGCTCGGATGCCATTTTGTTCAACATTCTTTACTCACTTGCCGAAAAGTTCTTAGAAGACAAGGCCTTAGCGACTATTGCAAAAGAAATAAAGGAATGGATCTCAGAAGAGGTTTCAGTTGTACGAGGTTTTAGCCTTGGGGTATCACTTGTGGGTTCTGTTAACCTTGGCGGCGAAAAGTCTAAAGCACCTCGTTTCAATATCTTCAAAGCACACGAATATCTGAGAAAAATCCTCGAGCGATCGAAAAAACACTACGGCAAGATAACTTTGCTCATTGACGAGCTCGACAAGGAAAGAAAAGAAGAAGTCATCAAAATATTGGACTCACTGAAGTACGAACTTTTGCAGGAAGATGTTGTGACTCTCGTGACTCTTCCGCAAAGTGTATACAAAGAGTACATACAGGATAGGTTGAGGATAGATTCAGTTGGAAATCTTGAAAATATAATAAAAGATGCTGTTCTAATAAAGGATTTAGAACCACATCATGTTAAAGATATGCTAATTCGTAGATTTGCTAAAGACTTAGATTGGCTTGAAGACATTTCGATTTTGGATATGCTGGCAGATTTTTCGGATGGTAATCCAAGAGATGCTCTCTGGATTGCTCAAAAGGTTGTAACCAAGAATATCGCAAAAGAGAAACTGACATATGCAGACGTGAAAAAAACGATTGAAGAAGTTTCGAAAGAACTGCTGCAGACAATATCGCTTACTGAACTGCAAAACAAAGCGCTGGAGACACTCAAAGGCTTTTCAGGAACAAAAGAAGACTTTATCATGACTCTCACCAAGAAAGGTTTTGCACGCACTACGGCGTACGATTTGTTTGAAAAATTTCTCAAGACCGGTCTGTTGATACAAAAGGAAAAGTTTTTTAGTATAAGCGGGAAAGTTTTGTGAGTAAGCTCATAAGGCTCTGATAAGTCCAACATGTCGGAACGATCCGAATTTTGTCGTTCTTGTTGAGAGTGTCGGAGAAAACAGGGTTATACTAACCATCAACAATCAATGCTTTCATCGATCGGAATAGGTATAGGAAGCTCAACGATTTGCCGCTCTGGAATATACAAAATAAATGTTGTATTTGGATAAGGTTACGCTAAGTCTGGATACCAGCCGGGAAGACGGGGTAAGGGAAGTTGCCTTCCGGATATCCCACCGTCCAGACATAAAGTACGAGCGGGTGAGGGAACTCTCCATCACCTACGACGATGTATTTGGGCGATGTGAGGCCCGTCTGGTGGTGGAAGTGAAGGCCCGTGAGAACAAAGGGACGGGGAGAGTAGCTGTAGGTCTCGGGGAGATGGTTCTCATGGCCTGTGCATTTGACGATGGCACAATAATGCTGTATTCTGGCAGGCAAATTAAAGCCATAAGGCGGTACTGGCAGAAGGCCCGGGCAAGTCTCCAACAAAACTTTCGCAGGTGGAAGGAGATATCGCATGGGAGAGGGAGCAGGTAGAACACCTGCTACACATAGCCATTGGGGAGCATAGCGGGATTCGTGAGGGTATTGATTATGGAGATTGGCTAAACCAGCGGCTACATACGTGGTCGTACTGTAAGATGGTCAACATGCTGAAGTACAAGGGTGCTTTGGCAGGGATCACAGTTGAGATGACATAGACGAGAGGCACACATCCATCACCTGCCACGTCTGCGGGGAGGTCATGGTTTCCAACCGGAGGCAGCGTGGTTTGTATGTATGATCCTGTGGTAAGGTATCTTCCGTGAATGGGGGTAGTAGCTGTGTGGCGCGGCCCGCGGTTGTGTCATTTCTCCTGGGCTGGGACGGCGTCGTTGAGTCGAAGCGCAGGGCTAAAGCCCTGCATGCATCCGCTTGAGGATGCCCCTCAATTTATTGAGGGGAGGACGTCACATTCTCGGGCTCAGCTTTGAGATGTTCACGGGAAACAGTTGAAGTCGCAAATGGCACCCATCCACTGCGGAGTTGAGACGCATGGACAATCCTACCGCTTGGATCTCGGTAAAAAGCGTGAGGACCAAATCCACACCTGCATGGTCCCAAGTATCTGTACTCTCCTGGAACAAAAGCGGCATGCCGCTCATGCCACCAGCCTCGAGCGTATCCGTACATCGTCAATCACCTCGCTTTTGTGCTTTATTGTTTTCTACCAATCTGTGATGGTAAGAGCCCTCGCGTAACAAGACCGATCCACATTGCGGACATTTCTCGGTTCTACAAGGTATCCCAGCCTGATGAGGTTTTCTGTATCCACATTTTGGGCAAATGCAAAATCCATGCGATCCCAGTTCAGAATTCATGTCGTGATCTCCTCCCACGTCAACCACGTTTCCCTTGTAATCGATTCTGCTTTGATTATATTATTATGATCATATGCTCATAACAGTGCGTAAGGAAAATTAACCAAATCGACACACATTCGCATAACTTCACGCTAATTTAAAGCGCAAAACTTTTTGCGTGCGTCTGTAGTCTTTACAAGTGGCTTTCCTTTGGTTTGTGCCAACCTTTTCGATGACGGTGCTGATGTTGGGCATGGGACGGGGTTTCGCTGCAATAAACTGCTCCACCGTCGATGCGGATTACTTTTCCGTGCACAAGAGCCTCTGCCACTTTGCGATGAGCTGACTCAAGAATTCTTCCGAAAGTTTGACGGGATATACCCATCTTTTGGGCCGCCTCTTCTTGGTACAATCCTTCGAGGTCAGCAAGACGAATGGCCTCGTACTCGTCGAGGGTTAAATGAACGATTTGCTCATGGTTTTCCGATCCACTCTGAGGATAGAAGTACTGCACCTTTGGAAAACAACCGATCCTTCTTGGACTATGCGGTCTTGGCATTGTATCGTCACCGTCCAAGCTTTATCATAACACGCAGCTTGATTTCACGGAACGTGTGAGAATCTATTGCATCTAATCTAAGACCTCTTTACCAAGCGCCGCTTCAACTTGAAAAGTGAGATCCTCTGGACTTGTGAACAAAACAGCGTTGATATTCAGCTTTAAAGCAACTTCGATGTTTCTTGGATCATCGTCCGTGAAAAATGTTTGCTCTGCAGCAACATTTTCACATTTGAGAATATACTTAAAAAACTCTGCATCGGGTTTTGCAAAATGTATCAAATGGGATGCGTAAACTGCATCGAAGATATCGTAGTGACCGCTTTTCAGATGTATTTCGTAATGTGAGGCAATCGTGTTTGTGCCGGCAACTACCTTGAAATGTTTCCGAAGCCTTTCGACCAACTGGATGGTTCCATCAATTGGTGAAGGGTTGAAAAACTTTGCCCACAGATCTTCTCTTACAGACTTACCAGAAAACTTTGAGAAATCTTGCCAGAATTCTTCAGTACTAATTCGACCTGTTTGCAGTTGATCTAAACCGCTTAGTTTGGCAAGCCCTATGAATTCATCAAGTGATATACCCAGATACTTGGCAATTTCAGGTGAAACAGAGGTGTTTGCACAGACGACTCCGCCGATGTCAAAAATAAAAAGCTTCATGCTCATAACTCCTTTGTCTTTTCAGAGTCTATGATGTTTGTATCACATTTCGATTTTATCGTCTTGTCATCATAATATGCAACTTGAAGTGTTGTTATGTTTATGAGCTCTCAATTCAGCTTGAGAAACCTGAGCAAAGTCCTTTTCCGTAACATGCAGTTAATATTATGCGTCGGTTTTTTCCTCTTTACGCGGTTCTGCACGTGTGTTATCATATCATTCAAACATCTCAACTTGTCGGTTTCAGTCAAATGTTGAGAAATTCACAAGGAGGGATATCTGTTTATGGGAAAGTTGTACATATTCGATACCACTTTGAGGGATGGTGAACAAACTCCGGGAGTAAACTTGAACATCTATGAGAAATTGGAGATAGCCAAACAACTTGCAAAACTGAACGTAGATGTCATCGAAGCTGGTTTTCCGATTTCCTCTCCCGGTGAGTTTCATGCTGTGCGGACTATTGCTGAAAACATCAAAGGACTAACTATCGCCGCTTTGGCAAGAGCTGTCAGCAAAGACATCGATACCGCTTGGGAAGCCTTGAAAAGAGCTGAATCTCCAAGAATCCATACTTTTATCGCAACCTCTAATATTCATATGGAGAAAAAACTCAGAAAATCAAAAGAAGAAGTACTTGAACAAGCTGTATATGCGGTGAAGTACGCCAAGAAGTATTGCCCAGATGTGGAATTTTCCGCTGAAGATGCTACAAGAAGCGACTTTGATTTTCTTTGTAAAGTCTTTTCTGCAGTTATCGAGGCGGGTGCAACTGTGATAAACGTACCAGATACCGTTGGATATGCCCTTCCATGGGAGTTTGGCGAGTTGATCCGAAAACTCAAAGAGAACGTGAAGGGGATGGACAAAGTGATTCTCAGCGTTCATTGTCACAACGATCTTGGACTTGCCGTTGCAAATTCCCTTTCTGCTGTGATAAATGGAGCGGATCAGGTTGAATGTACGATAAACGGCCTTGGAGAACGGGCTGGAAATGCCGCTTTGGAAGAAATCGTTATGGCACTTAAGGTTAGAAAAGTAGAGAGAGAGGTCAAAATAAGCACCAAGGAGATACACAGAACGAGCAGACTTGTTAGTTCTTTGACGGGTGTACCGGTTCAGCCGAACAAAGCCGTTGTCGGGGATAACGCCTTTGCACACGAGTCTGGAATACACCAGCACGGTGTGATTCAAGATCCTCTGACTTACGAGATAATGTCTCCCGAAATGATCGGTTTGACTGAAAGCAAAATAGTGCTTGGAAAACATTCTGGAAGACATGCGTTTGAAAGAAAGCTTAGGCAGTTAGGTTATTCCTTGTCAAAGCAGGAAATGGAGGAAGCTTTCGTAAAGTTCAAGGAATTGGCAGATAAGAAAAAAGAGGTAACCGACAGAGATCTGGAGGCAATCGTAACCATTGGTATTGCCAAAGAAGAAGAACATTTCAAGTTGAAGCATATGCAGGTTGTCAGCGGTGTTGGGATGGTACCAACCGCAACGGTTATCATTCAAAAAGGCAATGAAGAAGTTAAAAGCACAGAAATTGGTAACGGCCCTGTTGACGCTGTCTACAAAGCGGTAGCCAAAGCCGTGAAAATACCTCACAGACTAGTTGATTTCTCACTTCATTCCGTTGGCTCGGGAACCGACGCATTGGGTGAAGCTATTATCAAAATCACCGATCAAGACGGAAATGTGTTCATAGGAAGAGGTGTCAGCACAGACGTTGTTGAAGCGAGTGCTATAGCCTATATGAAAGGATTAAACAACTTGGCTGCAAAGCAACAAGGCGGTGAAAAATCAGATGGGTCACACGATAACTGAAAAAATCCTGCTTCGACACACTGATAAGAAGGATTTAGGACCGGGTGAGCTGATTTTTGCAAAAGTTGATCTCGTCTTGGCAAACGATATCACGGCTCCGCTGGCCATCAAAGAGTTTAGAAAAATCGGTCTTGACAGAGTTTTTGATCCGGACAAGATAGCGCTGATACCAGATCATTCTACGCCGAATAAAGACATCAAATCCGCAGAGCAGGCGAAGATCACAAGACTTTTTGCAAAGGAACAGAACATAAAGCATTACTACGAAGTCGGCAGAGCAGGAATAGAACATGTCCTTCTTCCAGACCTAGGTTTGGTGGCTCCAGGAGAGTGTGTTGTGGGAGCAGACTCTCACACTTGCACCTACGGCGCTTTAGGTGCCTTTTCAACTGGTGTTGGAAGCACAGATGTTGCGTACGCAATGGCCTTTGGTGAAATATGGCTGAAGGTTCCAGAAAGCATAAAGTTAATCTACTATGGAAAGCTGCCAAAATGGGTTGGAGGAAAAGATTTGATCCTCTATACAATTGGAAAAATCGGAGTCGATGGTGCAAGGTACATGGCAATGGAATTCTGTGGCGAAGCAATTAAAAGCTTAAGTATGGCGGATAGGTTTACAATGTGCAACATGGCGGTGGAAGCAGGTGCAAAAAACGGGATAATCGAGCCAGATGAGGTCACCGTTGGGTATTTGAGTAAAAGGTGTAGAAGAACTTATGAAATTCTCCGCAGCGATAGAAATGCAACATACAAGGAGGTTTACGAATGGGACATTTCGAAACTCGAACCTATGGTCGCTTTTCCCCATCTTCCAAGTAACGTTTATCCAGTTTCGGAGGCTGCTAGTAAGAACATAACGCTTGATCAAGTTTACATAGGTTCTTGCACCAACGGGAGACTGGAAGATCTAAGAGTCGCGGCGAAGATCTTGAAGGGTCACAATGTCAATCCCAATTTAAGACTCATAATCACTCCTGCCACACCCGAGATCTACCTTCAGGCGATGAAAGAAGGTTTGTTAGAAATCTTTCTTCAAGCTGGTGCCACGATTACTCCACCCAGCTGTGGACCATGTCTCGGTGGGCATCTTGGAGTGCTTGCTGAAGGAGAAAGAGCCTTGAGTACAAGCAACAGGAATTTCGTTGGAAGAATGGGACATCCTAAGAGTGAGGTGTACCTTGCAAGTCCTGCGGTTGCAGCAGCCTCGGCGATACTTGGAAGAATCGCAGAGCCCTGGGAAATAGAGGTGATGGAATGATGGAGGTGTACGAAGGAAGGGCTTTGAAATACGGCGATAACATCGATACCGATGTTATAATTCCAGCAAGGTATTTGAACACAACTGATCCCAGTGAACTTGCAATGCACTGCATGGAAGATTTGGATGTAAATTTCAAAGACAAAGTCAAAGAGAAGACGATACTTGTGGTTGGTGAGAACTTTGGATGTGGTTCGTCGAGAGAACATGCTCCGATAGCCATAAAGGCTTCCGGAGTGAAGTGCATAATCGCAAAATCTTTTGCCAGGATATTCTACAGAAATGCGATCAACATAGGACTTGCAATTGTTGAACTTCCCGAGGCTGTTGATAGGATTAGCGAAGGAGATCAACTGAGCGTTGATCTATCCAAAGGTGTTGTAGAAAACATCACAACTGGGATGATCTTCAAAACTAAGCCTTTTCCTGCTTTGATTCAAGAGATTATAAGAAGAGGTGGGCTTTTGAACTTTGCCGTGGCGAAAGCAAGAGGTGAGATAAAATGAGTAGTTTCAAAATAGCAGTTTTGCCTGGGGATGGGATTGGACCGGAAGTTGTAAAGCAGGGTGTCAAGGTGTTGCAAGTGATAGCAGAGTTATTTCACCACAAGTTTGAAATACAGTTTGGCTTGATCGGTGGGGAGGCTTTGGACGTAAATGGTGTTCCGCTTCCCGTTGAAACCTGGGAGCTGTGTCAGAAAGCTGATGCCATTTTGCTTGGAGCAGTCGGAGGACCCAAATGGGATTGCCTCCTTTCTCATTTGAGACCTGAAAAAGCTCTGCTTAAACTTCGAGAGGATTTGAAGCTGTTTGCAAACATTCGTCCAGTTAAGACCTATCCGAGTTTGGTTCACAGTTCACCGTTGAAGGAAAGGTTGCTCAAAGATGTTGACATAGTGATAGTTCGTGAGTTAACAGGTGGACTTTACTTTGGCAAACCAAAGGGAAGGTTTGAAGAAGGCGGCAAAATCTATGCCATAGACACGATGTACTATGCGTACGAAGAGATAGAGAGAATAGCAAAAGTTGCGTTTGAATTGGCAAGAAATAGGAAGAAGAAAGTCACATCGGTGGACAAGGCAAATGTCTTGGAAACATCGAGGCTTTGGAGGGATGTAGTTCAAAAGGTTGCAAGCCAGTATCCGGATGTAACCTTAGAGCATATGTACGTGGATAACTGTTCGATGCAGATCGTGAAAAACCCATCTCAGTTCGACGTGATACTCACCGAAAACACTTTTGGGGACATTTTGAGCGATGAAGCAGCAGTTATAACAGGCTCAATTGGGATGCTATCATCCGCAAGTCTTGGCGAAGGTTTAAAGGGTTTGTACGAGCCAATACACGGTTCCGCACCAGATATAGCGGGCATGAACATTGCAAATCCTCTTGGTACAATTCTTTCGGTGGCGTTGCTTCTGAGATATTCTTTAAAACTTGAGACAGAAGCGAAAGTTGTAGAAGATGCCGTTGAAAAAGTCATAGCAGATGGATTCATGACAAAGGATCTGTATCAGAACAACCCGTCAGCCGGCAGATTGGTTTCAACCGAAGAAATGGGAAATATCGTTGTTGAGTACATAAACCGCAAATGCCAACAGGAGGAATGAAAGGAGAAATCAACACGCTTACATCATCGTTTTTCCCTACATTTAGAGCTGCAATCCTCTTATCACCAGTAAAACGGCACGATAAACCCAAACCAAAGGATCCTTTGGTTCACTTTACTTTGACCGCAGTCCACAATACAATATACAGAGTGCAAAAATTTAACACAACAAGATCGACAGCCAGAATAGCTTAATTTGAATTCATTGAGGAACGATAACCCAGGACAAATGCTAAAAAGTCATATTTTTCTTCATTTGTTCACGGTTGATTCAACAAGGAGAAACAATCTTAGGCAAGCAAAGCCAAGGACGAAGTGATGATTGTCGCCAGAGCAACGACAAAGGTGTTTTTCACAAAGTTCCTGTTGTCCATTTTAATCCCGTAGTAAGCCAGGATTCTGGTCCACATTAAACCAGCCAGAGCTCCCATCAGCGTTATGTTTCCACCTAGATTTGAACCTATCACCAGTGCGTATGCGTACTTCAGATTTTCTATACGGGTTACTTTCATGGCGTTTGCAAAAAGAATTGTCATCGGCTGGTTGATGATCAAATTCGCGGCAAAAGATGTTATCAAAGCCATAAAGATTGTACCAAGTACTTGATTTTTGAAGTTGATCAAGTTTCCAACGTACTTTGTAAGTCCGTACAGGTTGAAGACGTAGACAAAGACAAAAAACACCAAAACCAGTGGGAGTATTTTCCAAGGAACTCGTTTGAAGCTTTCAAAGAAGAAGGAAAAGTTCGCCATGAATTTGCCCTTAGAACTATTTGCCAAGCTGCTCGAGAAAATCAAGTTCAATACGGCGTATATCCCACAAAAAAGCAGGATTGTTTTCCAAAGCTCCAAGTTGAAAAGATCGCCAAAAGCCAAGAAACCAAAGAAAACCGCAAAAGCAAGTACATTTAGAATCGAATAATACTTGTTCACAATGTCTTCTTTTGGGTCCTTTAACTGTTCGAGAGAAACTGCTTGAGGTATTTGCTTTTTGTAAATCAGAAAGAACATCAAGGTTGAAACAACACCTGCCACAAGAGTTGGAAGGAACATGTGTCTTGCGTATTCAAAGAACTTCAACGAATACGCCTGGGCTACTATCACGTTTGTTGGATTGCCAATGTAAAAGAGCATGCTCCACGTGTTTGATGCAAAGAATATGGATATCAAAAAAGGTATTGGGTTTACGCCAGAATACTTCGCTATATAGGCAACGATTGGAGTGAGAGTGAGCGTTACTATATCGTTCGAAGTGAATATAGTCATGACAGCCGCTAGAAAGACCAAGTTGAAATAAAGCCTTACACCGTTTTCCCTGCTGGCTAACACAAGCCTGTAAGCAAAGTACTTAAGAACACCGGACATATCAAGAGAAGTGCAAATGTAGGCAGAACCAAAGAAAATGATCAATATTTGCCATGGAACTATGTTGAACTGAGGCATCAACGCATTTCTTACAGTTGAAATGGGAGCAATACCGGATAAGATGAGCAGAACCAGTACAAGAATTGAGACTCTCGCATAATCAAGGATAATCTCTCTGTTGTAAAACTTTATCTTTGTTTCCCTGGTCACAAGAAAGATCGTTGCAAAAAACAGATTGAGCGCTATGATCACTGACACAGCAATACCCCCTCGAAGGTCTGTACACAGTATGTATACCAAAGACACGAAACGCACCAATAAAGGGCGCTTTTCGGCACAATAATGCAAAGATGAAAAAAGCGTTTCAAAAAGGTTCTGAAATGCTTAACCAAATTGTCAATGTTGTAAAATGAATATGAAAGCTTTTATCAAGCGTCTAGGATAGGAGGTTGGCTGTTGAACACTGCGATAGTTGTTGACAGTACTATTGACAAACCAGATGACTATGTTTGTCCACTGCCGTTGTTTGTTCTGCCGCTGCGAGTGTACATCGACGGCAGAGAGTATCGCGACAGGCTCGATATCTTTGAGGATCAGCTTTACGAAGAGATGGAAAAAGGCAAAAGGGTTTCCACATCCCTGCCAAGTCCATCAGATGCGATAAATCTGCTTGGCAGGTTGAGCAAAGAATTTGACCGGGTTATTGTTTTGACCGTTTCCAGTAAACTGAGTGGCACGTTTAACATGATGAGAATGCTTGTTGAGCAAATGGATCTGAAAAAAGTTCACGTATTCGATACCAAGGCAGTGAGTGGCAAAATCTTCCATGTGCTTCAAAAGGTTGTAGAAGCGTTGTTGGAAGGAGAGGACATTTCACAAGAGAAGATCGAGGAATACAACAAGAGTTCTTTGATGATTTTCGTTTTGAATACCCTTGAGTATTTGAAAAAGGGTGGAAGGATCGGAAAACTAAGTGCTTGGCTTGGAAAACTCTTCAACCTGAAACCAATACTGTCAATAGACAATGAAGGAGAGATATACAAGGTCTCAGTGGCAAGAAATGAAGAACAGACGATCGAACAAATTGTAAAGCTAGTCGAAGATTTTGCGCCAGCAGGCAGAACGATATACGCGGGATATGGTAAAAAGAGCATGACGATCTTTGTTGAGAAACTTCAAGAAAAGCTGGGAAAAATTGCCGGAGTTGCGAGGATAGGTCCTACCGTATCAGCTCATGCTGGTCCTGAGACCTTTGGTGTACTTGTTGTTAGATCGTGAAAGTTCTAATTCTTTTTTAATACGATTCTGGCACAAGTAGTCAGGTGATAGACTTGAGAAGAATGACCGTCGTTCTTTTGGTTTGTCTTGTGGCTGGAATCCTTGCTGCAGAAGACGTGGTCAAAAGACTCAAAGATCTGCAGACTGTTTATGATAAACTCGATTCAAATGTGATAAGGATCCCCATTCTGGATGCTATAAAGTTAACCAATGCAAACAACCCAATAGTCTCTTATCTTGATTTTGTTGAAGGCAAGTATGTCTGGGTTATCTTGACCTCTACGACGAGGTTTGAAATTTCCGCCGTTGATGGCAAATTACTTAGAAAATCGCAAATCAAACAGGTCAGTCCAAAATACACAGTAGATCTCAAGAATGCGATATCTCTTGCGATTCTTTCAATTGGTAAGAGCATTTTGTTTGCTTTTCCAACGGATGAAGGTTGGATTGTTGGGAGCAAGGATAACGTGGCAAATGTGAGTCTGAAAACAGCGGCCATAATCTGGATAAAAAGCAGAAAGGAATACTTTGAAAGTTTAAAATCGCAGGGTGGTTAACCGTGAGGATTTTAGTTGTTGAGGACAATGAAGATTTGTTAAAAAGCATAAAGAAATACCTTGAGAAAGAAGGTTACGAAGTTGACATTGCTCTCGATGGTGATGAGGGTTTGGACAAAGCCTTTGAAGTGCGATACAGCTGTATCGTGTTGGATATCATGCTACCTGGTGTCGATGGTTTCGAATTTGTCCAAGCTCTGCGAGACAGTTCTGTGGATACCCCTGTTCTCATGTTGACTGCTTTGGACGCGATAGAAGATAAGTTGAAAGGGCTTTCGCTTGGTGCAGACGACTATTTGACTAAGCCATTTGATCTAAGAGAACTTTCCGCGCGGATAGCTAGCTTGATAAGAAGATCACAGATGGTAAAAGGTGAGGAGCTAAGATTCAAAGACCTTAGGATCAACACCAAGACCAAACAGGTTGTTCTTTGTGGTGCTGAACTCAAGTTGAGTAGAAGAGAGTACGATTTGATAGAGTTTTTCATGAGAAATCCAAACGTTGTCTTTTCAAGGGAAGAAATCCTTGAGAACGTCTGGCAATATGAAAAAGATATCAGAAGCAATGTCGTCGATGTTTACATTTCATACCTAAGAAGCAAGCTGAAAGACCACGGATACGATAAGTACATAGAGACCATTCCAACGCTCGGTTATCGTTTTCGATGGGATGAGAAATTATGAAATCGCTGAGAAAGAGCGTTGAAAGCTTTTACCTTTCAATACTCGTTGTCTCGCTTTGCGCAATAGTAGTTGTTCTCTTTATCGTCGTTGACAGGTTGACTCTTAACCAGTTGGATCGCGAAATTGAGAGTTTTGTGACCGATCTCATTCAATATCTGGAAGAACCGTCCAAAGAGCCCGTCGCTTTGTTGGGTAAACGAGATCTCGGTTTTCTGGTCACGGAAAAAGACAAAACAATCGCCAGTTTTCAAATGCCAAAAGATCTAGACTCCGCGATTTTCGACGATGGATTTCATTTTTTCGATGGATACAGAATCTTCGTTAAACCATACGATTCTTACAGGATAGTCATAGCCAAAAGTACACGACAGAGAACTCGGTTGTTGTTGACACTTGGTGTTTCGTTACTGGCAGCCTTGTCCACGGTTATCTTGGCGGCGGCTTTGTTTGGAAAAAGGCTGGTCGACAAGCTTGTGAAACCCATAGAAGATATAGGGATTCAAATGGATGAAGTTTCAAAGGGACTGAGAGAGAAGGTTGAAGTTTCTCTGAACAGCAACGAGGTTGCTCGACTTCAAGATCAGATCAACCAAGCATTGTCCAGATTGAAAAGCACAATGGATGAACTAAGAGACTTTGCCTCTTATCTGTCTCACCAGTTACGTAACCCGTTGGCGAGTGCAAAAGCACAAATAGAACTGCTGATGTCCAGTTCAATCAACGAGCACCGTCAGGAGCTTGAAGCTGTCTTGAAGAACCTCAACAGAATGGTTGAGATAACAGAGGGCCTGCTCTTGCTTGCAAGGATCCAGCACCAACGCGAAGCCAGTTTTGTGGAAGAAGATATATCCACTATTTTCATCGAATCGGTGGAACAGGTAATGAGACAGTTCCCGCAGATTGAATTCGAGCTTGATCTTCCAACGCAAGTCAAATTGCTGTGCATAAAGGATCTTATGTCCCATGTTTTTGTAAATCTTGTCGAAAATGCGTGTAAATATTCGCAGGGTTCAGATCGAGTTTGGATACACCTTAATAAGACCGGAAGAAAAATAAGTTTCAGAGTCGAAAATCTAGGTCAGCCTGTTCCCATCCAGGAGCGGGAAAAAATCTTTGAGAGATTCTATCGTGGCTCGAACAAGTGTAACAATGGAGTTGGACTCGGTCTTGCAATAGTCAAAGCCATTGTCGAACTCCACCGAGGAGAGGTTAGATACTACTACGAAAATGGTAGGAATATTTTTGAGGTCACGTTCAACGTTTCCAGCTCTTGAAAGACGGTGAAGCAAAATGTGTCGCATGATCGGATGGTCATTTGATAGACCTGTTAGAGCTTCCTTATTTTTTGAGCATCTTCAAAAAATGGCTGTATCTGGGATAAACAGTCCTCACAACCATGGTTGGGGAATGTACAGCCTCGATGAAGATGTGGTTGTTTACTATAAGTCCGAAAAACCGGTTTTCGAAGATAAGTTAGCTGATTTGAACTGTTCAATTGGTATAATGCATGCCAGAAAATCTTCCGAAGGTTTGAGCACTACTTTTCTTCAGCTTCACCCGTTCATAGACAACAGGGGAAAAGCTTTTTGCCACAACGGAACGATTTACGATCTCATACCCGCTAAAATCAGCGACACTTACAGCTACTTCAACTTGGTAAAGGGTTTCCAAACATATGAAAATCTCGCTGCAATTTTATCTAAGTTGGCAAACAGTTTCAGATTCACAAGTCTGAATTTCCTGATGGTTCATGGGGATAAACTTGTCGTCTACTGCAGGTACTCACAACTACCGGATTATTACACACTGTGGTATGGGGATGAAGAAGGCTTTGTCGTGGCATCCGAACCAATGAATGAAAAATTCAAACCCCTTGAGAACCAAACGCTCTTGGTAGTTCACAAGGGGTCGATTATCTTTGAGACCAAGACGGATTAAAAGTAGTTTTCCGCTGCGTGTATGGCCGCTACGGCTCCGTCGGCAACTGCGGTGACAATTTGTCTGACGTTCTTTTTTCTAACATCGCCTATGGCGTAAATACCTTTCATCGATGTTTCCATCCACTCGTTGGTGATTATGTAACCTTGTTCGTCCAACTGAACCAAATCTTTTACAAGAGAGGAATTAGGCGTCAAACCAATGGCTATGAACACGCCGTCCACATCCAACCTAGACAGCTCGCCAGTCTTCACGTTCTTTAGAATTACGGACCTTAACCTCTGATCACCTTCGAATCTCTCGACAACTGAATCCAACACAAACTTGATTTTTGGATTTGAGAAAGCCTTGTCTTGAAGGATTTTCACAGCTCTGAGCTTATCTCTTCTGTGGATCACGGTGACGCTACTTGCAATTTTAGAAAGGTATAGAGCATCGTTAATTGCTGTGTCACCACCGCCCACCACGGCCACGTGCTTGTCTTTGAAAAAGTAACCGTCGCATGTGGCACAGTACGAGATGCCCTTTCCAACAAATTCTCGCTCACCATCGGCAGACAATTTTTTCGGTTCCGCACCAGTGGCTATCATCAAGACCTTTGCGTTTACGATCCGATCCGATTCCGTTCTCACGGCTTTACTTCCACCACCGACAATCACTTCCTCAACTGCTTCGTTGAGGAAGTGTGTACCTAGTGATTCTGCATGTTCTTTCATCCTCAGAGCAAGTTCTTTGCCCTCGATATTTGGAAATCCAAGGTAGTTGTCTATAGTTGTAGTCAGATTCAGTTGACCACCCTCAAGAACTTTTTCCGCTATCAGAACAGTGAGTCCGGCTCTACAGGCATAAACTGCCGCTCCAAGAGCAGCTGGACCACCGCCGACGATCACGACGTCGTAGTAATCCTTAATTTCTTCTGCTGGTTCTATTCTGAAAAACATTTACTTACACCCTTTCAACTGCTTTCAAAAGCTCCCTGATGAACATATTCTCAGGATATGCACCTATGAAGTTGACCTTATCATTTATGAAGGTGTGCGGAACCGATGAAATACCGTACCGCATGCTCAGTTCGGGAAATTCGTTTGCCTCCACCATTTCCCCAACTATGTTGGGATTCAAAAACGCCGCCATATGTGCCATAAGCACAGCCTTTGGACAGTAAGGACAGGTCGGTGTTACAAAAACCTGGATTTTCGTTGGTTTGGTTATCGATCTTATAGTCTGTATCTGTTCGTCGTTGAAGAAGATGGGTTTTTTGGTGGAAACAACAAGTATGTCTTGAAGCAAAGTTGAAAATTCATGCCCAGATGGTATACCGTAGAATCTGATTCGAGTATCACTGCCATTTTCGTCAAGCATCACAATGGCTGGTGTTTTATCGATTTTGTACTTTTCCACCATTTCTGTGTCTTTCTTTACATGGTAAGTGGCAATTTCTATTCTGTCTTCTAAGTCCGCTAGTTCGTTCAGAATCTGATTTGTGATGTCACAGTATTCACATTCTGCAGCATCGTCAACGAAGAGTAGTATCTTCACTTTGTCTTTCATTTGTTCAGCAAAGGTCTTCTTCAGGTATTTCGCGTCCCTATCGCTTAACAACGGCATCTTACTGCACCTCCGTGATTTTGATATTTCCATAAATATTCTACCAGATTAGTCGGAATTTATTCCTTTCTGTCGAGTAAAGCCGATGTAAAACCTATGATAATGAGCAAGCCACCCCAAAGCAGTTTTGCCGATGTGTTGTCGACCGATTTGTCTAGAACGAAAACGGTTGTAAAAACTCCCCAGCAGATAAGCAACGACGAGAGGTTTCGCAGCATGGATTTTTTCAGCAGATAGTGCTTGACGTATTCGCGCTTTGTGTAACCAAATGATAGGAACAAAACTCGAAACCTTTTGTCTTCTTTTTCCAAATGTTCCGTTATTCTGCCTATGTGATACAAAAATGCGATAAGGGAATAGATTACCGCACTGGCTATACCAGTTCTACTGAAGGAAGCACTGTACATGATCAACAAACCTGTTACAACGAGAAAGTTAAACGAGGAAAAAGTCGAAAGCGATACACTCACAAGTCCAGAGAAGTGAAGCCAAGCAAGCCAGAGCGCTCCCGCTATACCAATTGAGGAGTATGATATTCCAAGTATTAGATCAACAAAGGTTTCGCTCACGTGTGTTGCTTCCCCTCTCTCTCTTCATCCTTCTTTAAGAGTTCTGCTATTCCAGCGATACTCGAGAGTATTCCAGATGCTTCAAACGGCAAGAAGATCTTCGTAGCTTTTCCGTTTGCTATCTCTTTCAATGCTTCGAGATATCTTATGGCTATCAAGTCGTTTGTTGGTCCACCCTCGTGGATGGCTTTGAATATGTTTAATATTGCCATTGCCTGACCTTCCGCTTCCGCTATCAATTTGTATTTGTTTGCCTCGGCTACTTTCTTGATGGCCTCGGCTTCTCCTTCAGCTCTGAGAATAGCTGCGTTTCTCTCCCCTTCGGCTTTCAGTATTTCGGCCTGTTTTATACCTTCTGCTTCAAGTATAGCAGCACGCTTTGTTCTTTCTGCTTTCATCTGTTTGCTCATTGCGTCGGTGATATCCTTTGGAGGATCTATTTTCTTAATCTCAACCCTGGTGATTCTCACACCCCACTTGTCCGTTGCATCGTCAAGCACCGTGCGGAGTTTCGCGTTGATTTTCTCTCTGCTTGTCAATGTTTGATCCAATTCAAGCTCTCCTATGACGTTTCTCAGGTTTGTTTGAGCTAACTTCAAAGTGGCGAACTGGAAGTTGTTAACGTTGTAGACAACTTTGTAAGCATCTGTGACTTCGTAGTATATAACGGCGTCAACGGTCACCACAACGTTATCCTTCGTAATAACTTCCTGAGGTGGGACATCGATGACCATTTCCCTTAGATCCACCTTCGTCATCCTGTCAAAGAACGGAATGATAAAGTGCAAACCAGGTCCAGCCTCTCTGTGAAATTTTCCAAGCCTTTCAACCAGACCCCTTTGATAAGGTCTAACAACCTTGATTCCCGTTGCCGCGATTATGAGTAGCAATATTGCCAGAACACCAAGAGCAATTATCATCTCTGATCACCTCCTTCCAGTTTTCTCACAACCACATGAGCACCTTCGACTTTAACTATTTGAACCTTAGAATACTCTTCGATGGTGCTTTCATCTTCAGAGTATGCTCTCCAAACGTCACCATCGATCTTCACAAGCCCCTTTCCTGCTTTGTTGTCTATCGTCTCGATTACCGTAGCGGCCTTTCCAACTATCTCGTCAATGTGAATTTTCCTTGGTTCACTCTTGGCGATTTTCTTTGCAAGAGGTCTTGTCAGAAACACAAGCAAAGCGCTCACAGCAATAAAAGTCAAAAGCTGTATAAGTGTTCCAAATGTTGTGCTGACGGCTGAAGCCACAAAGGCTCCTATTGCAAACCAAAGCAAAAAAAACGTTGGTGTCAAAATTTCACCCACGACGAGAATTACACCAAGTATGAGCCAAACAACAAATGGCTCCACGCGCCGTTCACCTCCTCTTGTTTCAAAGTGTGAACACAGTTTCTGGATCCACATACAGTATCTCGAAGGGTACCTCTTTCTTCAAATTCTTCAGGTACTTTTCTATCTTACCACTGTAGCGTGATGAGATATGGTAGAGTATCAGCTTTCCTATCTTGGCTTTTTCAGCGATTTCCAAAACTTCTTCTACCGAGGCATGCGCGTTCATTTTTCTATCAGCGCTTTTCAGGAACGTGCAGTCATGAATCAACACTTCACTATCTTCGGCATCCTCGGGGTTGATCCCATAAGTGTCACCTGAGATCGTTAGCAACTTCTTCTCGTAGACTTCGGTGATTTCGTTTGGTCCAAGCTCTTTGGATAATCTTGTGATCTCACGCTGAGGAAGCATTCTGTACTGTTCCTTTAACCTTCTCCTTAGTTCGATGACATTGTAACCAAAGCACGTATCTTGACCAGTATGTCTGACTCTAAAAGGTATCACGTACCTGGAAAATCCACCTGCCTGACGAAGGAAGATTCTCTCGCCCACGGATACTGGTTGTTCCAGCAAATCGAATCTCAGATCGCTGTTGGTTCTTTTTATGAACTCGATCCATTCTTCGATTGCTCTGTTGCCCTTCGGATAGTAAACGCACAGGGGTTTCTCTCTGTCACCCATCGAGTTGTTCCGTGTGTTCACAATTGTCCAAAGACCGGATATGTGATCTATGTGACCATGGGTAAGAAAGATGTACTTTATCGCGTATATCCTGTTTGACATTGTCAGTGCTACGCCTTCTCCTGCGTCGAAGAGAATTCTTTCCGGGGCATAGTATATCCAAGTTGAATACAGTGCTTTTGAGTATATCTGCAGAACCAGTGAACTCACCCTTTCTCTTCTGCGACAACCTCTACTTTTACAATTCCCTTAATACCACCAGGCAGTCGAAACTCTACGTCGTACATTCCAAGTTCCTTGATCGGTTTTTCAAGGTTTATCCACTTCTTATCGATCTCCAAACCGGTATCTTTAGACAGTATCTCCGCCAGAGTCGAAGCTGTTATAGCACCGAAAAGTTTTCCTCCACCTCCAGATTTTGCCTTGACTTGATGAACGGTTTTTTGCAGAATCCTGAGCAGTTCTTCGCTCCTCCTTTTGATCGCGTTTTCTTTCTGTGTTTTCATCGCCTTCTGATATTCAATCTTCTTTACCTCCGACTCCGTTGCTGGTTTTGCCAACCCATTTGGTATGAGATAGTTCCTTGCGTAGCCGTCTTTTACATCTTTAAGCTCACCTGCTTTGCCTAGCTCCGGAACATCCTTCAGAAGAATGACTCTCATGCTTCACCCTCCTTGTCTGCGAAAACCTCGCAGGTCTTGTGCGTCGGAAATCTCTGTGACATATGAATTTTTGGGTCTCACAGAATATTTTACTTTATCATCGATAGTTGTCTCGAACGTACTCACAACTGTAATCTTGCAAGACCAAGCGGTAACTACCTTGAAAAACTGAACGAGGACCCTGGAATATAGCCTGCTCCGTTGTGTTTGGAAGTCAGCTGGGATTTCTCAAGCTTGACTTTCGAGTACAACGTACTTTGTTTGACGATAAAATCATGCGTTCCAAACCCAAGAGGTAAGCAAAAGTCAAGTAGGCACATACCTCGAAAGAATCTTAAATCCAGTACATGAAAATCAATCAGAATGCCAAATTTCAAAGTGATTCTCTGAAATACTGAAAGTTCCCTGTAAAAGGTATTCGAGATCAGCCAACTGCTTTGCCCTTACAGTTTAGCATATACAACTGAATTTGGGAGAAAATCGGATATACTCTTCGATGAACTGACATAGCGGAGGAAGATATCCATGTGGTTCTTCTTAGCGATAAGCTTGCAGTTTCTTTCGGGATCGGTGATGTATTCTTTTCTAATTGCCAAAGCTCTTGGCGTTGACCTTGGAAAGTTTCGGGACGGCAATCCCGGTTCCTCTAACCTGTGGAGAGCAAAAGGATGGAAATACGGTCTGACTGCTTTGCTGCTCGATTACTTCAAAGGTATTTTTCCCGCTTTCTTGTTTGTTCACTTTGGTTTACTGAACAATCCACATTTGATTGCCCTTGTTGTATCAGCTGGTGTAATGGGGCATGCTTTCTCACCGTGGTTGAAGTTCAAAGGTGGGAAAGCGGTGGCAACAACCTTTGGAGCTTGGTCAGTTCTGACAAAATGGGAAGCGCCAACTCTTCTTGGCCTAGTGTTCACCATCTTCTCTGTTTTCAAAAAGAAAACGACGGTGTACGAGGATTCGTTCAGAGTTCTGCTCGGCTTTGTGGCACTTTTTTTCTACGTCTTGTATAGGTTCTTCACCGGAGAAAAGCACCTTCTGATTCTCTATCTTCTCAACTTTGGGGTCGTCCTTTACAAACATAGGAAAGATCTCATTTCTTTCCTAAAAATGCGCAGAAGTTGTGAAATTTAAAGGTTTTCCAGCTCGATCAAAAGAGCGGTTTCTGCGAGCAAAATATAACTTATAATGTCTCTTGAAAGGAGTGGTTGAATGGAATACGATATCTATGTAAAGATATCGAGCGAGGATGTCCACACGCTTGGTTACATAGTGGAAGTCGAGGACAATTTGGTGAACATGCGAAAGTACGAGAATGGATTGTTGAGAATCCTCACAACCGAAGGATTAAAGGAAGAAGTTTTGGATTTTCTCAACGAGTTGAAGTACATGATTCCACTTGAGATTGTTGAAATAAGGGTGAACAACGGTGATATTTAGACCCGATGCGATTGTGAGGACGGTGGAGGAAATAGATTTCAAAAAACTCATCGATCAGGGAAGGGACTTCTTCGTCTTTGATTTTGACAACACACTTGGTTATTGGCGATCCCCGAAAATAGTGGAGGGATTCGAGAAAGCTATCCGGCAAATCAAGATTTTGGGAGGGGAAATCCTGATAGCATCAAACGGAAAACCAAGAGAACTTTCCATAGATGGTGTAAGAGTTCTCTGGAGGACAAGAAAGCCTTTTGTCTTCAAGATCAAAAGGATTCTAAGGGAGAAGGGTATTAGCAGCGATAGGGTTGTCGTGATTGGAGATCAGATATTCACCGATGTTTTGGCAGGAAGGTTTTTGAAGGCTTACACCATAAAAGTTGACCCGTTGAGCAAGAGAGAATTCGTTGGAACCAAGGTCCTGCGATTTTTGGAGCTGATCATGAAACCCTTCTGGAAAAGGTGATCAGATGAAGTGTCCTGGATGTGGAGTTGAGCTGCAGTGCAGAGAAGAACATCGAGCCGGCTATATTCCACTTGATGTTCTGCAACGTCGTAAATCCGAGGGGAAGGAGATTCTTTGCCAAAGATGTTTCTGGTTAAAGCACTATCGCAAAGTCAAGCCTGTGAAACTGGATCAAAGCGTTTTGGATGTTCTTAGTGAGGTTATAGCGGAATGTGATTTTGTTGCGTGGATTGTCGATATTTCGGATTTTGAGGGCAGTTTTGACCCACAACTTCAAAAACTTGTTTCTGGTAAAAAGGTCGCGTTGGTTGTAAACAAACTGGATTTGATTCCAAAGTCAGTTAGCGTTCAGGAAATAAGAGATTGGTTGAGGATGATGGTAGATTCTACCAATTTCGAAAAGGTATTTCTTATCAGCGCAGAAAGAAACTACGGTATAAGGAACCTGAGCCGATACCTGGAAAGGTTCAACAGGGTTTGTTTTATAGGTTTGACAAATGTTGGCAAGTCATCGATTTTTAACAAACTCTCTGGAAAACAGGTCAACGTAACACCATTTCCAGGGACAACGCTGGATACGATAAGTGCAAAGTTGAGGGATTCGAAAACAAGACTAATAGATACGCCGGGTTTGATATCATCGCATCGTTTGATGGATCTACTACCAACGGAGTGTCAAGCACAGATGCTTGCGGTGAAGAAGCTCAGCAGAATGACCTTCAAGCCAGAAAAAGATGACGTCCTTTTTGTCAGTGGAATGTGTGTCTTAGAGTTTAGCTACAACACGGAACTTAGACCTATTTTTCAGGTTTTCTCCGGTGAAAAGGTTAAATTCCACTTGACTAATGTTCGAAAGAAAGATCACATTTGGGAAAAACACTACGGTAAATTACTTGTACCTCCCTGCAGACCTAGCCAACCAGCAAGGGACAAGGTCGTGTGGAGTCAGTGTAATTTCGAGTTGGACGCTGGAGAGGAGCTATCGGTTGCTGGCTTGGGATGGTTGAGTGTTCGACGTGGACCGTTTACCGTCAAGATTACTGTTCCTGAGGATGTCTTGGTGACCAAAAGAAACGCCCTGGTTAGCCCATATAGGCGCAGGATATCAGAGAAGGAGGAATGAAGATGGTAAAAAAAGAACCTGGCATCAACGTCGGCGTGAGTAACAGACATGTTCATCTATCACAAACTGATCTGGAGATCCTCTTCGGGAAGGGTTATCAACTCACGGAACTTAAGCCGCTAAGCCAACCAGGACAATTTGCATGCAAAGAGTTGGTTACACTGGTTGGACCAAAAGGTTCTATCGAAAACGTTAGGATTCTCGGTCCTGTGAGAAGGGATACACAAGTTGAGATCTCGCGAACTGACGCTTTCAAACTTGGGATTAACGCACCAGTTAGAGAATCTGGCGACATCGAAGGAACTCCTGGTATAGTCATAATTGGTCCGAAGGGAATTCTGACAATTGAAAAAGGCGTTATCGTTGCGAAAAGGCATATCCACATGCATCCTAAGGATGCAGAAGTTTACGGAGTGAAAGACAAGCAAATCGTGAAAGTACTCGCCGAAAAACCAGAAAGAAGGATCATCTTTGACGATGTTGTCGTTAGGATTAGCGATAAGTTTGCTTTGGATTTCCACATTGACACCGATGAAGCCAATGCTGCTATGTTGAACAACGGTGATCTGGTGTGGATAGTCGAATTTTAGTTGAGTATCTCGGTAAAACCCACGAATACGACAAATCGAGAAGGGTTATAGAGATTCTTAAGGATTTGAATCTCAATCCATTGGAACACGTAGTGATTGTCGATGGAGAGATTTACACCGAAGACAGGGTGGTGAGGAAAGGATCAAGGGTGGTCATAAAAAAGGTTACTTCAGCCGGCTAACCTATGTATGGTGGGTTAGCCATTTGGGGGTGTGTTGAGTGCTCAGCAAAGAAGTTCTGGATCTAAGAGACGAAGTTGTCGAAATTCGCAGGCATTTTCACATGTACCCAGAAATTGGGTTTGATCTTTACAAAACCTCTGATTTTGTGGCTGATTATCTTGAAAAACTTGGACTGGAAGTCAAAAGGAACGTGGCTAAAACTGGCGTGATGGCGATTCTCCGAGGAGCAAAACCAGGCAAGACAGTACTGCTGAGGGCAGATATGGATGCGCTTCCGCTTCAAGAACTCAACGATGTTCCGTACAGATCCAGGATCAACGGTGTTATGCATGCGTGTGCGCATGATGCACATACGGCGATTTTGCTCGTAGCTGCGAAGATCCTAAAGAATTATCAAGATAAGATTCACGGGGTCGTGAAATTCGCTTTTCAGCCTTCCGAAGAACAGTTCCCACCTGGTGGAGCTCTGCCGATGATCGAAGAGGGTATTCTTGAGAATCCAAAGGTTGACTACGTTTTTGGAATACACCTTTGGAATGCTTTAGAGTGCGGAAAGATAGGTTTTAGACCAGGACCAATGATGGCATCGGCTGATGAGTTCAGAATAACACTCAAAGGCAAAGGTGGTCATGGTGCCACCCCGCATCTTTGCAAAGACCCAATAGTTGGAGCTTGCAACCTTGTCATGACTCTTCAAACAATTGTCAGCAGGAGAATAGATCCCCTTGATAACGTTGTTTTGACGGTTGGAAAAATCGTCTCCGGTACGGCGTTTAACATCATTCCTGAGTACGCTGTAATCGAAGGTACGGTGAGAACATTAAGAGAGGAGACAAGAAAGCTAATCAAAGCCGAGATGAAGAACATAGCTGAGTCAATTGCGAACGCACATAGTTTACAAGCTGTGCTGGAATACAAGGATGGTACACCACCATTGGTAAATGACGAAGAGATGACGCAGTTCGTGGCAGAGGTTGCAAAAAAAGTCATTGGTGAAGAAAACGTCGTGGTGGTGCCACCGACAATGGGAGGAGAGGATTTTTCTTTCTTCTTGCAAAGGGTGCCTGGATGCTTTTATTTAATTGGATCGATGAACGTGGAAAAAGGACTCGACAAGCCACACCATTCGCCTTATTTTGACATCGATGAAGACTGCTTACCAATAGGCGTTGAAATGCACGTTCAGGTTGTAAGAAGTCTGCTATGCAAATCGTGATAATCATCGTAAAGATCGTCGAAGCCATTTTGTTGCCACCGGGGTTGTTCATAATACTTTTTCTGCTTGGGGCTGTCTGGCTACGCAAGAAGAGCAGAGTTTCATCAATTCTATTTGTTGCCAGTGCGGCTTTTGTTTACGTTTTGTCGACTGTTGTTGGCGTGATGATTTTTGTCAGACCTTTGGAAAAACAGTTCACTCGAAGCGAAGATTTCAAACCAGATGCAGTTGTTGTTTTCGGTGGTGGGGTTGTTGTAACACCATATGGCTATCAGCTCTGTCCCAATACAGTCTTCAGGTTGATGACTGGAGTAGAACTCGCGCTCAAATACGAAGTTCCTCTTGTGCTCTCCGGTGGATACTTACCGGGAACAGGAAAAGAACCTGAGGCTGTGGTCATGAAAGAGTTCGCCAGTAGGTATATGCAGAAAGATAAGATTATTATCGAGCCCGCAGCAGTGAACACAAAGCAGAACGCAGAATACACAATGCAAATAGCCAAAAAGTACAACTTCGAACGATTCTACTTGGTTTCTTCAGCTGTGCATTTAAAAAGGTCAGTCTCGTCCTTCGGAGAGACTGACCTTGAAATATCACCATATCCATCTAATTATCTTTACGACTATTCTGTAAGCTGGATCGACTTTCTACCAAACAAAGATGCACTAAACGCAAATCTTTCCGCTTTTCACGAATTTGTTGGAATCCTTTACTACAGGTTGCTTGATTTCCTTGCTCGTTAGAAACTGGTCTCGACCATTATGCACTTACCCATTGTAAACTGAAGATCCCTGCTTCTAAGAAAGTTCTCGATGTCCTTTGAACCAGCCCCCGGCTGAAACCAGAATCTCTTGAAGCCAAGCTGAACAGCCTTTTCAACCTCCTGAAGCCCCTGATCTGGTGGAATGACAAAGACCAAGATATCGACGTCCTTTGGCAATTCTTCGACGGATTTCACGCATTTCAACCCTTCTATGTCCTCTCCTTTGATGTTCACCGGATACACTTCAAATCCTTTTGAGACCAAATCTCTGACTATCTTGTTCCCATATTTCTCTTTGTTCTTGCTTGCTCCTATAACGGCGATCTTTCTGAATTCTTTGGGGTTCACACGCATCACCCCCTGCAGAAAATCCAGTTAAACAACGGCCGGTTTTAAAAGACCGAATCTCCTCATAGCGTTCTCGAGAACGTGGAGAATCAATTCTTCATAAGTTAAACCAGCTATCTCGGCTATTCTCGGCAGGTCTGAAAACCCCTTAGCCAAACCTGGCAATGGGTTGATCTCCAAAAAGTAAGGATTCCCGTCATCTTCTGATACTCTTAGGTCTATTCTTGCTAGATCTCTGATCTCCAGAGTCTCACAAACCTTTATCGCCATCTTCGTAAGTTTTCTTTCCAAAGTTGGATCGATTTTGGCTGGGCACGTGTAGTCCACGTATTTGTCGGAGTTCTTCTTCACTTTGTAGCTGTAAAATTCCGTTCCGTGTTTGAAGTGAATTTCCATAATTGGAAGAACTCTGTACCTGTTCCCTTCTTGAAGAACTCCTATCGTGAATTCCCTTCCCTTTATGAATTCTTCAACCAACACAGGCTCGTTGTAAATTGAAAACAGCCTTTTGATTTCCCTCTTGTACTCGTTCATGTCGTGAACCAAACCAGTCTCTGAAATGCCCTTGGATGATCCTTCCGCATTCAATTTGAGTATGAGAGGGAATCTCATGTTCCTCCTAAGCTTATCATCCAAAGACCGAATCACCTGAAACTTTGGGGTTTTGACGTCCTTTGACAACAGCACTTGTTTCGTGAGTGCTTTATCAAGACAAACCGCCAATGTTGTCGCATCCGATCCTGTGTAAGGTATGTTGTAGAAAGACAAAATTGCTGGAACTTGAGCTTCTCTCGCTCGTGTGCTTGTTCCCTCGGCAAAGTTGTAGACGATATCGATGTCCTCGGAAAGCAAAGCTGGAATGAACTTTTCTGGGACGGCTTCCATCAAGACTACTTCATGACCACCACTTTCGATCGACCTTTTGATGTCCATTACAACTTCCATGCTGTCGTACTCTGCTTCCCAATCTTCGACATCAGGCCTAACTCCTCGAGGAATGTTGTAAGCTAACCCCACTTTCGTAAAAACCACCTCCGAATTTTGTTCACCATGATTATCTCACCATGAATAGATTTGGATATTTCATTATTAGACAAGTATGTTGTCGTTAACGTTAACATTCCTTTCCCCCTTGGAGTAATTGCAGAATGTTTTTGCCATATGCTATCATTTGTAGAGCAGAAGGAGGAAGGGTATGAAAATAATACTCGATTGCGATCCAGGACATGACGATGCGTTTGCGATACTTTTAGCAGCTTCTTCACGAGAAATAGAGTTGCTCGGAGTTACAACTGTGGTTGGCAATTCCTATCTGTCGAACACCACTCGAAACGCTCGTACCATTTTGGACATGTTCGACATCGATGTTCCAGTTTTTCCAGGCTGCGAAAAGCCCTTGGTTAGAGATGTTGTAACTGCTCCAGAGATTCACGGTGGTTCTGGCCTGGATGGCGCAGAACTGCCACCTCCAAAGAAGCCCATCGAAAAGACCCACGCGGTTGAATTCATGGCGCAGATGTTGGAAAAGTACGACGATATAACGCTTGTTCCCACGGGTCCTTTGACCAACATCGCGCTGCTCTTGATCAAGTACCCGCATCTTGCCAAAAGAATTTCGCGAATCATCCTCATGGGTGGTGGTATCGCTTTTGGAAATATTACACCTGTTGCTGAATTCAACATATTTGTTGATCCAGAGGCAGCAAAGGTGGTTTTCAAATCCGGCGTTCCGATTGTCATGGCTCCGCTGGATTTGACACACCAGATAATTGTGACCGATAGTGAAGTTGAACGAATGAGAAAGCTTGGTGACAAGTTCAATGTTCTTGCCGATTTGTTGGTCTTCTTCAAGTCGACCTACAAAAGTGTATTTGGAATTGACGGGGTTCCGCTCCACGATCCAGCTACGGTTATGTACCTGATCGAACCGAGGATTTTCCAATCGGAGGAGTATTACGTTGACGTGGAGATTAAGGGCGAACTCACCTACGGTCAGACCGTCGTTGATGTATGGCACAGAAGTGGCAGGAAACCAAATGCAACGATCTTGACAAAGGTGTATCGTGAGAAATTCTTCGAAATCTTCTTTGAAAAGATATCATCTTTGAGGAGGTAAATGATATGGTGGATCCAAGGTATCACATCCGAGTAGAACCAGACGCAGTTGGAAAGTACGTCATAGTTGTTGGAGATCGTGGAAGGGTGGAAAGAGTTGCAAAGTACTTTGAAAATGCAACTAAGGTTGGCGACAACAGAGAGTATCTGACCTACACGGGGTATCTTCTGGGGGAGAAGGTCAGCGTGATGTCGACCGGTATGGGTGCTCCGGCTATGGCGATAGGTGTAGAGGAGCTGGCAACAACCAATGCTAAGGTGATCATTCGTGTTGGAACAACCGGGGCAATTCAAAAACATCTGAAGCTTGGAGACAGTGTGATCGCAACCGCAGCGGTTCGAATGGATGGCACAACCGCACAGTACATTGTGCCTGAGTTTCCAGCTGTGGCCGATTTCAGAGTCGTACAAGCTCTCGTTGAGGCAGCTAAGATTGTACGTAATCCTTATTATGTTGGTGTTGTTTTGTCAACAGATTCCTACTATGGAAGAAAATTCGATCCAGAGAAACACTCTTACATTGAAAGACAACTTGAAAAAGCAGGTGTGCTCGCCGTTGAGATGGAAGTTGGTGCGCTTTATGTCGTCGGTGGGCTTAACAGTCTTCTCACTGGTGCGGTTTTGACAGTGAGAGAAGAAATAACCGAAGAAGGATATGAGCAGGCTGGACCAAAATTCGAACAGGGATTGGAGAATTCCATTAGAATAGCCATCAAGGCGATTGAAATTCTTATCAAAGGAGGGGTGATGTTATGAAGAGGTTGTTAGTTGTACTGCTGGTTGCTTTGGCTTTGACAGCTTTTGCAAAACCGCTTAAAGTTGCGCTCTTGTTAAACGGTAACCTCGGCGACAAGTCTTTCTTCGATTCGGCAGGAAGAGGCGTTTTGATGGCTAAGGACATGCTCGGTGTAGATGTGAAGATAATCGAGGCAGGCTACAACCCAGCAAACTGGAGACCATACCTTGAGGATCTGTCGGATCAGGATTATGACATCATAATCGTCGGAACGTGGCAGATGCAGGAAATTCTCGAAGAAATTGCACCAATGTATCCAAAAAAGAAGTACTTCATATTTGACACTTCAGTAGATTATTCAAAGAAAGGTCTAGGAAATGTTTATTCTATTCTCTACAAGCAGAACGAAGGTTCGTTCCTCGTTGGTGCGTTGGCTGCGATGATTACAACATCTGGTATGCCGAAGACCAATCCTGAACCGATTATCGGCTTTCTTGGTGGCATGGATATTCCTGTGATCAACGACTTTCTGGTTGGTTACATCGAAGGTGCAAAGTACATAAATCCGAACATCAAGGTCTTGATCACCTATGTGGGGAGTTTCAACGATCCTGCAAAAGGTAAGGAGCTTAGTCTGGCGATGTACAGACAAGGTGCCGACATCATCTTCAATGTTGCAGGTAACACAGGTGTTGGATTACTTGAAGCTGCCAAAGAAGCTGACAGATGGGCTATTGGTGTTGATTCCGACCAAGCGCTGATTTACGAGGACACCGATGTGGAGATCGCAAAAAGAATAGTAACTTCGATGATGAAGAACGTGGATCTTTCGTTGTTCAGAGGGATTAAGATGCACTTGGAAGGAAGACTGACTTATGGAAAAGCGGAAGCGCTTGGTATCTTGGAAGGAGGAGTTGGGGTTGCCGATAACAAGTATTACAAACAATTGGTGCCAGAACAATTCAGAAACAAAATCAAGGAACTTGAGGAAAAAATCACCAAAGGTGAAATCAAGGTCAGCACAGTTTTCGGGATGTCAACTGATGAGCTGAACAAGTTGAGAGCAAGTGTGAAACCGTGAGGAAGCGTTGGCTTCCTCACTTTCTTGAGGTGACTGATGAACGCTTTAGAAGCCGTAAACATCACAAAGATATATCCAAATGGTGTTGTTGCAAATAGGAATGTGAACCTCCAGATAAAAGCTGGGGAGATTCATGCGATAGTTGGAGAAAACGGCGCAGGCAAGACCACCCTGATGAAAATCTTCTTTGGAATGGAAAGACCAACCAGCGGAGAAATTAAAGTTTTCGATAAACCTGTTAATTTCTCATCCCCAAAGGATGCCATAAACCACGGGATTGGCATGGTTCATCAGCACTTCATGCTTGTTCCATCTTTTACTGTTGCCGAAAACGTTATGCTGGGCATTGTGCCGAAAAAGGGCCCCTTTGCCATTGATGTGAAGAAAATGGAACAAATAGTCTCTGAGTATGCGAAAAAGATGAATTTTGATGTTCCTGTTTGGGAAAGAGTGATGGACTTGCCGGTGGGCGTGAAACAAAGGGTAGAAATTCTCAAAGCGCTGGTTAGAGGTGCAAAGATACTGATTTTGGATGAACCTTCCTCTGTTCTGACTCCTCAGGAAGTTGAGGAGCTGTTTCAAGTTCTTCGAAGGTTATCGAAAGAAGGCATAACAATAATCTTCATAACCCACAAGTTGAACGAGGTCAAACAGATTTCCGACAGAATTACGGTTATGAGGAACGCTCAAGTTGTAGGGACTTATGAAAATAAAGATGTGAGTGAAGCGGACATTGTCGAGCTGATGATAGGAAGGAAATTTGAATATCAAATAGATCGAAATCCTGGAAGACCAACGAAAATTGTACTCAAGGTCGAAGGGTTGAATTACCACCGTGAAGACGGGGCACATGTTTTGAAAAACATCAACTTTTATGTCCGGAGTGGGGAAATCCTTGCGATAGCTGGCTTAGAAGGTAATGGTCAAAAGGAACTTGTGGAGATAATAACAGGTTTGAGAGAAAAGGCTAGCGGGCGAGTTGTCTTGAACGGTAACGAGATCCTCGGAAAACATCCGAACCAAATAAGACGACTTGGACTTGCTCACATTCCAGAGGATAGGATCGAAGTTGGCAGTGCCCTTGATCTGTCTGTAGCGGAAAACCTGATCAGCGACAGGTATTTCACCGCAGAGTTCAGTGGTAGGGTACTCTACAAGCCTTCAAAGGCTCGAAGTTTTGCGGAACAGATGATCAAGTTGTTCAGCATTAAAGCCAAATCTCCAACAACTCCGATTAGATTCCTGTCGGGTGGCAACATTCAAAAGACCATTGTTGCCAGGGAGACCACAAACGATTGCACTGTTGTAATTGCAAACCAGCCAACCCATGGTATTGATGTTGCCTCAAGCGAGTTCATAAGAAAAAGGTTGCTTCAGATGAGAGACGAAGGTAAAGCAGTGTTGCTTATTTCAACAGATCTTCAGGAAGTTCTTCAAATCTCCGACAGAATCGTTGTTCTGTATAAAGGCGAGATAGTTGCGCATCACTTTAATCAGAATCTAACAGAAACAGAGCTTGCCCACTATATGCTGGGTACAAAGAGACAAGATTGGGCTGTTCTAAAGGAGTATTTGACATGAGAAGAAGCTTGATAAATCTTGAACTGTTCAGATTCATTCTGACAATACTTTTAGCTCTTCTGATAGGGTATATCTTCTTGATATTCACAACCGATGAACCAAACGAAGCTTTTAAGCTGTTTACAACCGGACCTTTCACAACACAGCGAAGGATGGTTGAATTCCTCAACAACGCCGCTCCGCTGATTGCAACAGGACTTGCTCTATCGCTTGTTTTTCAGGCAAAGATCTTCAACATAGGCTCAGAGGGACAATTTTTCTTTGGGGCATTTGGCGCAATGTTGGCAGCTCTAAAGCTTCCGCAATTGAGCTTTCTGCATCTTCTGTTCACGTTGCTTGCCGGAGCTTTGTTCGGCGCATTCTGGGCAATTGTACCGGCTGTCTTCAAGGCCAAGTGGAAAGCAAGCGAGCTCGTTTCTTCGCTAATGATGAACTACATTGCATACTACCTTGTGCTGTTTTTGGTCAACAACTACTTTCGAGATAAGGCTGCTGGGGCACTTGTTTCGTACAGGTTTCCCGAGACCGCTTGGTTTGCCACCCTTACACGATTCAGATTGAATTCAGGCATCTTTCTAAATGTTGCCTTAGCCATCTTAATAGGTGTGCTTGTTTACAGAACGAAGTTTGGTTATCAGGTGAGATTAGTCGGTGCAAACAAGAAATTTGCCTTCTTCAGCGGTATCGAGACTGCGACTGTAACCTTCTGGGTTCAAATCATAGCCGGTGCACTGGCGGGTCTGGGTGGAGCTGTAGAGGTCAGCGCGCTGTACCGTCGGTTTGTGTGGCAATCTCTTCCTGGATACGGTTTCGATGGAATAATTGTCGCCATCTTGGCAAGGAACAATCCCTTTCTTGTTCCATTCACCGCGTTGTTCATAGCTTATTTAAGGACCGGGGCAAACGTTATGGCTCGAACCACCGGCATTGCGCCCGAGATAGTAATTGTCCTGCAGGCAATCATGATATTCCTCATAACCGCGGAAGCTATGTTGGAGAGGTTTAAGACAAGGCTTATAGAAAAAGAGGCGATGAAGGGTGAGTAATTTTTCTCAGTATTTTTTGGATCCTGCATTTTGGTACAGCGTCATAAGAGTTTCAACACCTTTGTTGTTTGGCACTATGTCAGCTCTGGTGTGTTCGGTTGCTGGAACGGTCAACATAGGCATTGAAGGCATGATGTTGATGTCGGCTTTCTGGGGCAACATCGTGGGATCATTTGCGAAAAACCCTTGGATCGGATTGATGACAGGTGTTACTTCTGCTGTTGCCCTCGCTGCAGTGTTGGCGTATTTTCATCTGAACTTGAAAACCGATGTGGTGATTGCCGGTGTGGCAACCAATCTATTTTCGTCCGGCTTGACCGTATTCTTGTTGTTCATGTTCACTGGTGAAAAGGGGACTTCCGCTGCGTTGAAAAGCTATGTTATACCGAGAATAGAAGTACCTCTTCTTAAGGATATCCCCTTTGTTAACAAGATTTTGAGCGGGCACAATGTTCTGACGTATCTTGCGATAATCGCTGTCTTCGTAATCCATTACTTGATCACCAAAACACCGTTTGGAATGAAAATGAGGGCAGTCGGGGAAAATCCAGACGCGGCTCTTTCAGTCGGTATATCCGTGCGAAGGATGAGATATTACGCATTCCTCATCAGCGGTGTTCTCGCTGGATTTGGTGGAGCTTTCCTGTCGATGGGATACGTCTCCTGGTTTGCAAGGGATATGACTTCAGGAAGAGGTTTCATATCGCTGGCAGCCCAAGCTCTTGGTGGAAAATCGGCGTTACTCGGTGGGGCAGGTGCACTCTTGTTTGGCGTAGCAGAAAGCAGCGGAATAACACTTCAGTCGCTTAGAATTCCTTCGGAAATCACAAACATGTTTCCATTTATACTGACCTTAGGTGTTCTACTTTTGTACGCAAGGGTGCGGATTCGCTCCCATTCACGGATTCAAGAACAATAGGTTTTTTTCTTCATCGTTCAGTTCCCGAAAGCTTCCAGTCGGAAGATCTCCCAAGCTTAGGCTGCCCATTCTAACCCTACGTATACTTACGTAGCTCAGTCCCAGATACCTCATTATCCTCTTGACTTCGTGATACTTTCCTTCTGTTAGGATAATCCTTAGAAGGTTCTGGGAAATCAATTCGATCTTCTGTGGGCGCAGTACATCTTTGCCAACAAATACACCTTTGAAGGCTCTCTCAAACTTTTCTTGGTTAACTTCCCCATTAAAAATCACGTGATACTCTCTTTCAACACGATACTTCGGACCAATCAACCTATGGGTAAATTGACCATCGTTCGTTAAGATGAGCATTCCCTCAACGTCTTTGTCCAACCTTCCAGCAACGTGAAGTTCATCGACGTAAGGATGGTCTATAAGATCAAATATGGAAGCTTCACTGTCGGTTCTATCGCTGACGTAGCCTACTGGTTTGTTAAAAAGCAAGTAGATCAGTCTGTGGGGAGTTATGAGTTCGTCTTTCAAAGATACCTGATCAGTTGGTTTCAACTTGTATGCAGGATCGAGAATTACGTTGCCGTTCACCTTGATCATGCCATCTCGGATAAGTTTCTTCACATGGCTCCTGCTGCCGACTTTTGCGTTGGAAAGATATCTATCCAACCTCATAACAAACTGGCTCCTCTCGACTGCAAAAAATGTCAAAGATAAGTTTACCACAGAACTGAAACTAGGTGTACTCCAAAACCGTTTAAATTGCTATAATTGTTCTGGATTTACCAAGGAGGTTTGCACGTGAAAAAGCTTTTGATAAACATTTTACTTGTACCAGTTGTCTTGGGATTCGCTGTTGATCTTCAAAGAGCTTTGCAAATCTACAATGATTTTCGGGAGATGTACTTTCGTGGCGAGTTTTCTCACCCCTTCTTGGAACTTCTTCAAAAGGAGTTGAAAAACCTCTCTTTGTACAGGTTCTACAAGAATCTGCTTGACAAGAGTGTGGATCGAAGGGAAGCAACACCAGACCTTGGCTCGTACCTTGCGAAAATCTACGATTCAGCCAGTTTCGATGACGAAAACGAGCAACTTGCCGCCTCGATATTCATGGCTTACCTGGTTTCTGAGTTGAATCGAACCAGATTCAGCTCTGAGATGATAATGAAAAACGACGCATTCGTAGAATTCTTCACAGCTTATCGCGATGTTGTGTCGCGAGAAGCTCGTTCGTTCTTCGCCTGGATAATAAGCTACCAACTCGGTTTGTGTGAAGAAAAGCCACCAGTTGAAGTTGAAGTCATCGAGAGTTTGAACGATGTTTCATATAGATTTACACCACCATCGCAACTTGCCCATATCAGTGATTTGGCACTGTTCTATTCCGATCCTTCTGTGCAAGATGTGCTCCACAAAGCAATAGTACGGGCAAAGCAAAACATATCCTCAGACCCTTCAAGGGCTATGGCTCATATCAACAGGGAGGCGAACTTTGTTGCAAGGGATATCTTCAAACCGATAACAACCTTCCAAGCACAGGTTGCAAAAGAGGCTGTCAAGATTACACCTGTGAAGTCCAACTTTATGTGGGTTAGATTCTTGATTTATTTGGCTTTGTTGTATCTTTTTAGAAAGAAAACCAAGGCTCTGGCAGTGTTAACAACTGCTATTCTAACGGTTGAAGTGCTTTTCCTAATTCTTGTTTTTGAACCGTTTTCAACCTATCAAGGCCTTGTGTACGGCTTAATCGCAGTTTTTGGTTTTGGCTTTGCAGCAATTTTGGTCATAAGGAGGTTTCTCAAAAAAAGGAGTTTCGCGGAACCCATTTTTCTGGTGGTTTTTGCGATAGTCATATTCTTACCGTTCATTCGAGACTGCCGGGAACTGTCAATGGATAACTTTGTTTCGCTCAAGGAATCAGTTTATTATTCTACTTTGAAAAGAGAACTTTTTGAGGATGAACTATCAAAAGTCTTCCAACTTACAAGATCTCTTGCCACGAACCTGTACGCAAGTGTTGACGAAACAAAAAAAGTCTTCAATGAACTATTGGATACATTCACCGATGCCGCTGGAATGGATGCTTTTGATGAATTGGTTTTCTTGCCTAGCGCTTTTATTGGTTTTGCGGACCAATCGCCGTTCTACTCTGCAGGTAATTTTGATTATAGGCTAAATTTGTTCAAAACGACTAATCGCACGATTGAGAACTTCCTAATCGATGAGGCAATTAGAAGGAGAAACTTTGAGAAAAATTTGAAAAATCTGAAAGCGCATCTTGGCAGAATAATGCTGTTCTCAGCAGACTTCTTAAGATCTGACGTTGCAGGCCACGTCGAAGAACTCTTCACAGTTGATTACCCAATTCTGTCCGACGTTCTTCCAAGGCTGGAGCTGTTCAGTCACCTTGGTAAACCTGTTGTAGGCCCAGATATATCGATCTTCAAAGAAATAACTGCTTTGAGGATTTTGGTCGCCGTTATGTTGACTTTCGTTGCTCTAATACTTCTGAAACCTGTTTACGTGCTTCCCGCAGCTTCAATGACCGTCATCTACGCTGTCCTCAAATGGATCAGTTTCGGCACTGTAAAAGTCTTTGTTGAGCAGGGCATCCCGGTAATCGAATTTCAATACAACGGAACCTTCAATCCTGGTATATTTATTCTTGCGGTGATTCTATTTGTGATAAGTATCCTCAAACTTCTTAAAAAGGGGGAGAGAGTATGAAGAAGCTCGTAGTGATGTCCTTGGTAGTTGCGCTCGCAGTCTTGGCAATGGGTTTCAAGGTTATCATGGTTACGGACGTCGGTGGTCTCGGGGACAAATCCTTCAACGATGGTACCTGGGAAGGCATACTGACAGCCGCAAAGGAAATCGGTGCTGAAGCTCAAGTTATTCAGTCGTATGAGCAAGCGGACTACGTTCCGAATTTGACAAAGGCAGCTCAGCAGGCAGATGTAGTTTATGCGGTTGGCTTCATGATGACAGATGCGTTGTTCAAGGTGGCAAGGCAGTTCCCAAACACTTACTTTGTGGGAATTGACATCGTCCCACCTGAAGGTGCCAATCTACCAAACGTCTTGTGTTTCATCTTCAGAGAAGAACAAGCTGGTTTCTACGCCGGTTATGTTGCAGCAGCGATGACAGCTACTGGGAAAATTGGCTTTGTCGGGGGTATTCCAATACCACCCGTCGAAAGATTCAGATACGGCTTTGAGGCAGGAGCTAGGATTTTCTCAGAGTTACACAAAAAGAAAGTGGAGATACTCCGAGGTTACACAAATGATTTTGAAGATCCAAAGAAAGGTAAGGACCTCACTCTTGCTCAGTATGCCCAGGGTGCTGATATCGTCTTTCTCGCAGCTGGCGCATGTGGTAACGGAGGTATAGAGGCTGCAAAGGAAAAGATGGTTTCCCTTGTTGGTTCGGACAAACTTGTGGACATAATCGACTATGTAGCAAAGAACAGGAAGGGGTTCTTTGCCATAGGTGTTGACGTCGATCAAGATTACATGGCACCAGGCGTTGTCCTTTGTAGTGCAACGAAAGGTATTTCAGCTGCTGGCTACTATGGCGTAAAATGGGCATGGGAAGGTACCTTTGAAGGTGGATTGAAAACACTTGGAGTGAAGGAAAACGGCGCAGGCGTTAGCCCAATGAAGTACACCAAAGGAATGATTCCAAACAGCGTTATCGCAGAGCTTGAATATCTGACAAAGCTCATCAAGGATGGAAAACTTGTCATTCCCGACACAGAGGACGCCTTAAAGGCATTCCGAGTTCCTTCGATAACATTCCCGTTCTAAAACTGACACAGGGGGAACCTCGCAGGTTCCCCCTTAATGGAGGTTTAGCAGTGGAAAAAGCTGTTGAAATGATCAACATAGTGAAGAGATTTCCCGGCGTTCTTGCCAACGACAACGTTAATCTGACGGTTTTTAAAGGAGAAATACACGCGATCGTTGGTGAAAACGGTGCCGGTAAGACGACTCTGATGAACCAGCTTTACGGTTTGCTCAAACCAGATTCTGGTATCATAAAGATATTCGGCGTGGAAGTGCATTTCAAAGGGCCCAGGGATGCGATAGCAAAAGGTATCGGTATGGTTCACCAGCATTTCATGCTGGTCAACAACCTAAGTGTTGCGGAGAACGTTGTGCTTGGTTCGGAGACGAGTAGGGGTATTCTCTTCGACCTCAAGATGGCAAGAGCAAAGGTGGAAGAATTGTCCAAGAACTACGGCTTGATTGTCGACCCGATGGCCAAAATAGAGGATCTACCGGTTGGGATGCAGCAGAGAGTTGAGATCATAAAAACCCTTTACAGAGGCGCAGAAATATTGATCTTAGATGAACCTACCGCAGTCTTGACACCTCAGGAAACACAAGAACTTTTTGAAATTCTCAGAAGGCTGAAAAGCTCAGGTAAGACTATTATATTCATTTCACATAAACTCGAAGAGGTTATGGAGATAAGCGATCGTATAACTGTGATGCGGCAGGGAAAGGTGGTTGGTGTTCTTAACAAGTGTGAAACCAATCCAAGGGAAATAGCTCGCCTGATGGTTGGTAGAGATGTTGTTTTCACGGTTGAAAAACAACCAGCAAAGCCAGGGGAAGTTGTCCTGAAAGTGGAAAATCTGTGGGTGAAGGACTACAGAAATCTCGATGCAGTCAAAGGAGTCAGCTTCGAAATAAAAGCGGGGGAGATATACGGAATAGCTGGTGTTGCAGGTAACGGTCAAACTGAATTGGTGGAAGCTATAACTGGATTGCGAAGAGTGGAGAATGGCAAAGTTTTCTTCCTTGGTCAGGATGTCACCAACAAACCAGTTAAAGAACTGAGAAAAATGGGAATGGCACACATACCGGAAGATAGGCACAAGTACGGTCTAGTCCTGCAATTTCCAGCTTACTACAACGTCATCTTGGGAAGACATGACAATCCACCGTTTGTGACTTCTGGTTTTCTAGTCCAAAGACAGATCCTTTCTTTTGCAGAAGAACTTTTCAACGACTTTGATGTGAGACCAAAAAACGCGAGAATGCTCGGTATGAACTTCTCTGGTGGCAATCAACAAAAATTGGTAGTCGCTCGCGAAATGAGCGCTCGACCACGGTTAATCGTTGTTGCGCAACCAACTCGTGGGCTGGACGTTGGGGCAACCGAGTTCATTCACAGGGTGCTGTTGAGGTTGAGAGATTCAGGTGTGGCAATTTTTTTGGTTTCCATGGAACTTGACGAGATCATCTCGTTAAGCGACAGATTGGCTGTAATGTACAGTGGAGAGATTGTGGGAGAGGTTGATCCAAAATCGGTTAGTGTTGAGGAAATCGGTTTGATGATGGCTGGACATAGAATCGGCATCAGCGGGAGGATTGGAAGTTGAACAACAGAATTTGGTCATTTGTAGTTCCAATTGCTTCGGTGATTATAGCGCTTTTGATTTCGTCGGTGATAATTCTCCTGATAGGTCACAACCCAATAACAGCTTACAAAGCCTTGATCAGAGGGGCTTTTGGCTCGAAGCTCGAGATTGCGTCTACCATAGTTAAGACAACACCTCTAATCTTAACTGGTTTAGCCGTTGGTTTTGGATTCAGAGCTGGTCTGTTCAACATCGGTGCAGAAGGACAGATGATAATGGGTGCTATGGCTGCCACTGCATTTGCGATAAACATCAGATGGATGCCATCTGTGCTTGCCATTCCACTCACCATGATAGTTGGAATGCTTGGTGGTGCAGCATATGCGAGTATCATTGGTTTTCTTAAGGCGAAGACAGGGGCTCATGAAGTTGTCTCGAGCATTATGCTCAACTGGATTGCGGAATATCTTTCAAGTTATGTGGTAACTGTTCCGATGGGAGTCGGATATGGTACTCCAAAAAGTCCTGAGATAGCCGATTCAGCAAAGCTACCGCCACTTATGACAGTTCAAGCGACCGAACTGACCTCCGGAATCATAGTGGCCGTGCTTGCTGCAGTTGTCATGTACATCGTTCTTGAGAAGACAAGCAAAGGTTACGAGTTCAAAGCCGCAGGTTTTAATCCCTACGCAGCGGAATATGCGGGTATCAACTTGTCGAGCAACATCGTTCTTGCAATGGCTATCAGTGGGGCGTTAGCAGGTCTGGCTGGCACACTTGAGGTCATGGGTGTTCACCACAGATTTCTTGGGACACTTTCAGGTGGAAAAGGTTTCGACGGAATATCAATTGCTTTGATAGGTCAAAACCACCCGATTGGAATTGTTTTCGCTGCCTTTTTGATAGGAGCGTTAAGGACTGGTTCCAACGAGATGCAGTTTGCTGGTGTACCAAAGCACATCATAATGATCGTTCAAGCCATAGTCATATTCCTGGTCGCCGCTGATAGAATTGTGAAAACCATCTTAATAATAAAGAGGAAAAAGAAGGTGGTAGCTTGACACGATTGTTTATAGCTCTCGGAGAGATTTTCACAAATCCCGCTTTCTATAAGCTGACGTTGACAGCTGCGACACCGTTTATCTTTGCGTCACTTGGCGGTGTTTTTAGCGAAATAACAGGCGTGGTGAACATCGCCTTAGAGGGGATAATGCTGATGGCCGCGTTCTGGTCGGTAGTTTTAACGGCATTCACTGGCAATCCTTGGATAGGCGTATTTTTTGCTGTGCTCGTTGGTCTTGGCATGGCATGGTTACATGCGTGGGCGAGTATCAAATGGAGGGGGAATCAGATAGTCTCCGGAACGGCTCTGATCTTGTTGGCTCAGGGTGTCACAGGTTTTCTCATGGAACCAATCTTTGGAAGACCTGGGCAAACTGATATTGTTGAAAAGATCCCGGAGATTAAAATACCTTTTGTGGTGAAAAATCAGTTTTTAGCTCAATCAATTGGCGAGCTGAGCCCAATGGTCTACATGGCATTTGGTTCGGTTGCCTTGGCTTGGTTCATAATATACAAGACCAAGTTGGGATTGAGAATGCGTGCTGTTGGGGAAAATCCACAAGCAGCGGACACCCTGGGAGTCAACGTTTACGCAGTGCGATATTTTGGTGTTCTGATGAGCGGTGTTATGGCTGCGCTTGGTGGAGCGTTTCTCAGTGTAGGAGAAGTGGGGAATTTCAGAGAACTGATGACAGGTGGAAGAGGTTTCATAGCACTTGCAGCCATGATACTGGGAAATTGGAATCCAATTGGTGCGATGTGGGCAAGTCTGCTTTTTGGATTCTCGGAAGCTTTGGCAAATCAACTTCAAAGTAGCCCATTGTTGAGAGTTGCTTCAAGTACGAAACCTTTGTTCAATATGTTTCCGTTTATAGTGACTTTGATTGTGATAGCAGGCTTCATAGGGAAAACAAGACCACCAGCTGCAGATGGTGTTCCGTATGAAAAATAAGCAATTTGGTGGGTATCAGCTGGATTTTTCAATATATTTGAAAATTACTTCATCACCATCGCATAGTTCTTGTGTAAAGTTAGCTTTATTTCCATTCACAAGCAGTGTGTAATCTTTAACCCTCCTTAGATCGAAGTTCACAAGAGCAAGAACATCCGCAACAATTGGTTTGTAATCATCGCAAACTATGTTCATCCCGTCAAGTAATGGACTGTCGGAAGGGATGTAGTTGCCATCCACCATGACCAGATTGTCCCTTCGGGTTAGAACAACCTCCGATCCATTAAGTTTGATCTTGATCGATTTTGTGGGTATGATGATGTCCTTGATCAGCGTAGGTACGTTTTCGAAAGATATTCTGATCTCCGATTCATTTTCTTCAATCGCAACAAATTTTAGTCTGTATCTTTTGGTTCGCCTTTCCTCGCCGTTGAGTGTGTAGACTATTTCCTCAGCGTTGTTTTCAAACCGATTGGCCAGTTCCTCAGGGTTTATTCTTTCAACCGTTATCTCATCGCCATCGTTGATCTTATAGTTAATATCCTCTATAGCCTTGCTGTTCACATAAACCTTTGGATACACTTTTGCTTTTTCGTCACCATCAACGATTATCACATACGGTTTGACATATCTTATCAGAAGAGAATCTTCATCTGTATCGTAGGACAGTTTTTCAACCCTTAACGAGTCTCCTGATCTTACTCTTTGGTAAAGTGGTGTTTCCATCCCGTTTAGAAGTATTCTTAGCCCACCTAATCTTTTCTGTGGAATTGTCATTTTCTCACCGTTCAGCTGAAAGCTGAAAGATGGTCTTACATCCCCAAGTATGTCACCAAGTGCGTAACCAGCTGCCAGAAGGGCATGCAAAACTGTTTGGCTTTGTCCGATTTTCAGCAGCCGCACATTTTCTCCGTTTATTTCGATCGAATCGTAAACGCTCCCCGAATTTTGAGCAGCCATGTAGGCAATACCAGAAACAGTCACATATTCGCTGCCGACAAACCCTTCTTTTAGCGCTCTAACCTTATTCAGGGATTCAACTGTCTTCAACGAAACTCTGTCCTCAGGTAGCTTAAGGCAGTTAGCAATTTTGCTTCGAAGCATCGATAATTTTGCTCCGCCTCCGACAAGCAAGACGACGCTTGGCACACCGTTGTTGAGCTTCACAATTCTCTCGGCTATCGCCTCAGCAACCGTTTGCACAACCGGTCCAATAGTCTCGAAAGCCGTATGACTTGCGATCTTGATCAACTGGTTGGTCACGGACATGACTTCCAGAGTCTCCTGCTGTTCAAGAAATCTCTTAACCTGATCTGCTGTGTGAAAATCCAGCAGATAATTCTGTGCAAGCGCCTCCGTTATCTCATCGCCTGCCAGTGGAACCATTTCGTAACCGACCACTGTCCCACCCTTTGAAATCGCTATATCGCTTGTTCCAGCACCTATATCAACAAGTGCTATGTTTAAAATTCTAAGATCCTCCGGAACGGAGATCTCAAGAGCCGCGATTGGTTCCAAAGTCATAAAAGATGCTCTCAAGTTGGCTTTTCTAAGCGTAGCAAGCATAGCTTCTACAACTTGATTTGGTAACAAGGCTACAACCACTTTGACGTAAAGTCTTCTTCCCCTATGACCAACCAAACTCTTCATCCAAAGTCCGTCCAGCTTGTATTCGATGGGGGAGTAGCCCACGCATTGAAGTTCTGTGCCATCCTCGTTGACAAGTGGAACTTTGGATACCGCCAAGAGTTCCAACTGCTTAACGGTTTCTTGATCAACGATAGCATTGGGGAGTTCCAACTCAGCTTCACTGACGACCGTTTTAAGAAACCTTCCAGCCACCGCAACTGCTGCTTCCTCAAGTTTTGTTTCGTTCCTATCCTCGAGCTTCTTCTTAACAGTTGAGATAACCTTAGCGACACCCTCTATGTTGTGTATTTGACCATCAAGCATGTACCTGTATGGGTGTTCTATCGTTTCAAAATCCAGTACGGTTAGCACGTCGTCTTCAACGTTGCCAATCAGACCTGTAACTTTTCTCGTTCCCACATCCAACGCAAATACCAGCAAAAGCTACACCTCCACGACCGTCACTCCTGTACCACCTTCGGTGGGAGTGCCGAACCTGTATTTCTTAACTCGACTGTCTCTTCTGAGAATCTCCCATATTCCAACAGCGAGCCTACCCGTACCCTTACCATGTATAATCGAGCCAGTTTTGAAATTTGAACGAACAAGCTTGTCGATGAAATCCTCAACAATTGGTTCAGCTTCTTCAACCGTCAACCCTCTTATATCTATTTCCGG
>FWWM01002962.1_pt1 | contig 43638 bp, 45 predicted proteins | sample 2228351 | NCBI WGS metagenome assembly FWWM01 (sample SAMEA103939774, study PRJEB20133) | metagenome
CCGCGAGCGTCAGCAGAAGCTGGACCTTATCCATCGCGCCTCCCACCCGCGCGGATCACCGCGATCGCGGCGACCACCGCCGCCAGCAGCAGCACCGAGGTCAGCTCGAAGTGCAGCCAGTACGCGTTGAGGAAAGTGGTCGCGAAAAGCTGCAGTCCGAAGCCCTCGCCGCCCGCCGTGCGCGACGCCGCCGGCAGCGCGTTCCACACCGCGTACGCGAGCGCGCCGATCAGCAGCACGAACGCCGCCAGACCCGGCAGCAGGAACTTCGAGTAGCGGCGCCGCACCGCCGGGTCGCGTACGTCGAGCAGCATGATCACGTAGACCATGAACACCATCACCGCCCCGACGTAGATCAGCACCTGGAAGGCGGCGATGAAGTGCACGCCGAGCAGGCCGTAGATGCCGCCCAGGAAAATCATCGTCGAGATCAGCGCGAGCGCCACGCGCATCGGCTGCCGCAGCACGATCATCAGCGCGGCGCCGACGAACGCGCACAGCGCGAACACGTACAGCAGCAGCGTGTCGAGGTTGGCGAGCAGCGTTTCGATGGTGCTCATGCTGCACCCTTCGGCGGATAAGGCTTGGCCACGTCGCGCTGCGGATTCCAGGTCAGCAGCTCTTCCTTGCCGATCCACATGCGCAGGCGCTGCCCCGAAGGCAGGTTCGGCACCTCCGGCACCATGCGGATCGCATCTTCGGGGCAGGCTTCGACGCACAGCCCGCAGAACACGCAGCGCGAGTAATCGATCTCGAAGCGTGCGGGGTACTTCGGATGCGCGGGATCGTCGGGGTCGAAGGCGGCTTCGATCTCGATCACCTTCGCCGGGCAGACGGTCGCGCACATGTTGCAGGCGATGCACTGCGGGCTGCCGTCGGGCCGCTGCGTCAGCACGTGCTTGCCGCGGTTGTGACGGGCGTAGTCCCTGCGGCGCTCCTCCGGGTAGTAGGTGGTGAGCGCGCCCTTGCGGCCGGTCATCCACTTGCCCATGTTGCGAAGGAACACCCAACCCGTGATGCCCAGCCCGCGCAGGATCTCCGGCAGGTAAAGCCGCTCCCACCAGCCCATCGTCGGCCGGTTCCAGTAGGTCTTGCGGCGGTAGCGCTTGTGCGTCATCCGTTCACCATCCGAAGTGCCCACACGGCGACGGCGGTCACCGTCAGGTTGGCGAGCGCGAGCGGGAACATGAACTTCCACGCGAAGCGAAGCACCTGGTCATAGCGGAAGCGCGGCAGCGACCAACGTACGAGGATCTGGAAGCTGCACATCAGGAAGACCTTGGCGAGGAACACCACGACCTGCGTGACGACGACCGCGCCGTGGCTCATCCGGATCTCGTGGCCGCCCGGGAAGCTGAAGCCGCCGTCGTGCATGTACGGCAGGTTGTAGCCGCCGAGGAACAGCGTCGTGAACAGCGCGGCGATGATCGCGATCTCGATGAACTCCGCGAACATGAACAGGCCCATCTTCATCGCGCTGTATTCGGTGAAGTAGCCGGCGACGAGTTCGCTCTCGGCCTCGGGCAGGTCGAACGGGATGCGCTTGTTCTCGGCGATCGCCGCCGCCATGAACAGCGTCGCGGCGAAGGGCTGCAGCACGATGCCCCACGCGGGAAGGAAACCGAGCACCACCCCCGACTGCCGGCGCACGATGTCGTCCAGATCGACCGTGCCGTAGATCAGGATCAGCCCCAGCAGCGTCAGCCCGAGGATCAGCTCGTACGAGATCATCTGGCTGCCGGCGCGCAGCGCGCCGAGCAGCGAGAACTTGTTCGACGACGACCAGCCGGCCAGCATGCAGCCGATGATCGTCAGCCCGCCGAACGCGAAGACGATCAGCAGCCCGGCGTCGAGCTTGGCGATCTGCATCGGGTAGGTGCGGTCGCCGAACCAGTCCGCGAGCGGCGGAATCAGCTCGCCCGGGATCAGCACGCCGCCGAAGGGGATCACCGCGAAGACCAGCAGCACCGGCGTGAAAGCGACCCACGGCGCGACCATGTACGCGTACCAGTCGTAGGTCTTCGGCCTGAAGTCCTCCTTGACCAGCATCTTCAGCCCGTCGGCGAGTCCGTGGAAGAGCCCCCACCAGACGAGCCTGACCTGCGTGAACGGCAGCCGCACGTACGCGCGGTTCGCACCGATGCGGTCCGACATCACCGCGCCCTGCTTGCGCTCGACCCAGGTCAGGATCAGCCCGAAAGTCATCAGCATGCCGATCGCGAAGCCGATGTAGACCGCGTAGACGACCAGGTCCTGGATCATCGTGATCTCACGCGAAGCTCACCAGCGACTGCCCGATCCGCGCGAACGCGTCCGCGGCGTCGGCGACGGTCGGCTTCTTTGCAAAGCAGCGTTCGAAGCGGCGCACCACGCCTTCGAAGTTCGTGTAATGGCCGCTGCGCTCGGTCTGCACGCTGATCGGGATGAACGCATCGGCGTGACCGTTTTCGGGCCGCAGGTACGAATTCAGGAAGATCGCCTTCGCGCCGCGCGGAAGCTGCGCGAAATCGAAGCCCTCGCCCCAGACGAGCACGAGGTCCGCACCTTCGAGCCGAGGCGCGCGGTCGCCGAACAATTCGCGCGCGAGGCGCCCGTTCGGGTTCTTGTCGGCGCGGATCAGCAGATCGTCCTCGACGACTTCGCCCGGCGCGGGCCGATGGTCGTCCTTGACGAAGCACTCGACGCGATGGCCGAGCGCGGCCTTGAACGCAGCGAGCTCCTCGTTCGAGCCCCAGGTCGACACCAGCGCGACCGGGCGCCGCGCGTCGGCGATCAACCGGCGCGCCGCATCGATCGCGACCGCGAGCTCGACCGGCCTGCCCTTGAGCATCGCCTGCTCGGCGCGCGGCCGCTCGAAGATCCGCGCGAGGTCGCGCGCCTTGTTGCAGATCCAGGGGCCGAGGTCCTCCGTGGCTGCACTGTGGAAATCCCCCCTGCCCCCCTTTTCCAAAGGGGGGTTGACGGAGCCAGGCTGCGTTTCGCCCCCTTTGGAAAAGGGGGCGGCGCGCAGCGCGGCCGGCGTTTGCGGCGTCACCCGCTCGATGCGCGCGTTCAGCCGCGGATCGAGCGCGTTCAACTTCCACTCCGGCTTGCGGTGCCAGATGTCGATCGCGCAGCCGCGGCTGCAGCCGGGGCAGACCGAAGGGGTCGGCTTCAGGTACCAGACGCGCGCCTTGTACAGAAACTCGCGCGACAGCAGCGCGCCGACCGGGCACAGGTCGATTACGTTGTCCGAGTACGGATCGTTTTCGAACGCCCCGTCCTCGGTCGCACGCACCAGCGACGTGTCGCCTCGGTCCAGAATGCCGAGTCCGTTGGACTTCGAGATCTCGCGCGTGAAGCGCACGCAGCGCGAGCAGACGATGCAGCGCTCGTTGTCGAGGATGATCCGCGACGACAGCGGATGGAACTTGGTCGCATGCACCTTCGGCACCGTCGACACCGACGGCTCGCCGTTGTATTCGTAGTGATGGTCCTGCAGCAGGCATTCGCCGGCCTTGTCGCACACGCCGCAATCGACTGGATGGTTCAGCAGGATGAACTGCAGGATCTGCTTGCGCCGCGCGCGTACCGCATCGGAGTCGGTCAGCACGCGCATGCCTTCGGTCGCCGGCATGTTGCAGGCGATGTCCATCCAACTGCTGCCGCCGCCTTCGCCTTCGACCTCGACCATGCAGATGCGGCAGTTGCCCGCGACCGACAGGTTCGGATGCCAGCAGAAGTACGGGATGTAGAAACCGGCGGCGAGCGCGGCCTGCATCACCGTCTGGCCTTTCTCGAAGCGGACCGGCCGGCCATTGACGAAGAACTCAGGCATACGCCGCCTCCGCCACCTGTCCGAGGTCGACCTCGAGTCGGCCGCCGCACTTCGAGCGCTTGTTCGCGATGAAGTACTCGAACTCGTCGCGGTACTTGGCGATGATGCCGACCGTCGCATAGCCCGCCGCATCGCCCATGCCGCAGATGGTGGTGCCGTCGTTGGCATCGGCGATGCGCACCATCGTGTCGATGTCCTCCGGCCGCCCCTGGCCGGCGACGATGCGGTCGATCGTCCGGTGCAGCCAGCCCATGCCTTCGCGGCACGGCGTGCACTGCCCGCAGGATTCGTGGTGGTAGAAGCGCAGCATCACCCGCAGCAGCCTCACCATGCAGGTGCCTTCGGCGATCGCGATCATTCCGCCGCTACCCAGCTGCGAGCCGCGCGCCTCGAAGGCCTTGTGGTCGTAGGTCAGCCCGGCGATGTCCTCGCGCGTCAGCACCTTGGTCGAGATGCCGCCCGGGACGATGCACTTCAGCGGCTTGCCGCCGAGCATCCCGCCGCAATCGTCGAACAGGAACCGCTCGACCGGGTAGCCGTACTCGACCTCGTAGACGCCGGGCCTGGCGATGTGCCCCGAGATCGAAACGAGCTGCGTGCCCGGGCTCTTCGCCGTGCCGATCTTCCTGAACGCTTCGGCGCCGTCGCGCAGGATGCCGGTGACGTTGGCGAGCGTCTCGACGTTGTTGATGACGGTCGGCCGCTGGTACAGCCCGCGCACCGTCAGGCGCGGCGGCCGGTTGCGCGGGTAGCCTTTCTTGCCTTCGATCGACGTGATCAGCGCCGAGGCTTCGCCGCACACGTACGAACCCGCGCCGCGATAGACGACCACGTCGCACGAGAAATCGGTGCCGAGGATGCGTTCGCCGAAGTAGCCGGCCGCGTACGCCTCCTCCACCGCCGCGGCGAGCCGGCGGTACGGCAGGTCGAACTCGCCGCGGATGTAGACGAACGCGTTCCTGACCTGCAGCGCGTAGGAGGCGATCAGCATCGACTCGAGCAGCAGATGCGGCGCGTTCTCCAGGATCCAGCGGTCCTTGAACGTGCCGGGCTCGCCTTCGTCGGCGTTCGCGCAAAGATAGTGCGGCTGGCCGTCGTTCAGATGGACGACCTGCCATTTGCGGCCGACCGGGAACGCCGCACCGCCGTGCCCGAGCAGGCCCGAGGCGGTGACTTCCCTGGTCACGTCCTCGGGCTTCATCGATGCGAGCACCTTGCGCAGCGTACGGTAGCCGCCGCGCGCTTCGTACTCCGCCAGCAGATGCGAAGTCGGCGTGACCGGGAAGTTCATGATCACCTTCGCGCCGGTCATGTCAACCGCTCCAGCAACGCTTCGAGCTTCGCCGCATCGACGTTCTCGTGATACGCGTCGTTGACCATCACCACGGGCGCGGTGCCGCACGAGCCGAGGCATTCGACGGTCGACAGCGTGAAGCGGCCGTCGGGCGTGGTCTCGCCGGCGCGGATGCCGAGCTTTCTCTGCAACAGGTCGATCAGGCGTTCCGCACCGCGCATCGAGCACGACACGTTGCGGCACGCCTGCAGGTGCCAGCGGCCGATCGGCTTGCGGCGGAACTGCGTGTAGAAACTCAGCACTTCCTCGATCTGGATGCGCGGCACGCCGAGGTAGTCGACCAGCAGATCGATGTCGTCGTCGGCGACGTAGCCGCGCTCCTCCTGGATGCGCCGCAGGCAGGGCAGCGTCAGCGACGACTCGAAGCCCGCGGGAAAGCGCGCCTTCATCCGCTCGAACTCGGGCAGCAGATGCCGCATCGAGCCGGTCTTGTTCGGGATCGGCGTGGCGACGAGCGTGGTCATCGATCGCGCTCCACCGCAAGAAAAACGGGGTCAGAGTCGAATCTTCGCCTCGAGTGTTTCGCGCGAGCGCACAGCGCCCGCGGAAATTCGACTCTGACCCCGTTTTTCGTCTTCATCACCGGTCGCACTCCCCGCCGATCATGTTGATCGAACCGAAGGTCGGCACGATGTCGGCGAGCTGATGGCCCTCGAACAGCCGATGCGCGCCGCCCATGTGAACGAAGCTCGGCGAGCGCACGTGCACCTTGTACGGCGTGCCGCTGCCGTCGCTGACGATGTAAAAGCCCAGCTCGCCGTTGGCCGCCTCGTGCGCGACGTAGCAATCGCCGGCGGGCACGCGCGGGCCGTCCATGATCAGCTTGAAGTGATTGATCAGCGATTCGATCTCGCGGTAGACGAGCGCCTTCGGCGGCAGCGTGCAGCGGCGGTCGTCGACGCAGATCGGCTGGCCTTCGGTGGCGCGCAGCAGGTCGATCAACTGCCGGATCATGTAGACGGACTCGTCCATCTCGCGCATCCGCACGTAGTAGCGGTCGTAGTTGTCGCCCTTGATGCCGACCGGCACGTCGAAGTCCAGCTCGGCGTACGCGAGATACGGCGTGTCCTTGCGCAGATCGCGCGGCGCGCCGGTGGAGCGCAGGATCGGACCCGTATAGCCCCAGTGGATCGCCTCCGCCGTCGAGATCGTGCCGACGTCGCGCATCCGCTCGATGAAGATGCGGTTGCGATCGACGAGCCCGTGCACGCGGCCGACGAATTCGTCGAACTGGCCGAGGATCTGCTCGAGCCGCTCGAGCCAGCCTTCCGGCAGGTCGCGCGCGAGCCCGCCGATGCGGCCGTACGAGTACGTCACGCGCGCGCCGGTCAGATCCGCCAGATGCTCGTAGATGTAGTCGCGGATCGTGATCAGGTACAGAAACGCGGTCATCGCACCCAGTTCCATCAGCGCCGCGGCCACACAGGTCAGGTGATCGGCGATCCGCGAGTACTCCGCCAGCAGCGTGCGCAGCAGCCTGCAGCGGCGCGTGATCTCGATGCCCATCAGCGTCTCGACCGCGTCGCAGTACGCGAAGTCGTTGATCAGCCCCGAGCAGTAGTTGAGCCGATCGACGTACGGGATCAGGTTGTGCCAGGTGTGGTCCTCGCACTCCTTTTCGAAACCGCGGTGCAGGTAGCCGCAGTGCACGTCGGCACGCAGCACGCGCTCGCCGTCCAGTTCGGTGACGATCTGGATCGTGCCGTGCGTGGCCGGATGCGACGGCCCGATGTTGACGATCACCGTGTCGTCGCGCTGCGTTTGCGTGAACGCCGGGCGGATCGGGTTGGGGATCTTCATGTCCATTGGCCGAGATCCCTCGTGCTGCGATGAATTGCACTTACCCCCCCTTTTTCAAAGGGGGGTTCTTCGAGGCAAGCGAAGCAGCGCCCGGCCATCGTCTTCACTCCGCCGTCCGATATGGAACCAGCGGCTGCTCCCGCTGCTTCGGGTAGTCCTTGCGCAGCGGATGGCCGACGAAGCCCTCGTACAGCAGGATCGGGCGCAGGTCGGCGTTGCCGCGGAAGACGATGCCGTACATGTCGTGGCACTCGCGCTCCATGAAACGCGCGGCGCCGTACAGCGGAACGAGCGTGTCGACGGTCGGATCCGCTTCGTCCACGCGCGTCTTCACGCGCACGCGCACCTTGTGCCGCGTCGAATAGAAGTGCCAGACGACCTCGAAGCGCGGCGACTGCCCCAGCCAGTCGACCGCGGTGACGTCGAGGAAGAGGTCGAACGCGAACTCGTCCTTCAGCCGCTGCACCAGCGGCAGCAGGTGCCCCGGCTCGATCGCCAGCACCAGCACGCCGTGCGCGATCGCGGTGTCGCGCACGAGCGGCGCGAGCGCGGATGGCATGCGTTCGAAAAGCGGCGCGGCGGGCATCAGAAGTCCTTCGTCACGATCGGGTGCCGCGCGCGCGAGATCTTGTCCTGCAACTGCATGATCCCGTCGATCACCATCTCGGGGCGCGGCGGACAGCCCGGCACGTACACGTCGACCGGGATGATCCTGTCGATGCCCGGCAGCGCCGCGTAGTTCTGGTAGAAGCCGCCGCTCGTGGCGCATGCGCCGAAGGCGAGCACCCATTTCGGCTCGCACATCTGTTCCCACACCTTCAGCAGGATCGGCGCCTGCTTGTGCGTGATCGTGCCGACGACCATCAGCAGATCGGACTGGCGCGGCGAGAAGCGCGGCAGCGCGGCGCCGAAGCGGTCGGTGTCGTACGGCGTGCCGCTGACGGCCATGAACTCCATCGCGCAGCAGGCGGTGACGAAGGGGTAGGGGAACAGCGAGAACTTGCGCGCCCAGCCGATCAGTTCGTCCTTTTTCGTCGAAATGAATTCGAACGCCCCGCTGCGCTGCGGAGCGAACGCGCCGCTTCTGTCCTGCGCGATCGGGATCGTCCTGCGGTCCGTCTTCATCGGGTCACCGCTTCGAGCAGCCTCGCGCGATACACGTACAGCAGGATCAGCACGAGCAGGAACACGAAAATGAAGAAGGTGACCAGCATGAACCCGGTCAACGGCTGCGCGCCGAGCGCCCAGATGAACAGGTACACCGTCTCCAGATCGAACAGGATGAAGACGATCGCGACCGCGTAGTACTTGATCGGCACCGCCTTGACGTTGGTCGGGTCGATGACGGTGGCGCCGCACTCGAAGGGCTCGAGCTTGACCGCGCTCGGCGCGGGCCGCGGGCCGAGCACCCTGTTCAGCAGCAGCGTGAAACCGACGAAGCCGAGGATCGCGATCAGGTACAGCAGGAAGACCGCATACGGGTTCATCGTGATCTCCGCGCCCGTGCCGTGCCGGCGCGCGGCACCGCCCCGACGCGAGGCGCTTCGCTTTCCCCCGTCGTGTGCCGATCGGACATGGATCGCTCGTCGTATGTCGCCGTGCTACCGGTGCGCGCCGCGCGATTCGTCATCGCGCGCGCCGTTTGCTCAGGGCGCTAACGTAGGCGTTGCGGCTGTCGGTCAGGTTGACGATCGTCAATCGTCGCCGACGCGCGCGAACTTTGTTTGCATTGGCTCAATGCCGCGTCGCTGCCTTGCGCGCGCCGCGCGACATCAGCCGTGCAGCCGCTCGTACTTGGCCTGCAGCTCTTCGCGCGATTCCCGGTGGTTCGGATCCGGAACGATGCAGTCGGCGGGGCAGACGTCGACGCATTGCGGCGTGTCGTGCGCGCCGACGCATTCGGTGCACTTCGCCGGGTCGATCACGTAGATCGGCGAACCCGCCGTGATCGCCTGGTTCGGGCAGGGTTCCACGCAGGCGTCGCATGCGGTGCAATCGTCGGTGATCATCAGTGCCATGGGAGTCTCCTTGGAGTCATGCGGGCTAGACGAACGCGCTCGTGTATGTGGTGAGCGCCTTCATGTAATTGGCGCGTTCGAACGCGTCGGGGTCGGGGCAGGACTGCTGCGACAGCGAGCCCTTCATCTGCGCGACCGACTCGTACTCGCGTTCGGCCATCCACGCCTGCACGCCGCGCACGAGCTTGCCCGCATACGCGGGACCGTTGCGCAGCAGGCAGCTCGCGACCATCACGCAATCGGCGCCGGCGAGCAGCAGCTTCAGCACGTCGTCGGCCGTATGCGCGCCGCCGGTCGCGGCGAGGCTCGCGTCGATGCGCCCGCGCAGGATCGCGATCCAGCGCAGCGCGAGCCGCAGCTCGTCGGAGGTCGACAGCACCAGGTGCGGCGCGACCGCGAGCTCGTCGAGCAGGATGTCGGGCTGCAGAAAGCGGTTGAACAGCACGAGCCCGCGCGCGCCCGCGCGCGCCAGCCGAGCCGCCATGTTGGCCATCGCGCTGAAGTACGGCGACACCTTCACCGCGACCGGAATCGACACCTGCCGCGTGACCGATTCGACCAGATCGATGTAGCGCGCCTCGACCGCGGCGCTCGTGTCTTCCGGGGCGGCGGCGAGGAAATACACGTTCAGCTCGATCGCGTCCGCGCCGGCCTGCTCGAAGCGCTTGGCGATGCCGGTCCAGCCGCCCGGCGTATGGCCGTTCAGGCTCGCGATCACCGGCACCGACAGCGCGCGCTTCGCGTCTTCGATCAGCTTCAGGTACCGATCGGTGCCGGCGTGGTACTGCTGCGGCTCGGGGAAAAAGCCGCGCGCTTCGGGCGAAAGCTCGGCGCCGTACAGCATCAGGTCGTGCGTGGTCATTTCCTCGTGCTCGATCTGCTCCTCGAACAGCGAAGGCAGGACCACCGCGGCGATGCCCGCGTCCTGCAGGCGCTTCAGGCTGTCGATCGAGCCGGTCAGCGGCGAAGCCGACGCGACGATCGGATGCGCGAGTGCGAGGCCGAGATACGAGGTGCGCAGATCGACGCTCATGATTCGGCCCCCTGCAAAGGTGCGGCATCCGCTTCGGCTTCGGCCGCCGCGCCGATCGGCGCGGCGGGCGCGGCGGCATCGGCGACGACGCGGTGCACGCCGGCGATCTGCTCGTAGAGCTGCCAGCGCGCGTCGGCCTCGGCCTGCGCGGCCTTCGCGAGCTGCTTCGCGCGCGCCGGATCGGCCTGCGCGAGCATCGCGAAGCGGCCTTCCTTCATCGTGAACTGCTCGAGCGGGATCGTCGGTTTGCGCGAATCGAGCTTCAGCGGCTGATCGGCGCCGCCCATGCCGAGCCGCGGGTCGTAGTGGTACAGCGTCAGGTAGCCGCTCTTGACCGCGTCGCGCTGATGGCTCATGCCGGTCGTCATGTCGATGCCGTGCGCGATGCAGTGGCTGTAGGCGATGATCAGCGACGGCCCCGGCCAAGAGGCCGCCTCCTGGAAGGTGCGCACCGTGTGCACCGGGTTCGCACCCATCGCCACCTGCGCGACGTAGACGTTGCCGTAGGCCATCGCGATCATGCCGAGGTCCTTCTTTCCGATCGGCTTGCCGGCGGCGGCGAACTTCGCGACCGCGCCTCGCGGCGTGGCCTTCGACGCCTGACCGCCGGTGTTGCTGTAGACCTCGGTGTCCAGCACCAGGATGTTGACGTTCCTGCCGGAGGCGAGCACGTGGTCGAGCCCGCCGTAGCCGATGTCGTACGCCCAGCCGTCGCCGCCGACGATCCACACGCTGCGCGCGACGAGGTTGTCGGCGACGGCGGCGAGCCGCGCGGCCTCCGGGAAGCGCAGCCTGGCAAGGATCGCCTTGAGCCGCCCGACGCGTTCGCGCTGCGCGCGGATCTGCTCGTCGTTGTCCTGCGGCGCGGCGAGCAGCTCGTCGGCGAGCGCCTCGCCGATCTCGGCGCGCAGCTCGCGCACGAGCCGTTGCGCGAGATCGCGCTGCGCGTCGATCGCCAGCCGCATGCCGAGCCCGAACTCGGCGTTGTCCTCGAACAGGCTGTTCGCCCACGCGGGGCCCTGGCCGTCGGCGTTTTTCGCCCACGGCGTGGTCGGCAGGTTGCCGCCGTAGATCGACGAGCAGCCGGTGGCGTTGGCGATCACCAGATGGTCGCCGTAGAGCTGTGACAGCAGCTTCAGGTAAGGCGTCTCGCCGCAGCCGGCACAGGCGCCGGAGTACTCGAACAGCGGCCGGCGAAGCTGCGAGCCGCGCAGCGCGTCGATTCTCTCGAACGGCGGCCGCACCTCGGGCAGGCTCAGGAAAAAGTCGTAGTTCGCGCGCTCGGCCGCGAGGTGTTCGAGCTTCGGCCGCATGTTGATCGCCTTGTGCTTGACGACCTGCTTGCTGCGCGTCGGACATACGTCCACGCAGATGCCGCAGCCGGTGCAGTCGTCGGGGGCTACCTGCAGCGCGTACAGCATGCCTTCGAGCCCGCTGCCGTCCTTGCGCGACCACGGCACCGCCTTGAAGGTCGACGGCGCACGCTGCATGTCCTCGGGTCGCAGCACGGTCTGGCGGATCGCCGCGTGCGGGCACACCAGCGGGCAGATCGCGCACTGCGTGCAGATCGTCTCGTCCCAGATCGGGATCTCGTGCGCGATGCCGCGCTTCTCCCACTGCGTGGTCGCGGTCGGGAAGGTGCCGTCGGCCGGCAGCGCGGACACGGGCAGCAGATCGCCCTTGCCTTGGAGCATCGGCGCGGTCACGCGCTGCACGAAATCGGGCGCCGCGCGCGGAACGACCGGACGGCGCGCGAGCTGCGAGTCGGCGCGCGCGGGGACCTTGACTTCGCGCAGCGCCGCGAGCGACGCGTCGACCGCCGCGAAGTTGCGGTTCAGCACGGTCTCGCCGCGTCGGCCGTAGGTCTTGCGGATCGCGTCCTTGATCTTCGCGATCGCTTCTTCGCGCGGCAGCACGCCCGAGATCGCGAAAAAGCACGCCTGCGTCACCGTATTGATGCGGCCGGCGAGCCCCGCCTGCTTCGCGACCGCGAGCGCGTCGACGACGAAAAAACGCAGCTTGCGGTCGAGGATGGTCTGCTGCGCCTCGCGCGGCAGCTTGTCCCATACCTCTTCGGGACCGTACGGGCTGTTCAGCAGGAAGGTCGCGCCGGGCCGCGCCAGCGCCAGCACGTCGAGCCTTTCCATGAACTCGAACTGATGGCACGCGACGAAGTCGGCCCGGCGGATCAGGTATGTCGATTCGATCGGCTGCGGCCCGAAGCGCAGGTGCGACACGGTGATCGCGCCCGACTTCTTGCTGTCGTAGACGAAGTAGCCCTGCGCGTGGAGCGGCGTGTTCTCGCCGATGATCTTGACCGTGTTCTTGGTCGCACCGACCGTGCCGTCGGCGCCGAGCCCGTAGAACACCGCGCGGGTGACGCCCTCGGCTTCGGTGTCGAAGTCCTCGTTCCAGGGCAGCGACAGCCGCGTCACGTCGTCGTGGATGCCGACGGTGAAGTGCCGCTTCGGCTGCGGCTGCGCGAGCTCGTCGAGCACGGCCTTGGCCATCGCCGGCGTGTATTCCTTCGACGACAGCCCGTAGCGGCCGCCGATCACGCGCGGCAGCGGCAGGTCCTGCGGCCAGCCTTCGGCGAGCGCGGTGACGACGTCCTGGTACAGCGGCTCGCCGATCGCGCCGGGTTCCTTCGTGCGGTCGAGCGCGGCGATCGCGCGAACGGTCCTCGGCAGCGCTCGCACGAAGGCGGACACGTCGAACGGCCGGTACAGCCGCACGGTGACCAGCCCCACCTTTTCGCCCGCGGCGGCGAGCTTGGCGACCGCCTCGCGCGACGCACCCACCCCCGAGCCCATCTGCACCAGCACGCGCTCGGCGTCGGGCGCGCCCGCGTAGTCGAACAGCCCGTAGCGGCGGCCGGTCAGGCCCGCGAAGCGCGCCATCGACTCGCGCACGATGCCGGGTACCGCCGCGTAGAACGGATTGCACGCCTCGCGTGCCTGGAAGAACACGTCCGGGTTCTGCGCGGTGCCGCGGATCACCGGCGCGTCGGGATTCAGCGCGCGCGCGCGATGCGCGCGGACCAGCTCCTCGTCGATCAGCGCGCGCACCTCCTCCTCGAACAGCAGGTCGATCTTGTTGACCTCGTGGCTGGTGCGGAAGCCGTCGAAGAAGTGCAAAAAAGGCACGCGCGCCTTGAGCGTGGCCATGTGCGCGATCATCGCCAGATCCTGCGCCTCCTGCACGCTGGCGGAGGCGAGCAGCGCAAATCCGGTCGTGCGCGCGGCCATCACGTCGCTGTGGTCGCCGAAGATCGAAAGCGCGTGCGTGGCGACGGTGCGCGCGGCGATGTGGAACACGGCCGGCGTGAGTTCACCCGCGATCTTGAACATGTTGGGCAGCTTCAGCAGCAGCCCCTGCGACGCGGTGAAGGTCGTCGTCAGCGCGCCGGCCTGCAACGCGCCGTGTACGGCGCCGGCCGCGCCCGCTTCGCTCTGCATCTCGATGACCTGCGGCACCGCGCCCCAGATGTTCTTCCGGCCGGCCGCGGACCAGGCGTCGGCCAGCTCGCCCATCGGCGACGACGGCGTGATCGGATAGATCGCGATCACCTCGCTCAACAGATGGGCGATGCGCGCCGCGGCTTCGTTGCCGTCGAGCACGTGCGCGCGTTCGGTCATGGCTGCGGGTCCGTCGACGGCAGGATGCCGGCCTTGCCGGCTTCCCAGCGGCGGAATTCGATCGTCAGCAGCGCGACGTGCTCGCGCTCCTCGGCGGCGAGCTCCTTGTACAGCTCGCGTTCGATGGACCCCGGGGGTGCCGCGTCGGCTTCGCGCGTGAAGAAGTCGACCGCGCGCTGCTCGAACGCGATCGCGATTCGGAACAGGTTGGCCGGATCCTCGGGCCTGCGATCGACGCCGGCGAAGATCGCGGCGCGGTCAAGCTGGAAGTCGGCCGACGGCGGCGGCAGCTCCGCGTGGTAGCGCTTCGACAGCGTGGCCATGTGCTCGCGCTCCATCGCGGCGAAGCGGCCGAACAGCTCGCGCAGCACGGGATCAGCCGCCTCGCGCGCGGCGCGCTCGTAAAACGCGTGTCCGCCCAGTTCGATCTCGAACGCCTTGCGTACCGCGTCGAGCGCGCGCGGGTCCTCGACCGGTCCGCGTTCCAGCAGTTCGAGCCTGCCTTTGCAGTGCGGGCACATGCCGTACGGAAACGCGAAGCCTTCGGCTACCTTGCCACACTCCGCGCAGCGCCAGCGCAGTTCCACTCCGGCGCAGCAGATGTAGGGTTCGTCGCCCTCGAGCGGGCGCCGGCAACGCGGGCAGACGTTCATGACGGATCCCTCACCACGGCGCACGCTTTCGGTGCTCTCGGTGTTTCAACCGTTCTGCTCATAGGACTGTCTCGCTCGCGGTGGGCTGCGGCGGCGCGAAGGCTTCGACGTCCGCCCGCGTGATCGGCCACTTGCGCTTGCCGCTCGCCAGGTACGCGCCGATCGCGCGCGCCGCGCGGCGTCCGGCGCCCATCGCGAGGATCACGGTCGCGCCGCCGGTGACGATGTCGCCGCCGGCGAACACACCCGGCACGCTCGTCGCCTGCGTGTACTCGTCGGCGACGATGTAGCCCCACTTGTTCAGTTGCAGCCCCGGCGTCGACTTGGTGACGATCGGATTGGCCTTGGTGCCGAGCGCGTAGATCACCGTGTCGCACGCCAGCTCGACGAACTCGTCCAGCGGCACCGGCTTGCGGCGGCCCTTGTCGTCGGGTTCGCCGAGCGCCATCTTCTGCACCTTCATGCCGCGCACGTTGCCTTCGCCGTCGACCAGGATCTCGACCGGGCCGTGCAGGAAGAAGAACTCGATGCCCTCCTCCTTCGCGTGGCGCAATTCCTCGACGCGCGCCGGCGCCTCGGCTTCGGAGCGACGATAGACGCAGCGAACGGTCGGCGCGCCGAGCCTTTTCGCCACGCGCAGGCAGTCCATCGAGGTGTTGCCCGCACCGATCACGATCACGCTCTTGCCGATCTTGACCGGCGTGTCCAGGTACGGGAACTTGTCGCCGCCCATCAGGTTCACGCGCGTCAGGAACTCGTTGGCCGAGTAGACCTGTCCCGCGAACTCGCCCGGGATGCCGAGGAAGGCGGGCGCGCCCGCGCCCGCGCCGATGAACACCGCGTCGAACCCCATCTCGCCCAGCAGTTGCGGGATCGAGAAGGTCTTGCCGATCACCTTGTTCGTCTCGAACTTCACGCCGAGCGCTTTCAGCGCGTCGACCTCGCGCGCGATGATCTCGCGCGGCAGGCGGAACGCGGGGATGCCGTACTGGAGCACGCCGCCGACGACGTGCAGCGCCTCGTAGACGGTGACCTCGCAGCCGTAGCGGACGAGGTCCGCGGCGACCGCCAGCCCCGACGGTCCCGAACCGACCACGGCCACGCGCCCGAGGTTTGTCTCGAAGCGCGGCGGCGCGGAGTTCCGCGGTCGCGCGTTGTCGCCGACGAAGCGCTCGAGCCGGCCGATCGCCACCGGCTCGAGCTTGCGCCCGACGATGCACTGCGCCTCGCACTGCGATTCCTGCGGGCAGACGCGGCCGCAGATCGACGGCAGCAGATTCGATTCGTGGATCACCGCGAGCGCGCCGTCCAGATCGCGCACCAGCAGGTGCCTGATGAAGCGCGGAATGTCGATCGACACCGGGCAGCCTTCGATGCACGCCGGCTTGCTGCACATGATGCAGCGCTCGGCCTCGGCGAGCGCATCGGCCATCGAATAACCGAGGTTGACTTCCTTGAAGTTGCGCGAGCGTTCGAGTGGATCGCGCTCGGGCATCTTCGTCGCGTGCGGGGCGACGTCCTTGTACTTCTTGTAGTTGGTCTTGCCCTGCTCGAACAGGACCTTCTCGACCTGGCAGACATGCGCGTAGTCGTTGTTCGCCGCGGCTTCTTCGCCCTTGAAGCGCTTCTGCCGCAGCATCAGCTCCTTGAAGTCGACCTGGTGACCGTCGAAGTCGGGGCCGTCGACGCACGCGAACTTGATCTCGTTGCCGACGGTCACGCGGCACGAGCCGCACATGCCGGTGCCGTCGACCATGATCGCGTTCAGTGACACCATCGTCTTCACGCCGAACGGGCGCGTCGTCTCGACGCAGGCGTTCATCATCGGCAGGGGACCGATCGCGATCACGAGGTCGGGTCTGTCGCGCTCGAGCACTTCCTGCAGCGCCGCGGTGACGAAACCGGGCCGGCCGTAACTGCCGTCGTCGGTGCAGACGATCAGTCGGTCGCAGTACGCGCGGAACCTGTCTTCCCAGAACACGAGGTCCTTGCTGCGGAAGCCGATGATTCCGGTCGTGCGGTTGCCGGCCGCCTTGAACGCGCGAAGCTGCGGATACACGGGTGCGACGCCGAGCCCGCCGCCGACCAGCACGACGTGCCCCGCGCGCTCGATGTGCTGCGGCATCCCGAGCGGGCCGACGAAATCGGCGAAGCCGTCGCCCGCCTTGTAGTGGTCGCGCATCTCGAGCGTGGTCTTGCCGAGCGCCTGGATCACCAGCGTGACGGTGCCGCGCTCGCGGTCGTAGTCGGCGACCGTCAGCGGAATGCGCTCGCCGCCTTCGTGCAGGCGAAGCATCACGAAATGTCCCGGCTCGGCCGCGCGCGCGACGTCCGGCGCCTCCACTTCCCACAGGAAGGTCGAGTCCGAGAAAGCCTCGCGCCTGAGGATCCGATACATGGCGTGCGTCCGTCGGGGGATCGAACGGGTCGCCGTCGGCGCATGGCTCGCCCGCGGCTTCCACGAAACGCATGCTCGCATCACGCGGCGATCGCCGGTTGACCGCGATCAAGCACTTCGGCATGCGCGACGCGTACCGCGATGCGCAACAAAAACGAGCACTCGATCCGGATCGGCTTGACCGCTGTCAAGTCCGCGCGTTCTGCAGGGGCGACACTGCGCGGCGTTGCGGCGTCATGAGCAGGCGAGCATGAATACCCGAGTCGATCTCGCGGCCGGCGTCGGCCTCGCCGACCGTCCGCGCAGGAGCCGCTGGCCGGCGCGCATGGATTTCGCGCAGAGCGCGAGCGGCCTGCTGCTGGGCCTGTTCATGTGGGGCCACATGTTCTTCGTGTCGTCGATCCTGATAGGCAAGGACTTCATGTGGACGATCACGAAGTTCTTCGAGGGCTACTTCTTCTTCGGCCGCTCCTACCCGGGCATCGTTTCGGCGATCGTCGCGGGCGTGCTGCTGCTCGTCGTGTTGCACGCGTTCCTCGCGATGCGCAAGTTCCCGGCGAACTACCGGCAGTGGCGCACGTTCGCCGCGCACCGCGCGATGCTCGGCCACGGCGACACGACGCTGTGGTGGATCCAGGCGATCACCGGCTTCATGCTGTTCTTCCTCGCGTCGGTGCACCTGTATCAGATGCTGATGCATCCCGGACTGATCGGCCCCTACGAATCCGCCGACCGCGTGTGGACCGGCCGCTGGTGGCCTCTTTATCTGGTGATGCTCTTTGCCGTCGAACTGCACGCCGGCATCGGCCTGTACCGGCTCGCCGTGAAGTGGGGCTGGCTGCAGGGCGAAGACCCAGCCCGGGGCCGGCGCAGGCTGCAGCGCGCCAAGTGGGCGCTGACGGCGTTTTTCCTCGTGCTGGGGCTCGCGACGCTCGCCGCGTACGTGAAGATCGGCTACGAGCATCGCGAGCGCGCCGGCGAAACCTACGTGCCCACCTGGCAGAGGGCGCGGTGATGAAGAGCGGACACTCACCGCGGAAGCACAGAGGCGCGGAGAAAGCCATGCACATTCCTCTGTGTCTCTGTGCCTCTGTGGTTCAACACGACCTTGCGTCGGTCGAACCGGGCGCTTCCGCATGAAAGTCATCTACACCGACGTGCTCGTGATCGGCGGTGGACTTGCCGGGCTGAGGCTGGCCATCGCGGCGAAGCGGCGCGGGCACGACGCGCTCGTGCTGTCGCTGGTTCCGCCGAAGCGCTCGCACAGCAAGGCCGCGCAAGGAGGCATGCAGGCTTCGCTCGGGAACGTGATCAAGGGGCGGGGCGACAACGAGGACGTGCACTTCGAGGACACGGTGCGCGGCTCGGACTGGGGCGCCGATCAGGAAGTCGTGCGCATGTTCGTCCACACGGCGCCGAAGGCGGTACGCGAGCTCGCGGCCTGGGGCGTGCCGTGGAGCCGCGTCCGCAAGGGCGACCGCACTGTGATCATCAACGGCCAGAAGGTCACGATCACCGAACGCGACGAGGCGCACGGGCTCATCGCGCAGCGCGACTTCGGCGGCACCAAGAAATGGCGCACCTGCTACGTGTCCGACGGCACCGGCCACGCGATGCTGCAGGCCGTCGGCGACCAGGCGATCGGCAACGGCATCCCCGTGCACGAGCGCGCCGAGGCGCTCGCGCTGATCCACGACGGCGTGCGCTGCTACGGCGCGGTCGTGCGCGACCTGATCACCGGCGAGCTCGCCGCGTACGTGGCCAAGGCGACCGCGATCGCCACGGGCGGCGCGGGGCGCCTGTATCGCGTGACGACCAACGCGGTGATCTGCGAGGGCATCGGCCACGCGCTCGCGCTGGAAACCGGGGTGGCCGCGCTCGGCAACATGGAAGCGGTGCAGTTCCATCCGACCGGCATCTTCCCCGCGGGCATCCTCGTGACCGAGGGCTGCCGCGGCGACGGCGGACTGCTGCGCGACGCGGACGGGCACCGCTTCATGCCCGACTACGAGCCGGAAAAGAAGGAGCTGGCCTCGCGCGACGTGGTGAGCCGCCGCATGGAGGAGCACATCGCGCGCGGCAAGGGCGTCAAGTCGCGCTTCGGCGATCACCTGTGGCTCGACATCACGCTGCTCGGCGAACGCCACATCAAGCAGAACCTGCGCGAGGTCTACGACATCTGCCGGTACTTCCTCGGCGTCGACCCCGTGCGCGACTGGATTGCCGTGCGGCCGGCGCAGCACTACACGATGGGCGGCGTGCGCACGAAGCCCACCGGCGAAAGCCCGACGTTGAAGGGGCTGTTCGCCGCGGGCGAAGCCGCGTGCTGGGACATGCACGGCTTCAACCGGCTCGGCGGCAATTCGGTCGCCGAGACGGTGGTCGCCGGCATGATCGTCGGCGAGTTCATCGCCGACTTCTGCGACCGCGAGGATCTGAACATCCCGCTCGGCCTGGTGCGCGAGGCGGTCGAGCGCGAGCGGGCGAAGCTCGACGCCTTGCTGAGCGGCAGGGGCAGCGAAAGCGCGTCGGTACTGAAAGCCGAAATGCAAACGCTGATGACCGACAAGGTCGGCATCTTCCGCACCGGCGAGAACCTGCAGCAGGCGGTCGAGACGCTGCAGCAGTTGCTCGTGCGCAGCCGCTCGATCGGCGTGCCGTACAAGGCATCGGGTGCGAACCCGGAGCTCGTGACCGCGTACCGCACGCAGAAGATGATCAAGCTCGCGCTGACGATCGCCTACGGCGCGCTCGCGCGCACCGAAAGCCGCGGCGCGCACTTCCGCCACGATTACCCGCGCCGCAACGACGCCGAATGGCTCAAGCGCACGCTCGCGACGTGGAAGAGCGAGTCCGACACGCTGCCCACGCTCGCGTACGAGCCGCTCGACGTGAAGAGGATGGAGCTGCCGCCCGGCTGGCGCGGCTACGGGGCGAAGGACTACATCGACCACCCCGACACCGCGGCGCGGCTGGCCGAGGTCGAGGCGCTGAGGCAGAAATACGCGGGCGACCGCTTCGCGCTGCAGGCCGCGCTGCTGCCGTTCGAACATCTGCTGCCGGCGCGGCTGCGCGGCCGCAACGAGCGCATCGACGAACCCTTTGCGGCGGCGCCCGCACGGAAGGTCGCGTGATGGACACGAAGACGCGGCAGGCCGTCGTCGACACGTCGCGGTTGCACCGTGCGGCCGGCGCCGCCGCGCTCGGGGCGAACGCGCACCGGCGCATCCGCATCCGCGTGCTGCGGTTCAACCCGCACAGACCCGGCGACGTGCCGCGCATGCAGGCCTACGAACTGGAAGAGGCCGACGGCATGACGCTGTTCATCGCGCTCAACGAGATCCGCGACAAGCAGGATCCGTCGCTGCAGTTCGACTTCGTGTGCCGCGCCGGCATCTGCGGTTCCTGCGCGATGCTGATCGACGGCCGGCCGGGGCTCGCGTGCCGCACGCTGACCAAGAACCTCGGCGCCGAGATCACGCTCGCGCCGCTGCCGTTTTTCGAGCTGATCGGCGACCTGTCGGTCAACACCGGCAAGTGGATGCGCGCGATGAGCGAGCGGCTGCAGACCTGGGTGCACGCCAGGCAGCAGGAACTCGACCTGACCCGAATCGAAGAGAAGATGGATCCCGGGCTCGCGGAGAAGATCTACGAGCTGGACCGCTGCATCGAATGCGGCTGCTGTGTCGCCGCCTGCGGCACCGCGCGCATGCGCGAGGACTTCGTCGGCGCCGTGGGGCTGAACAAGATCGCGCGCTTCCGCCTCGATCCGCGCGACGCGCGCACCGACGCCGACTACTACGAACTGGTCGGCGACGACGACGGCGTGTTCGGCTGCATGTCGCTGCTCGCCTGCCACGACGTCTGCCCGAAGAACCTGCCGCTCGCCACCCAGATCGCGTTCGTGCGGCGGGCGATGGTGAGGCAGGGGTTCGAGTGAAATCCCCCCGGCCTTCGGCCGGCCCCCTTTGCGAAAGGGGGCGGGACGTCGAACTTCGGCGAAGGCCGCACAAGAAGTACGACTCCCGCCCCCCTTTGAAAAGGGGGCGCGCCCGAAGCGCGCGGGGAATTTGGCGTTTGCGCCGTGCGCTTGCTCCCAAAGATGCGGTGATCTGCGCCGAATAGCAGTCACGCCGACGCGCGACGGGTGACCGACGCCGCCGCGCGGCCGGTACGGGAGAGAAGTGAATGCCGATCCTGTGGCGCCCGCAGATGAGCGTCGGCAACGCACTGCTCGACGGCGATCATCGTTATCTGATCGCGCTGATCAATACGGTCGAACTGGCGCTGAAGAGCGCGGACGAACGCGGCGCACTGGTCACGGCACCGGATCAGCTCGTCCTATATACGAAGGAGCACTTCGACCGCGATGAGAAGCTGATGCGCGCGATCCGCTACCCCGCGTACTAGGAACATCGCCGGTCGCACCGCGACCTTGCCGCGCGACTGGTGGAGATACGCGCCGACATCGAGGCCGCTGCGGGTGGCGCGGTGGGGGCCGAGCAGATCGACCGGCCGATCGAGCTGCTTCGATCGCGGCTGCTCGATCACGTGCTCAAGGAGGACCTGCTCCTGAAGCCCGAACTCGCCGGTTACGCGGAGAATCTCGCCGGCCGAGCGAACGCGGCGGCGTGCGGTCAGCCCGGCGCGGCGCCGAGCAGCTTGCGCAGCCTGGCGAGCAGCGTGGCCCTGTCGAAGGGTTTGACGACGAAGTCGGCCGCGCCCGCTGTCAGGCTGTCGACCACCAGGTCCTTCGCGCTGTGACCGGTGATCATGACCACCGGGATGCGAGCGAACTGAACGACCGCCTTCATGCGACGCGTGACCTCCACACCGCTGATGTCCGGCAGCTCGATGTCCATCAGCACCAGATCCGGCCGACGCTTGCGCAGCACCCCGAGCGCCTCGGCACCGCTCGTCGCGAACGACAGATCGAATCCGGTGTCGGCAAGCGCCTGGGCCAGCAGGCGGTGCTGGAATTCGTCGTCGTCGACCATCAGCACGAGAGGGCGATGCTGATCGGCGAGCGCCTTCAGCGAGCGCGCCGACTCGATCTGGGGTGCCAGCGCCTCCCTGAAGCCGTCGGCCCACTGGCGCACCGGCGCCACCGCATCGGTCGCGGCGCGCAGATGCGGCTCGATCTGCTGGGCCTTGAAGCGCCCGAACTCGCTCTCGAAGCCGCCGCGGTCCCGTAGCTCGACGAGGTTGCGCAGCTCGCCCGCAGCCAGCCGGTGGCCGAACTGGTCGAGCGCGGCACCGATGTGCTGCCCGGCCGCGCGCGGCGAGCGACTCGCTTCGTCGACCCGCTCGCGCCCGCGCGCCGCGTACTGCTCGAGCCGCGCCTCCAGCTCGGCGATGCGCCGCGCCTGCGCGGCCAGCTCCGCGGTGTTCGCGGGCGCCGACCGGGCCGCCGCCATCTGCCGCAGCGCGTGGTGCACCGTCATCGCCAGCCGCGTCGCGTCGTGCGTCATCGGCCAGAACAGGATGTAGTCGTCGAAGTACTCCTTCTTGCACAGCTCGTAGACGCGCCGCACGTCGTCCTTGTTGCACAGGATCACGGTGCGGTGCGGCAGCGCGTGCACGGCCGTGCCGCGCCGGTACAGGCCGAGGTAGTAGCGCTCGGTCTTCTCCAGCGTGTTGAACGCGAGCACCAGCGCCTCGGGTTTGCGCCGCTCGAAGTCCTCGACGCTGCGGTCCGGGTCGGTCGAGATCGACACGTTGTCGAACTCGTCCGACAGCAGCTTGCGCACGAGGTCGGCGTCGGACAGCGAGTCCGTCGCGACCAGGATGCGCGCGTTGCGGGCCGTCGTCACGCGGACCTCTGCAGCTCGCGATGGCGCAGCCGCCAGGTGCGCACCCAGTGGGCAATCTCGGTCGCCGGCATCGGCCGCGCGATGAACCAGCCCTGCGCCAGGTCGCAGCCGAGCGCGCGCAGGCAATCCCAGTCGTCGCGGTCCTCCACACCTTCGGCGACGGTCCGCAGGCCGAGCTGTTTCGCCATGCCCAGGTTGGCCTCCAGGATCGCGCGCAGCGAAGCGTCCTGTCCCGCGCCGTGCACGAAGCTGCGATCGAGTTTCAGCTCGTCGAACGGAATGTCGCGCAACTGAGCGAGCGACGAATAACCGGTGCCGAAGTCGTCGATCGACAGCCCGATGCGTTTGAGGCGCAAACGGGCCGCGACGTCGAGCAACGCGGTCGGGTCGCGCATCGCCTGGCTCTCGGTGACTTCCAGCACCAGCCGGTCGACGGCGGCACCGGCCGCCTCCGCCTCGCGCACGAGCCGGTCGGGAAAGTCGAGCGCGACGAGGCTGTCCATCGCGACGTTGACCGAAAGCTGCAACGCGAGCCCTTCGTCCTGCCAGCGGCGCAGATCGGTGAGCCCGTTGGCGAGCACCGCCCGAGTCAGCGCATCGATCAGCCCGCCGGCCCCGGCATCGGCGATGAACCGGTCGGGAAACACGAGCCCGTCTTCGGGATGCCGCCAGCGCACCAGCGCTTCGACGCCGGTCACCTCGGCGTCGGCGAAACTCACTTTCGGCTGGTAGTGATTGACGAGTTGGCCGTCGAAGATCGCGCGTTCGATTTCGGCCCTGTCGTAGGTCCGGCGCACGGGACGCAGCACCGAGCTGCGCTCGATCGTCGGCGCCGAAGCGAGCAACGCGCGCAACCGGTCGAGGGCGACCGGCTTGTGCAGCGCGCCCAGCAGATTCAGCTTGTGCGCCCGGGCCAGCCGCGAGACAGACTGCAGGATCCGCTCGTCTTCGCCGCTGACCAGCACGATCCCGCCGCGATAGCGCAGGCGCGCGAGATGGCGCAGGAGCTCCACGCCGTCCATGCCGGGCATGTTCAGGTCTCAGATCAGCACGTCGAAATCGGCGTCGGCCCGTTCGAGTTCCGCCAGCGCCGCCTCGGCGCCGGTTCACGTGCGCACGGCATCGATGCCGACCAGAGCGAGCTGTCGGGCGAACAGACTCAATGCGAACGGGTCGTCGTCGACGACCAGCACGCTCAAGCTGCCGCGGTTCATCGTGACGCCCCCTCCGCCGCGAGCAGGCCGGCGATGTCCGCTTCGACCTGCGCAAGCGCGGCGTCGAACGACGCGACGCGCCCGCCGACGGCGTCAAGATCGCCCGCCCGGCCGGCGCGCTCGATCGCGGCGCACAGATCGCCGAGTGCAGTCGCGCCGACCGCGCGCGCCGACGATTTCAGCTTGTGCGCGGCCGCCGCGGCCTGCCGCGCATCCTTACGGGTGCAAGCCTCGTGCAGCTCGGCGGCCTGCTTCTTCGCGCTGCTCAGGAATTGCGCCAGCAGGTCGCGCAACAACGCCGGGTCGTCGCCGACGTAGGACCTGAGCACCTCGACATCGACCGCGGCGGCCCCGGCGGGCGCCGGTTCGTGGTCGGCGGCCGGCGCGGGGCGCGTCGGAGAAAGCCGGCGTTCGAGCGCCTTGCGCAGCGCTTCGAGTTGCAGCGGTTTGGTCAGATAGTCGTCCATGCCCGCCGCTTTCGCGTGTTCGGCTTCCCCGCGCAGCGCGTTGGCGGTGACCGCGACGATCGGCGTGCGGCGCAGCCCGCGCGCGGCCTCCTCGGCGCGGATCGCGGCCGCGACCTGGTAGCCGTCCATTCCCGGCATGTGCAGGTCGGTGAACAGCAGCGCGTAACCGCCGGCGCGCCACATCCGCAGCGCCTCGGCCCCGTCGGCGGCGAACTGCGCGGTGCGTCCGAGCAGTTCGAGCTGCCGGCACAGTACCTTGGCGCTGACCTCGTCGTCCTCGGCGACGAGGATCAGCTCGCCGCGCTCGCGCGCCTCGGCGATGGATGGCGCCGCCGTGGAGGCGAACGCGTCCTCCGGCGCCGCCTCGGCCGGCGCGATGTCCGGCGACATGCGCCCGGCCGCGATCGCGACCGCGCGCAGCAACGCCTGGCGGCGCAGCGCGGTGCCGTCGAGCGCGACGATCCCGTTGGACCCCACCCGCGCCCGCCGTCGCCGGCCGCGCGTGATCCAGAGCCGGCGCACGTGCGGCGGATCCTGAACGGTCGCGCCGGTTTGCGCCGGCCTCTGGCTGCCGGCGTCGCGGATGACGACGACGGGCCCGCGCGCCGCCACCGCGATTCCGATCGCCTCGTCCTCGTCGGCGGCCCGCCGTACGCCGGCCCCTGCATGTCCACGGTAGCTGCAGATGCCGTCGATATCGAGCGCCGCGCTCTCGACCACCACGCAGTCGATGCCTGCGAGATCGAACGGGGCGCGTGCGGGCGCGTCGGTCGACACGTCCACGGGCAGCGTCAGCGTGAAGGTCGAACCTTCGCCTGGGCGACTCGTCACGGCGATCTCGCCGTTTATCAGATCGGCCAGGCGCTTGCAGATCGTCAGTCCCAGACCCGTTCCGCCGTAGCGGCGTGCCGTCGCTGCCTCCGCTTGCATGAACGGCACGAACAGCCGCGCAACGACATCGGGCGCCATGCCGATGCCGTTGTCGGCGACCTCGAAAGCCAACCGCAACGGCCGCCCTTGCGCCACCGTCACGCGCACCGAAACGCGGCCGCGCCGCTCGCGGCCGCCCGAGAACTTGATCACGTTGCCGATCAGATTGAACAGGATCTGACGCAGCCGCAGCGGATCCGACAACACGCACTCGGGAATCTCCGGCGCGACGAACACGCTCAAGTCGACGTCGCGCCGGTCGGCGAGCGGCGCCATCGACTCGCACAGCCCCTCGACGACGTCGGCGACCGACATCGGTGTGCGTTCGATGTCCATACGCCCGGCCTCGATCTTCGAGAAGTCGAGGATGTCGTCGATGATGCCGAGCTGCGTGCGGCCCGAATCCTGCGCGGTGTGCACGAGCTCGAGCTGCTGGTCGGTCAGGCGGCTGCGCGCGAGCCCCTCGAGCATCCCGAGCACGCCGTTCATCGGGGTGCGGATTTCGTGGCTCATGTTGGCGAGGAAGGCGCTCTTTGCTCGACTGGCGGCTTCGGCCTGGCGGCGCGCCTCTTCGACCTCGGCGGTACGCTCGGCGACCAGCTCCTCGAGCCGATGCCGATACTGCTCCAGCTCGTTGGCGATACGGCGCTTCTCGGTGATGTCCTCCTTGACCGCGACGTAGTGCGTGATGCGGCCGTCGGGCTGGCGGATCGGGCCGACCAGCGCCGACTCCAGATACTCGCTGCCGTCCCTGCGGCGGTTCCAGCATTCGCCGCGCCACGACTCCCCCCGCGTCAGCGCCGCCCACATCGACTCGTAGGTCGACCGCGGCGTCCGGCCCGACTGCAGCACGCGCGGATTGCGTCCGATCAGTTCGTCGCGCGCGTAGCCGGAGATGCGGACGAACGCGTCGTTGACGTACTCGATCCGCGCCTGCAGGTCGGTGATCACGATGCTTTCCGAGCTTTGCTCCACCGCGAGCGAGAGCTTGTGCAGCGCCTCCTCGGCGCGCTTGCGTTCCGAGATGTCCTCGACGACCACGACGAAGTAATCGGGGGCGCCGTCGGCCGTGCGCACGAGCGACGCGGTCCGGTTGGCCCAGACGGTCTCGCCCGTCTTGCGGACGTACCGCTTCTCGCGCGAGCACGATGCGTCTTCGCCGGCCAGCAGCCTGCGCGCGTCGGCGAGGTCCGCCTCCAGATCGTCGGCATGGGTGACGTCCTGGAAGCGCATCGCGAGCAGTTCACCACGCGAATAGCCGAGGATCGCGCAAAGGCGCGGGTTGGCGTCGAGCCAGCGCCCGTCCAGCGCAACGCGTGCCACGCTGACCGCCGCGCGCTCGAAGGTCGCGCGCAGCCGCTGCTCGCTCGCCGCAAGCGCCAGCCGCGCATTGCGCAACTCGGTGATGTCGGTTCATGCGCCGATCACGCGCCCGCGCCTGCCCTGTGCATCGCGCTGCTGCCGCATCTGGTCGTGGATCCAGATCCACGCACCATCGCTGCGGCGGAAGCGGTAATCGTGCGAAACGGTGTCGGCGTCGCGCAGCAGATCGAACGCTGCGGCCGCGGCGGCCCGATCGTCGGGATGTACATGCTCCGACCACCAGCCGGCGGCGAGCGCCTGCTCGACCGGATAACCCAGCAGCGTCTCGACGTTTTCGCTGACCCACTCGGGGACGAATCCGTCCTCGCCCACCGTCAGCGCATAGACGATGCACGGGTTGGCCGAGACGTAGGCCTTGAGCCGCTCGGCCTGCGCCTGGTAGGCGCGCCTGGTTTTTTCGCGTTCGGTCACGTCCAGCGCGAGCACCAATGCGGCGTCTCGCCCTTGCAGGCGCGTCGCATGACGATGGATTTCGACGTCGATCGGCGTGCCGTCGCGCTTGCGATGACGCCAGGGGCCGGACTCGACCCGGGGCTCCTCCGCCGTCTGCGCAAGATGCTCGCGCAGCCGGGGCACGTCCTCGGCGGGGCGGATGTCGGCGATCGTCATCGCCATGAACTCCGCGCGGCTCCAGCCGTACAGAGCCACCGCGGCGTCGTTGACCGCCAGAAACCGCAGCGTCTCGCGGTCGTAGACCCACATCGGCTGCGGATTGGCATCGAACAGGTGTCGGTAGCGCGCCTCGCTGTCGCGCAGCGCGGCGACATCCCGTTCCCGCGTGCGCAGCTCGCGGTTCAGCAGCCACGCGAGCAGCAGCCCCGTCGCCGCGACGAACGCCAGCCCCTTGTACAGCGACAGTTGCGTCTGCACCGTGCGATCGACGGGAAGCAGACCGAGCGCGGCGTCGGACAGCACGATCCACAGCCCGCCGAAGACGGCGTACGCCAGGACGATGCGGGCGATCGCGTGCAGCCGGGACGGGTTCACGAAGTCGAGTCTCCGATGACTCGCGGGCGCGACGCGCTCGCAGCCGTCGCGATGCGGCTGGCCATGAGGAAAGGACGCGGCCATCGTTGCGGTGCGGAGAAAAGCCGATTCTTGCCGGCCTTACTTGCCTTCGGCGGACAACGGGTGCGGCCGGCTGTGCAAACAGTCCTTCTCAGCGCCTCCGCTCGAAGCGGAGGTCCTGCTTCGTTCCGCCGCTCTTCGCGTGGCGATGCCTCGGCCCCCTTTCGCAAAGGGGGCCGGCCGAAGGCCGGGGGGATTTGGGCGCGGCGCGCGGCGACCTCGCCCTGTCTCGGGCGTGCCGTGGCGTACACATATCCATGCTGCCGGTGCACCCGTCTCGCAATCCGCTTTGTACGTGAATCGCCGACCTTGATCGAACGCAGGGATGTGCTTCATGGCGCTTCGAGAATGCGGACGAAGGCACCAGGACTCCCAGAAGGTCTTCCGGTTCGTCGTTCCCGCTCAACGGAGGTCAACATGACGCCTAATGCGACGGGACCGAGCCCGGTCTACTACGGCAGCGGCTACGTGCCGACGAAGGACTACTGGCGGCTCGGCGCGATCTTCGGCGTGCTGTTCATCGCCGCGCTGCTCGCGATCGGCGTGCCCTGGATGATGGCGCTCTGACCCGAAGTACCGGCGGTTGCGCCCCGCCTGCCGCAAGTTTTCCCACCCCGCGCCGCCGCGCCCTCCCGCGGCGGCGTTTTTTGTCTCATCACAGAGGCACAGACGGAATCCTTTCGCGGTGCTCCCGGTGTCCTTGGTGCTAAGGCCTTCACCCTTCGAAGTCAGTGACTTCACCACCGGGAGCACCGAGGGCACCGAGAAGGACTGGACGCTCTTCCCCGTGCCTCTGTGGTGAATCAACCGTCCCCGCCCGCCGCCGGTACCCTCGACCGCACCGCACTTCAAATCGTCGCTACCTGCATGTAGCGTGCGCAACGTGCTCGCTTGGACCCGGCTGATCCTGACGCTGCCGTCACCGCCGAACGCCGTGCGCGTGTGGCGCGCGCCGAAGGCGATGGGCTGCGCCGCACTGCGCGCCGCGGTCGACGCGCGCTTGCGGCCCGGCGAGCGGCGCATGCGCGCCGACCCGGGCCGGTATCGCGTGCGCCGCCGGGCCACGCGCGCGCGGCCATGGGTCGATCGGCTCGCGGGCGCGTGGCTGATCCGGCATTTCGTCGATCCGGGCGCGAAGCTCGTCTGGCTCGACGCATCGATCCGGTCGCCGAAGACGCCGCGCGGCGCGATCGGCTTCGGCGACGACGGCGCGACCTTCAACCATGTCGGCGGGCTCGTGACCTTCGAGGCGAAGGCGGCCGCTTTCGGGCTCGACGACGATCCGGGGCTACGCCGCATCGGCCGGATCGTTCGCTTCCTCGACGTCGGCGGCATTACCGTGCCGGAGGCGGCGGGCGTCGAAGCGGTGCTCGGCGAGCCGTGCGACGCCGAGCCGGACGACGACAAGCCGGTGCGCGCGGCAGCCCCGGTCCTCGATGCGCCGTACGCCGGCGCGAAAGGACCATCTTGAACGAACGCCCCGCACCCGTCTCGCTCGGCGCCGCTTTTCTGTACTGGCTGCGGCTCGGCTTCGTCAGCTTCGGCGGCCCGGCGGGGCAGATCGCGATCATGCATCGCGATCTGGTCGAGCGCCGCCGCTGGATTTCGGAGAAGCGCTTCCTGCACGCGCTGAACTACTGCATGGTGCTGCCGGGACCGGAGGCGCAGCAGCTCGCGACCTACATCGGCTGGCTGATGCACAGGACCTGCGGCGGGATCGTCGCGGGCGCGCTGTTCGTGCTGCCATCGCTCGTCGTGCTCGTGGTGCTGTCGTGGATCTACCTGCGCTTCGGCCACGTGCCCGTGGTCGCCGGCGTGCTGTACGGGATCAAGCCCGCGGTGACGGCGATCGTGCTCGCCGCCGCGTGGCGCATCGGCACGCGCGCATTGAAGCATCCGCTGCTCGTGGCGATCGCGGTCGCCGCCTTCGTCGCGATTTTCGCGTTCGACGTTCCGTTCCCGGCGATCGTCGCGGGCGCCGCACTCGCCGGTGCGACCGGTGCGCGCTTCGTTCCGAAGGCCTTCGACGGCAGCGCGGGCCACGGCAGCGCCGGCAAGTCTTTCGGTCCGGCGCTGATCGACGACGACACGCCTGCGCCGGCGCACGCGCGCTCATCGCCGGCGCACGCGCTGCGCGTGCTCGTCGTCTTCGTCGCGCTCTGGCTCGCGGCGATGGGCCTGCTGATCGCCTGGCAGGGCTGGCACGGCACGCTGACGCAGATGGGCTGGTTCTTCACGAAGGCCGCACTGCTGACCTTCGGCGGCGCGTACGCGGTGCTGCCGTACGTGTTCCAGGGCGCGGTCGAGCATTACCAGTGGCTGACGACCGCGCAGATGATCGACGGGCTCGCGCTCGGCGAAACGACACCCGGACCGCTGATCATGGTGGTGGCCTTCGTCGGTTTCGTCGGCGGCTGGGGCAAGGAAGTGCTCGGCCCCGAGCTGCTGTTCGCCGGCGGGCTGCTCGCCGCCGCGCTCGTGACCTTCTTCACGTTCCTGCCGTCGTTCCTGTTCATCCTGGTCGGCGCGCCGTTCATCGAAACGACGCACGGACGACTGCGCTTCACCGCGCCGCTCGCCGGCATCACCGCCGCCGTCGTCGGCGTCATCGTCAACCTGGCAACGTTCTTCGCCGCGCACGTGTTCTGGCCGCAGGGCCTCGGAGGTCGCTTCGACGCCGTCTCGGCCGCGATCTGCGGGGCGGCCTTCGTCGCGCTGTGGCGGTTCAAGGTAGGCGTCATTCCGGTCATCGCCGCGTGCGCGGCCGCGGGCTTGGCGCTCGGCGCAATCCGATAGATCGCGCGCAGCTCGGAAGTCGTGGCGAACCGGCGATCGAGTCGAACCCGGTCCCCGCTGCCTGACGAAGGTTCTCCGACTCGCCGCCGCCCGTGGCGGCCGGCGCGATCGCACACCCCGACCCGCGCGCGTCCGTCAATGTCGGTGCGACGGCTCAGCGGCTCGCGCAGCAGGCGCCCGCCCGCTGAACGGGCGGGCACTTCACGGTGCCGTACGAGCAGAACACGCAGCAGTCGCCGGGCCTGGGTCGCAGGCGCGCGCCGCAGCCCGCGCAGTCTTGGAAGTAGACGCACGCGTCGAGCGGCATCGTTTCGGTCGAGCGGTGCCCGCAGTGCGGGCAGGTCAGGGTCGATTGACGCTGCATCGGCGACTCAGCGCAGCCACAGCAGGATGCGCGGCTCGATCAGCGGCTGCCACAGTAGCGACACGAGCACGACGACACTGATCGCCGCGAGCGCGATCCGGCGGCGATCGCGCGCGCTCGATGCGGCGCATGCCGCGTCGACGCGACAGGCGCGCTGCCGGCGCAGGTACATCCACCACGCCGCGCCGAGCGCGATGACCGCCGCGCCAAGCAGATAGGGTCGCCACGCGGCGAGCACGGGCAACACGGCGAACGTCGCGCCGCCGGCGCCGAAGCCGGCGAACACCAGCGGCAGCACGCAGCACGACGACGCGACGATGCCCGCCAGCCCGGCACCCAGCCCGGCACCGGCGAGCAGCGTGCCGCCGTCGGCGCGGCGGTGCCCATTGCTGTTCGAGAGTCCCGCCATCGCAATCTCGGCCACTAAGATGAACCGAAACGCATACTAGGACCTGGAGCGACTCCAGATGCAAGCCGCAACGACAGCGCCCTTCGGCATCGGCCGGCTCGCCGAGTTGACGGATACCGCGCCCGACACCATCCGCTACTACGAGCGCATCGGGCTGCTGCCGCGCGCGCCGCGCAGCGCGGGGAGGCAGCGCCTGTACCGCGACGCCGACGTGCAACGGCTGCGCTTCATCCGCCGCGCGCGCGAGCTGGGTTTCAGCCTGGAGCAGGTCGCCTCGCTGCTCGCGCTCGCCGCGCCGGGGCGACGTTCATGTGCGACGGTGCGCGCGCTGGCGTCGCGCCGGCTCGACGAGGTGCGCGCGCGGCTTGCTGACCTGAAGCGGCTCGAACGGGCGCTTGCGGAGACGGTCACGCGCTGCACCGGCGACAGCGCGCCGGCCTGTGCGGTCCTGTCGCTGCTCGAAAACGATGCATCCGCGCCGCGCCGGACGCGCCGCTCGAAGTAGCGGACCGCCGGGCGCCCTTCGATCAGAGCGCGCGCCGGATCGTCATCGCGCCGCGGATCTGTCCAGGGGAGTAGCCGGTGGCCCGGTCCGCCGGATAGTGCTGCGCGAGCTTCGCCTTGACCGCGGGGCTGAGCTGGTCGGCGGCGCCATGACAGGCGAGGCACAGTTGCTGCGTCGGCAGCGCCTTCATGTAGCGGTACGACCGGACGCCGTTTTCGACGACGACCTCGCCCTTCTCGAGCGCCGCGGGGTTTTCGCCGGCGGCGGCGCGGCGGTCGAACTCCTCGAGCGCGGCGCGCTCCCACGCGTCGGGAACGGCCTTCGGATTGCGGTTGCGCAGACTCACGCGCCGGATGCTCCAGCCGGTTTTTTCCGACGCCTCCTTGGCCATCTGCGGCGCCTTGACCCGGCACACGTCGATGGCGCCCTCGGGTCCGCCTCTCGCAATCTCTTCCTGCAGCACCGCGAGCAGCTTCGGCGGCACGCTCGCCGCCACGCTGCGCGCTTCTGCAAGCAGTTGCGCTTCGTCGGCCCCCGCGCCTGTGGCGCCGAGCGCAAGGACGATGAGAACGATGCGCTGTGCAATGGAAGGGGTCATGGCTCCTCCTGTGGTCTGCTCGTTCGAGATGCCCGCGACGGGCGCCGCGTGCGGCGACGATATTGCCCGCGTGTCCGCGTTTCCTCGATCCGGATCGGAGCGGGGGTGCGGCGAATGTGATCGACCTCACCGAGCGGCCGGGCGGCGCCGCGTTCGTCGGCTCGGTTATGCTCGCGCCCCTTCGCGCGCACCGCAATCCTCAATCCGAGCCTTCCTTGGAAGCGCTTCTCGTCTCCACCGCGCTCGTGGCGCTCGCCGAAATGGGCGACAAGACGCAACTGCTGTCGTTCGTGCTCGCGGCCAAGCTCAAGCGCAAGCTGCCGATCGCCGCCGGCATCCTGTTCGCCACGCTGGCCAATCACTTCCTGGCCGGCTGGGTCGGCGCGTGGCTGGCCACGCTGGTTTCGCCACAGACGCTGAGGTGGATCGTCGCGGCTTCGTTCTTCGCATTCGCGGTCTGGGCATTGAAGCCCGACACGCTGGACGGCGACCGCGAGTACTCCGGCCGCAGCGTTTTCCTGACCACGCTGGTCGCCTTTTTCCTGGTCGAGATGGGCGACAAGACCCAGCTTGCGACGGTGGCGCTCGCAGCGCGTTACGACGCGCTCGCCGCCGTCGTCGTCGGCACCACGCTCGGCATGATGATCGCGAATGTCCCGGCCGTCTGGCTGGGCGGGGCGCTGGCGCATCGCATCAACATGACGGCCATGCGCTGGATCGCCGCGGCGCTGTTCGTGCTGCTGGGCGTGCTGGCCTTTTTCGCGTGAAGCGGCGCCGGCCGCGCGACGTGTCACGGACCCCGTTACACAGCGTGCGCGGCCCCGGCCGCGTTTGACCGCCGTCAACGAGCGCCGCGCGCGGCCGGCGCACGCTGCGCGCAACGATTCGGCGCGCGTTCGCGCGAACCGGATCCGCTCACGGGAGACGGTCATGATCGAGACGCTCTACGACGTGATGCGACAGCAGGGCATCACGCGGCGCAGCTTCCTGAAGTTCTGCAGTCTGACCGCGGCTTCGCTCGGTCTGAGCCCCGCGCAGGCGCAGGAGATCGCGAAAAAGCTCGAGACTCAGCCCCGCCTGCCGGTGATCTGGCTCGAAGGGCTCGAGTGCACCTGCTGCAGCGAGTCGTTCATCCGCTCCGCGCATCCGCTCGCCAAGGACGTCGTGCTGTCGACGATCTCGCTCGACTACCACATGACGCTGTCGGCCGCGGCCGGCGAGCAGCTTCGCGCCAACGCGCACGAGACCATCGAGAAGTACAAGGGCAACTACATCCTCGCGGTCGAGGGTAACCCGCCGCTCGCCGAGGACGGCATGTACTGCATCTACTACGGCCGGCCCTTCGTCGACGTGCTGAAGGAGTACGCGAAGCACGCGAAGGCGGTGATCGCGTGGGGTTCGTGCGCGTCGTGGGGCTGCGTGCAGGCGGCCAAACCCAATCCGACGCGCGCCACGCCGGTCGACAAGGTGATCCTCGACAAGCCGATCATCAAGGTGCCCGGCTGCCCGCCGATCGCCGAGGTGATGAGCGCCGTCGTCACGTACGTCGCCGCGTTCGACCGCATCCCCGATCTGGACCGGCAGGGCCGGCCGAAGATGTTCTACAGCCAGCGCGTGCACGACAAGTGCTATCGGCGGCCGCACTTCGACGCGGGCCAGTTCGCCGAAGCGTGGGACGACGAGGGCGCGCGCAAGGGCTACTGCCTGTACAAGCTCGGCTGCAAGGGTCCGACGACCTACAACGCCTGCTCGACCACGCGCTGGAACGAAGGCGTGAGCTTCCCGATCGGCTCGGGGCACGGCTGCATCGGCTGCTCCGAGGACGACTTCTGGGACAAGGGATCGTTCTACGACCGGCTCACCAACATCAAGGACTTCGGCGTCGAAGCGAATGCCGACAAGGTCGGTGCGGTCGCGGCCGGTGTGGTCGGCGCGGCGGTCGTCGCGCACGCGGCGGTCAGCGCGTTGCAGCGCGCGGCGGGTCGTTCGAAGTCGTCCGAGAAAGCGTAGGCGGGAGAGTCAGCCATGCCAGTCATCGAAACCCAAGGCTTCAAGCTCGACAACAGCGGCACGCGCGTCGTCGTCGATCCGATCTGCCGCATCGAGGGCCATCTGCGCGTCGAGGTCAACCTCGACCGCGACAACGTGATCCGCAACGCGGTGTCGACCGGAACGATGTGGCGCGGGCTCGAGGTGATCCTCAAGGGCCGCGACCCGCGCGACGCGTGGGCGTTCACCGAAAGGATCTGCGGCGTGTGCACGGGCGTACACGCGCTCGCCTCGGTGCGCTGCGTCGAGGACGCGCTCGGCATCAAGATCCCGGACACCGCGAACGTGATCCGCAACCTGATGCACGCGACGCTGTACGCGCAGGACCACCTGGTGCACTTCTACCACCTGCACGCGCTCGACTGGGTCGACGTGGTCAGCGCGCTGAAGGCCGATCCGAAGCGGACCTCGGAGCTTGCGCAGTCGATCAGCAACTGGCCGATGAGCTCGCCCGGCTACTACCGCGACTTGCAGTTCCGGCTCAAGAAGTTCGTCGAAAGCGGCCAGCTCGGCCCGTTCCGCAACGGCTACTGGGGCCACCCGGCGTACAAGCTGCCGCCCGAGGCGAACCTGATGGCGGTCGGCCACTACCTCGAGGCGCTCGACTTCCAGAGGGAGATCGTCAAGATCCAGACGATCTTCGGCGGCAAGAATCCGCATCCGAACTGGCTGGTCGGCGGGGTGCCGTGCTCGATCAACATCGACGGTGTCGGCGCGGTCGGCGCGATCAACATGGAACGGCTGAACATGGTGTCGAAGATCATCGACGACACCATCGCGTTCGTCGACCAGGTCTACATCCCCGATCTGCTCGCGATCGCGAGCTTCTACAAGGACTGGGGCGCGATCGGCGGCGGTATCGCGAGCCAGAACCTGCTCGCGTACGGCGAGTTCCCCGACATCGCCAACGACGACAGCAACAAAAGCCTGCTGATGCCGCGCGGGGCGATCCTCAACGGCAACCTCAAGGAGATCCATCCGGTCGACCTGAAGGACCCCGGGCAGATCCAGGAATACGTCACGCACAGTTGGTACAAGTACGCCGACGAGACCAAGGGACTGCACCCGTTCGACGGCGTGACCGAACCCAACTTCGTGCTCGGCAAGGAGACGAAGGGCAGCAAGACCGAAATCAAGGCGGTCGACGAAAGCGCCAAGTACTCGTGGATCAAGTCGCCGCGCTTCAAGGGCCAGCCGATGGAGGTCGGACCGCTGGCGCGCTATGTCGTCGCCTACGCGATGGGCAAGCCGGAGTTCAAGGAGCCGGTCGACATGGTGCTGAAGAAGCTCGACGTGCCGATCACGGCGCTGTTCTCGACGCTCGGCCGCACGGCCGCGCGCGGGCTGGAGTGCTCGTGGGCCGCGCACAAGATGAAGTACTTCTTCGGCAAGCTGATGGCCAACATCAAGGCCGGCAACGTCGCGACCGCCAACGTCGAGCGCTGGGAGCCGAAGACCTGGCCGGCCGAGGCCAGGGGCGCCGGCTACTGCGAGGCGCCGCGCGGCGCGCTCGGGCACTGGATCCGGATCCGCAACACGAAGATCGACAACTATCAGTGCATCGTGCCGACGACCTGGAACGCGGGCCCGCGCGACCATAAGAACCAGATCGGCGCGTACGAAGCCTCGCTGCTGAACACCAAGATGGCGAAGGCCGATCAGCCGCTCGAGATCCTGCGCACGATCCACAGCTTCGACCCGTGCCTGGCCTGCGCCACGCACGTGATCTCGCCCGAAGGCGAAGAAATCACGCGCGTGACCGTGCGCTAGCGCGGGACCGGACGAGGAGAACGTCATGGTAGCGGTGCATAGCGGAAAACCCGTCTACGTCTGGGAAGCGCCGGTACGCCTGTGGCACTGGGTGATGATGCTGGCGATGCTCGTGCTGATCGGCACCGGCTTCCTGATCGGCGTGCCGCCGCCTTCGGTCGGCGGCGAAGCCTATGACACGTTCTGGTTCGGCTACATCCGCTTCCTGCACTTCTCGGCGGGGTACGTCTTCGCCGTCTTCTTCGCGCTGCGGGTGTACTGGGCGTTCGTCGGAAACAGGTACGCGCGCGAGATCTTCACGGTGCCGGTGAAGATGCTCGATGCGAACTGGCGCAGCGGCCTCGTTCACCAGACGCTGTACTACCTGTTCGTCCACCGGCAGAGCCGCGGCTACCAGGGTCACAACCCGCTCGCGGCAACGGCGATGTTCTTCATGTACCTGCTGGGCGCGGTGTGGATGATCCTGTCGGGCCTCGCGCTGTACGGCGAGGGCGCCGGCATGGGAACGTGGCAGTACGCCTACTTCACGTCGTGGCTGCAGCCGCTGGTGGGCGACAGCCAGCAGCTTCACACCTACCACCGGCTCGGCATGTGGTACCTGGTCATCTTCTTCATCGTGCACATCTACATAGTGATCCGCGAGGACGTCTTCTCGAAGGAAACCGTGATCAGCACGATGATCAACGGCTGGCGCGTACCGAAACCGTGACGATGGCCGCCGCAGGCCGCGGCAAAACGGCAACCGGGCGCCCCGGCGCCCTCGCGGCGCTGGCACGGCGCGCGGCGCGGCGCCGGGTCGCGCCGCGCAGCCCGATGCATCCGGGCTACTTCCTGCAGACGCGTTACCTGAAGCCGCTGGGCATCACGCAGCAAGCGCTCGCCGAGGCGCTCGGCATCTCGCGCCGCCGCGTCAACGAGCTGATCCGCGGCCATCGCGGGATCACCGCGGACACCGCGGTGCGGCTCGCGCTGTTCTTCGGCAACGAAGCGGCGTTCTGGATGCAGCTTCAGACCGACTGGGATCTGCACGAAGCGGCCAGGCGGCTGAAGCTCTGACGCCCTCGCAAACCCTGCGCCCAGCTCGGTCGTTGGCAGCGACGCCGTTGACGTGAGTCAACGCGCGCGGCGCCGCGCGTCTTAACGTGCGCGCATGTCACGCTGTTACGCCTCACGTAACAGCGCGGTGCCTTTCCTCGGTGGACCTGCGATGGGCGAAACGGGCGACGTTCTGGTGCTCGGCATCGGCAACGTGCTGTGGGCCGACGAAGGGTTCGGCGTGCGCGCGGTCGAAGCGCTGCACGACGCGTACGAAATGCCGCCGGGCGTGCGGTTGCTCGACGGCGGCACGCAGGGGCTGAATCTTCTCGATCCGGTCCTCGCCGTGCGCCGTGTGCTGGTGTTCGATGCGATCGACTTCGGGCTTGCGCCCGGCACGCTGCGCGTGCTGCGCGATCGCGAAGTGCCGGCCTGGGCCGGATCGAAGATGAGCCTGCACCAGCAGAGCTTCCACGAACTGCTCGCGATCGCCGATCTGCAGGGACGTTTCCCGCCGGTGCTGACGCTGATCGGCGTGCAGCCCGAACGGCTTTCCGACTTCGGCGGCAGCCTGAGCGACGTCGTGCGCGCGCAGCTCGCGGCGGCGGTCGCGGCGGCGGTCGAAGAGCTTGCCGCGTGGGGCTACGCGCCACGCGCGCGCAGCGCGCCGCCGACGGAGCGTCTGAACGCCGCTGCGCTCGAGCTCGCCGCGTACGAAGCCGGCCGCCCGGCGGAGGACGTCGCCTGGCGCATCGGCGACGCGCGTTTCCTCAACATCCGCCATGCGCTGCTTGCCGGCGAGAGGCCCTGATGTGCATCGGCATTCCGCTGCGGGTGATCGAGGGCGACGGCATGGCGGCCGTCTGCGAAGGGCGTGGCGGGCGCGAACGGGTCGACATGCTGATCGTCGGCGCGCAGCCGCCCGGTACCTGGGTGCTCGTCTTCCACGGCGCCGCGCGCCGCGTGCTGACCGAAACCGAAGCGCTGCAGACGCTCGATGCGCTCGACGCGTTGGGCATCGCGCTGCGCGGAGACGACGGCGATCGTGCGGCGATCGACGCGCTGTTCGCCGATCTGGCCGAACGCGAGCCGCAGTTGCCCGGACACCTGAGGGGAAATCGATGAGCTCAGTCAACCCGACGCGCGCCGTGCATCCGCTGCTGGCACGCATGATGACCGTGCTCGATGCGCCCGCGCTCGAAGCGAGCGACTTCGACGCCTGGGCCGCTCGGCCCGGCCATGCGCTGGCGGTGTTCAGCGAAGACCCGGTGCTGTACCGCGAAACGCTCGATCTCGCGGTGATCGTGCCGGAACTGGCGCGGGCCTTCCCCGCGCGCTTCAGGGTCGGCCTGCTGCTGCAGGCGGCCGCGCGCGCGCTGGCGCCGCGCTACGGCTTCCGCCGCTGGCCCGCGCTCGTGATGCTGAAGGACGGCAAGTACGTCGGCGCGATCGACGGTCTGCGCGACTGGCGCGATTACCTCGATGAAGTCGCGCGCCTGCTCGCCGCCGCGCCGACGCGGCCGCCCGTCGTGGGCATCGCCGTGCGCGCCGCCGGGCCGGACGGCGACGCGCCCGGCAACGAGGCGGCCGGGCGGGTCGCCTCGTGCTCGACCGGTCCATGAGAGTAAGCACACGATGAAGGCCTTTCCGATACCCGTCCGCCCGATCGGCCCGGGCTCGCAACCGTCGGACGAGGCGCAGCTCGACTACGTGCCGATTCCGCGCGACGTGCCGACGTTCTCGATGCCGCGGCTTCCGGAGGACGCGGACGCCGCCAATATGCGTGTGGCGCGCGATCTTCTCGCGCGCTTCGTCGACGGGATGGCGGGCGGTATGCCGAGATTCGATCTCGCGGGTTTTCACCCGGGCGGGCTCGAGGTGCTGAACCAGACGCTCGGCGAAGGCGAAGTTTCGATCCGCATCGCCGGCGCGGCCGCCGTCAACGGCGGCCGCGCCGGCGAAGTGCGCATCCAGGAGACGGTGTTCGCCGGCGTCTGGCGCGAGCGCCACGTCGACGGCAACGGCCGGCTCGCGCACGACTACCTGCAGGCTTGCGGCATTCCGCAGATCGCGATCGACGCCGCGCAGCGCGCCGCGTCGCAGAACCTGCCCGCGGTCGACATGCCGCCCGGGGCGATGAACGCGCCGGCGCTGCTTGCCGAGATCCGCGAGCAGGTGCGTCGTTTCCGGCCGCACCGCGCGCCGCACGTGATCAACCTGACGCTGCTGCCGCTCACACCCGACGACCAGCGGGTGCTGGAGCGCGCGATCGCGCCGGGGCCGGTGGCGATCCTGTCGCGCGGTTTCGGCAACTGCCGCGTCAGCTCCACCCGGCTCGCCAATCTGTGGCGCGTGCAGTACTTCAACAGCATGCAGACGCTGATTTTGAACACGATCGAGGTCGTCACGGTGCCCGAGGTCGCGCTCGCCGCGGCCGAGGACCTGGCCGACAGCCGCGAGCGGCTCGTCGAGCTGCTCGACTGGATGAGTGAGGCGAGCGCATGAGCGCACCGAGCGACTGCGGCGTTCGGCGCGCCGCGCGGATGGAATGCCGGATCTGCTGGTACGTGTACGACCCGGCGGTCGGCGACCCGATCTGGCAGGTCGAGCCCGGCACGCCGTTCGACGCGCTGCCCGCGCACTGGAGCTGCCCGAACTGCGCGGCGGAACGCGACAAGTTCCTGGTGCTCGACGATGAGTGAGTCGCGACCCGCTCCCCCCGAACGGCTCGCAGCCGCGTTTCGCGCGATCCACGCAACGCGCATGCGCGGACTGCCCTTCGTCAACGAGCGGCTGGCCGTGGAGGCTGTCGGTTTCCGCGAATGGAACGAGCGCTGGCTCGGCGTGCTGATCGCGCCGTGGTTCATGAATCTCGTGCTGCTGCCGGGCGACGCGCCCGGCGCGCGCTGGCAGCCGCTGAAGATGGGCGCGTCGGCCGCGTACGCGTTTCCCGCCGGTGTCTTCGAGTTCATCGGCGGCTACGAGGAGGCGGTCGGCGAGTTCCAGTCGTGTTCGCTGTTTTCGCCGATGTTCGAGTTCGCCGACCAGGCGACCGCGCGGCTGGCGGCGCAAACGGCGCTCGCCGCGCTGTTCGACGCGCCCGAGCGCGCGCGGGCCGCGCCGCTGTCGAAGCGCGACTTCCTGCGCGGGCGCTGGGCGAGCGGCCACGAGGAACGGCAATGAGCGGACGCGCAGGCGCACGGAAAGTGAGCGAACGCAGAGGCGCAGAGGGCACCGAGGGACGCAGGGCGAAAATCCGCTTTGCTGTCCTCCGCGGTTCTCCGCGTCCTCCGCGTCTCTGCGTTCGGTCGGTTAAGAGTGCCTGACCGACCCATGAGCCTCGAAGGCGAACTGACGATCCGGCTGCGCTTCGACGGCGCGCACGTGCGCGAGGTCGCGATCGATTCGACGCGACCGCACGTGGCCGACCGCCTGCTCGCCGGCAAGCCGGTCGACGAAGCGCTCGCGCTGGTGCCGCGGCTGTTTTCGATCTGCGGGCGCGCGCAGGGCATCGCCGCGCAGCTCGCGGCCGAAGCCGCCCGCGGTGCGGACGACGGCACGCCGGTGGCGGAGCGCACGCGCGCGCTCGAAGCCGAGATTGCGCAGGAGTATCTGTGGCGCGCGTTGATCGACTGGCCCCAGTCCGTGGATCGCGAGCCGGAGACCGAAGCGCTCGCGGCCGTGCGCAGCGCGTTCGCCGGCGACGGCCCGGCCTCCGCGCGCGCGGTGCGCGAGGTCATCGAAACCCGCATCCTCGGCGGCGACGCGGACGACTGGCTCGCGAGCCACGTCCCCGCGTTCGAGATGTGGATCGCGCGCGCGCCGACCGCGGCGGCGCAACTCGCCGCCGAAGTCCAGCGCGACGGACCGCGCCACGGCGCGAGCGCCACGCCGTTGCTGCCGGCGTTGAACGCGGCCAACGCAGCGAGGCTCGTCGCCGCGCTCGAAGCCGATTCCGACTTCGAGCGCCTGCCGCAAATCGACGGCCGGCCCGCGGAAACCGGCGCGGTCGCGCGCATGCATGCGGTACCGCTCGTGGCCGCGCTCGCCGCGGCCTACGGCCGCTCGATTCTGGTTCGTCTCGTCGCGCGACTCGCCGAGCTGGCGCGGCTGGCGAGCGGGCGCGTCTCGGCGCTGCCGTTGCTGGGCCGGTGGCGGTGCGCGCCCGGGCGCGGACTCGGCTGGGTGGAAACCGCGCGCGGACTGCTGGTGCATCTGATCGAACTCGACGGCGACCGCGTCAAGCGCTATCGCATCGTCGCGCCGACCGAGTGGAACTTTCACCCGCGCGGCGCGTTTGCCGCGGGGCTGGCCGGCGCGTACGCGGCGAGCGAGATCGAACTGCGCCGGCGCACGCACTGGCTCGCGCAGGCGCTCGACCCGTGTGTGGCGTACCGCGTGGAGATCGCGAATGCATGAGATGAGCCTTGCCGAAGGCGTGCTCGGCGCGATCGAGGAAGCCGCGCGCGCGCAGCGCTTCACGACGGTGAAGACCGTTCGACTCGAGCTCGGCCGGCTTGCGGCGGTCGAGCCGGACGCGCTGCGCTTCGCGTTCGACGTGGTCAAGCGCGGAGGCATCGCCGACGGCGCGCGGCTGGACATCGTCGAGGTCCCCGGCGCGGCGTGGTGTATGCGCTGCTGCGAGACGGTGGCGCTCGCGGCGCGCGGCGACGCGTGCCCGCGCTGCGGCAGCTATCAGTTGCAGGTGAGCGCCGGCGAGGAGCTGCGCGTCAAGGAACTCGAAGTCGTTTGAAAGGGAATCGGCCATGTGTACGACCTGCGGCTGCGGCGCCGGTGCCGCGAAGATCGAAGGCGAAGCGGTCCACGAGCACGTCCACGCCGACGGCACGGTGCACCGTCATGCGCATCCCCACGATGCGGCGCATGCGCACGGACACGCGCACGGCCCTGGCCGCGACCATGCGCACGTTCACGTCCATGCCGACGGCACCGTGCACAGCCACGCTCACGACCACGCTCACGATCACGAGCACGGGCACGATCACGCGCACGACGATGCGCTGCACTTCGGACTCGGCCCGGCGCACGCGCATGCGCCGGGCCTGTCGCAGGCGAAAATGTTGCAGATCGAGCGCGACATTCTCGCGAAGAACGACGATCACGCGCGCGCGAACCGGCGCTTTCTCGAAGAGCGCGGCATCTTCGCGCTGAACTTGGTCTCCAGCCCCGGCTCGGGCAAGACGACCCTGCTGGTCGAGACCATCAAGCGGCTCGCCGGCGAGGTCGCGATCCACGTGATCGAAGGCGACCAGCAGACCGCGCGCGATGCCGACCGCATCCGCGCGACCGGCGTGCGCGCGATCCAGGTCAACACCGGCAAGGGCTGCCATCTCGACGCCGCGATGGTCGAGCGCGCGCTCGGCCGGCTGGCGCCCCCCGACGACGCGGTGCTGTTCATCGAGAACGTCGGCAACCTCGTCTGCCCGTCCGCGTTCGATCTGGGCGAAGCGCACAAGGTCGTCGTGTTGTCGGTGACCGAAGGCGAGGACAAGCCGCTGAAGTACCCCGACATGTTCGCCGCAGCGAGCCTGATGCTGCTCAACAAGATCGACCTGCTGCCTTACGTCGCCTTCGACGTGGCGCAGGCGATCGACTACGCGCGGCGCGTGAATCCGAAGATCGAAGTGCTGCAGGTTTCCGCGACGACCGGTGCCGGCTTCGACGCCTGGCTCGACTGGATCCGCCGCGGTGCAGCCGCCGCGCGCGCGACGCGCGAGAACAGCGTCGCCGCGCTGAAGCGGCGCGTCGCCGAGCTCGAGGCGCGAGTGCGGACTTGAGCTGCAGCCTCGCCCGCTCGAAGCAACCCGATGAACGCCCTGCTCGCCACCCGAGAAGTCCAACAGCGCCTGCGGGTGCGCGGCGCGGTGCAGGGCGTGGGGTTTCGTCCGTTCGTCTATCGGCTCGCCAACGAGCTTGCGCTCGACGGCTGGGTGCGCAACGACGGCGAGGGCGTCGAGATCGCGCTGCGCGGGGCGGCGGCCGACATCGCGCGCTTTCGCGAGCGCTTGATCGGGGAGGCGCCGCGGCTGGCGCGCATCGACGCCGTCGAGGCGATCGAGGCCGCGAACGATGCGCTGGAGGCGGGCTTTCGGATCGAAACAAGCCGGCGCGGCGCGGTCACGACCGGCGTGACGCCGGACGCGGCGACCTGCGACGACTGCCTCGCGGAGATCTTCGATCCGTCGAACCGCCGCTGGCGCTACGCGTTCACCAATTGCACGCATTGCGGCCCGCGCTTCACGATCACCGCGCGGCTTCCGTACGACCGGCCGAACACGAGCATGGCGCGCTTCGCGATGTGCCCGGCGTGCGCGGCCGAATACGGCGATCCGCACGATCGCCGCTTTCATGCGCAGCCGAACGCCTGCCCGGTGTGCGGGCCGCGGCTCGCCTTGACGGATGCGCGCGGCTCTACGGTCGCGTGCCAGGACCCGATCGCCGAGGCGGTCGCGCGCATCGCTCGCGGCGAGATCCTCGCGATCAAGGGGCTCGGCGGATTCCATCT